>ERZ761597.11-NODE-11-length-103051-cov-9.797012_pt1 | contig 103051 bp, 92 predicted proteins | sample MGYA00433093_ERZ761597 | MGnify/ENA primary metagenome ERZ761597 (study PRJEB28899, sample SAMN03785557) | bioreactor sludge metagenome | biome: EBPR Sludge; feature: EBPR Bioreactor; material: 0.22µm filtered reactor supernatant | place: Saint Lucia: Queensland... | reverse complement strand
GGCTTAGCGATTGGAACTCGAACTTGGAGATTTTTGTAGATTTTCAGGAACGGTAACATCTTTGTTCTTTTTCAACAACACGACAAGCTCTATTTAGTTGACAGCGGCTGGTGTAGCTGTGGTGGACCTGAATGGAGACCTGAAGAAACCAGCGCTGCGACACTGAGAATGTTTTTGGAACAAGGAACATACTTTCATAGGAAAATTTTTGAATATTATGGTTATGATATTGGAAATACCATTACTTATGGTAATTTTGAACTGTGGAACTCCCTAAAACATGCTGATATACCAGTAAATGTCTTTGCTTATTTAGATAATTTACTTACTGAACTAGGAAGTCCGCCAGATGAAAACGGAATGGCGATGATTACTGGAGATAAGCAAACTATATCAGAAATTCCACATGTGTTTTCTGGGGCAAAAATATCCACCCTTCTCGTAGGAGACGTACATGTACTTCGAGCTAAAGATGAAGTTATTAATCGCATCAGAGATTTGTGCCCAGAGGTCTATATTTTGACTCTCCGAGAAGCCATACAACAATCATAAGGTATACTAAGACACTATGTGGATGCTTCGATTTGCACAAAAAGATATTGGTGGATTTAGCTCGATAGAATCGGCGCAATTGTTTTTGGTCGAAAAATATGGTAATGAAAATGTGAAGAATCTGGGCGAATTCACCCCTATGATTACTATACACGAAAGAACTGCTCGCGGCAAACGCATTAAAAAAGTTGTGCCCCAATCGAATCGTGAAAAATGTATTGCATTTGAATGCAAAAGCAAGGATGCTGTCGAGGGTTGGATTTGCACGAGCAGGTACGAGCTAGAATTTGTTCCAATTCTAGGATAAACACATGAATAAATCTGGCTTGGAAATAATGCTTTTGTTGATAGCGTTTGCCATTGCATACGCGGCATTGGTTTTTGTTCATAATTTGACATCAATGATTTGCATTGCCTTTGCTTTGTCAATTTTCTTAGTCTGGGTGGTGTTAAACGAAAGAAAGCAAAAATGAGTTTTTTTACCAGCTTTTACAAATTGATATTTTGTAAGACATATTGATTCCAGCACATTTCACCAACTTCAGGGGTAAATTTGCGCCACAGGTTTGGAATTACAACTAATATAACGCCAATATCTTGACATTTCAGCCTCTTTGTTTCATCATTTTTCAAAGTTTTTTTAAATTTTTCATCTCCATATATCGGTTTGTAGTGACATATACCATTTATTTCAATAGCAATTTTATAATCGGGTAAAAACAAATCTAACTCCAAGCCAATTAGCTCACGGTCATTTGGATGGACACAAATATGTGGATACTCCTTCTGAAATTTTGAAATAAGATAAACTTCCAACTGAGACCGTCTAAACCCACTAGTTTTATGTCTGTTTTTCCATGTGGCGGCGCAAGAGCGAGAACAAAAATGATGCTTTGTTTTATTGATTTGCGAAGCTTCCTTTGTAAATTGATTATTGCATTCGGTACATTGTGTATGCACCATTCGAACAGCATATTTTTTGGAATTGCACGATAATGAGCAATAATTTTTTCTACCACGACTCAAATTGTTTTTAATTTGTTTGATAGTCCTGAAAAATTTATTTCCACATCTATCACATGTTAACTCCATATATTTGTTGTTCATATTGTTTTTTTCAAATCCCAATCCGCTCCCACCTGTAAAAGATTTTGTACTTTTAACAAAATCTAGTTGACAAATAACATCTATCATGCAATAATAAGAGTGCGGATTACTCTACTGGTGACGAGCGTGGGCTCATACCCCACGGTAGGTTGGTTCGATTCCAGCATTTCGCACCCAGATTTTTAAAGCCCTCGAAAGAGGGCTTTTCTTGTATATAAGGGTTGACATGAACGAAACATACATTGGAGAAGGCAAACACATTCGAAAAACTGGCGGGCTTGGCTCGCATGGACATTGTGTTGTGGAAATGAGCGTTTTGGAGCGCGGAAGCGGAGTTGCATTCGAAAGCGCGGTCAACAACACCGTAATACCAGATAAATTTATTTCGTCTGTGAAAACTGGAGTGTTGGAAGCTCTTCAGGAGGGGTATTTGATTGGGCACCCAATTGTCGATGTGAAAATCACACTAATTGGCGGCAGTTATCATGAGGTGGACAGCAAACCCGAAGACTTCAAGCAAGCTGCTAAACTTGCATTAAAAGATGTGTGTTCAAAGGCACCGATGACCGTTCTTGAGCCCATATCTCAATTTGATATTAATACGCCTAATGAGTTCATTGGCGCGGTAGTTTCAGATGCAAACAAACGGCGTGGAAGAATTATATCAACCGAACAGCAACTTGTTGTAGCAGAAATACCCACGGCAGAGACATTCGGCTACGCAACCGACTTGCGCTCATTAACTCAAGGTCGAGCCGATTTTACATCTTCTCCTTGTGGATATGAGGAAGTGCCACCCGACATTCTGAAAAGTTTAATACTGGCAAAAAACAACTCCCAACCCGCTCCCACTTTTTAAAGCCCTCGAAAGAGGGCTTTTTTATTTGTGGTATACTGTTGACATTATGACCGCACAAGAAGAGGCAATGAAGAGCCTTGACAAACAATGGTATCAACATTGGCACAGTTTGCTCAAAAACAGAAACGGCTCATTCTATGATACAATGGCAATACGTGACCTTTACAATGGCGACAAGTTGGTTTTAGCCAGGGTTGGTGTTCAGGATGATGGCAATACAGACTGGTGTGATGAAATGTTTTTCATAATCACCGCCGATGGTGGAACAATGCAAATGACTGAAACTCGTTTTGTCAGCCTGTGAAAAGCTAAAAATTCGGAGCCAAAACGATTTTTCCTCAAAATCTGGTTGACAATCTTAAATACATCTGACATAATAATCATGAGGGTTCTGGACTTCATAAGGCTGAAACATGCACTGACCCAGAATCTCAACGAGGGCAAGACTGCGGTCAAGCCTTCACAAGAAACAAAAGGAACTTAGAACACAATGCGAAACGACAAGAACATTATGGTCATGGCAATCGTCGTAGCCGCCGCGATTATCGCGGAGGATGTTCTGACCTAAGTTCCAATAGCAACTAGAAGTTTCAAGGGATTCGGTCAGAAAAGACCGAATCCCTTTTCTTTTTACAAACAGGCAAAAAGCCAAATGCACTTTGAAAACAAAATAGAGTTATGATGTGTGGGGGCGAGAGACACCCAATCTCTCGCCCCAATGGGAGGCAAAAACAACACTAACTGAGAAATCTAAGTTATGTTTCTCAATGCCAACATTCCACATTTTCGATGCAAGTTGCGAAAAGAATTTCTTTATGGTTTACAAGAGCATCATGGAGAATTTGTTGATTGCACTGTTTTTGCAGTGTCGTCACATATTAACCAGTCGCTATTGTTTTTCATATACATAGAAGGTGGAGCGTTGTGGGAGTGTTTGCCGCTAACGGCATTTGTCTTAAAAGAAGATGCACCAAAATGGGAGCTAGGGCAACACCAACCAATAGATTGTCAAAGCAATAACATCAGCGTAATAGAATTTGACTATCTTAAACACCTGTCCGTTTTGGTTAGAGTTGGTAGTGAATGGTACGATGGAACGTATATGTTCACACTGGATTGGACAGACTATCCCGATATTGACTCCTATAAGGGTAAAAACGCAATGCATTTGATAAAATTGCACAATGGATTGATAGTCGCGCAACCAAATAATAGAATTTTATGGAAACATCCAGAACACACTTTGGATAAGTCTAAGAGAGACTATAAACCTCTAAGCGAATCATGGTGTTGTGATTCAAAATAAACATGGCGGGTGAGCCGGATGGAGAGGCAAAGGTCTCATAAGCCTCTATACGCGAGTTCGATTCTCGCAGGCGGTACCAAAATCTTCCTTTGATAGAAAACCATTGTCAAACTCCCAATGATGAGTTGGGCAAAGAGCGACCAAATTGTCTAATCGGTTAATGAACCCAATCGTTGTGTCATCTGGGAAGGACGCCACAGAATCAAGGTGACTCACCTCATAACATCTGGTGTATTGACAAATAGCACAGCATTTTGGTTTATCAGATTTATCATATGCTCTTTTTGCATAAACTCGAATGGTGTTCCGCGCAGATTGATAATGTTTGCTCCGCTGAAACAATTCTTTTTTAGTGACAAATGGCATCTGAGAGGGCTGGCGTTCTTTTTTGACTTGAATTTTTTTGACCTTTTTAGGAAACAAAGAATTGTTTAACTTAGTAGCGCAAGACCTATTACAGAATTTTCTTCTTTTGGTGTCGCTGGGCGTCTCGTATGATTTTCGAACAATATCAGAATGACAATATAAACATTGTGACATATTGATATATTCAACCATTAAATGGAAAACACCTTAATGTTTTACCATTACACATGCAGAGGGTTCGATTCCCTTGCCCGCTACCAAGTTTATGCCGATAGCTTTGGGATAAAGGCTTGAAGTTCATACCTTCAGGAAATGGGTTCGATTCCCTTTATCGGTACCAAGTTTCGAGATTAACTATATTGGGGTTTTACATGTGTGACCGTAAAAACAGCAATATAGTTAATCACATGGGCGACTAGTCAATCTGGTGAATGCGCCACTTTTACAAAGTGGATTAGTTGGGTTCGATTCCCAAGTCGCCTACCATTTTTATGGGGGATTAGCTCAGTTGGGAGAGCGTTTCAATGGCATTGAAAAAGTCAGGGGTTCGAGTCCCCTATCCTCCACCAAGTTTAAAATAGCCGTATGTCGAAATGGGAAAGACCATGCCTGATTAGCGTGTGATGACTGGGTTCGATTCCCAGTGCGGCTACCAATTTTTTCCTCAAAAACAACTAAAGGGGTATAATAAAATCATGAAACACTTTGGGAAAGGCACTCTCCATTAAGATACTTTCAAGTATCTAGGAGAGAATATTGGCAAGAACAAGAGCAGAGCGCCGATACAAGAAGGCGCTCATCAAGAAGAACATTTTAAATCGGCGCAACAATCGAGAGTTGGCAGATGGTGGATTCTACTGTGCTCGTGGTGAGTACATCCAGGGCAACTATTGCCACCCTCATATCTGGGTTGCTTACACCGAAGAAGAAATCTATCGGTACACTCGTCGCGCATTTCGATGCGACGGCAAGAGATACGTTCAGTGGTATGGATGCGGTCGCAGTTGTGCGATTTGTAATCCACATCTGTTTCGCGGAATCAAAATCAAAAAGGTGGAAAACACCTTAAATCACTTCGACATGATTGATTTCGAAGAGTTGTTGTCGGGCAACGACTAATATGGGGGATGGGACTGCATGGGGTGGTCGCCAAGCTTGCACCTTGGATTTCAGAGGGGTTCGATACCCCTATCCTCCACCAAGATTTGTGGGAATAGTGATTATTTGTTGCAGGTGCTGTTTATTCCCATAGTGAAAAACACTGCATGTCGGTTATCATTGATTCAGAAGGGCGCAAGCGACCAGCGGTATTAAAGCAATGTGCATTATGCTACAAAGAATATCTGGTGGCAAAGAGATTCGAGGCAAAATCGAAATATTGTTCAAAGCAATGTGGAAATAAAGCCAGAGATGAAAAGCTTGAGTTGGTATGCGCTTTTTGCAAGATTGTCTTTTACAAAAAACAATCTAAAGCAAAACAGGTAAAACACCAATGGCATTATTGTTCTCGATTGTGTAAGGATTCCGCGCAACAAATAGATTCTGGCATAGGAATAAAGCCACCACACTATGACAATGGTCAAAGCGTATATCGAAGCCGTGCGCTGAGGAATTATGGCGCTAAATGTAATCACTGTGCTTATGACAAATATACTGAAATGCTGGATGTTCACCATATTGATGGTGACAGAAGCAATAATCAGATTGAAAATCTTGAAGTTTTGTGCGTGTGGTGTCACGCACTTGAAACTCGAAAAATTCCAAATCATATTAGATGATTTTGGGGGATTGTCCATGTTGGGATTGGCACCCTTCCTTGCAAGAAGGGCTTCGCGGGTTCGATTCCCGTATCCTCCACCAAGTTTGACGGCTATGACAATCGTTCCTTCTGCTTTCTCTAATAAAGAAAGAGCGCGATAAGCGCCCTTATATTACGGTTTCACTTTCCGTCTATATGTCCGTATGGCGCAATGGTAGCGCTCTCCCCTGATTAGGGAGCGGTTCAAGGTTCAAGTCCTTGTGCGGACACCAAGTTTTATGGGGCTAGGAGTGTGGTGGGCTGCACATTTTCCTTGCAAGAAAAAAGAGGGGTTCGATTCCCACTAGCTCCACCAATTTCCGGCATGTAGCTCAATGGCAGAGCAAGCGGCTGATAACCGCTAGACGATGGTTCGATTCTATCCTTGCCGACCAAATTTCAGGAGACATCATGACAAAGAAACAGAAAGCAATTAACAAAGCTAAGGTGATTGAAAAACACGGGCTCAAATGTCAAGACTGCGGCAAAAGAAGCCCGGAAGTAAAGCATGCGATTTGCCCATTCGCAGATGATGTCTACGGACAAATCGTGGAATGCGACCTGTGTCCAGTATGCGAACATGAAAGGGCAATGGATATTTAAATTCGGCGCGTAGCTCAGCGGTAGAGCGCCATCCTGATAAGGTGGATGCTGAATAAGTTCACGCTGGTTCGAATCCATCCGCGCCGACCAAATTTACGGGGATGTAAAAGCCCTATGGGAAGGGTTTCAATGGGTTCGATTCCCATACACTAGACTAAGGCTAAGCTTTATTCTAGTGTGCTGTTGGAAACAGTTGTGCGGGTTCGAATCCCGTCATCTCCACCAAATGGGGTGCGAGTTGCTAGGAGTAACACCTGAGCCGGATGATTGTTGTCAAAGAGTAGACAGCCGTTTGAAGGTTTCAGTAGCTCAGGGCGGATGGGTTCGAATCCCATGCACTCCATCAAACGGGCTGCGACGTATAATGGTAGTATGTCACTTCGACACAGTGAAGGATAAGGTTCGATTCCTTCGTGGCCCACCAAAATTTATCATCGGCGGGGCAGGTGGTTAGCCGTCACTATGACACGGTGAAGTAATGTGGGTTCGAATCCCATGCCGATGACCAGATTTCAAATGGTATAATGACATCATGAAGCTTACAACCAGCAAGACTGTCAAAGTAGAAGTTGAACAATATCCATGTATGCATTGCGGATATGACGGTGAGCTTAAAATCTATCAAGACCGAAAATACGACACCGCCACATTAACTTGCCCAAAATGTGACAGGTCTGACCGTGGAAGTTGTTCATGGAATGAAGATTATGCCGGATGCGTTGAAAAGATTTGGAACCCTTACAACGATAGAAAGAAATTTATCGAAGAGGCTGAAGAAGCCCTGGCTGATATTCCAGAGAGAACGAAAAGACTTCTCTCGAAGCTTGACAAACTAAAGAACGGACTGTTCTTTAAGGATATGTGATTTCGGGCGGCGACGTATAATGGTAGTATGGCTCCATCACACGGAGATGGATGAGGTTCGATTCCTCCGCTGCCCACCATTTTTCCTCAAAATCAAAAGAGAAAGGATAATATCTTTGAAGATAGCATCTTCTGTTCCAGTCCTGGAGAGCAGTGCAGGGACGGGTTAAAGCTGAGCAGTTACCAACAAGGCTTAGCGGGAAAGTGAAGCTGACTTTCTGACAGGCGAGTATTCTCACGCGAGGAGAAAGCCTTTAAATTTTGGAGATAACGGTTAGTGTCCTCAACCCACATTGTGGTTCGATTCCACAGTCTCCACCAGTTTATGGGTCTGTAGCAAAGGTAAAGCGCGAGGGGCGGTTGAGACACTCTCGAATTTTGTTGGTATCAAGTCCAACCAGACCTACCATTTTGTGGTATTCTTTCAGAATCATGAAAGTCAAAGAACTCAAAGTCATTTTGGAGCAATGCAACGACGAAGATGATGTGCTTATAGCATCTGACTCAGAGGGTAACTCTTATTCGCCGTTAAGCGCAAGCGGGATTAACACTTGTGAATACAACTGGAACGGTGAATATCATGCTGAGATTGGGTTAAGGGCTTTGACACCAGAATTGTTAGACCTTGGATATAGAGACGAAGATGTCATGGAAGGCAATCCGTGCGTCATATTCTATCCATAACCATTTTCCTCATATTTGCAAATATGATGTGTTTATCCTTATGACCGCAAACTACAAACCGAAAGAAATCTCACAAGATTTGCTTCAAAAAATGAGCACTGAACGCTTGCTGCGAATCTTTCGAAAGGTGCGCAGACAGACAATCGCTGTGTGGAATATCGGTATGTGTCCGTGTTGCGGCGAAAGAGTATATTGCATTCCGGGTGAAGAAGAAATCGTTTTAGCCTCACATGATGTATGGGTGAAGTATCGCGACCGTATTAAGGCTATTCTAGACACAAGAGAAAATGTTGCGAAGCCATATCACTGGAAGAAATCGCTAAACGCTGAAATCGCGAAGAAGAATCGCGCAAAGAAAAAGCTACGATAGGAAGTTGTATAACAGCTTCATGATTAGCAGACGTACATTTCTTGGTGGCTTACTTGGCGCTGCTGTGGCTGCTCTCGTGCCAGTTTCCCTACTTGCGCCAAAAAAAGAAGAGCCCAAACAGCTTACTCGCGAGCAAATTGTCGCGCAAGCTTTAGATACACCAGAGGGTAGAGCAGCCTTGGCAGCGGCTATGGTTGAGCCGATTAAGCAAAGTCTTATGTACCAATCGCTTGGAAGAAAATTGTTGATGGTAGATGAACTACCAGCATCTGTACGCAATCGCATCAGAAGATAACTGGGGGCTGGGACTGCACGGGGTGGTCGTCTCGCTGGCAGTGAGAATATTCAGACGGGTTCGATTCCCGTAGCCTCCACCATTTTCCTCAAAAATCACACTGTGTTTGTATGAGTATGGGCGCAGAATTCTAAACCTGCGAGGGATGAGCCTACGGACGCTGAGACTGGTTGGTTGAAAAAGTCGGGGCGTGTAAACCTAAAGGCAACCAACCATCTGCGCCACAGAATTAATGGTTCATATAGGGTATAGCCAGCCCAAGCTCTACTAATTCTGTGTTTAAATTTCTATCGCCAACAAATACGGTCACAAGCCATCGCCCGTATTTTTCCTGAGTTTTTTTAGTTTCTACCACAACTTCGGCTCCAACTGGTAACTGTTCTGCCAACCATGCTGCTGATTCGGTGAGCTTTCCTTCCGGGGCATTAATACCAGCGAATCTCCCACGCAACTTCATAAAAAGCTTGAACCCGAGGTCAATATTTAAATCAACGGTATCGCCATCAACAACCTTAATTACTGTAGCCCGATATGTATACATATGAATAGTATTAGTTTTTTTCCTCAAAAAACCTATGTTTACATCACCACTCTGTAACTAAATCAGTCATTTTTTGGGTAATTTCGAGTGGCTCCCAATCGGAGTTTTTTCTTTCCCAAACGCTGAGCAGCTTTACAACAGACGAACTCATTGTTGTCCCCGCGCACTGAGAATCGTCATCGTGCCACGGTGCATCGCCCCAGCTTACATACTGTTCTAAAAACGCAAAAATATCATCTATCATAACAACCTCATTGTTGTGAAAGCGATAATTTTGAGAGCCTGTGGCACACGGAAAGGTTTGAAGGCATGACTGGCATTGAACTAAAAAATGAGCCGCATAATAGTCGTAAACTCCCAAATATTTAGGATGAAACTCAGCGTAGCGTGGCACGCCATTGCTATCATGCCACATTGGTGTGCCAAGTTTTTCTCGTATATCTCTGTAAACTGGATACATGTAGTTATTATACATGGTATACTTTAGAATCATGGTGTATAAACACGACCCAAATTACAACTATCTCGTCAGCCTAGTCCGAGCATTTCGAGATGGCGGCGCAGATTTCATTATCATCGACAGTCGTCGTCAACAATTCCAAATTCAAGCGGCGGAATATGCTTTATCTGAAGGACTGCTCTCTTTTGAAGAACTTGGCTCTGACGAAGCACAGTACACAGAGTGGAGATATAGGTTGACACCCCTTGGTAAAAAGCTTATTCTAGACCCCGAAGCACCAAATCAATATATTGATTGAGGTATACTGAAGATATGAAAAATACAACAATGACACAGGTTCCTCTTGGAACTAGAGTTCGACTCAATAAGCCATATTTTAACCATACAGAGGGTGTGGTGGTTGCTGCGGAACGAATCATCACCAACAAGCCACACCGAATCGTGCATACGGTGCTGTTTAATGGTGAAGACCAATATGACTTTAAAAACAGCCCCACAACTGGGTGTTTTAAAGCAACACAATTTGAGGTGATTTAGAATGGCAGCAAGCTTTGAAGATATCTCGCGCTGGGTGCGGCGAGCAAAAGAAGAAGGATGCACCCATCTTATCGTCGTCTGTGATACATACGACCACGACGATTATCCGGTTTATGTCAGCAAGGATGAAGATATTCACGAACGGATTGAGCACTTCCAAAAAGCATCAATGCAGCGTATCATGGAGGTGTATAAGATGTCTATGGATTTAGACGCTCAACTAAAGGAGCACAGGGCTTACAATGTCTGAAGACGCTATTGTGTCTAAATTTGACTCCAGCAACAGGAGTTCGATACATTATTTCGGTGCAATGCTACGTGGCATTGAGATGTATATGCACATGTTGTTAGAGCTTTCAGTTCAACACGATATTTATTTTGGACACCCGGATTCAATAGAATTTGCCGAAGAGTGGATGGCAAGCGGGGTTATATTAAGATGGCATCCAACTTGCGGAGATTCTGAAAAATCTTATGTTCCCGAACTTGTTTTTATTTGGAGCGGAAACGATTTAGATTTGGTACCATGTATACGTGCCACAATTTACAAAAGAACCCATAAGGTGGGACAGGACTCATTTGAAGTTGAATTTCAGAAAAAGCCAGATGATGGCACCCATAAACTATCGGTGCATCAAGCTTTTGAAATTTTCCTAAAATTGAATGAGTTAAACGAAGATATGAGAAACACCATGAAGGATGATTTTTAAATTATGAGTCAAAAAACATATGACATTTTTACACTGGGTAAAAACCATAATCTCGCGGTGGTGTGGCACATCATAAGAGGGGAGGCAATACCCTATGTTGTTAACGGGGCTTACTATCTTATTAAAACCGAATCACCAACCAAACTACGGGTTCCAAACACTAATTTTATTGCTTATTATCTGTGTCAAATAACTGTTGAATCCGGGGAAAGCCATGACACTGCTCTTGACAGGGCTAGAGAGCAAGACATTCTCTTTAACGCGAAGGAGTTGAGCTAACACCATGTCTGTATTTGTGGTTGCGGATTGGCACCTGGGTGAAAATCGGTTTGAAATTATGGGTCGTCCATTCTCCTCTCAAAAAGAAATGGTTGATACCTTGGTGAGAAATCATAATCAACTTGTGTCACCTGATGATGTCGTGTTTGTGTTGGGCGACGTTTGTTATCAAAAAACTCCAGAGTTTTTGAGTGAGGTTGCTCGCTTTAATGGCAGAAAAATACTAGTGCGCGGCAATCACGACAGGGTTTTTGACGACGAAAAACTGTCCGAATATTTTGAACTGATTGTTCCAGAGGGTGATGGCATATTTCTTGACTTGCCTTTTAAAGAAGAAACAAATTGTCCAGGGTCTTACAACATGAAGCTTTTTATGACACATTACCCAACCCAGGGCGAAAAAGACTGCTTCAATCTCGTGGGACATATTCATGGAGCCTGGAAGTATCAACTTAACATGCTAAATGTTGGTGTCGATGTACATAACTATCGCCCGGTGAACATCGAATCGCTTTTGTTTCATTTCAAAGCAATTCGAGATTATTATGATGATGATGTATGGGTGGGCTACAATGAGATTAACGTATTTTTCCAAAACAAGCGCGGAAAACCCGGTTCTTACTACACTTCTTAGCTAGACTGGACGATAATAAACTGAAATGGTTGATGTCTTACTTGGTTTGCAGTGGGGTGATGAGGGTAAAGGCAAAATTGTCGATTACTTAGCTCCGCAATATGATATCGTTGCGCGATTCCAAGGCGGTCCAAACGCTGGACACACTCTATATACTGAGTGTGGAGAAAAAATTGTCTTGCATCAAATTCCGTCTGGCATCCTACATAGCGATATTACAAATCTAATTGGTAGTGGCGTGGTATTGTGCCCGATAACACTTGAGTCTGAGTTAAACCAGTTACAAAAAATGGGCTATAACCCTAAAGACAACCTAATTATCTCCAAGAGGACAAGTCTTATCATTCCCTCTCATCGCTTGCTGGACAAAGCCTCGGAAAAAGCAAAGGGTGAACAAAAAATTGGTTCTACCTTAAAGGGCATAGGTCCAGCATACATGGATGTAACAGGGCGTAATGCTCTAAAAGTAGGCGATATCTTCAAGCCAGGTTTCAAAAAGAAATACAAATATCTCAAAGATAAACACTCTGATATCTTAGAATGCATGGGTTGTGAAAAATGGATTCGCAATACATCGTTCAAGGAAGAAGAGGAGCGATTTTTTGACGCTATCGAGACTCTGCGCGGACTTAATGTTAAGGATGCAGAATATTGGCTTAACGACGCAATTGGCGACGGTTTTACTGTTTTAGCAGAAGGCGCACAGGGAAGTATGCTCGACGTGTCCTTTGGCACATATCCCTATGTAACTTCTTCTCACACCACTACTGGCGCTGTATGCACAGGTCTTGGTGTGCCGCCGCGTTCTATTAGAAAGGTGATAGGCATATCTAAGGCTTATTGCACACGTGTTGGTAATGGCCCGTTCCCCACAGAGTTAAAGGATGAGCAGGGCGAAAAAATGCGCGAACTCGGCGGGGAGTTCGGAGCCACAACGGGTCGCCCCAGGGGATGCGGGTGGTTAGACCTCGTGGCACTTCGCTGGGCGTGTATGATTAACGGTGTTGATGAAATCATCATCACAAAAAGCGACATATTAAACAGCTTTGAAGTTGTCAAGGTATGCACAGAGTATCTATGTGACGGAACTCTCACCGATGAGTTCCCATATGATATTGACGCAGAGATTACACCGCTTTATGAAGAATTTGATTCATGGGGCGCATTCGTTAAAAGCAATCCGCTGCCCGCTGAGTTGAGTGATTTCTTAACCAGAGTTGAGAAATTCACAAACACCCCAATATCTTATGTTTCAAACGGCTCTGGAAGGAATGATATTCTGAGCTTCAACGATGCTCTTTAAAAACCTTGGTGCCTGGTATTTTGGACACCCAGGCTAAATATAACTGAATAGCAGGCTGTTCTGATAAAATTGCTATCGTATTAAGTTCGTCGCCAAGTCGTCGGTTGGAGTAAAGAGAATGGATTTTTTTATGACACTGACGGCACAGGTTGGCAGTTGGTAGCTCAACTATTTTGAGCTTGTGTCTTTTTGCCTCAGATTGAGGAATTAAATGATGCAAGGTTAGTTCTCCGACATCTCGTTGGCACAATTCACAATAAAGACTATCTGACATAAATTCATTATACAAACAGAGATGTTAATGAGGAAAGTATGTATAACAACACCATGACTAGAAGAGACTTGTTAAAAACTGGGCTTGGAACAATTTTGGGGTTTTCAATCTTAACATCATTGTTAATTTATAAACCAGAAGAAGTTGTCGAAGAAAAGTTGGAGTTAACCCCCGAGCAAATGAGAGAAAGTATTATTGCCGCTGCGCTTAATACCCCGGAAGGTCGTAAAGCGCTAGCTGAAGCAATGACTGAACCAATTAAAACCAGTTTAATGTATCATAATATTGGTAGAAAGCTGTTGAACAATTAATGTATAACAATCTTGTGTGCGACATTGCGACCTGGCGCAATGAAGAAACAGGGTAAAGCGGCGGCTTTCTAAGCCGCAAATAAGACACCTCACCCATGTCAAGGCTGCATGCCAGAGGCTAATAGCTTAAAGTTTCTTCGCACATTTTTCCTCAAAAACCCTTTTTGGTGTATAATATGTGCTAAGCCTACTGGCTGAGTGAGGATAACGAAATGACCACGCGGGACGCTTAATAGACACAATCAATCGTAATCTTGTAGAGTTTGGATATCCCAAACTTGACGTGAATGACACACTTCTTCCGCCCGACAACACGACGCTATTTACTTGTAGCGGCATGCAAGTTGTTAAGCCAAAATTCTCCAATCCTGACAAGAGTCACTATTCGAGCTTGCAATCATGTTTGCGAACAATAGATGTTGACTTAGTTGGAGATGGCACACATCTCACTTATTTTGAGATGATTGGTTCGTTCTCATTTGGAAACAATGATTATATGTCATCTGTCAATATGTGGCATAAAATTGTTAAAGAAATAGATATACCAATTACACATGTTACAGTTCATCCAACCCAGGAACATCACAAAAAAATGTGGCAAAGCTTGGGTTATACGGTAAAACCGGATGAAGGCTGCACATGGTCTGATGGAGAGATTGGCGGCTTCTGCTGCGAACTTTTTGTTGACAACCTAGAGGTGGGTAATCTAGTAAATCCGCTTGAACACTCAGTTGATGTCGGATTTGGACTTGAGCGTCTTGTTCAAGTTATGGAAGGTAAAAGCCGAGTCGATGAAACATCTCTGTTCAATCAAGACTGGCATCCTATTGTTCGAGACCATGTTCGTTCGGTGACGCACCTCTTAGAACAACAGATTATTCCCGGAAATAAAGGTCGTAACAATGTTTGTAAAGACCTGATTCGGCGCATGATTCCGCATCTTACAGAACCTTTGCAGCCAGAAATTGAATATTGGGTTGAGCGAGAGAGGGAAATGCTCAAGAAAAAGCGGTATAATCTAGAACGTTATAGAAATTCTTTTCATACTAAGCCCTATGAATACTGGCACAGTTCTCTCGGGCTTACTCAAAAAGAAATCGAAGACTTTCTGCTAGAAACAGAGGGAGAAAAAAATGAATAAGGAAGAACGAATAGAATTTGATAAACGCTTCTTTGAAGACAGAGACCACACCGGAAGATATATGGTGCGCTCTTTCAAAACAGGGTATGCGTATTATATCGAGCCATTAGATGCTGGAAGTCGCACGGGCTGGGGGGATTTAAACCCTGCAACCGGAAAAGTTGAGGGTTCTTATGGCGGCAAATACAAAGGCGCTATTCATCCTTCCGAATCTCTTATCACAGAGGAAAATGGGTTTAAAAATATCATCACCCTGCCGCCTGGTACAAGCCCCGAAGGATATATTAACATGATTGATGAGCAACGCTATCAAGATATGTTAGCTGGCAAAGAACCAGACCCTAGTTTACCTGGAGTTAAAATCTAAAACAAAAAACGGGGCTTTAAGCCCCGTTTTTCAATTAAAAATCATCCAACCCGCCATCTAGTTCTATTCCTAGCGGCGTTTCTGTTTCCATGTCTCGCATGTATGGAGCTAACTCTTCAGGTGTTCCTGCCGGAATATCCTTGTATAACTGCATCCAATGTCCATTTTCTTCGTATTTTGACAGAGGCATCGCATCATACGAAGTACCTCTATCATCTTCTCCATCGTGGTCAATTAGCATTACATAGGGTTCGTTTCCATATTCAGCTTGATTACGACGTATGGCAGTCATTGCCTCGTTTTCATCAGCGTAAGAACCACCATTTTCCTCGCTTTGCTCATGCCATCTGTCTAAGTCAAGTTGACGCTCTTCAAAACGATTATAGTCATCTATGCCCTCTAGCTCAGAAAGCCTATCTGAGTCAGAGTAACCAAAATCATCATCATCATATTGAGCTAAGCGACGACCGACTTCTGTGAGAGCATCTGCTTGGGCAAACAATCCTTGTTTGTCAAAAATATTGGCCAACTCCACCAAACTGGCTAAAACTTCTTTCTTTTTCATGTTAATCCTCTCGTCCCCCATCCCAACCAAGGTCTTCTGGTCCTTGATACGCATATCCTTGAGTATTTGCTGCTGGAACTGACTCAATTGTTGCTTTAATATCTCCGCCGCTTAGAATTGCTTGCTTAACTGCATCTAGAACATCATGCATAGTATCTGGGTCTCCAGACCAATCTCTGTGAGGTGATTGGACTAAAATCAACTGCTCTAAATCGTCTTTTAAATCAGGATTGTCTGACACCCCGTATTTGTTGCGCAAATACTGGTCTTCATTAAAATCATGTTTTTTCCACGGGTCATTTTTCATTTTCTCAATATGTTGAGCGGCATCTGCTCTCGCGTCAGCCCAAAGTTTGTCGTTATATGCTTGTTGCACCACTTTCATATCAGGTTGGCCAGAAGCCCACAAATCATACAAATCTTGAAATTGTTCACTTCTCGCCTCAGCTTCCACATCACCATAATCATCACGGTCATTGTACACATCAGGGTCGTACTCTGGAACATAATTTTCTTCAGCGCGAATAGCTTCTGGGCTATACATTGGCTCGCCAGCTTCATTTTGCCACCAGGCTGTTTGCGATACACGCTTCATAACATCCGTTACAACATTTGCGCTTTTAAAAGCGCCCTGTTTATCAAATTCATTAGCAATTTCTGCCAAGCTCTTCAACACATCTTTTTTATCCATGACACACCGTTATTGTACAATTTCAACTGTATTTTCCTCATTTCCTACTTTCTTTGGATATAATATAATGTCACAGTCAGAGAAGTCTTGGCTCTAATCCTGCAAAGGGCGTGGAGAGAAACTTCGGGACAATACCGTTTAAGGTAGGAGATTCGTCGTTTGCACTACCGAGATTGCAACTCAAACAGACCTAGCGGATGAACGGCGCTATGATGGTCGGGTTAGAGGCCAATAGATAAATCAAGACATAAAGCAGAATTCCGGGTAAGCTCAACTGTGACATGTTGTATAATAATGAAGTCTCATTCGGACTGCGACAAAAGATAGAATGTTCTATCGACAACACAACAGGGGTGGCTTGCAGCAAAAGTGGGGCAAGACTTGGAGCGCTACAAGTGACAAATACCGCCACCCCTAATCATTTAATGTGCTATAATCAACCTAGTTATGATTTACGTGCTTTCACTACATGACCCCATCCCTGAAGGTTGTAAGATTGTAAATACAACTAGCCATGCGACTGACGAATATCAGGCTTTAAGCCCGTTTAAATTAGGTCCATGTGATTTATACGCTGGGCATGTAAGCAAAAATGTTGAAAATGGCTGGCAATATTCTAAAGTATATCCGGGGTTTGTAGACGAAAATGGCATGCCAACGCCAGCGTATTGGGAGTGGGCGCAAAGAGGATGGAATGATTCCTGGGCTCATCGCTATCCTGTGGGCAAGGGCGCTAAACCTTTATTTTCATGGTGGCGCGACGAACCATTAGGTTATATTGAAGCTAGAAAAGCAATTTATGTTCCTCTCTATGCCAGGTCAGTGATGCAAACCCATGTATTTCAAGAACTTAAGGCAATCCATGAATATGGTCAAGATATTGCTTTGTTGGATTTTGACGGGTATAATTATCTTGATATGCGCTATAGTCTTTCAGAGGTTTTAAATAACGCGCACAAAACTATGGGGCATGCCTTCATTGTCGCTATGTTATTATTAGAAGACCCTGCGCTAGAAGAGTGTGAAATCTAATGCGAAAAGACTGGAAACTCGTGATATTGCCCATGTTCTATCGGGAGTGCCCGATGGGTAACGCACATTGGCGAGGCAATCACATTTGTTATTGCTGCGAGGGTCAAGAGCGCAACTGGACCTATGTCTGGCGAGGAAATCAAAAAGGATGGATTCCTGTTGAATATGCCCTAGATACATCGAATAATCAACATAGCGGTCTTAGTATGTCTGGGCAGCTAACTGCTACAGATTTAGTCTGGAATGGCGTTAGAACTGGACTAGCTATCTCCTTGTTATTTGGGATAATGGCTTTGATTGCTTACAATCTGCTCTATCCCTCTCTGAAAACATATCAAAAAAATGTACAATACCAACATGAACAAGCTTCAGACAATCATTAAAAAAATCAAGTCAATGTTCTCTTCTACAGAAGAGCCTACAAACACAAAGTCCGTCAATGAAGTCGGGACGAGGGTTAATGGTCAGCTATTTGTTACTTTAGATGATAGCAAGCAAATCCTATCAAAATCAAACCCGCAGCCAACACCAGAAATGCAGCAAACAGTTGCTGATGCTATGCGCGAATCCATGATTGTTGCAGAGTATAACCATGTCTCAGAACAAATGCTCGAACACGGAATCAGCGTCAAAGAGAAAAATGAACTAATCGGCACACGTCAGGACGCAGTAAAATTGCCAGTAGTAGATGAGCAGGAATATAGCGCTAAGGCTTCTGAGAAGCACGAATCTATTTTGCGCAAAACCGGACCAGCGTATGGTAAAAAAATGCCACTAACTCCCGAAGAGCTTGAGCGAAAAGCAGTGGTGGATGCCAAAAAGCAAGAAATGAAGATTCAAATTGATGAATCCAAGAAGGCTCGTGAAAAAGCACTGAAAACCAGCGCCAAAAACACAAAAAGCAATCCAAAAACCTCGAAAACTAAAACTACTGCTTCAAAAAGAAGAAAATCTAAGTAATTTTGGATATAATAGATTATCGTGCATTTACAGACGTTGAGAACGCCTGCCTACTCAAACTGCAAAATGTTATCGCCAGATGGCGTGCTTATGTGCAGAATGGGGAGGAAAAGGGTAGATTGGTATGTTGAAAGAGGGTTGGCTAAAATAGTATGCCAAGACCCTTTCACTATCCAATTGCTCTTTGAGCCCAATGGTCTGGGTAATTTCGCGGACGAATACTATTTATCTGAAAAGGCAAATATATGTGTTGTTTGTGGCTCTGAAGATAATCTAACCAAGCACCACGCTTTACCTCGATGTTTTCGAAGGCACTTTCCTTCGTACCTGAAGCGATATGACTCACACGATGTCTTATTGGTTTGTCGAGGTTGTCACGAAAGGTATGAGGTGTTTGCGACTGAGCTTAAAAAGAAGCTAACTGAAAACAGTAGTCGTGTCGTAATGCAAGAAGAGGACGTAATGCACGTTCGCGCTATAAAGGCTGCGAAAACCCTCAAGAGATATGGCGACAAAATACCTGACGACAGTGCTTTGCGGCTCATGTTAAGAATCGAAGAGTATGCCGGAGACTTCAACGACGAAATCGTTGATGAACTAGCCAACGAACGGTTTGGCGGATGCAACTCTTATGAGATATGGAAGGAGACTGTGGAAAAAATCACAGACTACAATGAGTTCACCAGAATGTGGCGTGAGCACTTTGTAGAAGTGATGAATCCACAACACCTTCCGCAACACTGGTCAACTACTCGTTATCTAGACTTGGAAGAGCGAAGAAAGCGAAATGAGAAGGGGTAAGATTAGTTCTCCCCTTCTTATTTTTCCTCAAAACATACGATAATCTCTATATGAATGAGAGGCATCCGTATGAATGAAAGACAGGAGATTTGGTGTCACAACTGCAACCATTATGTGCAATTTGACATTGATATGGAGTTGGACGGAAACCATGTGTTGCTGTGCCCAAATTGTCAACACGAGCATTGTAGAGTTGTTAAAAACGGAGTAATCACCGACGACAGGTGGGATTCCAGAAATGCAACATATTATGTATCAATTGCGTCAGCCGCTACATCAACCACCTCGGTCACTATATCTCTGGTTAGCGCAAGCACCACTTCGGGTACAGGAGCTTTGTATTTAGCATCATCTTGGATGTCAACAACATGTAGTTAAAAGTATGGCACAACGTATATATTCTCCACCGATGTCTAAAAAGGCGACATCTCAGAACGCTCAACTGGGTATTTATTTAGAAATTGTACAAGGTGAAGATTTCTATGAAATACGCGAAAACACCAAGGGCGCAATAGCTCAATTTAAGAGCTTAGATGAAGCGCAAAAGTTCTGTGAAGTGTATCGCTCAAGATTGATGCCCACCCAAAAGATTAAAGATGTGCGAATATTGTTAAATTCGAAATTCGCACCACCCATGCCATTTAATCGTTCGGAAGCTGAAATGAATCCGATTAAAATTACTGACGGCAATTTTGTCCCTGTGGATGAGAAGCAAAATGTAGTTGTCGAACATCCTGACGACCTTATCACATTCTAAATATGAATAAGATAGAAATTCCCAAAATACTATATCCTGCACACGAACATCATGAGAAAAAGTTAAGGCTTTCCGATAAAATTGCTTTATTCATCACCGAAAGGCTATTGGGTTCGTTTAGCTTTTTTGTACTCTGTTGTGTAATGGTAGCTGTGTGGACTGTGTGGAATATCAAGTCGCCTGCTGAGATGCGATTTGACGATTCACAGTTTAACATGTGGCAATATATCAGCAGCGCATTTCAAATTATAACTATGCCGCTTTTGCTATTAGTTCAACAGCTACAGTTGAAACACGCTGAGGCTCGTAGTGAATTTAGTTATTTGGCCGCGCAACGCTCCATGAAAGAAAATGCGGAAATGTTGGAAAAACTCAACACATTAACCCAGGACAATCAGCAACTCATTGAACAGAACAAAAAGCTCATCGAAATGATGGAAAAGAGGGCTGAAAATGAAAACACTATTGTGTTGCCAGACTGGATGAGATTGCCTAAAAAACGCTCTTAAGAGCAAGTTCTACATCATCTAACACTTGTGCTAGTGGCTGGTCGGTGTATATTACTCGGTCAGCCATTGCTATTTTTTCAGACAAAGGCATCTGTTGATTAATCCACGCCAGGGCATAATCTCTATCGCACTGTAGCCGACTCATTAATCGCTGCACTTGTGTTTCAGGTTGACAAGCCACCACCCAAACATGCTCAAAAAGATATTGCGCTCCAGCCTCAAACATCAACGGAACTTCAGCAACATCTGGGTTGAAATCTATCATTCTTTGTCTAATTTGCGGGTGTACAAAGGCTTCATAGTCTTTTTTAAATTGTGGGTTGCTCAACATGGCATATTTAATCAGCGTTTTGCCAGTTTGTTTAAAATCTTCCACTTCTTCGGCGCTGTAAATTTTAGATAATCTTTCTATCAACCAATCCTGAGTGGTTTGTAGATTGAATATTTCCTTAAAAGCCTCATCAGAATTAAAAACCGAGTATCCTAAAGACGCAACGTGAGAAAGCACCGTGCTTTTACCACACGCGATTCCGCCAGTTATGCCAACACGCATCATATTAATAGTAAATCTCCGAAAACGATAATGAGGAAAGGGTATAATGTATCTATGTTTAGTGTTTTACAACAAGTAGAACGGGCATTACCACAAATTCTAGAAGAAAAATGGGTTAGCTGCGATAAAGATGGTTTGCGCTGTATTGTTGACGATTATGTTGTCGAATTATTTCGAACCAACGAAGAAAAGAAATTCACACACAATCCTGTAATTAAGGTGGTTGCAGGCTGCTGCAAACTTGAGCTAGAATGTCAAAAGTCCTTTAACAAAATTGATTTTATGTGTGAAAGTGGATTTGATTTTTGCGCGAATGATGTAAATACACATGTCAAAATTTTACCAAACAACGATGATGTGTTAATACTTTCTGTTTTTCACAAAGAGAATCTTTATAAGAAAGACAGTGAATGTATACAAGCCGCCATCATTCTCGATGAATTTAAGATGTTTTACCCATCTCCCAACAACAGGGTGGTTACGAACAAAATCCCAACATATCTGTGGAGAGTTGGACACGACATACCAGGCAGAAGTGTTCTCGTTGATTTTGCACAAACTGTCAAGTGGCTCGCGCTGAGCCCGGAAGAAGCTGAAAAAGCTGCCTCTGCACTACTGCATCATGCTAGAAAGGCTCGTGGATTTTAATGAAACTGTCAAAAAGAATTAGAGGTTGTTTACTCGGTGGCGCTATTGGTGATGCGCTGGGTGCTCCTGTGGAATTTTTAACCATAACCTCTATTCACAACAAATATGGCTTAAAGGGTATTCAAGAATTTGATAAAGCATATGGTGTACTTGGGGCTATCACAGATGACACCCAGATGACATTATTTACCAACGAAGGTATTTGTCAGGCATTTATGTCGCCCAACATGCCGCTTGAAGTATTGCTTACACAATCGTATTTACACTGGCTATTCACGCAGACCCAAGAATACAGCCCAGAATTTAATCTTCCTGGCTTACTTAAATACAAAGAGTTGTGGGCTCAAAGAGCACCCGGTCTCACATGTCTCGGTTCACTGAAGCTCATTCAAAAAAATGGAAGAATTTCAAATAATAATAGCAAGGGTTGCGGAGGTGTTATGAGAGTTGCTCCCATCGGGATGGCTTTTTCGGAACCTGACGACGCATATTGTGTTGGTAAAATGTCTGCCCTTATTACACACCACCATTTAGATGGTTTTATCCCCGCTGGCGCACTAGCCAGAATCATATCACAAATTATATTTCAAGATATGACGCTTTTCGAGGCTCAAGCTGACACCCTTCAATTTATCAAAAAAGAAGAGCCGGATTGCAACACTGTTGACTTGTGGGATGATATGATTAAACGATACAATAACAACAAGCAGTTTGAGTATCACAATTTGGAAATGCTTGGGCAAGGGTGGAGCGGCGACGAAGCCCTCGTAATGAGTATTTATTGCGCGTTAACAGAGCAAGATTTTATACAGGCAATAATCAACTCGGTAAATCACAGTGGAGACTCCGATTCTACAGGAAGTATTACAGGACAAATTTTAGGAGCAGCATACGGCGAGGATATTCTTCCATTAAAATGGGTAGAAAATTTAGAATTAAATGGTATAATATCGGAACAAGCCGACATACTGCATGGAATAATCATCAATGGGAAATAACAAGAAAAGCAAAAAAGAACAACATCATAACAACGACTCCGTAGACCGAAGAGTCGTTGCCTGTGCAATGACCAGTTTATTCACATTAGCTTCGGAATCTCGAAAAAACAACCCTGAGCGCTGGACAAAAGAGCGACGAACCAAATATAATGATAGGGTGAGAATGATTCAATGGCTGTTTAGCACTGCACAATATGTTTCTGCTAAACAATGGTTGGATTGGCTCGATAGCGATTTTCATATCACGGGCAAGAAGCACGAAAAAACTGACAAACAAGAAAAACAGAAATGAATACACCAGGCTTAGAAGTAAAACAGGTTATTGTTATGCGAGATGACCTTAATATGCGCAAGGGCAAAATGATTGCTCAGGGCGCACACGCTTCTTTGAGTTTCATGTCTGACAAAATTGGCTTGCGCAAAAATGGCAAACCAACAAAAGAGTTAAAATTTGATGACGAAGAAAAGAAATGGTTGTCTGGGTCATTTAAAAAAGTATGTGTTCGCGTAAACAGCGAGGAAGAATTACACGACATACATAAAAAAGCATTAGAAGCGGGCTTGCGCTCACACATTATTCTAGATTCTGGATTAACTGAGTTCGGCGGTGTACCAACATACACGTGTTTGGCTATTGGACCGAACTACGACCACAAAATAGATGAAATCACTGGGCATTTGAAACTTCTATAAACACGAGGTAACAATGAAAAAACTCCTATGCATCGGTTTGATGTGCCTTATGGCAATGACTGCCTTCGGGCAAGACAATAAAGTCGTGCGAAAAATTCAGATTCGCCACGCAGACCCTCAACTCATCTTTCTTTTGTTAAGTGGAAAGACGACTTTCAGCACGCCCCCTGAACTCTCTACCATTATTTATGGCTTTGGTGGCAACGGCGGTTTCGGCGGAAGCGGTTTTGGCGGCGGAAGCTTCGGAAACGGTGGTTTCGGAAACGGTGGTTTCGGAAACGGTTTTGGTGGTGGAAATCCAGGCGGACCCCAGGGCGGTGGCTCTGGAAACGGCGGTGGAGCGGGCGGACGCTAAACAGGTTCTAGCACAAAATATCCCACAACTTTACAGGTTGTGGGATATTTTTGTTTGAATATAACCCAAGAGGGAATCTCAAATGGCTGAAGATAAAAAAGACAAGGTAGAAAAACCTACTTCCACTAAGAATTCTAATGAAAATGAAGTTGCAAATACTGCTCCTTCGACCAAAGAGGTTAAAAAAGAGAACACAGCAAGTAAGGTTGCTGAAACTCCTGTGGTTGAATCTTTGGCAACTGAAGAAGAGGTGGTAGGAGTTACTTTATCTACCACAGAAGAAGAAAACATAGATAATGTTCAGGCATTTGATTTTGAGGTAAGTATAATGGCTCTTGATAGTAAGACAAACACTTTAAGCATTTGCACCGATTTGGGTAATGCGTACACTGCCGTATTGAGTACGGTAGAAGGCGGAAGTGATTCATTAACAAAGCTTGCAAGTGCAAGACAAACCGTTAATGTAAATATGACCGCCGCTGAATACGATTCAGCTTCTACATTGGCGGCTGCGTTTAGAACCGCTGAAAAGAAACTCACCTCAGATGTCAAGCCTGTCCTAAAAGGCTGCTGCCAAGCCCTCGAAGCATACTCAAAGGCAGAATATTCTAGCAAGAAGTTCCGAGATAAGTGGAATGCCACCTCCGCTGGCTCAAATGACCCATTTTTCCCTGGTAATTTCCGAAGATTGTGGCGCGACCAAATGTCTGAAGAGCTTATCGTCAAGATTGGTACCATTACCAAGGCAACGGGCGCATGGCCTGCCACCCCAACAGTTGTTTATGATACAACAGACGTTCGAGTTGCAACTACCGCTGTGTTGCCCAACACTCCAACCTATGACAACGGCACCGCTGGTGTTGGTGCAACACTAACCGCTGGCGCTAATGCTGCTTTGGCTGCGATTGATGGCGTAACATTGGTACCAGGAGACAGAATTCTGGTTAAAAATCAGGCTTCGGCTTTACAAAATGGTATTTATGTGGTTTCTAGCGTTGGTAGCGCCAGCGCACCTTGGTTTTTGACACGAGCAACGGATGCAGATACTGCAACAACTGAGATGCGATACGGTTTGGCAACTTATGTTACTGCTGGTTCAACCAACGGTGCATCTAAGTTTTACATGTCTACAAATGCAGCTATTACGATGGGCACCACGGCGCTTGCATGGTCTTCCACCACGCTTTGTTCAATCTCATTGGACGAAAATCTAGAGGTTCGTGTTGTGGGTAATGGCTCTGCTCCAACGACAGACGAAATCGTTGCAACACTGATTGTCCAAAAAGCAGATTTAACAACTAGTTTGCAGACAGTCACCATTCCCGTGGGTTCTGCTGTTGGAACTCGGTTTACCATTGGCACCTCAGCCATTAAGGGTATTGGTCTGTCGGCTGTATCTATTGCATCTGACAACGGTGTTGATGGAGACATGCTTGAAATCTGGGTTAAAAGCGCGGCTTAACAGCAGCAACAACTTGTATTAAAGAGGGGGAAACCCCTCTTTTTTTATGGTACAATGTTTACATGCTTCCGCGCAATCTTGTTTTAGTTAGACATGGACAATCTGAATTTAATTATATTGTTCATGGTATTCGTAATCAGTCTATATCTCTAGAGGATATTCCTGTTGAAGTGCGCAAACAGACTGGCTCAAAATGGCGACTAACACCACTCGGCAGAGAGCAAGCAAGGACGGCGGGGTCGTTTATTAGAGACCAATTAAATGTAGCTAAATTTCACGGATATTTTGTATCTGATTATGTTAGGGCAAAAGAAACAGCGGCTTTATTAAACATTCCATATGCGCAATGGAAGGTAGAGCCACATTTACGGGAGCGAGACTGGGGAGACATTAATCTAGAAGAATTTGTTGATAAAGACCATGAAAAAACGCTATTTAGAAATGTAGATGCGTTTTATGGCTCACCACCGAGTGGAGAATCTATGGCAAATCTGTGTTTAAGAGTAGACAGAATGCTTGATACATTACACAGAGAATATGCCGGAAAAAACGTCATTATCGTTTGTCATGGTGAATTGATGTGGAGTTTTAGGGTTAGGCTAGAACGAATGCTAGAGGATGATTTTATTCGTCTAGACAAATCAAATCATCCATTCGACCGGATTCATAATTGTCAAATTTTACACTACCAACAAGTTGACGAGGCGCATTTTACACATATGAGAAGCATATGCCCGACAAATTTATCATTATCAAAAAATGAGTGGCAACCCATAGTCAGAAAGACATATTCTACTGTTGATTTAAGAGACGAAGTGGAAAAAACCCCACCTGTTATCGAACTACTACATTCTCGCTCATCACAGTAATGCCAACATGTGCGTTTGGCAATGTGCCGTCTCTTGGTGTAACTCTAAAGCTATAAGACTGTCCAGCAGTAATAGTTCCTGCTGGAATGGTTGGAGAGGTAGAGTACACATCTTGTGAATCATTAACAAACCATTCAACCAGACTTGTGTGGGTGGTTCCGTTAATGGTTACAGTGCCAGTATCTGCATCTGTATATACATAATAAGCTCTTAGTTCTGTACCAGCGGGGACATAAAAATTACCACTTGCTGCTGGCTCTTCGGTTTTGCCAGTCGCAGAAATGGTAACACCAGATACGTATGGTATATTTTCACCCACAATGGTTGTAGCCGCTGATTCATATGTTATTCCATCAGAAATACCGTCTGAAGGAGTCACCTTTACACGAATGATGTCATCTGCCTTAAACCAATCATTATCGCCCACATCAGCTTTTCTTTCCACTGTGCGATTGTTATATTCAGGGAAATTTCGATTAGTCATTCCAACAGTTTCGATGTTTTCATAGGTCATCTGCTGGAAGTTTTGACCAGGATAATCTGGGTCTTCGGGTAATGAATAAGTTGCTGGGTCTACAGGGCGGCGTCTCCACCAAGTTGTGGTTGTGTTGCGCTCAGTATTTCCATCGCTTGAATCAAAAACATACTCGACAATAAGTCGTTGAGTATTAGTTGGCTCATTATAACCATTCGGTAAAATTGAAACCAAACCATCGACAATGGTTGGAGAATCTGTATTTTGATACAAGAATACAACTCTTCCATTTGGCTTCACGGTGTAATATAATCCAAAATTACTTGGTGTTACATCTGCAATAGATGAATAATTCTTAATCTGCAAACCAACTCTGAATTGATTGGTGAATTGAATATATACTGTCACCAAATCTGTTCTTTCGCGTTCCTTCGTAAAAGTTACAGTCCCGTTATCTGGAGATAAGTAGTATCCACCTCTAACGATTTTGCCATTTACCAATACAATAGCTGTAGCGTCTTTCGGCCAACTTCCATTGGCAAGAGTATATGTTCTACCATCTTTAGTTGTGGTGGCTTCTCCGCTCGAAGTATAAAGTCGCCTTGGTGTGGTAATAGTTACCTTGATTAGTAAATCTGCTGGCTGTTCGTTCGAGAAATAAACAAACCCAAAATCCCCATCATAACCATCTGGAATAACCTCTCTATATTCTCCTAGAACCAAAGCATAAACGGTAATGATATCATCAGTGGACCAGGTGACAGTTTGTTGACTCGAATTCTTCACGTAGTAATAATGAAAATCACTTGTTGTAGTATCGAGCTTATCTTGAACAACTTCGTCGGTGTACTGCAAACTACCCTGGCGATTTGGAAGAGTGCCCTTGCGATTAGTTCTGATGTATTCAAAGTCAGCAAAATCAACAGAATCACCCCGCACTAATCCCCATTGCAACTCAGCGGTATCAGGCCAGTCTACACCCTTGTCAGCGGTTAATAAATACTCGAAAAGCATTCCGTCAATATCTTGTGGTAATGTGAATAGGTACTTGTAACCAGGAGATACTTCAACATGGTACAGTTGGGTCACGTAAGAATATATCTTATTTCCAAGACTCATACCCTCGTCTAGAGTAATTTTATACTCAATACCAAGAACTTTAAGACCCAGGTTTTCGTCGCCGCCGCCATGCGTCACCCAAGGAGACCAGTTGATTCTGTCAAAAGTGTAACGATATTGAAGTATACAGTTAGAACGAACAATTACAATCTTTGAATAATGAATCAATTTGATATAAGTTGGCTCATTATAGTCAAATAAACGAGTCCAAGTACCTGTAAAACACGTATATGGTCCCGCCGCACCGAAGCCATCTGATAATTCTGTCCAATCGTTATCATCAAGAATAGACAGGTGCCAACCAGAAGCTTCGCTGGCAATGGTTCGTAAATCCTGCTGCTTGTGCCCAGAGGTTAAGCCAACTACATATGGTTTAACACCATCTGCATCCCACGCGCTCAATAATGTGGTTGCCACGTCTGTTGCGTTGCCAGAAAGATAGTTGTCACCATCTCCTATGAGGAGCGCCACGGGCACCAGCATCATCACATATCGACTTAAAACAAACTCTCTAACATCGGCATAATAGGGTATATTTTCATCTAAATAACCACCCACTGTGCCCCAATCGCTTCTCTCAGCAACAGAAAGGGAATCCCAATAGTCAACAATGTCGTCGTGTCGTAAGACAGACATTTTTTCCATATATTCGACTATTCGTTTCATTCGCTCGATGTTGTTTTCTTCATCAGAATCTTTGATGATGGCATCTATTAAGGATTGTGTTGACAAACCAGAAAAAGCAATGTTTGCTGTATCTATCAACTCGCTTTTAATGCCTCTTTCATACAATGCAGAAGCAACAACCTGTAGTGTGCCAACTAAATCATTGGTGTAACCACTAGTTCTTTCGAGAATATTCGTGCCGAAAATCCAAAAATCAGCAAATGATGGATAAAACACCTCGCCAGCCAATTCTACAAACACATTTCCGGTTAAAGTCGTATCAGTATAGTTGAACAAACTTGAAATTAGGTTTGGAATAGTTGTTTCCATTGGGTCGGTTTGACTCGGGTCATTCCATTTCATAGACTGTGAATCATCTACCACAATGCTCAGCATTGGTGAAATATTTGACAGTAATCGACCGTCATCACCAACTATCCAACCGCGACCTTCTCCACTATACCAACCTACATCATATGTATTATCATAAAAACCAACTGGCACAATGGTTTCGGTTGCAACTGGTGGTTCTGGTTGATATACTCTAAAGTAGTAATCTTGGTTAGTTAACGCTGTCCAAGATGGTGCCACCCCGCCATTGAATGCCTGCCCGTCAGAATATGCATTTGACGGCTTAGATGTGTGCCATTTAAATATGGAAACACCACCAGGAGCAATCGTTTCATTAACAACCAAAGCATATGTATTGCCAGGGGTGAGCCCAGTTACAGAAATATTTGCATAATACCATCCATGATACAAAACATCGGCAGCACTAATAGTATCTGGTGTGCCCACCGGGGCTATTAGCGCATTTGGATTTCCCGCACTAGTGTTGTATATAGAAACCGTAAGTGTGTTATTAAGTGATGCTTCATATGCAGGATTGTCGCTCAAATCTACTGGGGATAGATAAAGTGCCACCTTTGATATGTCATTGGAAATAGCATCTAGTTCAAACGTTTGTGCTAGATACCCACCATCAAATTTAACAGACGTTGAGACAACATAATCGTATTCAGCCACACCGTTGCCATCATCTGCTGGTCGAGACCAAGTATCCCCATCATCATCTGTATAGTACAACCCTAATTCGGTTGCCGCTAAAATACCAGTTCCTGATGAAACTAATGAATATACCGCCGTATCGCCGCCAGCAATGCGCTCGCATCGCTCCCAACTATATCCACCATTATAACTACGATATACACCTTTTTCAGTACCAACAAATATGGTGTAAACAGTTGGGTTTGTGCCCTCAGACTTGTGATAATAGCAATAACATGATATGCCACTCAAGCTATGTGACTCGGCATAAAAATCTAGTACAGGGGGTGGCGCTTTAGGGTCAGGGTCACACCATCTCCAGTTTCTAACAACATAAACACCATTGTTTGACAATAGAACTAAGGGTATGCTATTTGGGCGCTGTGATTTGGTTATTGCATAAAACTTAACAGGCACTGTTTGTGTGCCGCCACTCGGCAGAGTAACTGTCACAGTTGGCTTGTTTGTGCCAAACATCTGTCGTCCAGTAAGAATAGAACTATAATTACCGCCCCTTGCCCCATCGGTAACAGCAAATAGTCCATCTTCAGTCGCCATATACAGAGCATTTACTTTGGTTTGTGAGCCATCTGACCCAATGCGAATAAACTGGTCGTGATATAGCCCGTAAACCCTTCGTTCGTCTAACTCATCAAAATGGTCGGAGACAAAATCTGTCGAGTCAGATGACCGTAATACAAAAGCCAAACCATCGTCTTTACCCCAAGCATCATAAGTATACGTCGTGCTACCAGATGTTTTCCAAGGTTGATTATCCAACTGTGCAAAAACAGTTTGTGGATATGTTGGATTTAAAGCCCAGTTGTTACTATTATCTTTTTGGTGTGCGCCAGTATCAGTTCCAGTTGTTAAAACAGAATCAACATTTTGAATAAAGTATGTTTTTGTGGCTTCATCCAGAGCGCTTTCTTTTATCCATCGAGATGACGCAGAGGAATATCTCCACAAACCACTGTCTGTTCCCAGCCGCATATCATTGCCACTGGCGCTGGCGTTATGGATAGAGTACACGGCATTTGGTTCAACAGCGCTGTTTAGTCCAATGCTTGGTTCATTGCCAACATAAAACGCAGAAGAGGATTTTGCCGAATCATAAGGGTCGGTGTTAAAATCAAAGAAAATAGCGTTCTTAGGACCACGGTCAGCGTCATATCCAATTCTCGGATAACTACCAAAATTGTCAAATAGAGCCGGGGATGAAAAAGCATCTTTTGCAGCAATAGAAAGTTGTAAAGTATTAACACCACCCAACGAATTCAAATGATAAGTTTGATTAGTTGCTCGTTTTGTAAGTTCGTCTTCAATACCGAGAACAGATTCAATAGTGACAAGATACACCTTGGTGACTGTTTTGGGGAAGGTAATAATACCCGAGCGTGGGCGAGCGAGAGTTATCTGCCTTGTGTTAGGGTCAACCACAATATTGAGTCGTTCTCTGCTGTTTGCATTTCTAAGTTCAATATAATCAGTCCCTACTGGAATAGCTGTGTCGTCGGCAACATGAATAATCTCATCTTGTGCTGTAAAGTCCTCACTTAGCACCGTAGAGTGTGTTGCGGCAGTTACAAAGCTATTGGGCATTTCGCCGTGCGGAGTGTCTCCAATATCTGAAATAAATGCACCTGGACGGATGATAGTTATTTTAACATCATTCGCGTGTTCTCGCCCAATAGATGAAATAAACTGAATTTTGCCCAAATCGGGGTCTAACGCATAGCCAATTTCACTGGGGCTATCACCAATATATACCACTACGTCAGCATTATTGCCATTCCAGGGGTCTACCCAAAATGTTGTGTAATCTTTTTCAAATACAAAATTGTCAAATATAGATTGTGCAAAATTCCAAACAAAACCTTGATAAGCAACGCTGTGCCTTAGTGTAGGGACAGGCAGTGCATTTGAATACGTTTCTGATTCTTGATAATCTGAAAAATCTATTGCATTGTATACTGTGGGTTCGTGGGCGCTCAAAAACTGTTGACTTGTGCGTACCCAAGGTGAATTAGTATCGGTTAAATCCCACAATGGATTGGCGCTCTTCCATAAACCTCTATTTGTACCCACTCGCAATGTTCCATAATCGCCATTTGCATCCGACACGACACACTGAGCATTCTTTTGGTAAATTTCTTCCCAAATCATTTGTGTAATTACTAATGGCGTCCACGTATCCGTGTCATCGTCATAAACATCATCTATACGATAAATATTGCTATTGCTGAGCGCAAAATAAATACTTGGGTCAAATGTATGCTGATGTAAAGAGTTAAACACCCTTGATGTATCATAAATGGCGCGTAATATCAAGTTATCCCAAATAACAGGGTCGGTATCAACAACCGCTGTGTCAGCGATATGCCATGCACTGCCACCATAAGTATCACCATTAGTGACACGAATATAAAATTCTTGAGTGACGGTATCTGTTGATGCCATATCAGCTACACGAGCCCACGCACCGTTAGAGCCAGTTCCAACTGTGGTAACTTCATATACACCGTTTTCAATTGGGTCGGTCTGTGCCAAAACCAAAATTCTATCACCAACTAATAGTGACACACCATCTACTTGAGCAGGGCAGGATGTTGCAAAGTTGGTGATATTTGAATTCATTACAGCTTTTGCTGCTGTCATCTGTACGATGTCGCCTTGTTCAAAAAAGGCAAGAGGATGAATATAATAGCGCTCATTACTGGTTTCTATCAGTTCTGCGGTATGTGTTATGAATACTTCGTTGTCTGTATGCCACATTATGTTGTTAACACGTGGGCTAGAGCCGCCTTTGAGCCAGTAAATACCTTTTACCACTGAATCGCTTACCAAGAATCCATTTACAAAAAATCCAGTTTCTGCACCAGCATATAATGCGCGGTCAAATGTTTCTGTTAAGTTACCATCGCCATCCCATGATTCGTGCAAAGTCACTAGCTCTAACACATCATAAACTTTAGTGTTAGTCGAAATATAAGATTGATAATCCCACTCCCACTCATCATCTTCTAAGCCTTCTTTCACCGTTGCAGTATATAAACCTTTATCTGTGCCTAAGTTAAATACTTTATACCACTCATATGTTTTAACGAGCCCGTTGCTAACCTCTACACGCTCCGTCGAAACCTGAAAGGCTGTTGCTGAGGTTGTTAGTGTTTCGGTGTCGGTGGCAATCGTGGGCATTTTTAATTTTGACCAAGACAAGCCTTGATTTTGAGTGTAATATACACGTCCAGTGCGAGGGGAAAGATTGTCATTCCACGTTCGAACATAGGTGGTTGCAAAATGATTAGTACCCTTTGGGATTAGAATATTATCCATGAATTGAACAGGCTGTCCATAATCTCTAACCCAACTACCCTGATAATTTGCACTAATATAGTCTGATGTTTGCAATATTCCCATATTGGTACCAATCAAAATGTTTTGACCGGGGAAGTTCGCTGACGCATACATCGTGTAAATATTTGTTGTGTGTTGTAACTCGCTGTTTGGAACCTCGGCATAATACATGGTATGGTCGCCAGAATCAAACAAACGAAGGCTTGGTCTAAGGCTTGCTGATTCTAAGTAGCGATTTTGCCCAACATGACTCAAACCATACATTCGCTTAATGTCTAACGTTCCGCTGGTAAATGTTCCTGCGTCAATATCTTTAATTCTTTTTCCAGACAATTTGCCTGTGATTTCGTCTCCAATATGCGCAATAACTACTTCAAGGTCTGAGTCAGAATAAACGCCACCGTCCAGCGTGGGCAAAAATGCAATACCGCCACGGCTGGCATCAATGGTATATGGAATCACATCAGGGTCAATCTCGACACCCTGTAACTTTACCACGGGCGTATGATACAAACCATCATCCCAGGTGTAAATTTGTGTACCGTTGGGGTTGCCATTGGCATCGTATCGAATTGTACCATCAGTCAGATAAATAAAAGCATCGACAATATCAGAATCAGACTGAATGGTTAAGCTCACCTGTTTTGCCAATGGCAAAATAACCTTCAGAGAAGAACCAGGAACAATACTGTTTTGTAAATACAGCCTGCCCTGAGAAGAGTTGATTTCATAATATGCTGGTGGTAAAACTTCGTTATTTAATTTTACTACAGGAATACCATAATCTGCGGCATTCCAGGTAAATGTATTACCCTCGCTATCTTTGATAAGAAAAATAGTGCTTCCATCCGGTCCTTCGGCATCTAGTACCAAGTGGGTGCTGAGATTGATTTTACTAGGATGGTCTGAACCGCCAAGATGTACATGACGATAAAACGCACGGCGAAGAGCATCATCGAGTGCAGAAGCAAGATTCTTCAACACCTTTCGCATCTCTGTATATTCGATGCGGTCTATATAGATGCGATAATCGCCATTGTTAGAAACGTTGGTATATTGTGACACCCATACTTCTGCAAGAAACGTCGCTGTGTGAGTTAAGTCATATTCAATATCTGGTTCTAGCGGAGATACAATACTTGCCAAACCTTCGGTAACCAGACAGTTTCCGGCTTCTACCCACACATAATAAACATTAGATGTTGTGTATCTAAAATAGACTGTGTTTTCAGTTCGTGCAGCCCATTTTCCAACAAATCCATTACCTGGGGTAACGCGCACGACTTGTTCCCATGCATCATGAAAGAACAATTCGGTGGTGCCAATATTGTATGAGTAAGGAGTTAAACTAGCGGTAGTGGGTGGAGACAAAGCCCAAATAGTATTAGCGTTGTCAAAACCCTCATCAACTCTTATGATTGCATTTGCAGAAAGTTCAGCGTTATTGTCAAAATCTGTTGCGCGAGACCATGCGCCAGAAGCTGCAACATAGATTCCGTTTTGTGTTTCTACTGTTTGGTTTTTAACCAGAATCCTGTCTCCAGCCAAAACATCTACACCATCTATTGTTTGTAATCCCGATAGTGTTAGATTGCTCACTGAAGCGGCGCGGCATGACTCCAAGCTAGTATCAAATCCCAGAGACGCGAACTGTTTACCCAATCGTGAGTGTGGATTGGTGTCATATGCCTCAATTAAAGCTAACTGTTCTGCTCGATAAATGGCGTCTAAATCATCGTCGCCAGTTGGGATGCTCATTGTAGTAACATCCCAACCCTCAATAACACCAGGTCCAACAAAACTGATTAGTGCATTAAGCTGATTTTCAACCGTTTGCATGTTTTCACGGTCATATCCTGGGTACCATATATCTCCCAGTTCCAGCATTCGATATTTATAACGCGGTGTTTTTATCATATCCTTGTGATTTTATACCGGATTAATCCATAAATTTCATATCCGAAGTACCAGCATCTAATTGTATTCCAAACTCATCCACCATTGCCGGAGTAAATTCTGCAAATGTCAACAATGATGTACCCATTGTAATGGGGTCACTTGTAGTCATAAAGTAGTTTTTACCACCGTTAGCTGTGCCTGAAGTGACCTGAGTATACAACCCATATCTCATTTCAGTTGCAGCAGTATCTGAGTCTGTCGCACGTGTTAACACATAAGGAGTTCCACCGCTTCCGAGGCTTGTTACCGTGTAAACTCCATTTTGTAATGCATTGGCTTGGTCTTTCACAAGGATTCTATTGCCAACAGATAAACTTACTCCATCAATATTTCCCAATACTCCATTTTCTCCACGAGTAAGGGTTGCGCCTACACCAGCAGCGCCGTTAGCATAAATTATTGCCGCTGTAGAAGTCAAAGCCTCAGTTGTTGCAACAACACAATCTGCCACAGGATATAATGTGGCAGGAGCCTCATCTGACATAATAGACACAAACAATATTCCAAATCTAATGTATTGAGATGGTGATGGCAATTCAAAGACAGTGTTTGGGGTAATTTCCGTATAATTTGAGAAGTTAAACGTTGACGAAGAATCATTGTCTGTAGTATATCCAAACTTAATCATACCGCCATTGGGTGCCATATTTGCCGTGAGCAATCCTCTCCTGAACTGCGGATATGGACTTTCTGCTTCACTAGATGTATCAAACAGCGTAGTAAAGAAGTAACTGGCGCTAGCCTCTAGATAAGACAACACCACAGCTTTCAGTTCGGGTGTCAAGCCGCGAGTAGCGGTGACCAAAGTGGCTTTATACTGTATCCACTTGTTGTTAACTCCCGCAATGCTAAAATCACCATTTAAAGCGGTGTCAACAGTTCCGGCTATACCTGGGTCGATAATAGTGCTGTACTTCATTTCATCGCCCCATTCGGCAGCTAAACACTCTTCGCGTGTTGCCCCTGAACGGATTTGTAGTATGACTTCTACACCGATATCCAATCCTTCGTCCTGATAAGTTCCAGCGGGCATTACAGCAAGGAAAGAAATGGTATCCCATCGCGTTAGGGTTGGTGAATAAAACGCCTCTGACTCATACCAGCCATTAACTCTCGTGTTTCGCTTCGGAGATTTTAGCGCACCAGATGACGGAGATGCAAAAGTTGCCAAAACAGTTTTGTCATTAGTGTTAACCTGATAAATATTTCCATCAGAAATACGAACACCATTACGTGTTGGAGAATCCTGAATAATTGAATCTGATAATCCAGGGAGGGCAGTGGCGTTGCCAGCCTCATCTTTGAAGCGCACATATGCAAATCTCTTTTTTGTGGATACCGCAGAGGTGTCTACCAGATACATATTACCTGAGCGACATAAAGCATATGATGCAGCACCAATATACAAAACTTTAGTGATTTGATTTGGCTTGCCGAAGTTTGCTGCTGGAACTACAACAGTTGGTCCTGCGCCGTTTTCTTGCCACGAAAGTGTTGCTTGCCCGCCAGCCACACCGTCTTTATAAAATTCATATCTAAACTTATAAGTTTTGTTGGCTGTTAGCTGTGCCCAACCTGTAGTTGTCGCAGGAGTTGTGATTTCATCAATAATCAACTCGTCGTTAACGTATAGTCGAGAAACACCATTTGTAGTTGTTGTATAGAACTTCCAATTTGCTGTTGAAGATGGTGTAATATATTGCTCCCAAAGAGTGTTGAAATATGTGCCGTTTACGTTCGATGGTCGAGACGTGCTAAAATCTGTCCAGTTAATAGGTCCATCGTTGTAATAAATTTGCCTATCGCCACTGCCCAAAACTAAGTAGTTTGCCGAATCGCTATTTGTCCAAACAGATTGAAGTCCAGTTTCTGCGGTGGGTAAAGGAACATTACTAAATGCAGCAGCGGTTTTACTATAAATAATCAATCCCGTATCAGAACACAGCCAAACATAATCACCGTTGGGGTCATCACTGATAGAATAGTATGTGGTGGCGTCTCCATCATAAACCTGCGTCCATGTTTCAAGCTCACCTGTATCTTTGAACGATAATGCATACACTGCACCACCTTCTAAACCAGCCCACACACGAGAATCTGTAGTTGAATACATTAACGAATCGACATTTACCGCTTGTGCGCTAAGAGTTAGCGACCATTGTAAACCATCATAATAGTAAATAGTAGCAGAGTTTAAGCCGCTGTCGCTTCCCATGCCTACAAAAAGCTTAGCACGCGCAATCGTAAACGTATTGATTTGTGGCTGAACAAATGTTCTAACTAAAATTAATGTTGTGCCATCCCAAGTATATAGCTTAGATAGATTGTCTGTATCGCGTCCGGTTCCAATCCACAGCTTGCCTCGATATGATGTAAGAGCACGAATCGGCACAGTCAAACCAAGTGCAACACTTGTATAGATTTTTCCATCTGTGCTCTTTAACACCGTACCATTCTGTAATCCAACATAAACACTATTCTTGTGTACGGCAACACACAAAATTGGTTCTTGAGCGCTGGTAATGGTGTGTCGTTGTGTCAACGTGCCGGATGCAGTAAAAGTATATAATGTAGTGTGGTCAAACGAAACAATGGTGCTGCCAAAAATTACACCACCTTTAAGACCACCTGCCAAAGAGTCACCCAACTGTTTTGTCCATGTGTCGGCGTCATTCACCATTTGCCAATCAAATTCAGAAATACCATCAGTAAAACTTACCCACCCTTCGCTATCAGCATTGGGAAAATCAATAGCGTCTCGAAAATCAGTATAGTGTGATGCCTGGAAAGCCACAGCCGAAGTCAAGGGGTCAGAGCCAGCAATGGTAATACTTCCATCATTGGATGTCGTATAAAAATCACCCTTATAAGTAAGCCGAGCTTGTGCCAAGCGAACAGGAGATGCAAAAGTATATCGCAAATAATCTCGTGATTCAGTATCGGCTATCATAGTAAACAGAGGTGTCCAATCATCTGTTTTGTCTAATCGTGCTTCAACTAAGTAACTCTTTGGCTTGTCTGCGGTTAAGCCAACTTCAATACTACTAATCTCAGGGTATTGCAATACGTCGTCTTCTACAACTTTGTCCAAATTCATAACAATAAAACGTCGATTTCCCGTGCCGATTAACTCATATTCATCTTCATTGTCAGCACCGCCCAAATCAACTGTTTCGTGAATAGGAATTTCCATTGCATCTTGCATTTCAAGATAGGCAGCTTGTGGTTGTGCATCAGCATCTGCCGCAGTGAAGCTATATTGAAAACTCTTACCAGTTGTCACAGTCCATGTGGTTGCATCACTAGAATGTGCATATTCTCCCGCTGCTGGTGATGTGGTTGAAATATACAACGCAGCACCAGAACCAAGTGGTACAGCACTACGATATACAACTATCCAATATTTAGTATTGTTTTCCAAATGATAATCTAATGGAAAGTCATATTCAACAAACGAATCTGTTAATGTTCCATAAGAAACTGAGTCAGTTGATGTTACTAGTTGTTGAAATGGTTTATTATCAACATCAGCATTAGAATAGATGCTTACAGTAATTCGCTCTGATTGATTTGTAATCGTTCCGTTTTTCCTTAATGTAATTTTGACAGATGTAATATCAAATGCACCACTTGATAAGAACTGAGTGGCTTCATATTCGTTATCCAGGTTGTCTTCAGCACCGCCGCTGTTACTTAAAGTAGCGGTACCATATGCCGCAAAGTGATGTACCTTCGCTCCACCGCTTCCTGGATTTTCATTAATAACAATATTGCCAACTGGCGGCGTTGTATCTAAAATTGTGTTAGCCAACGGCCATCCAAGCCTACGTTCCAACAAATATCCTGTCCGTCCATCAAGATTCGATGAACCAGTAAGAGTCCATGTGAGTGGATTGAAACGGAAGGTGCTGTCGTCTTCCGCGTTCGCAAACGCTTCAAATAACGCTGATACAACTTGCATTGACGCATCAACGTCTGTCTGGTCAAGGCACAGGTGCGGCGCAGACCACTGCTCATAGTTTGCCAAATTTGAACTTAACAATTCAACATAGTATGAACCCTCTTCTTCGCCGCCAGTCCATAAAGGCATTGTTTTACCGCTGCCAAGTGCAAAAGTAACATCATAGAAGGAGCGATTTGTCCATTCTTTAAGCAATACAGTGTGATAACCACTATCATATAAATCTTGTGCCAGGGCTTCTAAACTTGCACCTCGGTCTAATATAACTGCATTGGTATCGCTATTATATCTATCATATCCAAATTCTGTTACAATTCTAGTATTGGGCTCTCCAAGTTCTAAACTTGCTGATTCATATTCGTTTTGTAAAGAAACCACACTACCGCCTAAAACCAAACCTTTATTCCAGCGTTTGGCTACTGCTTTTTTAAAGTCTTCAAACCGAGTGCGCAATGTGCTTTCCGATGCAGCCGTAAAGTTGATTGGCACCGGAAGAGCGGCACAAAATGTAGCGAAATCTGTACCACTAGCTGTAGCGTCACCAGCAGTAACAGCACCGGAACCGTTAAATGTAACAGAGCCTCTTGCACCTGATAGCGCTCGTTCAAAGGCATCCCACTGACAACCACCGTTGGTTCCAAGCCATCGCCATTCATAAAGATAAGGTCCATTGAACTCTTCACCAACTGTTCCATATGGGAACATATCGCTAAGGGCGCTTACATCCATTAGAATCCAATTTAACACAGTGGTGAGGTTTCCGGCAATAGCTGCGCATAACATTGCGCGGCGAACAATGGATAAATCCGCTGGATTACTAAATCTGTTCTTAAAGGCGGTGAAATTTGCTGCTGTAAAATTAGTTGGGTCTGAGCTTTCAATAGAATAGTTAGTGTCTGCCAATACAATGGATGGAGTTATGCCATAACTCAAAGCTTTCGTTGCAATATTAACTGCATGTGCTCTGTTAGTTGATTGTGTACCTGGGTTTTCATCAACAGGTCCATCAACATAAGATTCTCGAATCCACTTCACACCATATTGCCGCAATGTGTTAAACTGCACATCTTGATAAACTTCATCACTATCAAAAGTGTGAAACGCAATATTTGTTCCAAATATCTTATTACCAGTTTGATTTTCAACTGGAGAGGAAAAATTAGCTAAACTGTTTGACGAAGCATCTGTGTCCACGTCTTGAACGTTACCATTATAGTAGTTTAACTTAACAAAATCTCCTGGTTTTATTGGATAAGCAAGTGTAAGTAAAATTGTTCTATTAACATCAGTCGATGTAACAACAGAACTACCCCTGATAGCACTTGAGATATCACGTGGTATTCCATTTACACTAACATAGAACCCTGTTATGCCTGTGGCTGGCGTAATATATGGCGAGTTACTATGATTCTCTCTGATATAGACCGTAATCACGCTGCCAGATTTATCCGTAGAAGCTCGAACAAAAATTGGTGCAGAATTGTTGTCTACTACAGCGTTGGTTACAGCGCTAGGTCCAAAACTCGCCATCTTATTGCTTTTTGGCGATGCGTCAGTTACATAGTTGCTTTCAGGTTGAATATACTCAATAGTTACATAATCTTCTGCGCCCCAACTCTTATAATCGGTTCTTGTGAATGTATATTGAGTGTTACCAGTTCTGGAAACAGTAAACGGAATATTGATGCCGTTCGAGCGAATAATAAACCCGTCTGGAGTGTTTGGTTCCATAGGTACAGATGTAGCCTCTGTGAAATTAGCAATTACAAGATTTGTACTTGACGTAGTTGCATTAGCAAATACTGGCGCGATACGCTCATACGTTGTTGTGTTTGTAATTGGAGCAGATGTAAACGCATCTAACTCATTTGGAATCGTGGCTCCATCTGTAACAACTGGGTAGCCAGTAGGAGGGGTGTAAGACACCTTATAGGTGGCATTATAAGTTAACTGCTCCTCTAAAGTTATGATGATGGTGCGTAAATAATTGCCGTCTAAAGTATCTGTGCTTCGAATCGCACTGGTAATCGTTCTCGCTTCATATCCTGAGCCCGTATCTTCTTCAACCTCAAATCCTCGAAGATTTACATTTTCTGGGAGAATTTTACCAGGTGCCGGAGGTCCGGTTTCGGTAAACACAACATACACCTCTGAACCATCTGTTGAGGTGTATGCGCTTGAATATACAGGCTTGATTCGTTCAATCGTATTTTGGGTTACATCTTGATAATCAAACTCAAGTGCTGGCACTGCGGGGGCACTGTTATCTGTGATATATACACTTGGGTCTGGAACATATTTAACAACAATATTCGAGTCCGTATATACTAGGGGCGTAGAAAGGGTAACCCTTACAGTCTTTAAATCTGCGCCAGAGTTACCCTTTCTTACAGGGTCAGGGAAAGTAAGCGGGGTGCCCGCTGGTCCTCCTGTTTTGATGATAAAACCTGGAATACCTTGATTAGATGGCAAAATAGCCGTGTTGTCATAATCTTCAAATAAAATGTCAATGTATTGACCGTCTAAAGATGTTTCAGCAGATGCAAAAACTGGTCTTCCTGTGTAGTTAACACAGTTGCCATTTACTCCAGCATATGTTGCCATTGGGAATGTGCCAGTTTGGTCTGTTACATTACCCGTTCCAGAATCATAAGACACTTTAAGAACTTCAAGCGGCGTAATACGTGTTTGAAGTTCCAAAACTATGGTTAATAAATCCGTGCCAGATGCCCCTTTTCTATAAGCGGTATCTATAGGAATATTGACCGGAGTGCCTGCGGGGTCTTGGGTTACAGTCCACCCAGTAATCGCTCCCGGATATGGGAGGATTGATGTAACTCCCGAACCACCGAGGAGAATTTCAATTTTTAAACCGTCTTGACTGGTTAGGGCAGATGTAAATGTTGGTGCAGCCATTGACTCTCTAATACATTTTTATACAAATTTGTGGTTAGAGCCTACCCAACATTATCATATAAACCGAATATTTCCCCGTTCTCCCGATACAATCAAGGTTCCATAATAAGAAACGGCAGATAATGGACGAATTAGTCCGTTTCCATTGGTTTCTCGCGGACACGGAGGGTCTTGCATTCTCCACGATTCGTGTTCGGCAATATACTGGAAAGTTTTGGCTGCGCGGTCATCTGGATTATCAGCAATCCGCATTTCAGATACACCCTCTGTCAAAGCCCAGGCGCTACCTTGATAGTTTACAAGACATCTAACTGAGCCAGTTGACGGGAAGCGGTTTTGTAATCTAAAATCATGGATGATTTTTCTAGATGGTGCCCATAACAGTCTTTCGTCAGCCGTGCCACCAGTTATAAACTTAATGTAACCCCATCCCCATGAGCTAATGGCTGCGTCGGTGTCAATTTTACCAAATCGCACTTCCATCTGACTGGTTGGCAGAGTTAAGAAGTTAATTTCGTGAAGCAGTGGTTCATCAGATGTACCAAGCCATAGTTTGATGTCTCGACCTTCTACCATTACACGAACAGGAACAAAGTTATTTGTCAGATTTGGCTGCAAATCATCAGAAACAAGAGCTACATAATCTACATCAATATAAGGCTGTTGTGCGCCGCCCTTTAAGCCACTCACTTCTATCGCTAAAGAGCGCAGTTGATTATTCCATGCCACATCAAATACATATAGTTCAAAACCATTGGTATGCACCGCATCAAGCTCATACCAACGAGTGTTTTCGCTAATAAAGTTCGACTCTGACCAAGCAAATCTGATTTTAACACCAGACCAGTCTTGTGATTCTACTACTGGTTCGACGTTTGAAGTTGTAGCATTATCAGTTAATCGCAGTCGCACATAAACCTTTGTGTTGGAATCGACAGAAATTGCAGTTGGCATGTTGTTAATACCAAACCTTGGATTGACATTAACACCCGCCGCTGTATCATATCCATATCCGTATGATGGGGTGACTCGAACAAACTGTGTGATTGAAGTAAATGTGGCATTAGTTTCGGGCTCTTCTTTGCCTTGTCCGATAAGCTCACCGTTTGGAATCACAAAACGATACGAGTTCCAATCTGCCGAACCTGCGGCTACTGTTGCCTTCTCACCAGTCCAATATGGTCCAGTGTCTTGTTCCGCATCAGAAGCAGTAAAATTCCAAATCTTTTTTACATTAGATTCGGGGTATTTTGCACTACCAATAGATAACATCTGAAAATCAGTTGGTCTAAACGCAAGCGTTTTTTCATTCGCTCCACTAGAAATAGTTACTTCACTATTCGAAAGCGATACATTTGTTACATAATATCCGTCGCTAACTTCAAAACCTTGATTTCCGCCAGAAAAATGCATCATGTCAAATTCCATTGCCCAGGCTGGCTTCAACCAAACAACATCTGTTGTGCCAACTATCATTCCATCAGGTTCAGATAACAGCCATCCATTGTTGGCGTTCAATGTGCCGCTTGTAGCAACAACATATAAATTGGCGATAAAGTCCGCAGCAGCATCAAGGTCTACGCCCCGTGTTAAAATATATGGCTGTCCTACTGTTCCTAACTGCGTGATAGTATAAATACCGTTATGTGCTTTATTTACTTGGTCTTTTATTAGAATTCTATTATTCGCCGTGAAAGTGACACCATCAATCTCAAGCACTCCGTTAATAGAGGCTGTTAATGTTGCGCCCACACCCAAAGTTCCATTGTTATAAATTGGCTCAAAGGGAAGTGCTTCAGTGGTGGCGGCAACAACATCTTGTAATGTGTTACTTGGCGCATTTTTACTAATAAGTTGCTCCCAGTCGCTACCTGTGTTAGCAATAAATTCGGTTTGAGTACCCTCGTCCCCAGAGTGAATAATAATTAAATCTCTATAACCATTTTCTGCATCTGGTGTGCTAATAGATTCACCAACAACGGCTCGATTCCCCCTGTTATGAGTTCTACCACTTGAATTTAACACAACCTCATCTTCATCTTCATTCATTTCACCAGTGCTATAAAACTGCCAAGGCACTGAGTCATTGATAAACCATCTATTGAATATTTGCTGCGACCAAAGCTCGGGCGGTGCAGGTTGTTCTTTCCTTTCCAAAATAAATGTCCAAACCTCTGGTCTATCGCCAATTCCCGCGAGAACCTGGTCTTGGGTTGCCAACAAGCAAGACACTGGTAAGATATCTCCCTCATATTCACCAACATATTCATTCACCAACTGACTTTCAGATAATGTTTCTGATTCTTCATTGTCAGTTGTGTTGATTAATGTGCGCTCATATCTTAAAATTCTGCCAGCATTTGTGCCGAAGAAAATCATATCATAAGCACTTGCTGCGCAAGTGACATCGCCAACACCACCGTCAAGATATCCTGTTTGCGCAACTGCATCCCATGCAGTTGGAGAATCTGCGTTTATCGCTTTGGCTCTAAATAATCGTGGAAAATGGGCTGTGCCAGCATATACATGCATATCATCTTCGTGTGAAAACTTGTGTAAATGTAATACAGTTACGGGAAGTGTTGTCTCGCCTTCGGCGGCAAGAAAAACAGGACCAGATACACTTGTGCCGTTAAACTTCCAAACATTTCCTGACGCACCGCCAAGGAGCATGAAGTTGTCCACATCATCGACTGCCGCATTATAAGTGGAGCACATAGACAAAATCGCTGGTTCATCAAAGTAGCTCATGTCTACCACTTTAAGAACAGCCTCTCCGTCCCATTTATAGATAACTGCATAATCTCGACTTATATCTGCTGTTAAAACATCACCTGGTGTTGTAGGACTGTTAAATACTATGACACCACGAACAGCGTCGATTGTAAAATCAGTTGTTGGAGATGCATTAACATATACCGTTACATTGTCAGATGAACGCAATCGAACTTGTCGCCCTTCGCTTCCAGGAGATGTAGACACAGCGTAATATGCAGTGTTGTCAGGATAGTCTTTACTAAAACTATCTTGAAGCTCTAAACCGATATAGTCTTCTGATTTAATACCAGACAAATACAATGTTTCCTCGGTAGCGCCAATAGGTGTCCAGGGTAACATACAATTAAATATTACACCCTTTGTTGCAGAATCAAAGATTGAATCCCAAAGGGGTGACTCGGGCTCGATATTATTGCCGTAATCTCGGAACTGTGCCTCAAGTCGCTTCAAACCATCTGGCACACTATCTAAATCATTGTCAATACGCCACTTGATATATTCAGAATATGAGCGCCAAGTAGACCAATCTCGTGCTGTACCAGCCTTTAATGCTCTGAAGCGCACGTCCTTCACAGCACTAACTCGGTCTTCTCCATTTACAAGCAACAAACCAGAAGTTTGATTGGTAACAGTAGATTGTAGCCCGGTTGAGTTGTCTACAAACTGTAATGTACCAGTCGGAGAAGTTGTATCTACTAAAGCCAAACCTTGCGCAAGTAATGTGATTGGATATGATTCAGAAATATTTCCAACCTTGTCCATCACCTGAACCCAAACTTTGCGAGAACCATCTGAGGTGCTGCCCAAGGCTGTGTGACTAGTGAAATCATCAAATAAAGTATTTGTAACGCCTAGAGAATTTTTCCACCATGTGCCATAAAGATATGTAGTATATTGGGTGCTTCCTCCACTAGTATAAGCATCCCAAGGTTGCCAACAGGTATACTCCATCATGCCATAATGACTTTCCCGACCCACGCGGAATGCTAATAAACCAGAGTCGTTATCTTCAGCTTCAATATCCAAGATGGCGCTACGAACAGATGGTTGAATCGTAGGTTGAACAAATGGATGATTAGGAACACTTGCCGAGGTTGGTGCTGTAATATCGACAATAACTTGCTCGGAGAGCGGAGAAGCATTGCTGCTAAACCGAGCGTGTGAGTCAGCCAAGACACGCGAATGTATTGCAGACAGGTGACTTACGTTGTTATATCTTTCAAAACTTCTAGCATATAGTTTGAAATAAATGGTATTGCACAAGTTTAATCCCGCAAACTCTCCGGTATTAACAGTATCGGCAAAATTAAGTACACCAGCGTTTGCAGTACACAGCGATGAGCCTGCTGGCGAACGAACCACCAACCAATATGTTCGCCCAGAATCAAGATACAACGGCATGGTGTTTAAATCAAATTGAACTAAATCATTACGGGAAGCAAACATTCCGTGGTCTTGAAAGCTTTCTAGCAACCTTCTCGATGAAGGAACCCAGTCAGTTAATGGCGGTCCTATTCGACCAGAAGCGGTATCATATAAGTGAAGTCTCACTGCTGGACTATGACCCCATACAAAACTCTTAAACTTCAAATCAACAAGTTCGCCTGTATAAGTCGTGTTCAATCCAATATCACCGACATCGAATATTTGTGCATGGTCGGCAGATAAGAACTCAAGTTTATTGACACCTACCTCTAGTGTTTCTTCAGTTTTTAAACACCACGTAGTTCCCTCAAGATTTGGAATCTTAACAAACCTCATATTAATGATGCCAACAAGTCTACTATCATGAATAGTCGGGTCAATAGTCCATCGTGTAATTTTGTTAACCACACCATCTTTGATAGGAATAGACATATGTGGAAAAACATCATTTGCTGCATCAAAGTCAGTTGCACGAGTCCAAGCTCCGGCAGCAGCAATATAAATACCGTTTTCTTTCTGATTAGTTTGAGACTTAATCAAGATTCTATCGCCCGCAGTCAGAGTATATGGACCGACTACCAATCCACTCAAAACGAGGTTAATGTTTGAAGCATAACGACATGGCTCTAACACAGTATTAAATGGTTGTTGGTGAATATGAATATCTGTTGTATCAATAGTATATGGGATAGATGGAGGTGCCGCCGCAATCATCTTAAAGCCCCAATATGTATTTGCGTAAGTGGTGCCCAACTCAACCTTTACTCGAACCCTTGGAGTTAATTCCGAGCTTGTATTAAGGTCTGATGCTCGGGTGATAACACAAGTCGTTCCACCGGGATTAATAGAACTCACTACATAGATGCCCTGTCTGTAAAAATTAGTAGATTCATTGCAAATAAGGATTCTGTCACCAACTTTTACATCTATATCGTCTATTGTTGTTGGAACAGCGTTGAAATCCGGTACAGCAGTTGTTGATGCAACTCTGCAATTTTGTAACCACTCCCATCGCTCTCTCATTCTAACATAGATTTTGTTTTCATCACTGGCTGTAATAATGTCACTCTCAGCCATGCTGCTCCAGCGCTCCCAATAATATTGGGCTGTGCCTACATCATATTTAACTTCATAAATTCCGTTTTCTATTGGGTCCGTTTGGTCTTTTACCAACACCAAGTGACCAATATACAAATTAAATCCGCCTAGAGATGTTTCAACTAAATCCAACTGGTCGCTAGGACAATCGAGCGTCTTGCCTATATTCTCGCCTACAGTAATAGCATCAACTAAAATTGTATAGTCTTCCCAATCAACAGAATCGAGGGTTCTACTTGGTTTTGTTTCAATAGTAAATCCCTCTGCGTCGGTATTGCCCGCAATCAAGTGTTGTCCAAGTGCTGGTTTTACCGTGGTTGCGCCTGTATTGTACTTTGCAAAATGGCGCACGTTAGCTGGGTCGTCATCACCAAATGATTTAATAGGACGTAGACCCTCTACCTTGATATCAGTAAAGATATATTCTGCGGCAAAATCGGCGGAATCTTCTGTGTCTGTGGCTTTTTCTGAACGCACACCAAGGGCGGTGTAGAAGCCCAAACCATAGGCGCGTGTGTTTAAAACAGCGCCAACTAAGGTGTGTCCCACAACTTCGTCGTTGCGTAATAATACAATACTTGTAGTATCACCGCTTCCACTGGCTGGCTCGCTTGAAATGATGATTTTCCAATCTTCAGACACATCTGGATTGGGTGTGTAGTGCATCATTTTCTTAGTTGTCAGATGATTGTTAACATCTCTGTGCGATACATAAATACCACGGACAGGTGAAAAGCCAACAACAATCGTTGGAAGGAAAATAGGTTCACTTGCTTCCATTTGATATGGGTCACAGCGAGTTACCATTGGACGAAGGGTGGTTTCTTGCTCTGTTACTGGGTCAGAACTAAAGGCAACATAAAATTCTCCCTTTGTTGTGCTGCCATCAGAATCAACATTAAATGAAACCTGAGCACGTGATGACATGGTTGGAAATGCACACTGAATCTCGGAGATAGACTTTTGATTCAAATATCCAGGAGCAGTGAGGGTTAAATCACTCGAAGCACCAGATTTTACTGGACCCACGCTGCTTTCGCTTCTTGTAGAGTCTACTAAGTCATCAACAAATTCTTTGTAATAAATCCATTCGCCGTTGGCAAATAAAGATGTCCAAGTTTTTAACGACGTATCAGAAGAAAGCCAAACATTTTGCGATGCGTCATCCTTGAAACAATCACCCATATCCATGTTAAGCAAGAAACGACCTGAGCAATACGCCAGTTCATGGCATATAAAGGTGCCATCTCCACCAGTTGTGGCACCCACCACGGCAGCGCCCAGAGCGGCTGTATCACTAAATTTGTTTGCAACTAATGTTCGAGCCAAAACAAATGATTCTCTAGTGCCATAGTCGGGCGTAAAGTAAGCAGTAATACTCATCATGTTGTGTGCATCAAAGTTACTAACGTATAGCTCTAACAAACCACCAGACAAAAGCGCAGGAACTGCATGTATAGGCAAATCAACAGTGTATACATCTGTTGGAGTATATGAAGCGGTTAATCGGTAGATGTCTGCTGTTGGATTTTGATTATTAGCCATATCAACAACAGATGGAATATTAACGCGCACCACCAACTCATCTACACTAGGCGAGGTACCATCGAATGTTCCTGTATATGCCTTGATATAATAACGACCAGATGTATTTACATCTGCTAGTGTCATGCTTACATGAGCTTGAACGGCAAAATCTGGAGCAGCGGTACTTAATGTGACCTGTTGGTCTGTATACAATGCAGCGCCTCTTAAAACCGCGCTGGTATCAAGCAACAACATTGTATCTATTGTTCTTGCAACATTAGCAGCATATCCCGTGTTGTCATATTGTACATTGTATCCCGTAACAGTTAGCGCTGATGCGGGCTCACTAGGCATAAAACTGCGTCGAACTGATGTCAGGGACGCGCCTTCAGTTGACGCGATATTATATTCGTTCAAATTAATGTCATCGCGCCGAATTTCTATAATGTCACCGATATAGCTACTTACTCCAGAACTAAATCGACCAGTTGATGGCTCTTCCGATGCTCTGAATTTACATTGGTATTTTCGCCCAGTCCATCCGTTTGTAATCGTTTGTGGCTCCGGTGAACCTGGCGTTGATGGTCGTTCAGTTTGCCAGAATATCTGGTCAAAAATACCATATGAACCCGGATAGAATACTTCTTCTGCGCCTGATAACAGAACAACTTGAAAATACACAGTTGACAAACCGCCATTAGCAGAAAGCGGCCAATTTTCAACAATAAAGAATCCTGGGTTGTCTCCGGGAGAAACACCAGGGTCATCACTGGTACCTTGCGGACTTACGTTTACTGAGTCGAAAAAATAATCCGGGTCAAAGGTATAGGTGTATGTTGTGTTTGCATCATACGTGCCCGCAGGCCAGTTTGTAATTTCAATAGTTGACGGGACATCAAAATTAGGGTCATTAGAAATCTTTAAAGACTTAATTCTTGTTAATGCTACGGGCAAATGAGTATCTGTATCAACTAACTCAAATCCGAATGTTAATTTGTGTCTATTGTTGTCTCGCCCAGCATCGTTGTTTTGCAACAGAACGGAGTATGTTTCTCCCTGTTGTAGAAAATCTCCCCGAAGAAAAGAACTTCTTAGATTATCGGGTAAAACTAGATTTACTTCTATTGCCATAACTTAGTCCGCTGTAGTTTCCTTAACTCTCTTTCGTCTTGTTTTTTTCCCTGATATAGATTCAGATTCCTTTGATGCTGTTAGTAAAACAGCCCTTGTTTTTGTCGATGAAAAAGGTTCAACAACATCTGCCGCCACCTCAGCATCTCGCGCAGGAAAATCATATACAGTGTCAAATGACAAACCGTCTGAACTAACCTGATAAAACAATGGAAGATTTCGTTGTATCCTTAGTGGTAATTTTACAGATAAATATGCAAAACCATCAACATAATTCACAGTATCTTCCCTATGAAATGTGTACTGACCGATAAAAATATCATTAGTATCTTCAGAGTCCAGGTATTCGAGCGGGATTGAAACTTGTCTGACAACGGTGTCAGTACCAGACGGAAGGTCGATATATAATCTTAGACTACTACGTATTGAAGCATCAATGGTTTGGTCGCTAATAACCTTAAAATACACGATGCGACTTTCCGTGCCAACCCCTAGATTCATTAAATCTATTTCAGCTTGAGGAACAGAGATACTCCACGAATCATCGGGCACAAATGCTGGCACAGTAGAAACCACAGGCACGCCAAATCGCGCTGGTCTTATTAGCTGATAGTCTGGGTCGTCATAAAGAGATATTACAAATTCTGGTATTCGTTTTGAAGCTGGGATTAAAAGCTTTCCATCATCTACGCTTTGAATAGCAACAGATTGTGCCATAACTTTTGATGAAGCATCCGCCGTTGTTACTTTTGACAGCGAAAATGTAAGCATGGCGTTTAGCCCCAGCATTGTTATCAATACATTGTTGTTGCCTATATTTGAAATAACACAATCGCTTGAATCAAGATAAATTGATTCATTGTGAGTTTTAAGAATTAACGATGATTTATTTACAAAATCAATATTTGTGGTATTGACAAACTCTACAGTAAATCCGTGGGGTGCGTTTGTTGTGTTGTCAATGCGGTCAAAATAAATCGACACATTCGAATTATCTACAAACACCGTCGCTCGACCATTATCAGATATCTGTAATATGGCGGCATTATTGTTTTGACCAATCAAAAAGTTTTCTGGAGCATCTGCAAAACACAATTCGACAGATTCGCCCAATGGTGTCAAAAGATGAATGATTGGGTGTGTATTTAAAAATTCAAATGATAACGATTCCATAATATGTTTATACCCTTATTCTGAAACCAGCAAGCTTCCATTTTCCAAAACAGACAAACCTGTTGGATGTGTCAATAGCCCCTCGCCCCATGACCATGTAATTTTGCCAGCCGTGTTTATTCTAATGATACGAGATGCCGAACCAATTGCAGAACGGTCGTTTACAGCCACCCAATACTCCATAACTGTGCTATATGGCAATGCTTTAACAGGGTCACCATCTATTGGGATAACGAACAACGGAACGTCGCCGTTTGTGCGATTTACCACCATAACTGTCCCCTTGGCTCCATCTGCGTCAGTTGCGGGAGCAGCGATAAGAACATTGCCGTTATCCAACAAATAGGCACTGCCGCCATATCCCTCTCGCATAGATATCAGGCTGCTTTCGATACCCCATGATTTAACACTTGTAGAATCAAATTTAACAACCGAATCGGCACCAGCGCTAGCAACAATCCACGAGTTTGTATCTTCAAAAACCTGCACACTAACCGGATTAAACAAGTTGTAATAAACAATCTCGCCGGATGTCACACTCAATACAATATTGATAGATTGTCCACCCGGTCCCTGAAGTACATCTGTGATTTCGCCGTCACCATTAAAATCCCCCGAATCAGAAGAAGTAGTATTCGCTTCTAATCCTGTATGGCAGTCTAGTGCTCCAGCAAAAGAGCCAGTTCCTAAATTCTCATATAAACCAGTTGGCGGACAATCTGATTCATCCGAGCCGCCGCCGTCGCCGCCCGAGCCGCCACCAGAGCCGCCACCAGAGTCACCACCACCAGAGCCACCGCTGCCGCCACCAGAGTCGCCACCACTGCCACCACCACTGCCACCAGAATTTCCTGTGCCACCTCCGCTTCCCGCTGATGCAACAGCCCCATCTAGAATCAAAATATTCATTGGACTAGTCCAAGAGTTAATCAAATCTGTCAAATCTGAAGAAAAAGTTGCCTGAATAGTAGCGCTCTTATTGTCGATGGGATTAAACGGAACGCAGTTTACGTCAGTTGAGCCAAAAGAAATACTATTTTGGTCACTTTGTAAATAAATTTTTGCTTTGTCTGAAATGGTGATATTTTGACTAAATGCTATCCATAACTGTCCCAGTCTTGGATTATAGGTTGCTGTTAGCGCAACAAAATCTCTGTCAATATTGCGAAGACGAATATTACCCTGAATGGCGCGGAGCATATTACCATCTTTGTCCAAATGAACTAAGCGGTCATTGTCTGTGTCCGCAAATACAACACTTTTATCTGAAAGAATCTGAAAATCTAACGGATTCTCAAATCCTGCTCGAACACTGCCACCCCACGCTTGATAAGGAGTTGTATATAGATTTTCTCCTGTTTGATAAGCCTCTTCATCGGCACCATCCAACTCATATGAAAGGTAGCTATTATCATTGCGAATATAGGTAAATGCACCAACGGTTGAGGTGTCTTCAAGAAGTAATGCATTTTTGGTTAAGAGACCGTCGATATAATCGTCACCAACGATAATATTAACAAACTCGCGCCCTTCCATCCATCCAGTTTGTTGGTTTGCAACATCAGTATATTTCTTGTTCCATATTTTGGTTGCAGGCGCACCAGGTCCGTCGAATGCTAAAGATAGCATCTCTAAAATTGGCGCTGCATCAAGACCGGGTGCCGAAACCAACTTAACATGAATGTCAAAATAACGACCTACTGATGAGTTCGGGTCAATTAAATGTGTGTCAGAATCTACAGTATAAAATGCGCCCATATTGGCTACATCATCGCCAGCACGAGTTCGAAATCTCACTTGCGTGTTAAGCGGTTCAACTGTATCCCAGTTCAACAAACTGTATGTGGTGATGTTGTACCCACTGTCAAACCGAAATACGATTTCTGCTGTTTCAGCATACAATCCATCATTCCAAATAAATATTGCCGAAGTTGTATCAGGAAGTGTTTGTCGAGCCTCGACAACCTCAAGATTTGGAGAGGCGTCTGTGCTAATCTCGTCATCATTTGGGTAGAGCAGATAAAATCCAACTTCTTGCCCATCCCATCCAGTAGATGTTTTCCAGGCAACTCCTATGCCAGTAATTTTTGTCATATCCGTAACATTAAATTCGGATAAATTAATAGCACGATATAGCCTAGATGTTGATGTTTGCAAATCGCCATCTCGCAAAGTTACAAGTGAAGATATTTCAATAGTTTCAGATGCGCTGTTTTTTACAATAGTGACTGGAGTGCCACCGTCATACATAAGATAAATGTATACATCACCTGGCAGGCTGTCAGAGGTTAGACCCCACCCAATGCCCAATTTTGTTCTGGCAGACCAATCTTGTGCATTAAAGGTTGTGTAATAGTATCTTTCGACCTCATAATTGTCGAGAAATTCGTTATCAAAAGCAGGTGCAGATAGCGTCGGCGGCGGTGGTGGAACCATTGCTGTTTCTGACTTGTTGTCAATAAACTTATATCCACCGTCCCAGTCATATGAATCTGCCGAAGCATCGAGGTTTGTTGATGTAATGCCCTTGTAATAAAGCGGCATATCAATCTCAAGCTGTCCATCGACGCCCGTGCCTGTAACAATAATATCATGTGGATAAGGCTCTGGTGAATCAATACGTGTTTCGTGGTCTGATAGCGCTGTACTAAAATCTAAATCTGTTGTCCAGACTAACACATCGCTATAGATAGAACTTGGGTTTGTACCATATATCTCGTGAATATTCTTGTCAATGACAGCCAGTTCAACACTACCCGCACCGCCTGGTCCAGTGACAAACGGCGAGACAACACCAGACAAACCGTAACTGGCAAATGTAGAATAGTACGCCACTAAATGGTCGTCGGCGTTGTACCCAGGAGAATAGAAAATTGCATTAATAAGCTTTTCGTCTATCGTATCTAAACCAACTTGCTTTTTGAGCGCCAAAACCAACTGCAACAGATTGGCAATATGCAAATCTGACAATCTATAACCATCGGGGTTCACTAGTGATTCGAGTAATGAATCAATTTCGGGATGGGTTAACGTACCAATATCTGACAAAATGGTATGACTAATGGTTGGAAGTCTTTCAGGTGCCAAGTTGCCTTTTGTAACAGTTCCTAAATCAAGATTTTCAATAAATGCGCCGTCCAGCTTGCCCTGAACATGTGAGCCAAGGTCAATACGACTAGGATTGTTTGCGCCGCCAATATGCTTGTGTTTGTTGATAATAGAGGCAAGTGTGTTAAACAAAGAGATGTTAACCCTGCCATGTTCAGCATCATTGTAACACGTAACAGTAGGCGGGCTTGACGAATAATCAACGACAACTCCACCTAGACCAATATAATTGTCTGGGTCATCAATTTCAACGGTGGATGCAACAAAGTCAACTGTTCTTCTATCGTGAGTGGTGCTATTTTCTCGGGCGTATAGCCAAAAAGTATATATGTTGCCTGTCGTGGAGCCAGTTGGTGGTGGAAGGCTTACCTGAACCGTTTCTGTGGTAATGGCGGATTTCCAAGCAACATGACCTTTACCAGAAGTAATTTGAACAACCTGTCCGGTTTCGTCTCCCGGAACATTTTGAATTCTCCACGATGGATTTAACGGGTCGTCATCCAACACACCATTACCGAAGATGGTATACAATGCATATGTCTGAGCTTCAATCGTCCGAAAACGGCGCTCGTCCATATCAATGACTTCGCCAACTTTTTGATAGGCTTCAAGAAAGCCCAATTTGTAAATATCAGTATATCCCACGGTTAATTCCTATTTTGAGGTGTGTCAAAGCCAATTACTGACTCTACTCCCCAAGTCGAGAACCCCCATTGTAATACACCTTTGACTTGAGACGACGAATTTATGAACGGTTGGTTGATACCAGAGGTTACTGCACCAGGAGAGCCCATAGGCATTTCACGAGTTGTCTGCCGTCTTTCAAGTTGATATTTAATGATATCGTCTAATGACCTAAAGCCCGCCATAGTAATCCTCTAATATTTTTCCTAATTATTATATGCCAGAGGAGGAAGCTGCTCTCCTCTAATATCTGCCTCAATATAGTTGTTACTTTTGGTAAAACTATATATGACCTGTGAATATAAATAGTTGCCAGTCGTTACACTAACTGCGTTATCGTCTGATAAGCCCTCGGGGGTTAAAAATGTTTTGATTCTAAATTGTCCAGCACTTTTCAATGGTCGTGTGACATAGCATTTAAATGCTATCCTTTGATACGGCAACTCCATGAAGCTCTCAAGTTTGCTACCATATCGGTTTAAAGAAAGTTGGTCTGGCAATAAGTTTGATTGTGTTTTGTCAATAAAGATTTTTCTATATCCAATATACCCTCCTTTAGCTTGTTCCGGCTGAACATCTTCTCCTACAGAGTTGATTAAATCCGCTAATCCTTGTTTTGTAAATCTTCCGCTAAACACACCTTCGTTTATCTTGTCGTAGGTAATAACACGACCATACCAGTTCTGTCCATATAACACCAATCCAGCATGTAGCTGTTTGTTGTTTGTCGTGGTAGTCCAGCCTTTATCAGTTAGGACACCGTGCTGTCCTTCAGCTATGCTATTTGGCAAATACGCTGCATTAATATCTGGGTCTAAATAACCAGCAAACGTGAGTTCGTCTAACAGATAATCAGATTGTCGTTTATCTAGTCTTAGCTCTTGTGTTTCTTCATCCCAGTAAAAAACTGGTAAAGCGTCCACATCAATAACCAAAGACAATGTTGGCTTAATAATATCAATCACCTTTTTTTGCGGCGAAGACATTAATATTTGAGTTGCCAAACTATTCTCAACAGGGGAATAGCCCAATCGCAAATCGAGTGCGCGTTTAAGTCCGGTGTCTTCTGTTTGTGTGTACCAATCATATAACCCAGACATTGCCACAGCATATTCGATGATGCGACCATATCTCATGCTTTGGAAATTCATTACTGTTGAACATGGCACATCAGATAAAATCTGAGTAGCAATATCTACGCAACTTAATGTGGTCGTACTTCCATTAACAGTGTTTTCGGTTTCACTATCAATGATGATGCCCTGAAAATATGTAGACGGCTCGCCATCTCCAGCGCCAACCTCAATGGTTAGATTATTCTTTTCGATTGCATCAAGAATTTGTCTTCCGATAGCTGTCGATTTCATATTTTTCAAAATGACTTTTGCTGTTTTCATCATGTATGAGTGGTTGTCATTCGACCCACCACCGCCACTAGGATAAGTAACCTCTACAGTCCAGCTTTCAACATAATCAGAAATATCTCCCCAAGGCATTTGAACAACCAAATCATCTAATGCTGTAGAGGTTGGCTGATTTTTACCATCCAGTGACAATCCGAAATAATTTTTCATTCCGGTTGTTGTATTGTCTACAAGAAGTTCGTTATTGCCCGCTCGAACAAATTGAAATTGTGGACCTTCAATTGTTGTGTCAAAAATCACTCGCCCTTTGGATGTTTTAATACCAGTCTCCTCATCAGTAGTAGAAGAAATTTCTCGATAAAAAAACTCCGAGTCTTTGCGCCGCCAGTCCGCATAAGATGCAGCAGAAGATTCCCAGTTGTTGATTCGGTCGGGGTCTTCCGGGTCGCTTCCTGCATTAAGACCGTATAATCTTTGTGCCTGCATTTGTGCATTTACAATCTCTGGGTCTAATGCTTTTGCCCGGTCTTTAGCATTACCAGAAGATGCTCCTTTTGATTGAACCTGCATCGTAGTTTGTATTTGCCCATAGTGGTCGATTTGTCCCAAATCATTATCCACCTCTCTTTCGCTCGTTACCGTTTCTGGGTGAAAGTTATTAAACGCCATAGGACCATACTTAAAAGCAGCAGTAATGTTGCTAAAAGTCATGTTGATTTTAGAGTTACTTGGAATACGAGCGTAGATTTGCTCCTGATTACCCGCGCCACTGTCCAATGGTACAAACGCATTCCAGTTTTCAACATTTTCATCAAACCCCACTAACATGTTTGGACCGGCATAATGTACATATAGCCGAAAATCGCCATTGCCAAATGAAGGACCATTTAATGGAAATGTTTCCCATGATTGCTTCAGTGGATGATAATAATGTAGTTGCGGTGATTGTCCTGCCAAAAGATTGATTTGAAAATTCTGAATAAATGTTCCATCTTTTGGATATTCCGATGCCCCAAATTCTATTTTAACACCACCATCAACATCACCCGACTGCGGGTTGCTCATTTTAGAAATTTCAGAATGTTTTAGGTGAATTTGGAAGCCACTATTTTCTGAACCACGAGCTTTGATAACTTTCGGCTCAATTTCAATATCACCCACTTTAGGATAGTATATTTTGGTGTCATCTTCATATGCTAAATCGGCTGCAATAGGAAATACTCGCTCTAATTGCGTCACTGTGTTTTGAGATGTCACAACAACAAAAGCATCTCCATCTACAGAAACATTTTGTCTAGCTCTTCCGCCAGTATAACCATTTGGGTAAACCGGACCAACATGTTTTCGATATGTTAATGGGGTCTTTTTTTCATCTATATTCTTGTGTTGCCAAATATTATAAGTTGATTTTTGCTGTTCAACATTAAACGGAGGTGCCTTCATAGCGGGTATTGATGGATATTGGGCTCCTTTAAATTGAAACGCGGGATTCGGGCCAAAATCATTTGGCTCTTCGTATTCCGGGGTGTCACTACCGTCGCGCCCCGTGCCCCCAAAATCGGCTTCACCACCATCAAACGTTGGGTCATATTGATAGAAAACACCTTTTTCAAATTCAAAAGCTTTTGATTTAGAAGGTCCAACAATATTGTTTAATTGTGGGTGAGCTTCTTCCGGGGTTACTCCACCATAAACAAAAGTAGACATTGGCGCACCTAAATGTGGATTAGGCGAAGGCATCAAACCACCAGAATTTTGCAATACAGATTTCAGCCGCTGCGAAACCACTGGCTTACTTGGCTCTTGGCTGGCATAGTTACTTTGTAAGTAATAGGTTTGCGGAATTAAATTAGCGGGGTCTTTAGAAACCCTGCTGCGTGCAGCAAAACCATCCACGAACCCAATATCTGGTGCATAGACCGCCCCCAACAGGCATCTTACCTTGTATTCTTCAGGAATTGCGCTCATTACATTTACCGAATCTATTTTTGGAGATTTTTAATCAAAACCCCTTGTGTTTCAATTTATACAAGGGTTGCGAGCTTATTCTAAAGAAATGAATCGTATTGGAGCTTTTTAATGTTACAGAAACTCGCACAAATAGCAAATGAATTAGACAATCATGGTTTCTATAAGGAAGCCGAGGCCGTTACGTCGGTTATGCAGCGCGTTGCAGCTTGGTGGAACCACAAAAAGGACGGACCTATTAGAGATTTTAATTCTAATGACATGTATGAAATGCCAGGTATTTTTGACGAAATGTTTGTTGAGGGTCATCCCGATGATAATAGAAAACTTATGCAAATGCATGCTGTCTTAAAAAATTATGGGATTGACACAAACGGTTTATCTGATGATGCGGCAAAAAGTATTTACGATGCCATCATGATGTCCCAGCAAATGAGCGCTTTCGCAAGTAAGGCTGGAAGCGGTACTAAGACTGGTTCCTAGTTTGCATATAGTTGGAAAGCCAGTTTTGAGCCGATTCTTCGTCAGCAAACTGGTTTTCTAACTGCGCATCCCAAGCAGTATCCAAAATTCTACCAACCTCTGGTCCGCCCTTGCCCTCAAAATAGGGCAAAACATGCTCGCCGCGAAGAAGCGCTGCCTTGGATTTGATATAATTCTTTAGCCAAATTTCTCCCTCTTCTACGGTTGAATATTGCCCCTTTAAATAAGCATCATAGGCATCTTTCACTGCTTGACCAACTTGAGGTCCGGTTTTACCCTGGAAGTAAGGCAGTACATGTTTGCCTGTAATAATAGGCGACGGCTTCCTGTTGTGGACACCATCAGCTTTTGCTGCGTCTAAGAGCCATTGTGCCTGCTCTGGCAACTGCTTTGACAGGGGCGGGCGTCCAGAGTGGTCTGCTTCAATCAAATCTACCAACTCTTCAATTGTTGCTGGTGAGAGCGAGTGCGACAACCCTCGTACTTGCCCTTTGTTAATGTTTGGGCTCTTGTACTGAATATGATTCAAGTGTTTGCGCACAAGAGGCACAACGCGCCCAATGATGCTGTTTTTAACACCAATGCTCTTTAAGAAATCAGCAACAACCGGACCGCCAGCCTCTTCATGACCGTGTGCCGTCCATCGCATCTTGCCGCCTTTCTCTCTTTGCTCTGTCGTAAAGGCTTTTGCAAAGTCATGTCCCAATGCTGCGAAAATAGCAACGGCGCGGTCATCGCCCTTTAATCCCCGTCTATCTGCAATATGAGCAGCAGCATCCATTACATGAGCGGTATGAGTGTGAACACCACCTAAATTGACAAGGTAAGATTCATTTTTGTCTGGAACTTCTATATTATGAGTATCAATATCACCTTTTACAACAAGCTCGAAGTTAAAAACTATGTCGTTATTAACGACAGAGAATTTAGGATTCATTATGTTGGCGGGTATGCTAAGATTTCTGTCCCCGGCGTCAGCGGAAGTGTGTTCTTGCACCGATACATCATGGAAATTCATTTGGGAAGAAAACTGCTTTCCAGTGAGCATGTTCATCATCGTGATGGCAACAGACTCAATAATTCCGTTGACAACCTTGAGGTCATCAACGGAAGATTGCATAATCGAATCCATACGACTCAGAGGAATCTTAAACATGACAGGGATAACTTTGTTTGCTCCATTTGCCAAGATAGTTCTTCTCCGCACAAAGCTTTTGGGTGGTGCAACCGTTGTTGGAGGAAAAATCAGTGGAGAAAAACCAAAGTTACATCGCCGTGTAGAACTTGCGGACGCCAAATTAAAAACAAATCTGTTGTTTTGGACAAAAGCCTTTGTATCTCGTGTAATATTACCAACTTCACTAGTTGCCGACTTTGCGAGCGCACTCTTGATAAAATCCCTAGTAAGAAGGTTAATGGGCATGGATTGTGTCATGCTTGCGCCGAAAAAATCAGAAGGCACAATCGAAGATGACCAACCTTCAGGGTGCCACTCATATTCTTGAGGCACATCTACGATTGCCGCAATTTGTGGGAAGTATTTTATCCAGCCAGTGTCTATCAAATATTGAATAGCGGTGCCAGGAAATTTACCCTTAGTGGCAAATTTCATAAATTCTTCAGACACTCGCTCTCGTGAGATACCATTTGGGTTTTCTGGAGTTTTGAACAAATCCATCAAATCATCAGCTAAAGATTTAGCAATCTGAGCAGTTCGTGGCTCAATAGCAAGCCCCATTCGGGCGGCAAATTGCATTCCGCGCAAAACCCGCAAAGGGTCTTCGCCAAAGGTCTGGTCATCAGTGGCACGCAAAATCTTGTTTTGCAAATCCTGTTGTCCACCAAAATAATCATGCATCTCGTTGCTCAGCGGGTCGTAAGCCATTGAATTCGATGTCAACACATTGTCCACAAGCACAAAAGCGTTGTCAATTGGCACAGAGGCACAAAACACTTCTTCAAACCGCTCAGTTGATTCCACAGATACGACGCTCCAACCAATTCGCTCTTTGTTGCCAGCATTTTCAAATCTAATTCTGTGCTCTGGAATTAAAAAGAAAGCAGACTCTAATGTTGATTTAACAAAAGATACAACGTACCTCGCGCTGTCTGGTTTATAACCCGAGCCAACTGTTACATTAGTGTGTAAAATTCCTATACCAAGTTTTTGACACAATAATTTTACATATTCAATGTTTTCTAAAGAAGCAGAGCATAAAGTTGGACAACCTTTTTTGTCCACACAACCATCTGCTGCAAAATATCCAGCAAGCCAGCCATAAAGATATGACACGTCTTCACTGTCTAAATCTGGGACATTGACCTTCCAATCAAATGGTAATCCCTGTATTTTTATTACACCTGGATAAGTTTTTGGTGGACAACCAACGGGAAGGGTTACAAAATATTGCAACATGTTTTTATCCTTCTCACCACAAAAATTTGCTACACTTGCAATATTTCTACTACCATATGTTAATGAACCGTCTCCAAAAACAAACCCTCTGCAAATTGCATCATTATTTAATGGCACACCAGAAGAGATATTTTTTGGGAACACAGACGGGATAAAATGCCCCTTTTTCAATTGCTCTGTTGTTCTAACTGATGTATATTGACCGCTGTGCTTATTGCGAATAAACCACCTGTGATTTGGTGTAGCAAAAATCTCTTTTTTAACGCCATTTCTCTGCAAAATTAATCGCATCAGCGGCTGTTTGCCGCCTGATTTAATAAAAGCCTCAACCCACTTACCGTTTTGATTCAGAACTTTCCAGGTTTGACCACACAGGCTACCAATTTCAAAATCACCACCCTCTACAAGAATTCGGGTTTCTTCAGCAAAACAGTTAAATGTAAAATCCCTGCGACGTGCAGCTTCATAAGGCGACATATTCGGGTCTACTTGAATATCAAAGCCAGTATGTCCCTCACCAGTCTTACTATCTCGGCGCGGCAATGAAAAATCATAGTCATTACCCTCCTCATCTCGGAACTTGATAACACCGAACGCTTTGCCAATAACTGCGCCATCACCCTCGTCTGCCGCACCACCAAGAACATGTCCGTGCTTCTTCAAGACTGACGCTAGCTGAGCGAAATCAGGTCCATACACTTCGATATCAATGTCTTTTGGCACATATCCAAGAACTGCATCTCGCACAGCGCCACCGACAATTAAACCTCTCCAGCCGTATTGCTCTAACTCATGCAATATGCGCACTAAAGTATCACTAAGCGGGATGTTCAAATTCTGCTTAGTGATACCCTTTTGCTGCCCAGATGATAAAATCGTGCGATACCACATAATTAAGTAAATAGTTCTGCGTTTAGAAGCTATTTTACCTATTATATCCCGTTAAATGTCATTCTTCAACCGCAGGGGGAACATTCTGAACAATGGTTACGCCGCCGCTGCCCGTAGTCATTGTTGTTCCAGAAGAATACGAGTAGGTAAATGTGGTGGGTATTTTGCTAAACCCCCATGATGCCGCCTTCTTGTCAACCGATTCGCAAATAGACATTGCTGACTCACATTGTAAGGCTAATTCTTTTTCGTCCGTGGTGTTGGGAAAATGATATGCCAACAAACATCGAATTAAATCTACATAGGTGTGTTCTTCATTTTTATGATATGCAACATGTCGAGCGATGCGCTTCAAATTGTCAATCATATCTTTGTTAAGACGAAAATTAACTGGCTCGGTTATATTAACTTGAATATTGGTCATTTTGTCACCTCGATAGTATACTATCAGTATTACACTTCTTTATACGCTCCGGTGACACCTCCAATCCTGACTTGTCTAACCATTAATTTGTTATTTGCGTCTTTGTAGTATATAAATGCGTTTCCTTGTGAGGGCCATTTATTGCTAGCCACCAATCCGACCCGTTGTTGGGGCACATCGTTTTCTTTTGTGCCGAGTTGGTTGTTAATCATTCCCCCGGAGTTGACCAATGATGCAAATACTGGATTTGCACTATTTTTGCCAGTTGAAAAATCGTTGTCTCCAGCTACCAACTGAATTGGGTTAACAATAACACCCTTTGACGTAACCAAATTTGGAAATGTTGTAAAGAAAATTTTACCACTACACCAAAAAGCCAAATAATGTGTCGATGTTTCCGCGTGAAAAGCAAGTGTGGGCGAAAAAATATCCACACCAGAAGCCAAATTGTCTTTACTTCGCAGTGTCGCTACAACGTATGGATTACTCAATCCACTTCCGCCATTTAATGTTCTGGCAAAAATTTCTCCCGAACGACCCTGAAGAGTATAGGCTATGGTTGGGCGGTTAAAATTATCAATATCTATTCCAGAAAATGTTTGATTTGCTTTCAAATTGGAAATATATGTTGGTGTTAATATAGGTGATTTGTCAGGTATCTCAGAGTTTGTTACACCATCTACCAAGAATATAACACCCTCAGAACCAGATGAAATGCTATCAAATATATTGGCTTCTTTAAGAAGAATTGTGCCAGGTTCCGCCCAACCCGTTACATATGCCAGAGATGAGACTGGAGATTGCGCAAATGAAGGAAACTGAATACCGTCTGTAAATTTCCTTGCAGCATTAAAATCTACACCATCCATGTTTCGATGCGGATTCATCCATGTGCCATTTCCGTTTAAGGAATGATTGATATGCGACCTTGAATATGCATAATCATTACCCTCTCCTTGAGAAATCAAAGCCAAAACTCCAGAATAGTTACCAAATGTGCCATTGGTAATAAACTGAAGATTTGGAGCCACACCCTGTAATGTTTGAACACCAGAGCCTGTTTTACCAGCGACATTGTTGCTCTGTATGGCTGTTCTATATGGTGCATCGAATGTTTTGTGTCGAATAACACTTTCTGAAGCCATCATAGACACGGAGTTGCCCTCCACATCATCTGTCGTTTCATAAGCCACATGAGTAGTTTTAGAAACCTTATCTTCAGCAGCAGTCGTTGCGGGTTCTGCGGCGGCGGCGCTAGCAGGCACGGTTCTAAACCAAACATCATGGTCTTTAAAACCTTGTCCACGCGCCCGAACTTCCATACCCGATGGCATTGTAATAAACCAAGCTGGACTATACAAGCTACCCGTGATATCAATGCCAACATTGCCATTAACAACAAAAGTGTTAGTTAAAAATTCAGATGCAATAAACCAAAAATCTGATGTTTGTCCAATGGATTGATTGGGCACAAGTTGTAAATCTTCATAAAATGCTGGACTTCCCAAAAATGAAGCTGTTTGAGATATAACGAGTCGAGATGCTGTATGTTTAGTTATTGATAAAGATTCAATGCGCAAACCTAGTGGGGTATCGCCCATTTGTGCCTGTAATGCCCCGACATCTACGGCATTACCATCTCTTGAATACGGATAGGCTATTAATCGCATAACTAGCTGCGTTCCAGAGCCACTTATTATCATGGGTATTTCAATTTCTGTGCTATAAGTTACAGAACCATCTCCGCTCAAGCCCACACCTTCAATAATGGCAGAGCGAAAAATTCTCTCTGTAACCTTTCCATCACCACTTACCAAAAACATTTCAATGCGATAGTCAGCATTGATAGCGGAGTTATCTGTGCTACGATTGATTTGAAATTTAACTTCCCAATCGCCATTTAAAATTCGACCAGAATCTAAAACATAGCTATTCGTTGCAAAATCTGCAAATACATAAGTATCTGTATTTCTTTCTCCTGGTACTACTGTATATGGAATGCAAAACTTAGCTACTTCACCAGCATCATCTGCTGCCAAAGTAAGTAATCCACTAAATGGCGTGTCGCTATTGGAAGAAAATGATTCAGAATATTTTGGGAAATTATCTCCTTCAATAACACCATCCCCAATAATATTCTTCGTTACAACGAGCGGTTGTGGCAAGGCTGTAAAATTAGAAGAATTATATCGCTCGCCTCTTTGTGGGAACAACACATCAGATTGAACATATTGTATTGGTGTATCAAAAGTCGCGTATTGAGGGTCAATCTCCAAAGTAATTTTTGGCAAATTGATGGTGTTTTTTGTAACACCCTTTGCTTCTCCATCCTTGGTTGGATATGCTACCGCATATATCGCCACAACCATCTTAAAACTATTTAAACCTGTATTAAGTGGGATAGCTTCATCATTATATCGTATCATCTCTAAATATGTTAAAGAATCAGGAATGGGTGGCGAAACAATACACTCCTGGAGGTTGGCTGGCGAGCCTTTTACCAATTTGTTTCCAGTAGCAGTCGATTGAAATTTATATTCAGTTGAGGACCGATGGAGATACAAGTTTTCAACATTCAAATCTGAATCAGCAGGCACAAACCAAAATCTAGCAAACAAATGAGTGGTTAGTAAATCATCAGGGTCATCAACCTTTGCTCGTATTGCGAACTTAAACGCGCCTCTTCGTATTTTGGTATTTGATGTTAAATTCTCAAAGCCATCCATTACAAATGTAGCTATAGGTCTTGCGGCTGTCAATGGGTCGTCGCCAATATAGTCAGTCTTTAAAATTGGACGGCGGATAATTGTGTCTTTTTTAGTTGAAGTGGTAGCTGAAGACAATCCACGAAATACCACATATTCACTATAGGTTTGATTCTTAATAGGGGAAGAGTATCGTTCACCACCATTTCGTAATGACTGCGCGACCCTATACCAATCATATTGTGATGTGCTATTATCAACAAATAGATACTCACTGGTATACGGACCCGCTTTATCAAACGTATTACTTCCGTCAATATTATAAGTTGAATTGTCTATCCTTTGCCAGCCAGCATTGTCAGATGGCGGGACTATTTCTTTTGTTGATGCCACTTTTTCAAGTCGAAGAGTCTTTGTGTCTTTTTCAATGGAAACGACATCAGTTTGCACTACTCTATTTTTGTTAGCATTTGCTATTCTGCCTGAAGCTAGTTGTCCACTAAGCGCCATTTTAACCGTTCGTCTACCCGGTGCTGGTCCTACGAAAATGGCAAAATAAAGGCTAAAAATACCAAGAGGGTCAAATATTGGCATCGAAAACACTAAAAATCTCAGGTTGATAGAGTGTGCCAATCCATGTTCTTTTGCGATTCTTTCCTCGGGTGAAAACACCTTAATATGAAAGTTTGGATTATCAGAGTCTGACGGAAATGGTAATCTTTGCGCATCCATTAGTTGAGATGGCGTAAAGGCAAATCTAACTGGATAGGCATATTCCATTAGAGAGCATGGTAACTGGTCTTCATGTAAGTTAACCCTTTCTGCATCAAATATGTATATCTTTGCAATATAAAATTCTAAAGAAGCTAATCCCACTCGGTTTGAAATAGCCAATGTGCTTGTAATGGGAAAGGCTGACGACACAAAAGAGTTAACAAACTTTACAGTGTGATTTTTTGTAGACTTACTTGTTCCTGTTACTGCCAACTCAACTGACTTTCCATTTGCATCATTTGCGGGGTATTCTTTATCATCTAGGGTTATTTTTGCGAATTTATATTTGTTCCAGTCAATACCAGGCGGTTCTCCTGTCGGATTTTGCAAATATTGTTGTAATAAAGCTTTGTCATCTTTGTCCAAATAGTTTAACAATTCTGGGTCATTTATATCCACAACCAGCGCATATTCTAAAGTAATAGCCGACAATCTAGAAGACTGCGACAGCTTGCACTCCCATTTAAAGTCCGCGCCCTTAATATGAAACACCTCTTCTGGCACTGGTCTGTCATTGTCTGGGTCTGCCTTTGGTCTGTGTACTGCTAAAATAGGGTTGTTACCCGAGCCCGCCGCGCTTTTAAGCTCACCAACTGTAGTGATTGTTACCGTTCCACCATTATAGCCATCTTGAACTGGCACATCGTTCCTAAAAGACCCTCTCACAATATGAGTGGGATAAAAACCTATAGGGGTGTCGCCACCAGTGGGGATGGTGTCTGGAACCCACTTATATGGTCTTGTGGGTGGCTTATATGAAGGGTTGTTATAGCTATCAGGCATTTTCTTATGGATTGATAAATTTCTGAATCATATCTTCAAAAATCAATGCAACCTTTTTCTCCATTACCTTGTTGTTTTCTTTCAAATTGTGTTCAAATTTCTCGCGCAATTCTCTTTCAATTTGAGAGCGTAAAAATACATCTCGCGCCGCTAAAGAAAATTCCATATCTGGCGAATCAATATTACGCTGCATTAGGTTTGGGTGAGATTCAACAACTTCTCTGATAAGCATTTTAATTTCTCGGAGAGGCTCATTCATGTCATCATCTGCTTGTTCTGGTTGAACAGTTTTGCTAATTCGTTGTTCAATAACTTCCATTTGTTGAATTTGCTCTGACTTTTGCCTCTCCTTCATTTCCACAAAATCATCTGCTGTTTTTCGCAGTATTTCTTGCACATCCTCTATGCGCTCTATGTTGGAAATGTCATTTTTTCTATTATGCATTTCCACTACGTTAACCACGTTCCTCGACTGCCTTATTTGCTGAGTTGATTGTGTCTCGTTGACTGCATTCTGAATATTGTATTCTGTTTCTGACAATATTGCTTCATCCAAAAACACATCTGTAGTCTTGACATTATTTGGATTAGTTCTTCGACTAGTAGTTAAATACATCGAGGCATTTTCGGGCTCAGGCTTGTTGGTTTGTCTTATATTTGTGTTAATTTGTGTAATATCAGCCTCTAATCCAACTGGTACCATGTTTAAGTTATCATATGTTTTATCTGGCACATTGTTTACAACTATCTGATTACCAGTGTTCATATTGATAGTTTGTAACGATACAGTTCTGTCTACAACAATTGGTTCAACTTGCACTTGAGGAGTGTTTTGTACAGCTTGTGTATTTTGTGCAACGTCTAAAAACGGATTGGTACCATCCCTTTTTGCTGTACCTGAAATAACGGCGCTGTAATGAGCCTCTTTGGTTACTGGCATTCCCAGACGCTCTAGCATAGCAGCGGCATCAGCGTGGGTGCGTGCAAAATCAACACCTGGGATTAACACATTATCGCTAGTATCAACCTGCTTATTCACTAATTCTTGTGATTGGTTGATATACTCTTTAATGGTGGTAATTCTATCGCTGTTATTTGATTTCATAAATAATGGCTCCGGGGGAAGAACAAATCCAGTGTTTTGTTCTCGGTTTTGAGGTGAATATCTTTTCGAGACCCTAGATGGTAAAGCAGTTAATGCATTTTTAACTATAGCCTGTTCTGGTTGATATCTGGTGTCACCCATTGTGTATTTTGTGACAGCAACACCATCGGTTCTTAGCCCCTTGTAATAAGGGGCTGTTTCGAATGCGCTGTCATCTATTCCCGCAATAACTTCGGGTTTTGGGAAAGCCCAATTATGAAAAGAAAAGAAACTACGAGACATGTGATGTAGATGTTGGACTAAAAGGGCTAAATGGGTTATATGGCTCACCAACATTAGGTATGCCTGGATAAACGGGGTATGAAGGGTATGAAGGATTTACCCAGGGATTTGGACTAAAAGGGCTAAATGGGTTATATGGCTCACCAACATTAGGTATGCCTGGATAAACGGGGTATGAAGGGTATGAAGGATTTACCCAGGGATTTGGAATAGGGTTCACCAAGGGATTACCCTTTTTTAATTCCATCGGCTCGCCACAATGTGGACAAAGAATATAGTTTCTTTGACACTTCGGGCATGTAACGGTTGAATTTGAATCTGTTTGAATAAAACACATAATAACACCTAACTTATACAAGTTAATTCAGGCGCGTTATTTTGTGTTTTGACCTCATCTTCCAACTAGGTTCTTTGCGATGTTTTTCGGGATGTACCATAACATCTCCATAGGGAGGGTCGTTATGATACAATTCGTCCCAATACTCATCCACTTCCATTGGTTTAGCTTCCACATCAACAACGTCGTCTGTATCATTTTCTACGACAATATCGTCATCTTTTTTGGAAGAATCTTCACCGAGTTTAATTATCTTTTTCTCGCGCTCGGCTATGACGCCACCGGATTGCTGTTTCATTAAGTTTCTAAGAGCAATCATACCCTTAGACATTGCCTGCTGTGCAGCGGCTTCCATTTGCTCGGCGCGTGCATTACAATATTGAACCATTGCGGGCTCTTCTTTTAATTTGTTAATAGCGCTGCGGTATGCGGTGGCTGCTTTGCCATACAAATCCGACATTTGCATTGCAATTTGAGCAAATGGCATGACATAGAAATCTGCACCGACATTGTTAAAAGCGTTCATCATTTCGACGCCAGTTTCCATTTGTTTATATTTTGGCTCAAGCGTGCGAATTTCTTGGTCGATTGGACCCAAGACAGAAATGTCAAAAATTTGTAATCTCTTCTGCTGTACCTCTTTGAGTTGCTGTCGATACTGCGCTTCTGCATTTCTCAGCAGTGCGCTCAAATGGTATATACCGCCACCTTGTGCAGAAACTTGTTTGACGCTAATAGCTTGAGTCATTTCCACAAAGATGGTTAGCATGGAGCCGATAAGCTGAATTAATGTTGTGGCGTGTCCGTTAGCAGTTGAAGCATAATATTCAATCTGCTCTGGTGTTACATAAGGTGCTACCGACATACCTTGCGCAAACATAGACTGGGGTTGTTGCCCAGCAGACATCATGTCTACCAAGTTGTTATAGTTCGTTTCTAGCGCCGCTCTATTAACTTGAATCAAACTTTCAAGTTTTTGCAAATCATTGGCTCGTTGAGTTGTAATAACCCCTTCTTGTAAAGCCAATTTGTAGATATCATTACTCTGTCCAGCATTAGTCTGATTTATATTTTGATTAACTTGTTGTTCTTGTGTCATCTCCTGCTGTGGCTGTTGTGGATTCAAGCCAGAACTAGGAGTAGGCGCGGGAGTAGATGGTAATACTTGAGGTTCTGCACCCTTGTTTTGTGCGACTACTTTTCGAACACGCTCTGCGCTTGCACCCTTTGGATTAATAAACCCTGTTTGCGGAGTGCCAGCGTCGTTTAAACCACTATTACCGCCAATTGAAAGACCTTTCATCGCAGTGTCTTTTAACGAGCTTAGGTACGTAATGGTGCTAAGTGCATTATAAGCATCACGAAGGAAATAGTCATTGTTCTTCACCCAAGTTGGAAGATTTGCTGATAAAAATGCATAAATTTCACTGAGCTTTTGATTTCTTGCCGTTGCAAATTGTAGTTCAATAAGCTTAGCTTGCATCAACAACTGCTCTCTTGTAGCTTGCATTCTTTGCTCAACCAAATTGGTTTGATTTAAATAACTTCCGAGCGGAGAGTTTGGAGCATTAATTCCATCAAAAGCTTGTTGTAAATCTCTCGTGGCATTCATGTTGCCTTTGGTGCCAGGTAGCCCCAACAACCCCATTCTTACCAGCGATAATGCTTGTGGATTAAAATTGCCTGTTGCAGCCTGATAAGCCAGATTAAACAAACCAAGCCCTGGCATTTGTCCTTCATATTTGGCTATTGTCCTAAGAATTGCAATCGCCCTTTCTGGAGACTTAATGTTTCTGCGATAAATCGCCAAGCCAATCGGAAAAACTTCTTGTATGGTACTTGCTGATGAACCAGCAATAGCCGCAATATCTTGAATAAATTTCGATGCGGTTAATCGACTCGGAAAACCAGCCTGCATTAACTCATCTTCATATTTTTGATATGCTTCGGAGTCAAGACCATATCCAATTAATTGTTCTCTAGCCGATTGCTGTGTTACATTCAGGTCGTTTAGAAAATCATTATCACCTGGCTTTGGTTGCTTATCTGCGCCAGCCACAGATTCCGCTTTATTAGCGGCATCTTGAGCCAATCCCCCAACATTCTTAACAACATCTGTTACCATTGGGATAATCTCAGCAGCAGCCGCTGCTGGATTCGCAACTATTTGTCTAGTTCGTTTGCTCATAATTTTTTATTTCTCGGGCGCAGTCTCTTTTACCTGATTGGGCGCATCAAAAAACATGTTAGGGTTTGACTGATAAGCCTGCAAAATCGGTTCTCCGCCCTTACTAACTTCCTGTAAATAATCCAAGGCGAATTTTAGAGTCGCCTCTCCAGGTTCACCCTGCTCTAGTATGGTGACAAAATTCTTGGCGACATCTTCTGCATCGGGAAAATCCATTAACATTTCTTTTGCACCAGAGGCTAAACGAATATTATTGTCAGAAATATCAGACTTCTTTACCGCACTGTAATAATCAGTAGTATTGGTGGGCAACCAATCATTGGGATTGTGTGGTAGATTGGGTTTTGGCGGTGTCCAAGATTGATTGAACTGCCCCCCAAAATTGCCAAAATTATTACCATTTGTTGTGCCGCCAAGCGGGTTATTTTGTCCTTGTTCTTCTTTTGTTTTTTGATAAGGGTCTAGTGGATTATTATTTAGCGGATTTGAGTTAAGTGGCTCAATATTCATACCACCAGGTCCAACAATATTTCCTCCTGTTCCACCCATATTATCAAAGTTACCATTGTTTGGTTTAACCGCATTAAATGCTTTTCCACCCATATTTATAACCAATCCTGCAAGTAAAGCTTGTGTGGTCATCTTAAAGCCTTCAATCATTTGTCGATTGCCGGATTTTACTCCTAAATCTTGTGCAATGTTTTCTAAAGCATTATGTAATGCAGCGGGGTTTGTAATAATCATTCCCGAGTTCGGCTGACCAATATCAGCACCATGAAGTAAAAACTTTTCTAATGACACATCCATTCTGTGCCCCTGTGTCGTCATTTCCTGAATACCAGGAAGCGACTGTTTTAACACCTGGTCTCCACCAGGAATCAGATTTCTAATTTTGCCCCACCAAGACATTGGGCTTGTAATAGAATCTGTTGCATGTTTTGCAGCACCGCCCATTAGCGTAAGAATTTCATCTACATGTGCTTGTGATAAATTTTGATTATTGTCAAGTATGTTTTGTATCTTTTGTAAATTCGGAGTCATCTCTGTCCTCACGAACTTAGTTGGAACACCCTTGTTCCACATACTAGGACCACTTGGATTGGTTTTTGCTAAGTTGCGTATATAATTTCCTATAGCCTGCATATATTCTTGTTGTTCTGCCGACATTCCAGCGGGGAATGTACTGCGTGACCTAAACAAAGATTCTATTTCTTGTGGCTTTAATGTCTTTCTGAACAAATTTTTAATAAAAGAGCCCCAACCAGCCTCTACCAATCGTTCAGCCGTGATTAATCTATTTGCTTCATCAATTTTACCTTCAGAGGCAAGTTTAACAACGCGCATTGCCGCATCTGCGGTGGCTTCGCGTTCGTTAGACAACCCTTGTAATTCAAGTAAAGTTTCGGGTATCACCAGTGTTTCTTCGTTATTTGAACTCATAACATTGACCTATATACATACTTTATGGTTTTTGAGTCGGCAATCCTATATTTTCCTCAAAATCATTCGTTTAAAGATAGATATGTATGTTTAGTTGGATTGTAATTTTTGTTATACTTATTCTTGCTTGTGCGCTCGTAGCTGCACTTGTTGTAGCACTGAGTGTGGGTGGCAACAGCCTGTTGCTGTCTCTTTGCAAATCTGTGACCAAAACTCAAGCTGAAGCAGATGATTTGGCAAATATCACAGGGTTTATCATTATTTCAGTTGTGGTTTCCATTCCACTATTTGCCCTGACTGGTCCGATTGGCCCTGCGATATTTCTCGTACTCTTTGCCACTTATCGACAACGAAGTGGTTAAGAATTTGAAATAAACTTGAATGTTTTAGTCCCACAATGTGGGCATGCGCCCTGTAGAGCTTTTCTATTTGATTTCAAGGTTAATTCTTTCGGGCTGCTGATGTTTACTTTGTGTCGGCATTTGACACAGTACATGACGATATTCTTCAAAAGGTTGTCTGACATAATTTTTCTCCTTTAGATTCATTATACAAATATTTGTGTATAACATTCCTGTTATGCCAAAATATAGTTTTCGGTGTTCTAATGAACAATGCGCACATGAATTTATTCTTCATATGCACTATGAAGATTATAACCCCGAACAACAATGCCCAGAGTGTGATTCCAAGTCTTCAAGGATATTCACTGCAATAACTGTCCATCAAGGTCGAACTTTGGCTCAAAAAGCCTCTGGAGCTTCGAAACGAACCGTGGAGCACGGCAAATATATGAAGGATGCGCGTGAAAAACGCAAACGAAAATATGCTCCGAATTCAAGAGAAGCTCAATCTAACGAACTATGGGTAGGCAGCGAAGTACAAGACGAAGTTATTAAAATTCCTGAAAAGCAGGTAAAACAAACAAAGGTGTAGAATAGAAAAATTCTGACCTCAGAAAAAACAAAAGGAGACAGAAATGACAAATATTAAGAAACCCGCAAAGAAAGCGCCTGTTAAGGCTGCTGACAAACCAACCACTAAGCGAGTGGCTCCAAAGACTACTCGACCCGCCGCACCCGCTGCACAGCAATACTCTGCACCCGCACCCGCCCCTGCACCACAGGCATCTAATGCGCCAGAGTCTATTATTGTCCAGAATGTATTACCTGGCCCGTTGTACATTTCAGATATTGGAATGGAATTTGGCGGTCACGAAGTTCGTGACTTAACCTGGGAAGACCCATCTATCGTTAAGCGAAGCAATGACCTGCGCCGAGCATTGGTGAACGGTCAGTTAATTAGAATTTCGCAGCAAGAATGGGACAACATTATGGCACATAAGGCTGCTCAGGCTCGGGCTGAGGCACAGCGCATTAGCGCACGCAGAACGAGAAAGGTTAATGCTGACGGACGTGTTCTTGAAGCTGAAATTTTGAACCTGAACAAAGCTGATGGTGGAAAATCTGCACAAGACGCAGTAAGCACTGCTGGTTATGCAAGCGACCCTATGTCATATGCAACAGCTTTTCAGGCGGCACGAGCAGAATATGAAGACCGTGGATTAACCCTCGATTCTTTCACCTTTACGCGATTGGCTGAAAACAACCCCAAGCTTGTTGGTCGCCTTTTGGCTGGTGGTAGTGTGTTTGAAGATGGTGTTACCTCTGGTGTTCTTGGACGCGGAAGGGCAACTATTATCACCCCTGGTGATGGTTTTAGCACAGGCGTCTCACAAGTAGATATGACTAACTTCAACCGAGACCAGAGAATCGCTGGTTCTACAGCATATGGAGCAGGCACATACCAAAATCAGGTAGAAATCCCCGAGCCATATATTCCTGATATGGTTGATTTAGACAACCTAGACGACGAAGATGATGAAGAGGGGTATGGCGAAGAAATTGATTTAGCCGTTGAAGACAGTGACAGCGGCGGTATCAGACGACTGTACTAATCCGAGATAATCTCCAATATTTCTAAAAGGCGATAGGTAAAACCCCATCGCCTTTTGAATTTATCAATATGGCTGACACACCACTATCATATAACAACGATGTTGCTCAAGATTACTTCGAAAATATCTCAACGATTGGAATTTTAGTTCGTTGGGATAGAATCAACGCAACCGGGGTGGTGAAATACAATATTTTAGCCTCAACCCATATAGATGGCAACTATTCCTTAATAGGAACTGTCGATTTTCCACAAGACGAATTTGTCCATGACAGTGGCACCCCATCTACATATTACAAAATTCAAGAAATAGATGGTTCTAATGCAGTTGTTGCCACATCTCAGCCATTCACAGGCGACGAATACTTGATGATTGCAAGTATTCTCTATGAAGTGAGACAGTTTTTGCGCAAAATGGTCTATCGTGAAATGGGTGTTTTCGAGGGAACGGATAGAACTTGGTGTAGATGCGCATATCACAACTGGAACTATTGGCCTAGACCCGATATTGTAATAAGCGGACTTTCTAACGATGGTGATAAAAGCCCAATGATTCATTTGAGCGAAAATACTCCAATTTATCGAACCGCTGGCAATACGGATAACTACCCAGATGGACTTCTATACAAACTTGATTATCAGGGTCGTATTCATTTTATAAGGGATACAGATGGGTCGCCTTATCCGATTCAAGAATATGACACGGTGTATGCCACATACGCAGTAAAAATGTTCACGAACTATGAGATAAACACTGCATTAGTCTATGCCCTACAAGCTATCAGCGCACAACCCGGTGCTCCCAAGATTAGCAGCTTTGGTCAAATGCCGTTTTATTGGGAACAGGCTGTTGTCACAGGCGCGGCGTTTTGGCTGTACAGACAGTTGTTAGCCAACTTAAATGAAAGAGAGTGGCGTCTATTGGTTCAAGACCCAGACAGAGATGCGTATGATGCCATTAAAGACATTAGAGAGACTATGAAATCATACGAGTCATGGTGGAAAGATTCTCTCAAATCACTGCCTCTGGCTCGATACCCCGGCATTCGAACGATTGTTACACAAACCCATATGTTGCCTGGTGGACGCTCAAGATTCTTCAGACAAATGTGGAAAGGTGGCGTTTAATCCCTGTATAAGAATGTCATGCCAACAAAACAAAATGTGCATGTTTTTCTAGCTGTTACAAATCACGAATATGCCAGAATAGTCATTCCGCAAATATTAAACCAAGAAAGCGTTGGTTTATTGACGCTACTCTGCTTCACCGAAGAAGCATATTTGCAAGGCATTGTTAACATGATGTCGGTGACATATAGTACGCCCATCAATGTCATTAAAGCAAACAATGCCAGCAACAAAGAGAAATATCTATACAATTTCTTTAAGCAAAACCAATGTTCGCTAGATATAGTGGCATATTTTGGAGACAAGATTTGTTTTGTTGAAAAAAACTGTATTAACAACTTAGCAAAACATATTGCACAAAACCAAGATACATATTTCGTTCACCCAGCCATTGCAAATACAGAAAAAGCCACCTACATGTTACAGGTGGTGAATCATGTTAGCCCTCATCTTTTGTGGCGATGGGACACTGAATACTTTGATGAATACAGCTTTAAAAACACACCCGCGTCTTTTCATGAGCATGTTCACGACTCGTTTTTAACAAGCGTGCCCAAACACACACTAGAAGAATATGACTTTGGACGATATACTATGAGCAATGAAGAGGTTCAAGTACATCAAGCCTTTGCTATTGATTCTGCCAAATTAATCAAAAAATTTAGCTCCAGCAGGACACATAACATTTTTGTGCCACAACTAAAGAACGATGGACATAATGTTATCTTAGGTAATGCCTGGTGTTCTTGGATGGGTGAATCGTGGCATATGGACAGTATTAACCAAAAGTCTTTACTAGTTCAATATTCAAAATTTAATGGATTTAAGGATGTCCAAGCGCAATCTGATGAGCCGATAGAATATCTAGAAACAGCCTTTCCTTTTGGCATGTTGTTTCCAAAAGACGACGAAAGAATCTATATTGGTATATCGTCACATGTTAATACACAGCAGAGAACACTGCCAATATTGCTATCGAGCTTAGCTGACGCAAATGTTCCGCCAGAAAATGTATTGATTACAGTCGGTGGTGCTACAAAAGAAAAGATAGAAAAACACAACGGAATACTGTATAGTTATGTAACTCACAACTCTTTTGACCACAATGTGTTAATCGACATTATCGAAAAAGATTGGGGTGGAAAACACTGGTTTATCACCCATGATACTGTTAAATTTGGAAGTTCGTTTTACGACAAACTTTATAAATTTGGCACAGATGCAGACCATATTGCAGTGCTACGAGAGGGTTGGTTGAACTGCGGTTTGTTTAACATTAATGCAATTTTTGAGATGAAAAATTATATATTGCAACTCAAAAATATGAACAAAATGCAAGCAGTGTTGAGTGAAAGGGTGTATACTAGATTGTTAAAAAATGTAAAACATTATGGAACCATTGATGATTTTAGCTTCCCATATTTTGGGAACATATATGGAGACAATGTTGAGAGATTAGTGATGTACATGCCTACGATTGATTGGTATAAATTTCAAACATATTCTTACCACTCTAAAGCAACAGAAAAATTAATCACCGAATGGGAGTGGAAAAATGCAAGTGTGTAATCTACCATCTTACGAATTTCAGGCTTTGCACGGAGAGCTTGGATTGGCTGGTCGGCTTGGATATGAAGATTTACTCATATCTGTTAAATCACGCTTTTTCAACAATTCTGTGTCGTTTCATCCACCAGGACAAGTGTCGTTTGAAACAGACGGCAAATACGAGTTCTTTCATTCTTTAATTGGCTTTAATGACACGTCTTATCCGGGAACTCGCGCAGATTTTTTGGTTTTTGCCGATGATATTCTAGTAGCTGCCGCCTGCGATGTTAAAAGCGAAGAAATGCCACGTGAGATTTTTGCAAATATCAATGGTGCAAAGAAAATTAAACTTGTAATAGAAACTGAGAACCCGCCAGGTTGTCACGCATTATGGGCTAATCCAGTGCTACACTTAGAAAAGCAGTCGTTATTCCCAGGCGTTCTTGGTCGTGCGCATGGAAAAGTGCCTGACAAACTCGCGGTTTGTGAAAAATGCATTTTCACCACATTAACCCCCAGTTATGTTCCATTACTTGATGATATGCTTGGCTCATTGTATTTAAATGGTCAATGTAAAGACGCGCATATCTTTATCTTTGTATTAAACGCAGATGAAAAATGCAGCAAACTCGCGCAAAAATATAACGCTACGCTTATTCCTATCACCACCGAACACACAAGCACATTGATGCTTAAATCATTAGTGTATAGCATAGCCAGTTTTGTAGTAGCTGATTATTATTTGATGCTTGACGCCGATATGTTTATTCTTGATTCAATCAAACCTTTGTTTGAAACAATCAAATCAACAAATGAAAAGAACATTTTAGTAAGCAGAGAATATAACATTCCCTTAGATGCCACCTTGGGGTATTTGTTAAGTAATGATGTTCACCCATATTATTGCGGACCTAACGATATTCATTATTTAAGAGTTGGTGAAGAGGCTAACTGTAATTTTATTGTCAATGGTGGAGTTATTGGCGGTACCAGAAAAGCATGGTTGTCGCTAGATAGCGCCATGCGCTCATATATGCCGAATAGTGCTGCTTGGGATAGCTTTAAAATTGCCGATGGATTAACTTGGCGCGAGCAAGCTATATTCAATTTGGCAATAGCTAAAACAGGGCGATATACAGAGTTGAATCCGCTCTATAATGTTCAACTATTGTTCGCCAGACCTGAGATAAAAGCACAAGATAAATTTGTGGTTGCTTATGATAGGAACAAACTGGTTTCTATTCTGCACTTTAATGGCGAACCAGGAAAAGACATTTACAAACAACTGTCTGGTAAATACTCACACATGTCTGACACGAAATTTGGAGAGCATTCTGCTCAAGACATTTATTCACACTCCAACTTTCTACAATCTGCTTTCCAAGTCATCAAAAACAAAATTCAACTACGAACAATATATCCAGACATAGACCATATTAAAAATTACACACAATTGCACAAATTCATATATGATGCTTGTACAGATATTGACATGTGTCGAGTGTTAGAACTTGGTTGTAGGGCTGGTTTATTGAGTAATTATATTGGCGCATCGTGCGAGTTAAACAACGGGCACCTTGTAACAGTAGAAATGAACACCCCTGAAGAATATTACAGCTTTGTAAAAGACACACCGAATATTACGCATATAAACGGTGATGTTTTGGTATATTTAAAGGATTCAGAAGACTTTTTTGATATAATAATTTGTAATACACAAGCAAATTTAAGACACGTTTGTTCACAACTGATTCTTGCAATGAAGCGGGTAGATGAATTTGGCTCAGTTTACTTGATAGATAACAAATTTCCAACATGTGATATTCTGAGTGTGAAGAAAAAGCTAAACGGCAACAATCTTGACTTATTACCATCAAATATAAAGAATCTATACATTGTTCAGAACAAAGAGGATAAGTAATGAAATATGGTACTGCCATTGGTAACTGGGGAGATGTTCTTTGCTCTCTTGGATTTTATCAACAAAATGTTGGCGAAGGCGGTATCGTATATTATGGCGGCACAGAAGGTATGAAAGCCTTTTTAGAGGCGCAAGATTTTATACATGATGTGAAAATCACCAGACACAAGGATGTAGCAGAATTTCGAGCCACAATGGATGCACTATGGACACCCGAATTATACAACCAGGGATTACTAACAGTTCTGGGAAACACTGGTTTAAATCCAGAAGATATAATACATACTGCGCTAAACTACGAGGAATCGACGCACTATAACAAAAGCTATCCCATTGCGCGAAACCTTAATTTACCTGCTGAAGCAAAAGAATGGGCGAAACATGTAGCTTCAAATATCCCAAGACCATTTTACGTCATTCAACCATATAGCATTAACACAGTGAACCGTAATGGGCACTGGCCGTTTTGGTGGGAATACATGCTTTGGATAATCCGTGATAAAAACAAATCTTTTGTTACTGTTGGTAAGGACTGGGACGATACGCCGTTTGGTGAGTTTAGTAATGTGTTCCGGTTCGTGAAACAAACACCAGATATGAACTACGTATTTGCCTTAGCTGAAGAAGCCGATGGCGTAATTACCACTAGCAACTCGCTTGCTCACTTTTGCGTGTGTCAAAATATCAAATGTATAGTGTGTGGTACGATTAGAAACACAGACCCAAAAGACTTTTTCACAAAAATCATTCAAGGGGAGAATATCAAATTGTTTGGTTATTACAGCAAGCTCATCAAAGTCTGTGCCGCAACAGAAGAAACATTTAAGATTTGGCCAACTTTTTAGGACTTGAACAATAAGTTGTAGAATAGATGAGTATGAAACAAGAATTGGAGATTCAAAAGTTTTTGCGCTCCGGGCGAACTTTAGAAGACTTGTATCAAAGATATGAGATTCAAAGCACAATGTCACCTAACAAGGATTTGGCTGTGTTTAACTACCGTATCTTGGCTCCAATGGATATGAAAATTGTTCAAGAAAGTCGCGCCTTGGTGTTAGATACAAAGAATTGGGATGTCGTTAGTAAATCAATAAATGCATTCTTTGGGCATGAAGAGGTGTTTGCGAAACAAACTCTGGAGCAGTTCGATTGGGCGTCTGCCAAAGCTATGACCAAGCTAGATGGCGCATTGGTTACAATCTATTACTACAAGAAAGATTGGCATGTTTGTACGCGATATTCGGTGTTTGGCGAGAATCAAATATACACAATTAATGCGTCTCCATCTAAACTAACATGGAGAGAATTGACGGAAATAACTCTTCAAGATATGGGCTATACTTGGGAAAGCTTCACTTCGAAACTGGACAAAAATGTTTGCTATACATTTGAAATAACATCGCCAGAAAACCGAGTTATTGTCATTTATACTGACAGAAAATTAACACTCTGCGCGGCAGTGGACAAGACCACGCTCAAAGAGTTGGATATTTATGAATTAGACTTTCCAAAATTAAAAGTGGATTATGTTCCGGTATCATCTTTAGATGATGTTTTTGAACTCATCAATCAGAATGATGACCCACTTTCATATGAGGGTTACATTGTCATAGACAAGAACTTCAACAGACTTAAGGTCAGAAACCCAAAATTCATTCAAATGATGCAATTTTATTCTCCGAAGGATGAAATCACAGCACTAAGAGAAATTCGAATGATGGACGCAAATATTGGGTATGATACGGGTAGTGGTGGTAGCGGCGGTGGAAGTGGAACGGGTACTGCTATAGAGTCAATGACGGGAGAGATATTTTCAACCCAAAACCTAGTAACTCGAATGCTCCAATTGTCTAAATACGTGAACGATACTTACGATAAAATACAATCAGACCCCGTTAGTATGGCATCTCACTCAATTAATGATATTTGGCCTGAAGCCATCGAATATAAGAGACAAGGAATGAGCATGTCGGACATTCTCGATAAATCGTCAGAAGACGAGATACTTTCTGCCTTATTCAAATTTGAGGACTCAATTAAAAAGAAAGACAATTAAAGGAGATATACCTAATTAAGACTAAGAATATAAAGAGCCTTAATATCGGGTGTCATTCACAAGAAAAAATTCTACGAGAATATGGTGTTATTGATGAACAAAATCGCTACTGTCAAACAAGACTTGGAAAAGGTTGCTAACCGATTAGCAGCCGCAAATCATCCTCGAAGCAACGATATTATGCGCATTGCTCAGTATTTTGGCAATTTTATGCCCAATCAACAGCCTATGGCGACATCTCAGTTTGCTTCTGAAGAGCCCGATATGGATATGGAATCAGAGGCAGAAAGCTTGAATCCAGGTATTTCTAGTTATGTAAAGATGCGACCTGGAGAAGAACCTGTGGTTGATGACAGAAAGACACATACCTGCACAGTTATTTTCAAAGCACCAGATGGCGTTACTGAAGCCGAGATGATGAACTATATTTTGGGCATCGGACAAGAACTCGGCGTAGATGTTGAAAGTTTTAAGTGGTCTAAATCAGAAGCAAAGATGACAAAGGCTGTATAACATTGATGAAATACCAATAGAGGCGGTAATATCATCAATGAGTACAGAGCGTTTTAACTTCAAAGCCAAACCGGGTGAACCTGGTTTTCGACAACTACCAAAGAACAAATATGGGCATACTGTATTAAACCCAAAAGAAGAAGAACTAGAGGGTAATTATTCGTCTGTCAATGTCGAAATTAATTCAGAAGGCGAAATCAGTGCTGTGGGCAGTATGGAAAACCTACTTCAAAGCCCGCACATTCAAGCATGGGCTGAAAAGAACAACATTGCAATTCTTGCTGAACCTGAGATAGAGACAGTCGAAGAGCCCGAAAAAGACCAGATGGCTACACTAAGCGATGAGATGGATAGGTTGTTAGAAGACAGCAATGAACACCAGGCATCAGAAGAGTCGGCAGATATTGAGCCAACAACACGCGCAGAAGATACTAGAGTGCGCAAAGTATCTGCAACCACCGAACAAAAAACCCAAATCCGCCTTGCAGATAACTACAAGCGATGTGTGGACACAGAGTGCAACACAATTATTCCAGCAGAAGCCAAGTTTTGCTCAACATGTGGAAAATCACAACAAGTTGCTCAGTTCTGTATTGAGTGCGGATATTCATTCCGTGGACAAGAAAAATTCTGTCCGTTATGTGGTAACCAGCGCTAATAGGTTTTTCGACAAGTGCTGTCGAACAAAACTATATAATGTCCTGGTATCGCCCAAACAATAACAAATATGCACTGCGCAAACACATGTTGCGTGTAGATTTGCGCGTTTATCCAGGTGATATTTCACAAGCTAATCCCAACGATACACAATCTATTCTTAAGAGTATGTTGACATCGGCTATTATTAAAGGATTAGATGTCGTTGGCATTGTCTCTACTTCGACGCCAGTAGTTGGTTGGCAGGCGCAACAAACTGCAAAAGAATCACATTTGGATATTTTTGTTATTCCCGGAGAAGAGTACAAATGCGCTGATAAGTTCCAGTTGGTGGTTTACAACCTCAAAGAACCCATGCATTTGAATCTACCAGTGGACAAAGCTATAAAATTCGCCCATGATAGAGGTGGATGGGTAATGGCTATCAATGTCACAAAAAGACAGGCTCAACACCTTAACAAAATGAAAGACACAATCTATGCGCCAGATGCTATTGAAATTTACAATGATGTGTCTGGTGGTTACATGGATGTCGATGTAGAATATCATCGTTTTGTGTCTTCGGCTTCTTCTTCGCCTGTTATGCTTGAAAAAAGCAAGACATATACATTGATTCATAGAAATGATATGGAGTCTCTTGGTTTGCTACCAGAGGGAGAAGGGTCAAACTATATTCCGCAGTATTTAGTCAATGACAGAGCGCAGCAACAACAAGAGGCGGTACCAACTACACCACAACAGGAAATTCCAAGCGAGTAAAAAATGGCAAGAAGTTATTGTGCAGATACAGATGTGAAACAATATCTACCAGAGGGTATTGTGTCAGAGGGTGAAAACCCAACCCCCAACCCAATGAATCCCGCGCCGGAAACATTGACGAATGTAGATATTGATTTCTTTATTCAACAAGCATGTGCCCATATTGATGGGGCTTTGGCGACACAATATGATGTCCCACTTGTTAAAACAAACTTTGGTGGAGAGATTGGATATCCCATGCCAATCCCATCTATTGCGGCGCTATTAGCTTCACAAATGATTTGGGAACAGAGATTGCAGGGCGCAGACAGGCAAAGAAGCGATTCTCAAAAAGAGCGGGAAGCCTGGGCGCATGCGGAACTGGCAAAAATACAAAACGGTGAGCGCCTGTTGTTAGGGCAAGTAAACCTCAGAGCCAACCGATTTGTACGAAACACGCTGTTGAATGCACCTAGAAACCCCGCTGCTGGCGGTAAGTCTGAATCTAAATAAGTAACGAAGTGATAAAACATGCTTGAACAGGTATACGAAACCATAAGGGGTATCATTTATAATGATTTTCCAAAAAACGGGAACGACCAACCCGTCGTATACGACCGTGTTGTTAAGCAGTTTTATCTTGGTGACCAAGAACCCATCGCTGAACAGCCCGCAGTGGTTATCAAAGGGTCAACATCTAAGCCAGAGAAGCACGGGCAGGGCTATTATAAGGTCACACACACAATTACTATTCAAACCTGGGCACAAACCGAAAAGAAAGAAATTGCTGAAAGAATGAGCCAAGAAATGGCTCGAATAATCTTCGAGATTTTGTTGCCGCATAAAAGAATATGGGTGTGTGTCAAATGTCCCATTTGCAATAAGAAAATCATGTCTCCGCTGCATTTCACTGACGCACATAGTGTTTTATTTGCACCATATGTAACGACGGCAGAGACCGACTTAACCGATACATGGCTGGAAACTCATCCAGTCTCCGACCCTGTTCCCGCTTTTGTGGATTCTGGCATCGCCAGAGCCGCATATGATTTGTTGGATGAAGATGTAAGGAACAATGTCAGCGTACCAAACCTAACCAATGATGCCAAAAATAGAATTTTGTTTTATCAAAATGACAAAAGACGAGCAGTTCGGTTATTGTACAATGTTGATATATCTAGCATTAAGCCCAGCGACGATGGAATGGGAAAACAAATCTTACACTCATCGGAGTTTTCTCTGACAGCAGAAGAGTTGATTAAACAAGCATCTTATGGGCCTGATTCTGTACCTATAGACGCCTGGGATTAATCTAAATGACTCAAATCAATCGAAACCAACTCAAATTGTTGACAGAATCACTGGGAAGAGCCTGGGGAGCAATCACTAATCCTATTGGTGACACAGACAGGAATCCCGGAGCACTGTTGCGTCTAGAGCGAGCACTTTGTAGATTAAAGGGCTCCATTCGTTTCCATGATTTTGATTATGCTCTTCAAGATACCGATTTATTAAAATTTGAAGACCTAGACAGGGTTGGTTATGGTATTCAGGGTGGAGAGGTAATAGCTGACGCATCTTCTGAACAACTGGATTTTGATGTGCCGCTCGGTATTTGGAACCCAACTTATTATGGACCTCCAACACCCGAGGGCTGGGGTGTGTGGGACTATAATCAATGGAAGGGATATCCTATTGCAGAACCAGCAAACAATATTGAAGACCCTGAACCTGACTATTCACTTCGATTAAACGAACTAACCCCTGTAAGATATCATGTTGGCTCGGGAACATACCAACAGGTTGCCTATTGGCAAAACGCCCGATGGATATCTATTTTGAACACCACTGGCGGAACGTCGCCCAGCAATAGATTCAAAATCACTTTGACACAAAGCGATTTAGAGGGATGTTTTATTACCGATGCATCAACAGATATTCCACAAGATTTGAGATTCTACTCTCACGCCTCTTTACATCAAACTGGCACTGTTGATGTAAATGGAAATGTAACGGTTTGGGGAGCAATTACTACACCTCCTGTAAGCGATGATGTAAATGGCATTCTTAGTGTTGTTCCTTATGAAATTGCGCGGAATCCAGATGTATATACAAGCTGGGATATTACATTTACAGTACCAGCGTATTTGGTTAGTTGGGCAAATAATGAGTGGTGGCATATTGTCATGTATTGGGGCTCAAAAGACATTTTTACACTTGGTTTAACCAAGGGAGCCCCGTCAGCACATGCTATAATAACTGTGCCAACTGATGAACAAATAAAATGGGAAAAGAAGGCATTTTTCCGCAAAGAAATTACAGATAAATTAACATGGTCGAGCTTAGCTATTAATGATAAAGTTGATGCCAACACTTCTAACTTACATTTAATCGACAGACATCGCACCCATTTTAAATTTTATGATGGTCAATATAGTGACCCAACCGCGCCTGAAGCATATCATTTGTTGCACGATTGGCCGGAGTCAGTCGTACATGGATTGACAAATAGCATAGTCGGTTATATTCTAGACATAGAACCTGGACAGGTTGTGCCAGTAATATATGTTACCAAAAACCGAGGTACAGAATATGATTATCCACAATCAGACCCCGCTGTAATAGTTGGTGAGGCAGTTAATCCAGAAGATTTTCCAGACAATTGGAATAAGTTTAACTACTGGCCGCCCACGCCGACAGATTACACGTTAATAGCGCGAGTTGTTTACAAACGAGCCCCAGGAACTATTTATGGCACTGTCGAGGGGGCAGACGGAGACCTTATTGGTGCAGTTAAGGTGGTTGAATTTGAAAGCGGTGGTTTGAGTAGTAATTTACATCAAAATGTATCAATCGTCTATATAGACCAACCCGCTGTCACTTTTGCACATCCGCCATATAGCGACACCGAGTTGTTGGAAAGCTTGCTACCAGCACTATATACCACAACAACCTCTTACCGCTCATTAAAGCCACAAAATCCGATTTTAAACGCTGCGTTCAATACCATAGTGCCTGGTTCGAGAACACCGAGCGCATTAGTAATTAATCGTTCATTTTTAGCAGACCCGACTCAAACAGCTTCTAAAACATTCCGTGGACTGTTAAAGAAACAGAATAATCCATTATTGCAGCCTGCCGCTGACGAAAAACCAGCAGCGCTTCAATTTACCGCTAATGCTCGCGGATTGATTGAAGAATTGTCTGGTCTGCCGCCATCAACTGAACTGCTTCGTTTTGATTCGGATGCGTTATATCTTTTGGGCAACAGATTTAACACTCCAACCACTTTTGAGATTTTTCATGAACCGTCTGATTCATGCAGCATAATTGACACTTCGTCTGCTGGTGTTCGTATAGGACTAGATTATAAGCTAAGGTTATTGTTAGAAGATACTGATGAAAACCTATTCCAGAAAGACTGGAATATCATGGCATCAAAATACTTTTTAACAGATGAAGAATATTCAAACAGAATTTCACAGGGATTAACAACCATAGGTTATTATCGACGCGGAACAGATGAGGAAAGACAACAAAGAGCCAAGGGCACACTCGAAACCATTGATGAATGGCGATTACATGGCTATGCCGGGATTGTTCCAGATTTAAACATGGGTGATTACCGAGTTCTCTACACCAAGGTTGTTGCACCAGAAGATGAAGATAAGGTCACCGAAGAGCAGTTTAGAAAAAATCTGGAAAACCAGGGATATACGCCCGAACAAATAGATGAAAAGGTGCAAGAATTTCTTGATAATGGCGGTGAGTTTTATACTGTAGACTTGCGACAATATCCCAATACATTTGTTGCTTTACGTAGCGCAGCACTTAACACAGCAGAATATACTTTTGCAACAATACCATACTGGAAGGATAATATCAATCCGTATTTTGGTTTAGACCAAATTAAGGGTGAAGAACCAATGCCGTCTTTGGATAGCCTTCGTTGTGATTCATTTACTATCGCTCCCTCAAATTTGAGTGCAGGAGATTTAGAGAATTTTGGCGACCAAGCCTCGCAACCTCTTGACCCATCGCTTGATTCTTCGGCTAACACCGGAGTAGAAAAACCTTTCTTGTCTTCATCTATTGGCTTTTATTTCTCTACGACAGATGAAAGTGGAATCGGAGAATTCTCGTTTAAAGCCAAGGGTGTTTTTGATATTGCCAATGACACTGGCGCTTTTACAAACACCAATGCTGCAAATATATCGGTGGCTTTATATACAAGCACTTTAGATAACAACAACAATGATGTGCCGGGTGAACTCATTGTTGCGGGTGGCGAAATTCCATTGTCTGATTTTACTGACACATATCAAGAATTTAGATTCAATCTTTATTCAACTTTGTCTACTGGCACCAAATACTGGGTTGTGTTAACTAAAAGCGCACAACCAGAGGGCGGTATTATTGTTATTGATATAGACAACGACCCCAATCCAACAGATGGAGGATTGGCTTATTTGTGGGATGATACATTTTGGGACACCCCCTCTGCCAACACCTGGAGGGTTGGTGCTGGTGGCGCATGGATTAAATGTTATGATGACCCATCACCTAGTGTCGGCAATGTATTAATCAATCATAGTAGCAATAGCTATACTGGTATTGAAGAACCATTTATGGCTAAATCTCACGCGATTTATCTGCCGTCTTCAGGTCTGGGTTCATCTATTGAATCTATCGTAGTGAGAATGAAATTTATACCAGATAGCACAAATCAATCCGGTTCATTGTTCAATAGCGCAGATGACAAAATAACAGCTTATATATTCAGTGATGCTGGCGGCGGTGTACCCGTAGCCGTACAACCGTTTAATGGCTCATTTGTTAGAATCAAATCATTAACTACAGAATGGAATGAATACACATTTGTAGTAGATGCACTAACTTTAGGAAGTAACTATTGGCTTGTATTAACAAAAAATGCACAACCTATTGGGGGAACAATAGTAATAGATAAGGGTAGCGAGCCTAACAATATTGCTAAATTAAATAATAGTAATGAGTGGCAAATAGATGATGGTACTGCTTGGTTTAAGTTTTATCAATCTAGTCGTTTTATTTTAGGCGCATTTAATAGAGATTCGTATAATGTTTTGCAATATTTACCGGGACCAAACACATCAAGACAGTACGGAGATATTTACAAAGTCGATGGTCACTGGGCATTTACATGTGATAAAATGCCAACACCTGGTCCTATATCAATTTACCCACGCGCTGTAAACAGTGGTGGTTGGTCTTATGTGCGTCGAAGCAAAGACATTTATGTTTGTGTTCGATATGAAATTGGCGGAACAATTTATGATTATGAAACCAAACTGCCAGCAGCACAGGGTTGGAGGAATTTGTGGTGGAAACGCAACAGTGGAAGTTATAAATTTGTAGATGTAAACGCCGAGCCAGATGTTGATATAATGACAGCAGATATTAACTACACCAGTTATGATTTTGCGGCTACTCAAGATACATACTTTAATGGTCGGTTTGAGGGTACTGTAAAAGCACGCGCCACAGGCGCACACCAAATTAGAGTAACTTTCAACGATGGAGTTAGGTTGTATTTTAATGGGGAACTTCTTATTGAATCATGGAATACTACTGACCCCAATACACAACAGACCCTCACCGCTATGACACCCACGTTAAGCACGGCTGCTGGTACATATTATGAGGTGGTTGTCGAGCATTATTATGGCGCTCCATATGATGTAGCTGACACTCAAAAATTAACTGTTGAATGGTCTTCTCCAACAGACTTAGGTGTATATTATCCTTTAGGTGCCACAGATGTTGCCCCTGGAGAAATTCAGATAACATCCGAAAATGTTGACAGAATTGTCTATTTGGGAATAGGTAAAACCGAGAGTAAGTTTGATACCGCCACTCACGGGGCACCACCCGGCGACATATTAGTATTGAGGAGTTCCTAATGGCATCACCGCACATCAACACTGCTACTGTTTTAGACTCCATGATTCGTGGAAGAGATTTAATCTATGGTTCAATAGACAGGTCTTATGCACTAGAAGAATTCGCTATGGGTGTCAACCTTGAGGTTCGTGACCTGGATATATGCTGGGGTTATTCATATATTGAGCCCGAGCTTGCCGCCAACTCTGACAAAGAAATGACTGTAGGTATTGGTGTCACACGTCAAAGTGGAAATTTAAACAATGTGCCCAATACAGAAGCTGGATTGTCGCTGTCAGATTTGTTAGATGTTGGCGGTGCCGAACCCTTACAAAATGTATATGCATTTGGCAGCGTATTTTTACAATCTAATGTTGCTCCAAACGCGCCCAATGTAGTTCCTTTGCTTTTGCGCGGCGGTGCTACAGGGGAAGGCACGAGATTATTAACGAGTCGAGATTTTACGGTTTCAGAAGCATTAGATGCACTAAAGAATGGCGATGTGCCAGCAGTCACCCCGCCAGCGGGCACAACTCTCGAAATTTTTAGATTTTTACTCGACATAACATATTTTGACTCCTCAAATAGTTACAAAAATCGAATAAACACCTATGTTATTGACATGAGAAAACCAAGAGGATGGGGAGGTTATGCAGAAGAAAACATGGGCAGCATATTAATACCATCTTCAATAACCAACTACAATAACGTAAGCATTAGTGTTGAAGATGCCGAAGATGCTGTAAAAGAAATAGTACAAACCTGGGTGGAGTTACCAAGCTGGGAGCCAGACTTTTTACATTTTTGGCAAAAGAGTGGTGGCAACATCATGCCAGCAAGATTAGAAAGATATTTAGATGAAACTTTCGGGATTATATTGTTACCATAATGGCTACTGACAGAATTGAAGAATATATTGTTGAATATGCGCGTGCTGTGGGTGACGCATATATTGGGGTGCGTGATGGTGTCGGCACCGAAGACACACCTGGCACAGCCTTATTTGAGATGGCTCAAATTAGCGATTTGTGTACCAACAAAATGCCGCGATTTGGTATCGTAGAAACATCTCCCGCTGGATTTCAAACAAGTTATGACTTGGCTAACGAACCCACTTTTCTGAGTGTTACAGGCGGCGTGGTTGCATATAAGGGACAGAGAATATCTGTCGAGCCACAAAAGGTGCCCATTGTTCGCGCAACAGCCAAACAATATGACGACACATATCAATATGGGGTGCGCATCGGTTTTCCGCTCTCTGAAGCAAAGAAGGCATCACAATCATACTCTACTGTGGTTTCAGTAAGTGCAAATAGCACCGACCAATATTTATATGTCACAGATGTAGCAACTCCCAAAAGCCTGGGCTTCCCATTAAAAGCACATGTTGGTACATCTTTTGTGGTGTTTAGTGGATTAAATGCAAACGAAACTGCTTTAAGAGTAGACCCTAGCTTTACTCCAGATGGTTCAAATTATGGAATACTTGGGGAAGATTTTTTGGAACAAACCAGAGTCTATTTCATTTATGAGCCGAGAGTACAATCTATTGTTGGCATGCCTGTTACATCGGCTGGCACCGACCCAGAGGCATTTTTATACTATCCTCCGTTGCCAAATAGCTGGTTGCCCATTGCAAATGTGCTTGTTACCGGACCCGACACCGGAGTTAATCTTACTGCTCCAACGGCAGCATATATTCAGAGTACAGTTTCGGCATGGCCGACATCAACAGATGCTTTTAGCACGGACGACGCCAAGGCATTACTTAGAGTAACTAGCGCGTCTAGGTCTAGTTTAAAACAAGTAAAACAAAACGCTTCATTTGGTGAAGCAATTGCAGCATTAGCTGATTATACCAATGCTGTAGCCGACAACTCTAATACCAGTTTTAGACAATATTGGGGAGCCAGACCATTTCGCTCTACTGAATATTTTGCACGAGGCGTTAGCTTTTATGACCTTGAACGATTCGATTTCCCAGAATCGTTCAAAAAAGCATATTATGACTCTAATAATGATGATTTGCAACACACATTTGCTGTATTTAGAGGCGACTTATATGACATGACAAATCCATTAATAAACAATGAGCAGGTGTCCAATTTAGCTTTTAACAGTCATGTCTATACATCTGTGCCGTCAACTCTTAGAAAAGGCACATATGTTTATGGTGTTTCGGCTGTATTACCATCTACACATACTTATGGCGAGACACCAGCAAGCTATATTGTTGGTACGACTAACAACAATACATCAAATTACTTTGTAAACGAACTCACATGGGATGCTGTTCCCGGTGCGCTATTCTATCATATTTATCGAAAATCAACCCTGGTTGGTGACCAAACTGAATCAAGGCTTACGGATGTAGCGACAGTGACTGGAAGCGGTGCATTTGCCACTACGACTGATAATATGGCAACACTTGAGTTGTTGGGAAATGCATATGACGCATTTCAATTTACAGTTGGTGGCACCACCCCCATTACGAATGTTGAGCTTGAAATCAAATCTGCTGTGGCACTTACAGGATACGGAACAGATTATCTTACTGTGAATTTGGTGGCAGACGCCTCTGGTGAACCGGGAACGTTCTTGAAACAAGGTGAAAACATCTTGTTCAGCGATATTACCACGGGTTACACAGTATTTTCTCCTGCGCTGTCATATACTTTATCTGCTGGTACATATTGGATTGTTATAGGTCGTTCGGCAACACCTAGCTCGAATCTATATTTGCACAGAGGTGCGTATTCTGGCGGGCTTATTCCGGGTGAAGTGAGTGGGACAACTATTAGAGTGACACCAACTCTGAATGCAGATGAACTATTACACAAACAAGCTGAGGCTATGAAAATAGATTCTTTCAGTGGTACACAGCTTGGTGGTGTGAAATTGAAACTAAAGAAAACTGGAACTATCCGCAATGGCACCGATGCAATAACAGTATATTTGCATGCTGACAACAGCGGCACTCCAGGCAATTTGTTGGCAACAGGCACGCCTATTTATTTCAAAGACCTCACAACATCTCCGGCATATTATATCAGTCAATTTGATTATGTTCTTTCTGGAGGTTCAAATTATTGGATTGTTTTAGGACGCACAAGCCCACCTATTGGGGCGCGAGTACATACTTATGTGAACACAGGCGTAGTAACTGGTAAGTGGACTTATGCACCAGATGGAGAGAAAAACAACAGCGGAACTTGGACTCTTCAAAATAACAAAACAGCGTACTGGCAACTATTGGGATGGTTGGATTATGGGCGAACCGGACTTTATCTTACGCGCAGGGGTATTAGATTAACCGGAGAGGTAGCTCAAACTGCCAGAAGACTATCGGTTTATGTACCACCTGTTGATATCACCGTCGATAGGGGAAGGCTTCCAAGTGTATCTCAGTCTGGAGAGGAGATAGAAGCTAACGAGGATATGTTGACTAAAAACGAGTTGTTGGTCAAGGTCACAGCGAGGCTTGGGGCAAACGGAACTCCTGTCGAACTTCCAACGGTAACCATACCCGCTGGCACAACGCGAGATACTCGATTTGTTTTGGGCAGCGAGCCTGATTTATACGACCGCATAGATGATGTCCAGGTAGTGCCAGGTAGTACATTAAGACTTATGGATGATGGCTCAATAAATTGGAGCGTATATGACCTAATTACAGTTGAAACGGTGCCATAATGTCTGATTTACAAGAAATGTACAGTTTATATGGCAGCTTAGGGCTTGAACAGGGTTTTACCGATTTACTAGCAATCGTAAAAGACAATCCAAGAGAGCCGTTAGTTGATTTTGACACAAACAATATTTTACCTAAGTATTGTTTGCCAGCAAAGTCGTTTAATTTTGCCCCACAGCAAAAAGCAATTTATCCGAATCGCTTGGCTGGAGAGGGCGCAGAGTCTGCAACCCTACAGATTGGAACCAAATCGACCACCGCTAGTGCAAATTTACCCATTATTGCTCCTGCTGAGGGTTGGGTTGACCCATCTATAGCATTGCTCTGGGATTTGTGCAAACAGGGGGTGTGGGGCACTCCATCATCGGCAATAGGACGCATGGTGTCTAACAGTGACCCCATTTCTGCTGGACAATCCGAAATTTTTACAGACAACATAGCCGATTTTACTACTTTTGTTCCTCCGTTTCCATTAACTATCTTAGCAACAGAAGCCAGCGGCGAAGAAACAGAGGTTGTTACAGTATTAGAAGTGGATAAGGCAAATCGAAAGTTTATATTAGAAGACCCAACTCAATATCCACATAGTCCCAATGAAACCTTGGTGTATTTTCAACCCAATTTTACTGGACCTGAAAGAGAACCAGCATTTTCATTGGTTTCATTAAGAGAAGGTGTACTAACCCCCTGTTTGGTAAACAAGCTCACTATTGAAGCTAAAAATCCACAACAAAGCATCGACATGTCTGTGGATTTTTCTTTAATACACACTATGCGAAAATCACAACCAAACATTCGTGGTGTTAATGCTTCATTATTACAACAAATGAGTAAAAAATCACCCGGTCGGTTGATTTATGGATTTGAGGTTTCTTTATCATCAACAGATATTAATACTGGAACATTCGGTCTTGGTGATGTCACAGAAAGTAATACATTTCGCGGATACCAAGGATTAAATATTCACCCAATTACGGTAACTGGAATCAGCATAACTGTTAACAACAATTTGAAAGAAGTTTATACAAATCATTCTTTAGCAACTACAATATCTCAGAGAATTGACGAGAACAGCCTGCCGTCACATCTATATTCTGAAGGGCGAACAATTAGTGGTACCATAGCATATAAATCTGCTTTAAGTGGATGGGCTGTTTTAGAACGGTTGGTCGGACCATCAGCCATAAATAATGGCGGTTTGATTGTAAATTTTGGAAGCTTTAAATTGATTCTTGACCAGGTTGCGTGGACGCCATCTCAGAGCAAAGGGGAGATGCAAGATATCGAGCGCACTCTAGAATGGACAATGGTAGCTCAAAATTACAACGATATGCCACGTATGGATTATGCAACACAGGAATAATTAGTATAATACTATCATGTCTATTTTCGTTTCAGAAGAGTCATTTGAGCTAGAGCCGATATATTTCGTGCCAAAAATTAAAAACAATTCGCTTGTGGGAGTACAAATTGTATCAGATGACACAAATCCTGATACAAAAATGTTACATTGTTGGGCGACTGGAAGGGATTTTGACAATTTTTCTAAGATTTTAGAAAGTGCTACAATTTTCAATCATATCAACGGGGAATCACTAATACGACGGCGGGTGTTTTACCACTCAATTATTACTCGTTTCTTCAAATCATGGAATATCTATGACGCTCAGGGTAAGATGGTGCCGATTGAGAGTCATGTGCTTAACAAAATGCACGATTCTCTAATTAGAGAAATGGCTAAGAAGTGGTTAAATGCAACCAGTGGGAAATAAACAATATGCCGCATTCTACTCACTCACCCGTTGGTTCGCATCTTATTTATCTTATGTCTTTAACAGACAAAGATATCAGTATTTGGCGCGAAGCAGACCAACTATCATCAGGATTATATCGCAATAATCCCGACGCGATTCGAGAGGTTTATACATGGGATTTAAGAAGATTGGCTTCTCGCGGTCTTTTTAAGCGAATCAAAAAGACTGATAGCTTGTGGTACAAATTATGGGCAAAGAGTTATAACGATAATGTTGGAGATAAAATTTACAAAAGTCTCCCAACAATATTCACCGTTTCTCCGTTTAATCATTTAAGTGCCGAGGGTCATGTCTTTACAGGTGACTTCACCATCCATCCGCTTATACCAAACTATACTTACAATCAAAATCAAAACGCCGAAACCTATAACGCAGAACGCGCAATATGGCAATGTATGCTTTTTCCTGGTATGCCAATGTTAATAGCCAACAGCATTCCTGGAAAAGATAGTTTTGGTCCTGTTTTCTTTTCTGAAATGTCATTAACTGTTTCGGGTAAAGGGGGATTGTCACCAGTCAATATATCGGTTCGATTTGCTGGAGGCAAAGGAATTAAATCTCCAGTTATGGATATGGTTATTCCTGACACAGTGCCAGTTGGTAATACATCAGATTATCAGGCGTATCGTACCGCCAGCATGATAGATTGTTTATCCTCTGTTGAATCATTTACCGACCTCAATGAACTAAAGGAAAATCTTGCCCCATATTATGAGTTGGAAAAAGAAAACCCTGTTACTCGACTCGTTGAAATGCAGTTGAAAATCAGTCAAGAGGTGTCTTTCGTTTTCACCGGGCAGAAAGGAAGGTTTACAGACGAACAGGGTCCAAGATTCGCAGAAATAAAAAACAGACGGGTTACTGGAACATTTAAATTCTTTTCACGTGAAGATAAAATCATTATGGGCACCTCCGAAATAAATGCTGATACTGGTGCTCTAACTATGTATTTTGGTGGACCATTTTTATTCCCAATGTCTAATGTAGAGTGGCAAAAACCAAGGGTTGCGGAAATACCCGGAGAAGGATGGTATCACGAGTATGACTTTGTTGCTCGCGCAGCTAATAATGCGATTCAAATGGGCTTCAGGGCTAGTGACCTTCCGGTATCTGAGTTTGATTTTGGCAGCGTGGTACTTGACACCAGTGAAGATGAGGAGGATACAGTCTAATGGAAGATATTGCAGCATTAATGCGAGAACGTGTGAGCAGAATGCAAAATAACAATGTGTTTATTAAACCCAAGTCTGCTTCACAACAACCCGCGTCAGCAACACCTAAAGAAACAGACTGGTATAAAACTCTTCCAGAAATTCCGGCTAATGGTTTTTTGTTAGATATTATGCATGAGAATAGTCCGATTCTGTTTTGTGTCAAAGAAATTGACTGGATGACTGCTATGAATATTGACCGCAAAGCATATAGGATAAATGAATCAAGCGAAAGCTATTATTCTGAAGAGTATGAGCGGCGGCAAGTGTTGTCACGAGCAATAATTTGGATTGCAAAACATGGTGAGCCAGCAGTATTTAATCATGAAAACGACATTCTTGGAAAGCTAAATTATGAAATTATTGACATACTTTGGTCTAAGTATCAAGCTATAGTGGGTATTAGCGTTCAAGAAGCACAGCAGCTATATGAGACTACTAAAAAGTATTTGAATAGCGAGGCGCAAGAGGGTATTCCGCTTCCTGCTATCATACCTTATACTATTGCTATTTGTGATGGTTGGTGTAGTATGAGTTCTGAAGAACTAAAGTCTTTGAGCGCAGGAGATTGGGAAAGAATGCAAATAATTAAAATGGCAAGAGCCGATTTAATGAATATTTACACGCCCAGCCAAGTGCGCAGCCAGGGTGTTTCAGCAAACGTAGAAGTTACAGAAAACACCGAAAAGGATGGAGCCGAATGGTTTAAGAACTTGCCAATAGGACATCCAAATAGACCGCCAGGAATATAACATCATGAAGCCCGACGAAGCAGCAGACATTATGAATCGTGAAGCCGATGAACTCATGCGTGTTGTCAGACAACTGCGTTCACGAAAATCTTCTGATTTTGACAACAGAGATTTGTTAAATTGGTTTTGCCATGCACTTCAACAACATGCTGTATTCAAACAGTCTATATCAGATGTAATTCGTGAGATGGGACAAAAATATCCAGATTTTAGACTGGAGTCACATGATAACAATAATCAAATGGTGATTAAAGAAGCGTCATCCTCTGTAAATATTGAAGCCCCACCCTTCGATACGAATTTCTGGATGGGGCTTGGTGACATTTAGGCTTTTTTATTATTCGTTAGCAAACGGGTCGTTTTCATCTGGTACTTGAATATCTGCGCCTGCGTTTTCTAGGGCTTGGACAAATTTTTCTTCACCCATCGGGTATTGGACGTTATTTTCGTCAAAATCAGGTCCATATCTATATTTCATAAGGCGTTCAAACTCTTCAATATCTTCCAGGGTTGGGTTTGGCTTGGTTTGTAACTCAGAAAGTCGAGCCTCTAGTGCCATTAAAGCTTCTTCATTTCGAAATTCTCTGTCTGCCTGTTGTTTTCGTTCGTATCGTTCTTCGCCAAGAAAACCATCCACAGTAGCCATATCGTCTGGATTAAATTCAGGGTCAGTTGGACCCCATGCATCCAAAGTTTGAGCGGCGCGAGTGAGTACATCAGCGTCTTCATACATCTTGAAACTGTCTAACTCATTTGAGATAGTCAACAACGTAGCAATAATTTCTCTTTTTTGCATAATAGTCACCAAATATTTGTTCTACTTATATTTCGACAACACCTTGGAATAAAGTTCTACATGCTGTTTAGCCACAGCAGACCACGATGTTTTTCGTAAAAATTCGATACGAGCATCATTATATCCTTTGATTATTTCTGGATTGCTAAAGATACTATCAATATGATTATACAAGCCTGCATCGTTATTAGCCTTAAAAGCAACTCCATTCAAATCATCGAACAAATGAACGCTTGTGGTAACAAGCGGTGTCTCTGTTCCAATGATAATACGCGCAATACCAGAAGTAGAGCATACATCATGTTCGGGATGATTGGCATAGGGCAAAACACAAACCTTGGCAGTTCTGATGAATGACAACAAAACATCTTCTGAAACAAAGCCTCGATTAATAGTGACATTTGATTCAATGTCTAGCTTTTTACACATCGCTACGATTCTGCGATACAATGCCTCGTGTTCTGTGGCATTTTTGGGATTTTCAGAGCCCTGAATGATGTAGTGTACATCTGGATATTTTTTCTTCAGTTCGGCAATCACATTAAGCATGCGCAGATGTCCCTTGTAATCAAACAAAAAGCCAGGTTGGAATATTGTATGGTTGTTGTGCCAAGTGTTCCACAGCGGCGGCAACAATTTTGGTTCGTTATCATCACCACTCAAAATATCGCTTCCGTGAGCTATGATTGAAATTTTGTTCTCATCAATACCCTTTGTCTTTAGACATTTCATCCCCGCCTCTGTGTGTGCCAAAATATGCTGCCCAGAGGCTTCCTGAACGGTTTTATCACGATGTTCATAGATAGAGTGCATCGTTGCAATCACGGGGTATTTTCGCGCCTTAAACCACGATACCAATGACGTGAAGAGGTATGCCTTTGCAAAAAAACCATATTCATGACCAAAATGAATAACGTCTGGTTTCCAGTTATCCACCTCAACCATCAGTTTTGTTTTTGGATATTCGTTTCTATCCCAACAACGATAAACAAATTCGGGGTCAGTGGAGAGACGTTCTTCTTTTTGTTCATTGGCATATTCGGCAAACACTCTAATGTCAACATAATTTGATAACCTAGAAATCAATTTTTCATTATATGTGGCAATTCCACATGGAATGTTATATACGCTGATGAAAGCCACTTTAGGTTTGATACCATTTTGTATGGCAAAAGATTGCACCCCTTGCTTTTTCTTCCCCTTTCTATCTCCGAACTTTAACACAAACAAAACTGTAGGAAGCCAAAACCAAAACATAAACAACGCAAATGCACAACCACAACCTACGCCATTGTGTGGGGGATTTCCACAATGCGGAGGATGACCGCAATGCGGAGGACGATGTTTCTTAAATCTAAAAAACGACAAGATTTTTTTGAACCAATTGTCTTTTTCGGGCTTGACAGGGCATTCATCATCATCGCATGTCGCGGGGTCGGTATCGAAATGGCAGCAATCAAATTTGGTGCATCCAATATTAGTGTGTTTATGTTTCATCTTTAGTCTCTAGGTTTTTTGTATATGTGCTCCACTCACTATCAAACAAATCCCATCGTGTTAATGACTCGGAACAGTAATCATTAACTTTCGATACATACGCCGCCGAATTTTCAGCATACTGGGCTGCTTTTATCAAAGATTCATGTGTCAACGAGTTGTATTCAACCGAAACTGGAGAAATACCAATTTCGTCTATTAACGATTTGTTTTTCGCATGATGAGTTATGTCTATACAAGGTACGCCAGCAGACAATGCGCAGGTAGTTGAGTGAAATCTCATAGACATAACCATATCGCTTGTAGAGATTTCCTGAACCAATTTATCCCAAGATACTGGCTCTGGCAACCACTGTACATTATCTTTGTTTTTCATTATGCCGAATGCTAAAGCTGATGGTATTCGGTCATCAACAACCCTAGCAGTGTGCGCAGCATAAAACGTAATATTCCAACCAAAATCAGTAAGCCAGTCGCAAAAACCAGCGATGATTCTAATGTTGTGTAGAGCTTGAATAAATTGACCAACATCATTGTTGTTCATTAGGTCATTGAATACATAGCTGTTTAGAAATACAGCCATCTTTTTATTCCCACCCAAGCTGTGTCTGCGAGGAACCACTCCAGACCTAAAACTTACATCTGGAACTATGGATGCGGCAATACCAATCTGCGCCAATATATCTGCTGATTGACGAGTCCTCACCCACCATTTTGCTTTAAGCGCCTTCAAATCTTCTATGAACGGTTGATTTTTTAAGATTTCAGGCGTGACATTTACATTGATAAAAGCAACTGGTTTGTTTAAATGCTTCAATCGCTCTAGTCCGCCATTCTTAAAAGCCCAAAAATCTGGATTAACTATTCCACCGCCGCCAATGACGATTATATCGCATGACAAATGTGCATTGGTGGAATAACCATTTTCAATTAAATCAGACGTTTTATCAGAAAACAAATGTACTGTGTGAGTGCCGTTGACAGATAGAATTTTGGACAGATGGTGTGCCATCAAGTCGTCTCCAAAATTCTGTTTCGCGTAAAATCCACATAAAGCAATTTTCATATCTGGCACCAAGAAAAAGGGGGTGTAACCGTAATCTTTTCTTCAACAGATTTCAAAAAAACTCCTTGTTAATTTTTTGTAATTTAATGAAGTAATTTTTTGTTTCTTGTTGCTCGCCGGATATGTCTTCTTTGCAGTTTAGATATAAGTTTTTTGCCTAAAATATTGATAGATTGATATGACAATTTAGTGTTCATTAAGCGGATAATATAATACTTTTTTTTGGAAAAAGCTATCATATCCATTGTTATTAAAGTGTCAACAAGACTGGTTGCAGCCCGTAAACGAAGTCGTTCTTCATAAGAGAAGAAACATCTTATTTTGATGAAAAGAAGTGGCCACATAAGTCGCCACCTTCCGTTACTTTAGACCTATTCATAACACACCTTCAAGTGTGTTATTTGTTTATTGCTGGGTGTTTTCCTGTTGCAAAGATTTTGTATTTTCTTCTGGCTCAGCAGATGGTCTTTCTGAGTTTAGAATAGCTTCGATTGAAGGATTGCGTTGCCAGTTCATCAACATTTGATTGATGATATCTCGCGGGGTGCCGTGCTGGTTTCGCTTAGTGAGTTCTTCTAAATCAAATTTCCAAGGAGTGTCTGGTTCTTCAAATTCAATTTCATAACCATGCTCTAGTGCCATTTCTACATATGGCTTCATTTCCCAGAATTGCGTATTGGTATTGTCTACAACAACAGGGGAAATACCATTAGAAAGAGCTTCTCGCACGCGGTTTTGATTCCATTCGTGAGCCTCACCAATCTTTGAGCGGTCAAAGTTATAGTCTTCGCCCCAAAAATCATCAGAACCCAAAACAACACCATCTGCGCCAAGCTCTTTGGCTTTCGTGCTTTTGCCACTACCACTAATGCCGCGCATAATGATAAGTTTCTTTTGAGACGCCTGTTTGTACCACATACACATATATTCAATAGAATATGCGTGTAAATCCTGTTTTGAGGAATAAAGGTAAGGCAACGCTAAATGGCTAAAAATGACTTGAGGTATTAAGATGGCAAAATTAATCATGTCTAGCAGTGAACCCGTTAAGATAATGCGTCTAATCGAACAGATGTTTCCGGGTGTTAAACTGGATACAATGGAGCAGATGATAGATGGTGTTACAATGGAGGGCACCATCAAACTTAGCAAAAAAATAGCCGACAACTCGTCTGTAGTTTTAGAAGTAACCATAAATCCTGGATAAAACAATGTTGTTGAGAACGAACAAGCGAGACTTGGATGATTTTCTACAATTGTTTTTTGGACATAAAACAGAATCAATACTGATACCAATTATTAAACAAAATGTGTTTTTGGAAAGCGCACTGGTTTTCAAGAAGCGCACCAAGATTGGGGAAATTTATTTGAAGCTCGACATATACCCATTGGAAAATGGCGATTTGGAAATTGATATAAAAGATGCCAAAATCGCTGGGATGGGTGTGTTTGGTATAGTGCGCAAAAAAGCTGGGGAATTAATAGTTTCCAACCTAAACACTTATATCCCATGTTTAAAAACTTGGAAAAATTCGAAAGCAAACATACAAATCAACATACCTGGCGTTCAAGTTAGAAAATTCATCATAAGCAGTGACGAAGTTTTAATTGAATTAGTAATATGATTGCGGGTGTCCGTCGCCCATTTGCGAGTTCTGCATGTCGCCCCAGAGCTTCCAATAAAGTCTTTTGTAATGCTCCATCATTTCTGCCATTTGCTTCTGTCGAGCACTTTGTATTGTCGCATCAGCGTTACCTTGGTTTTGCTGTTGCTGCTGTTTTAACAACTGTTGGTCAGCAAATTGTCCAAAAGTCATAGGGTTTTGCTGTATCATTGTGCCATCGGGGTTTCTCTTAACTACACTAACGGGAGACATTTGCATATTCATAATGGTATTAGCAATGTCAGCACTCTGGTAACCCGCCTGATTTCCCGTTGTAGCTGGAAATGCGGGAGTTTGTGGCTTTACAGGCGCTTGATACCATCCAGCGGGTGGATATGGAGTTTGAGGTCCATTATATGTTGTTGGCGGCATTGGATTTGAAATCATTTTAGACCAATCTGGTTTCAAATTCAAATTTTGAGCCCATTGAGGCACTGGGGCAGGTTGAACTTGTGATTGTGCGGGTGCGGGAGGTGGTGCCACCTGTTGGGGCTTCTGAGCCACACCAGCAGCAGGATTTGGCGAACCTGGCATTTGAGCCATTCGCACAAGATTAGTTAATACCTCAGCTTCCGAATATAAACCAACCTGGTCCAATTCGTTAGCTATCTCAATAATCTTACTCGCTAGCGCTTTTTTCATGCGACACCACTTCTTTTTATTTCAGCATATAGATGGTTTTACCCTTTCCATAGCCTGTATTTACGAAAGAGTTTGCGTTTTGCACCGTTGATTGGTTCAGAACACAAGGCTGTATAACCCATATCGTCATCTGGCTCATAAAATTTATGAGACTCGATATTATGACAACCCAATGACTCTTCAACCGCTAATAGTTCCTTTTCATTGTGTACTGAACACAACACTAGATATGTGTGAGGATTGGCATTAAATTTCAATCCCGCTTCGTAACAAACATGCCCAACTTGAACCATTTGGTCTGCGATTGGAATATCTGTGCGAATAAACACATAAATGTAAATTGGTTCTTCTGTTACCTACAAATGTTCGTTCATATGTTCTCCTTATTTTGAGCCCGCTTAAAGCGGGCTCGGGGATTCATTACGCGGCGTTAGCCTTGTCTAAATACTCAGATAGAGCCGCTGCATTGTAGGCAAAAGCCTTGCGTCCTTGCAAAAGGTCACGTACCAATAATCGAGTTTTTTCAACGTCGATAATAGGTTCAAAGAGAGTATATGCGCTTTCTTTGTTGCTCAATCGCCATAAAGCATGATTGAGAGATTGGTCTGCCACCATACCGTTGCTTAGCTTAACGGTGTTTGTAATGGGTGTGAAGCACTTTCTCCAGTCTTTGCCCCTTAAGATAGCATACAAAATGTGATGCTCTAAAGTAAGCGATATTTCGGGGTTATCCTGCAAGGACTTCCAATGTGACTGAATGGCTTCAAAAGCCGAGCTTCGATGTTCTTCTCTGTAAAACAGAGGGGTGATTTTCTTTGATAAAGTGTTCATTTGTGTCTCCTAATATGTTTGTCGTAGTGTTGATGTGATTGAGTAAGGAGACACATCGGGCGGTCCTCGCTCGTTAAGACAAAGATACGTAGGCAAGGACAAAATGTATTCGATTGTTTGATAGTTATTCTACAACATGATTTGCTCCAATATTATTATACCATTATTCTACATCTTTTGAGGAATTCTCAAAAGAAATGTTGGTTACGCCAAGCTTTTCCGCGAGTTTGGTCAAAAACCCTGTAATGTGACTCTGGATTTCCAGCATCTCTTCTTCACTAGCTCGCTCTGTACCCATTAATCCAGACTGTTGACCACCAGAAAGCCAACTAAATGCGTCAGCAAGATATTCATGGATACGCATGCATTTGTATTCTGAAAAATGTCCTGCGCCCATAAAGATTTCACCATCGCGGGCAAAGGGGTCTAGTTCTTCTTTGAGTTTTTGAGTCAGTTCATCATCGCAAACACTGGTTTCATGCAGAACTTGTTGCAACTTAAAAAGCTCCTTTTCAACACTTTTTACCGCTTTTTTAATTTTTTCAGCTTTTTCACGGTCTGTGTCTGACATCTTGTTTACATCGTTTTGTGGATTGTGTATCCAGTCACGAATAAAAAAGATTTGTTCATTGGTTGGGTAGTGAGAAAACATACTTACTCCTATAAATTAAATGGCGCTCCGGGCGGGATTCGAACCCGCGACAAGCTCTTTTAGAGAGAGCCGCTCTACCGCTGAGCTACCGGAGCATTTCCTGGGGTTGTAGAACTGTTCTGAAAAATCTACAAAAATCTATGAAAACATATTATAAT
>ERZ761597.7-NODE-7-length-129223-cov-6.218467_pt1 | contig 129223 bp, 152 predicted proteins | sample MGYA00433093_ERZ761597 | MGnify/ENA primary metagenome ERZ761597 (study PRJEB28899, sample SAMN03785557) | bioreactor sludge metagenome | biome: EBPR Sludge; feature: EBPR Bioreactor; material: 0.22µm filtered reactor supernatant | place: Saint Lucia: Queensland... | reverse complement strand
TAGCTGGACACGTTAAAGCCAGCAAAACTTCGCCGAAGTATATTCGGGAATTCCGCGTCGAAGAATTGACCGACGATCTAAGTATCGGTAGTCAGATCGACGTAAGTGCATTCGCACTCGGTGACGTCGTAGATGCGACGGGCACCAGCAAAGGTAAGGGTTTCGCAGGTACTGTGAAACGACACAACTTCAACACATCTAAGAAAACTCATGGTGGAAACGGTAACGTTCGTAAGCCTGGTTCTATCGGGTCTATGTACCCACAGAAGGTTTTCAAGGGTAAGCGCATGGCCGGCCGTATGGGCGGTGAGCGCGTAACTGTGAAGAATTTGGAAGTGGCTTACCTTGATGTCACAAACAACTTGATCGGGCTTAAAGGCGCTGTCCCAGGACCTCGCAAGAGTCTGATCATCGTAAATGGAGGTAACGCGTAATGGCTGATACTACTCCAAAGACAGTGGCTCTACCTAAGTCGACATTCGGCGTAGAGGTAGAAAACCACGAACTCCTGAAAGTTGCGTATGACGCGTATCTCTCAAACGCTCGCCAGGCGAGTGCAACCACACTAAAGCGTGGTGAAGTAAGCGGTGGTGGTAAGAAGCCATGGAAGCAAAAAGGTACTGGACGTGCGCGTTTTGGTTCCAGCCGTAACCCAATTTGGCGCGGTGGTGGTATCGTTTTCGGACCTTCTGGTAACGAAAACTACACCAAGAAGCTTTCAACCACTTCAAAGCGAGTTGCTGTAAAGCAGGCGCTTAGCCTTGCGAACAAGGCAAAGAAGATCACTGTCGCAGATGTAAAGACAACTGGCAAGACCGCTGAAGTCGTCAAGTACTTAGCTGACAACAAGTTTGCTCGTAAGACTCTGATCGTCGTAGACGAAAAGTCGCCAGAGCTGCTCCGCGCAACTAACAATCTTCAGAACGTTCAGTTGATCCGTAGTACCTACCTCAGCGTATTCCACGTCTTAAATGCTGACCACATCGTTATTTCACCAGTCAGTGTGAAGACAATCGATGCATGGCTGAACGGAGGTACAAAGTAATGAGTATCATCGTAACGCCACGCGCAACTGAAAAAGCCTACGGTCTGAGCGCACAAAACACGTATGTGTTTAACGTGCCACTGACTGCGAATAAGCAGCAGATCGCCGAAGCTGTTGCTGCACAATATGACGTGACAGTTAAAAACGTCAGCGTCGCGGTACAAGCTGGTAAAGCTGTCAGGTTCTCACGCGGAAAAAACCGCTACCCTGGCACAACAAACCGCAAGGACAGCAAGAAGGCATATGTAACATTAGCCGAAGGCAGCTCGATTCAAATCTTTGAACAGCCTGAAGTTGAGGAGAAGAAGTAATGCCGATTAAAGCATATAACCCAACTACTCCTGCCCGTCGTGGCATGACAAGTGAGGATTACTCACAAATCACGACTCGTAAGCCGCTGAAGAGTCTCTTAAAGAGCAAGAAACAGAATGCTGGTCGTAACAACAAGGGTCGTATTACCGTCCGTCACCGTGGTGGCGGTGTTAAGCGCCATTACCGTTTGATGAATCATAACCTTGCAGACGGCCTTAAGCTGACTGTCGAGGAAATCGAGTACGATCCTAACCGATCAGCTCGTATCGCCCGAGTCAAAGACCAGCACGGCTTGTATCACTACATCCTAGCTGACACGAGCATGACCAAAGGTAAGACGATCGAAAGTGGCGTTAGCGCTCCAATCGAATCATCAAACCGCATGCCACTCGCTAAGATTCCAGTTGGTACACAAATTTACGCCATTGAAATCAACCCGGGTAAGGGTGCACAAATGGTACGAAGCGCTGGTACCAAAGCTCAGCTTATGGCAAAAGAAGGTGACTACGCCCAGGTTCGTTTACCAAGTGGTGAAGTCCGCCGCTTCCGCCTGGAAGCAACGGCTGCTATCGGTACCGTTGGTAACGTTCAGCACCAGAACATCAAAGTTGGTAGCGCTGGTCGTAACCGACGTAAAGGTATCCGCCCAACTGTCCGTGGCGTCGTTATGAACGCTGCAGATCACCCACATGGTGGTGGTGACGGTGGTCGTCACGGTGCTGGTAAAGCTCCGCGAACCCCTTGGGGCCAGCTAACACTCGGATATCGAACCCGCCGACGCAAGTCGACAAACCGATTAATTGTACGAACGCGCCATGACGCGAAGAGGAAGAGGTAGTTTATGAGTCGATCACTCAAAAAAGGCCCATTCGTTGACGCGAAATTGGCCAAGAAGGTAGCCGCTCTCGGTCCTGATGACCGTACGGTCGTAAAGACTTGGGCGCGCGCCAGCACAATAACTCCGGAAATGGTAGGAAAGAACTTCGCCGTTCACAACGGTCGTGTCCACCTTCCTGTCTTTGTGACAGAGAACATGGTTGGCCACAAACTCGGTGAATTTAGCCCTACGCGCAAATTCCGTAAGCATGGTGGTAAGAAGTAATGGCTGAACAATACACCGTACGCAGTTACGCCAAAGGTGTCGACATCGCTCCTCGTAAGGTAAGCGTTGTTGCCAGTCTGGTGCGTAACCGAAGCGTTGCAGATGCACTGGTTATCTTAGACCACGTGCCTCGCCGTGCAGGAGTTCCTGTAAAGAAAGCTATTGCAAGTGCTCAGGCAAATGCTGTAAACAATCACGGCCTAGACGCAAAGACCCTTCAAATCACGACACTCAGTGTCACGGTTGGTAAGCGTCTGAAGCGCTTCAAGCCACACATGCGTGGTATGGCATTGCCATTCCAGAAGATTTCGACCAATATTCTGGTTGAAGTTACTGGGACTGAAAAGCCTAAGAAGAAACCAGCTGCTAAGCCAGCAGTTAAGAAAGAAGAGGAAGCAAAGTAATGGGTCAGAAAGTAAATCCAATTAGCTTCCGCCTCCAGGTTCATAAGAACTGGGACTCTCGCTGGTTCGCCGGCAAGAAGGACTTCGCTGCCTGGTTAGCGGAAGACATTAAGATTCGTGACTTGATTGAAAAGCGATTTAATTCTCGCCCAACGATCAATCGTATCGAAATCGAACGATCAGCCAACCTGATTACCGTAACGATTCACACGGCAAAAGCCGGTGTTGTGATCGGACGCGGTGGTGCAGGTGTGACTGAACTGAAGAAAGATATCGAAAAGATCGCCAGCCTGCCTGTGCGTATCAACATCGAAGAAGTAAAGCGACCTGAACTTGCCGCAAAACTTGTAGCAGAGAATATCGCTCGTCAGCTAGAACGCCGTATTAACTTCCGCCGAGCTACCAAGATGGCTGCGCTCAACACCATGAACGCTGGCGCCAAGGGTATCCGTATCCAGGTATCGGGCCGTTTGAACAACGCTGAAATGGCTCGTCGAGAGAAGATTTCTGAAGGTTCAGTACCACTTCATACGCTTCGTGCTGATGTTGACTTCCATACTGCTCGTGCCCAAATGCCGAACGGTGGTGGTATCGTCGGGATCAAGGTTTGGATCAACAAAGGCGAAAGGAGTGACAAGTAATGTTACTTCCTAAGCGAACCAAGTACCGCAAGGTACGAATTGGCAAGAACGACGGTAACGCTACTCGCGGTAACTATGTCGCGTTTGGTGACTACGGTCTTCAAAGCCAAAGCAACGAGCGCATCACAAGCCGCCAAATTGAGTCTGCTCGTCAGGCAATGACCCGCTACATCAAGCGTGGTGGTAAGATTTGGATCCGCATCTTCCCTCATACTCCTGTGACTAAGAAGCCTCAGGATGTGAAGATGGGTAGTGGTAAAGGTAACCCAGAATACTTCGCTGCCAAGGTAAAAGCTGGCACCGTGATGTTTGAAATGAAGGGTGTTCCTGAAGATGTTGCCCGCGAAGCAATGCGACTTGCCAGCCACAAGCTGCCAGTTAAGACTAAGTTCATTAAGCGAGAGGAAGCGTAATATGGCTGAGAAATCTACCAAGAAGGCTGCCCCTAAAGCTGAAAAAACATTGGTTGAGCAGCTGAGCGAAAAGCGAAGCGACTTACTTGAAGCTAAGAAATCACACGCGGCTGGTGAACTAATCAACCCACGTGTGCTGACTTCAACCCGAAAAGATATCGCCCGATTACTGACTAAGATTAACGCTGAAAAGGAGAGCAAGTAATGGCAAAAACATTGACCGGCATTGTCACCTCTACTAAGCGTGACAAAACTATCACCGTTACTGTAACATCGCGTGAAACTCACCCGATTTATAAAAAGCAGTACACGGTAAACCGTAAGTATCAGGCCCACGACGAAAAGAACGAAGCAAACCTTGGCGACAAGGTGCAGATTTCTGAAATTCGCCCTGTGTCTAAAACGAAGGCGTTTACATTAGCCAACATTGAGACCCGTGCCCAAGGCACAGTTGAATTGAAGGATGATGTAACTGATACGGTCGTCGCGAGTGAGGAGACCAAGTAATGATCCAACAAGAATCACGACTTAAGGTAACCGACAACTCTGGTGCAAAGGAAGTCCTTTGTATCCGCGTACTTGGTGGAACCAAGCGTCGCTACGCTCACGTTGGTGACGTAATTGTGGTAACCGTTAAGGACGCCAACCCAACTGGTAACGTTAAGAAAAAGACTGTCCAAAAAGCAGTTGTCGTTCGAACACGCAACCAGATCAAGCGAAAAGACGGTTCGACCATTGCATTTGACGATAACGCAGTTGTTATCATCAACGATGATAAAACCCCTAAGGCTACACGTGTTTTCGGACCAGTTCCACGCGAACTGCGTGACATGGGTTATGCCAAGATCATCAGCCTAGCTCCGGAGGTACTCTAATATGCCACGTATTCGCAAAGACGACCTGGTAAAGATCATTGCCGGTAGCAAAAAAGGTACAACTGGCAAGGTCCTGAAGGTCAACGCAAGTAAAGGTACCATCCTCATCGAAGGTGTTGGTGTTGGCCACCGTCACATGAAGCCTTCACAGCTCAACCCTCGTGGCGGCAGCAAGGACATCCACGTACCAATGGACATCTCAAAAGTCGCACTCGTTGTTGACGAAAAGACCGGTAAGACATCTCGTGTCGGTTCAACTAAGAATACCGACGGCACAAAGGTGCGTACCGCAAAAAGTATGAAGAATAAGGAGATCAAGTAATGGCAAAAGCCGATACTATGACCGCTCCTCGCTTGAAAGCACTGTACGATACACAGTATCGCAGTGAACTGCAGGCCGAACTTGAGCTCACGAATGTACATCAAGTACCAAAGCTCGAAAAGATCGTCGTAAGCGTAGGAACGGGTAAAACCAAAGAAGACAAGCGCGTGCTTGAGACCGTTAAGAATACTTTAACGAAGATTACTGGCCAGGCACCTGTAGAACGCCTCGCGAAAAAGTCGATCGCTGGCTTCAAAATCCGTGCCAACATGGGTGCACCAATTGGTGTAGCAGTTACCCTCCGCGGTGCTCGTATGTACGAATTCCTCGATCGTCTGGTAAGCGTTAGCTTGCCACGTGTTCGTGACTTCCACGGTGTAAAGGCGAAGGCATTTGACAAAGGTGGTAACTACAACCTCGGTGTCATCGAGCAATCTATCTTCCCAGAACTAACGTTCGAAGAAACCCAAGTGTTGCATGGTCTTCAGATTACATTTGTAATCAAAAACGAAGATAAGGCACACAGCCGGGCACTGCTAGAAAAATTCGGCATTCCATTCGAGAAAGAAGGAGCACGCTAATATGGCAAAGAAATCTATGATCGCACGCGACGAAAAGCGTAAGAAGATGATCCAGCAGTATGCTGCCAAGCGCGCCGAACTTAAGGAACTAGGCGACCAAGAAGGTCTCCAGAAACTTCCGCTAAACAGTAGCCCGACTCGCTGGAAGAACCGCGACGTACTAAATGGTCGTCCACATGGATACATGCGTAAGTTTGGTCTGAACCGAATCAACTTCCGCGAAAAAGCATCGAAGGGTGAAATCCCTGGCGTAACTAAGAGTAGCTGGTAAAGGAAAGGAGCTAAGAATATGAGTTTACAATCTACAGACCCAATCGCTGATCTCCTAACCCGAATCAGGAACGCTAGCATGGTAGGCAAAAGCGAAGTCCGCGTGCCTAACGCCAAGTTAAAGAAAGTTGTTGCCGATCAACTAAAAAAGAACGGCTACCTAGCAGACGTGAAGGTAGAAGCTGGCAGTCCACGTGACACGCTGGTGATCACCATCAACAAAGCTGGCGAGAACGCTACCTTTACCGAACTAACCCGTATGTCAAAGCCAGGCCGTCGTATGTACGTTGGCGCCAACGACATTCCACGTGTTAAGAGCGGCCGAGGTATCGTACTGGTTTCAACCAGTAAGGGCGTCATCACTGGCCAGGAAGCTGTAAAGCAGCGCCTTGGTGGCGAAGTACTTCTGAAGGTCTACTAGTATGGAAAAGGGTCCAAGAATTAACGTAACGATCGATGCGCCTGACTGGGCGCTCGATGGTGGTTTTCCTGAAGACCTGATTACCGTACTGCTAGAAGACCTAGATGCGGGTTCAGTAAAAGTCGCTGACTGGATATACCCAGCAGATACAAATGACGGTCCGTACGATATTTACCGAACATCAAATGGTGTGAACGTAAGAGTTTTAAGCAATTAAGAAAGGATAAGATATGAGTCGAATCGGAAAACTACCAATTCAAGTTCCCTCAGGCGTGACAATCACGGTCGATTCAGATGTTATCAACGTAGAAGGCTCAAAAGGCAAACTCGTTGTTCCACATCTGAGCGATGTAACTGTTGCGTTAGAGGATGGAAACGCGGTCGTCACGCGTAAAAACGACGAAAAGATTGCCAAGGCCCAGCACGGTCTGCAGCGAGCACTCCTGAACAACGCAGTAGACGGCGTTACGAAAGGTTTCGAAAAGAAGCTAGAAGTCAACGGCGTTGGATTCCGTGTAAGCGGTGGCGGCTCGGACATCGAAATGGCGCTTGGTTTTAGCCACCCGGTTAAATACAAAGCCCAAGATGGTGTTCAACTGACTGTCGATAAGATGACAATTACTGTTAGCGGAATCGATAAGCAAAAAGTTGGCCAAACGGCTGCTGAAATCCGTGCGCTTAAGAAACCTGAACCATACAAGGGTAAGGGTATCAAATATGCGGATGAACAGATTCTGCGTAAGGCTGGAAAGGCAGGTAAGTAATCATGAATAATCTAGCTAAGAAGCTTCTGAATAAGAACCTGCGTAAGGCTCGTGTCCGCTCGAAAGTGAACGGCACTCCCGAACGCCCACGCCTGAGTGTTACTATCAGTAACTTACATGTTAGCGCTCAGCTGATCGATGACGTAAACGGTAAGACTCTTGCTGCTGCAACTACAGTTGGCAAGAAAGCTACCGGCTCACTGAGTGAGAAAGCAGCTGGTGTCGGAAGCGACATCGCAAAGAAAGCAATTAAAGCCAAGATCAAGACGGTTGTATTTGACCGTAATGGACGTGCCTACGCTGGACGATTAAAAGCACTGGCCGATGCGGCCCGTAAGGAAGGACTGGAATTCTAGTATGGCAGAACAAACTGCAGCTACTACCCCACGTTCAGACGCTCCTGCACAAGGTGGGCGTCAGGGACAACGTGGTGGCCGTCGGGATGACCGACGAACCCCTCGTGTAGAGGAACCGAAGCAATTTGAAGAGACCGTCATCAACATCGACCGTGTCGCACGTGTAGTAAAAGGTGGACGCCGTTTCCGATTCAAGGCACTTGTGGTCGTTGGTGACCGTAAGACTAAGGTCGGTGTAGGTGTTGCCAAGGGTGCAGACGTACAGGCAGCTATTGCGAAAGCAACCGATGTTGCGAAGAAGAGCATGGTAACAATTCCAGTTGTGAACAGTACCATTCCACATGACGCTGAAGTTAAATTGTCTGGTGCCCGCGTTATGATCAAACCTGCTGCACCTGGTACCGGTATTATTGCCGGGGGTGTTGTCCGTCAGGTTATCGGTGTAACCGGAATTACTAACCTGCTTTCTAAGAGCCTCGGTTCAACCAACAAGGTGAACATTGCCTACGCGACAATCGAAGCACTCAAGAGCCAGGTTCCTAAGGAAGAATGGCTGAACGCTCCTAAGAAGACTGCCAAGAAAGCAGCTTCTAAGAAGGAAAGCGAGGAAGCGTAATGAAGTACAACGAACTCAACGCTAGCGCTAACAAGAACCGCAAGCGCGTCGGTCGTGGTATCTCTGCTGGTCAGGGTAAAACGGCTGGTCGTGGTACTAAGGGACAGGGCGCACGTACTGGTAAGAAGCTTGCTTCAAGCTTCACCGGTGGACAATTATCACTGGTTCAGGCCATTCCTAAAAACCGTGGGTTTAAGAGTCTTCGTACACCTGCCCAGGTTGTATATATGGATCATCTTAACGCATTCAAGGGTAAGACCGTCGACAACATGATCCTATTCGAAGCAGGTTTGATTGCAACACCTTTCCATACAGTGAAGGTAATCGCCCGAGGTGAGCTGACCGAGAAAGTTACCCTGAACGTGCAAGGTGCATCAAAGAGTGTGCAAGAAGCAATTACAAAAGCTGGCGGTACATTTACTAAAACCGCAACTCCATTGCCAAAGAGTCAAAAAGAGGCAGAAAAAGCAGACAAATAATAGTGTCTGAAATTGAAAGAGTCCGCTCCTGAAGAAAGAGCGGACTCTTTTTCGTGGAGCGGACATGTCCCGTCCGTTCGTGTCAGATGCGCTCACCGAACCCGCCAGCTTGACGGCCTGGGTCGTAGTTGTTGATCCAGGCGATGCGCTCACCTTGTTCGTTCTTCAGGTGGAAATCAACCGTGTATGCGTCTCGCCATGTGACGTCTGCAACCTCGCCGTAGACCACGCTGCTCTCGGTGCTGCGTTGATCCTGGTTGCTCACCGTGAATGAAGCCTGCTTCGTTTCTTCGATGCTGTCGACACCGGGTCCGCTGAGTACTGCGAACATTCTGTTCATGTGCGTCTCTCCGATCACTCGATTAGGACGAAAGAACTATAACAATATTTTTCAATAATTACAAACAGGTACTATGTATAGCGTTTGTAGTATAATCGAATCAGTTTATGAATTGGAAAACTATTCTCAAGTCGTTCAAGAACGGCGATATGCGCAAACGTCTATTAATTGTATTAGGTCTTGTAGTTGTATATAGGCTGCTCGCACACATTCCTGTGCCGCTTGCAGAACCTACTGAACTTAAAGAAGTCATCAATAGCGTGGTATCTGGCTCGGACTTCGGTGGTTTCCTGAATCTCCTATCAGGTGGTGCACTGGCTAGCTTCTCAATCGTACTGGTGGGCCTAAGCCCGTTCATTACAGCCAGTATCATCACACAGCTTCTCACTAAGGCCATTCCAAAGCTTGAAGAGCTACATAAGGATGGTGAGTCGGGCCGTCGTAAGATTCAGCAGTGGACTCGTATCGTGAGTCTGCCTCTCGCGGTCATTCAATCAATTGCGTTTATCTATATCCTCAGGCAGTCGGTGCTTGCTGGTAACACCACAAGTGGTCTTGGGGACACCACGTTAATTGAATGGATCGTAGCTGTCGGTGCAATGACTGCTGGCTCGATGCTTCTGATGTGGCTCGGCGAGATCATGACCGAACAAGGCGTGGGTAACGGTCTATCCCTCTTGATCTTTGCGGGTATCGTGAGCCAACTTCCTGCAACCTTGCAGACCGTTGGATCATCGCTGTTTGACACATCAAGCGGTAGTTTCCATGTGTTCAACTGGTTTACTTTGCCGATCAACCCATTGGCATTCTGGGTCACACTCGCCATTGCATTTGCGTCGCTCATGGTGCTGTATCTGCTCGTTAAAATCAATGAAGCGCAGCGAGTTGTTACGATAAACTATGCAAAGCGCGTGCAGGGTAACTCTAGCTACGGTGGCGTAAAAAGCATCCTACCAATGAAGCTTATTGCCGCTGGTGTAATCCCCGTCATCTTCGCGGTGGCATTCCTGAGCCTTCCGGCCTTTATCGGCCAGGTTCTGAAAGCAACTGGTAATGCTGACTTTGTCGAAGTGGGTACTAACCTTGTGACGTGGTTCCAAACACCAAATCCTGGTGAATTTACCGGCCAAACTCTACAGGCGTTTATCTACCCGTCGTTGTACTTCCTGCTGGTTATTGCGTTTACATACTTCTATACGGGTATCGTGTTCAACTCGAGCGAGATCGCCGAGAACCTTCAGAAGCAAGGCGGCTTCATCGAAGGAGTTCGCCCAGGTGAGCAGACCGAGAAGTATCTATCTATGACTATGAATCGACTAATCCTATTCGGATCACTTGTACTAGGTTTTATCGCCGTGCTGCCATTCGCGGCTGAATATCTCCTGTATCAGTTTGCAGGTGTTCAGAACAGCAATTTGGCTGTAGGCGGAACAGGAATTCTGATTGTTGTATCTGTGGCGCTTGAATCACTGCGACAAGTCAATTCACGTGCCCTCATGGTCACGTACGACGACTACAAATAGTCATATAGCTTCATGAACGTATGCGAATGCGTCGGGTTGCCGGCGCATTGTTCTTATGGTAATCTAGGGTCAAACGAGGGGAAATAAACATGTCCGGATTACATATTGCTAGGAAGCGCAACCTGCATATTGCCAGGTGGACGTTCTTATTCTTTTTAACCGCTGCAATTATCGTGTACATATATTACGGCGTCAGGTGGTATAACACGGGTGAGCTTTCGCCACTACCGTTGCCAGTTGCAGCGGCCGACGATTCCTTGAGCGAAGAAAAAATCTCAAAGCAGCAAGTAAATGCATATACAGTTGAGCCAACGAACCCACGATTCATACGAATACCTACGATCGGCCTGTATGAGTCTCGTGTGCTCCAAGTCGGCGTAACGCCTAATAATATGCTCGATACACCGAAAAACATTAACGACACGGGTTGGTATTCAAAAAGTGCAAAGCCTGGCTCTGGAGTTGGCGCGATTGTAATAAATGGACATAATGGCGGCGTTACAAAAGACGGTATATTTGCGCGGCTGAATACTCTGAAGCAAGGTGATGAGATATCTATTGAGCGCGGTGACGGAAAAAAGTTCACCTACGAGGTACACGACGTGCGGGACATGCCGCTTGATTGGGTGAACAAAACGGGCATGAAAGAAATGATGTATTCTGTCGATCCATCGAAAGAAGGACTTAGCTTAATTACGTGTAGCGGTAAATGGATTCCAAAGCAAAAGGTATTCGATCGTCGTGTGCTTGTTCGGGCGACACTTAAGAGATAGTGTTATAGTATATTGTGCGTAGCCTCAGTACTTGAGAGGAACGCGGAATGGGCAAGAGGCACCGAACACGCCGCCGCCACCGAAGTCCCGCACGAATGAAGAGTAGATGATACGAACGCAGTGCATGGGCCCTAAGCTAGCCGGTGGATCCAGTCCTCAAGGTAAGGACACTGCCAGATTTAGAATGGCGAACGAAGAGTAGTCTATGACGAACGGCGGATCCACAAAGTTGATAGCCGGAAGTCCAGCAGGTACAACGAGCAGAGGTTCGATAGGAGCGCTGGCAACTGAAGGTATGTGATAGCGATATGGGTTGCTAAGCTGGAAGTAACCCGAAGAGTTCTCTATCACCGCTACATATGCAGTTTGTGTAGCGAAGCCGGATGGTTGAATGGATGACCTCGTGAAGAAATGTGACGCGTGCTCAGGCAGCTCTAGAGCCACACACGCATACCCGTCAAAGTCTCACCCGCCGGTCCAGCATGGTTGGGAAGCTAATTTCTAGAGCAACAAGGGCGGGGCGCTGAACATGCGCCCCGCCCGATTTACTTTTTCTAGACAAATGAAAGGCCGCCGAAGGATGAAGGCTCAAGTGTCGAAAGATATATCCTTCGAACGACCTTTTCATCCTGCCGGCGGCAGGTGGTGGGAGACGCCTAGGCGGCTGCTTCCCTGATGTCCAGCACGATCTGGACCAGCTCGCTGTGCGACTTGGGCTTCAGCGTGTAGACATCGAACTGCTTGACGCCCGGCAGGTGGCGCTGAACGCTCGGGATGTGCCGGAGGTCTTCGATCGTCTGCTTGAGGTCTTCGCGGTTCATCGCGGCAACCTCATCGGGGGTCTTCTTCTTGAGACCGTTCAGGTCGATCAACACAGTTTTGCACCTTTCTATCGGGACAAGCCCAGTAAGGACTATAACTAAATTATAGCATTCTTATCTAATAAAGTCAATATTTGCTTACTTGACGCGTAGCCTGAGAAATATATAATGAACGTATTAGATTTCTGTTTCAGCGGCGGGTAGCCGAGTGAAATACTCTTATAAAATGCTTTACTTCCACCCCTTAATAGCGTATAATTCATAATCAGTATTTATGGCTGGTCAAAAGGAAGTTATCAAGATGCAGGGAACGGTGGTGGAAGCACTGCCTAACACTCAATTCAAGGTAGAACTTGAGAATGGCCATAGTATTATCGCTCACATTAGCGGCAAGATGCGAAAGCACTACATCCGCTTAGTGCCAGGCGATAAGGTAGAAGTTGAGATGACCCCTTACGACCTTACGAAGGGACGAATCAGCTTCCGCCTGCGAGACGAACGACCAGCACACGCTGCGTAGTTTGAAATATTAATCATTAACTTAGGAAAGGATTTTTCTGGTAGCTCATGAAAGTTCGTGCGAGCGTTAAAAAAATCAGTCCAGATGACCAATTAGTCCGCCGTAAGGGCCGACTTCGTGTTATCAACAAGAAGAAACCTAAGAATAAGCAAAGGCAGGGTTAAGCATGGCTCGAATCTCTGGGGTAACCATCCCTTCTGAGAAGCAAGTGCACGTGGCGCTGACGTATATTTACGGCATCGGCCCCAAGCACTCACGAGACATCCTTGCGGCGGCAAACATTGAGCCGACCACTCGGGTGAAAGATCTCACCGAGGCTGAAGAACAGAAGCTTCGAAGTATAATCGACCAAGATTATATGACCGAAGGTGATCTCCAACGTCTCGTAACAAATAATATTAAGCGACTAAAAGATGTCAACGCGTACCGCGGACTTCGCCACAAGGCTGGTTTACCGGTAAACGGTCAGCGTACTCGAACGAACGCACGAACTCGTAAGGGTAAGGCAATCGCCGTTGGTGGAACGCAAAAGAAGGCAGCGTCTAAGACGTAGAAAGGAACGAGATAGATGGCAGAATCAACTACTAAGCCAGCTACCGGTGCGCGCAAGAAACAACGCCGTAGCGTTCCTGCTGGTCAGATGCACGTTCAGGCATCATTTAACAACACGATCATCACATTCACTGACAAGAAGGGCGCAGTACTATGTGCTTCAAGTGCTGGTGCCTGTGGATTCCGTGGCTCTAAAAAGGGTACCGCGTACGCTTCTCAGGTGGCAGCTGAAAAAGCTGCTGAACTCGTTCAGAGTCTCCACGGCATGAAAGCAGTCGATGTATTCGTAAAAGGTGTCGGTCTAGGCCGCGATGCTGCAATTCGCGCACTCGGTTCATACGACATTCAAGTAGATAGCATTAAGGACGTCACTGGTGTTCCACATGGTGGCCCACGTCCACGAAAGGCACGAAGGGTCTAGTATATGGCACGAGATACATCACCTATCGTGAAGCAATCGCGCCGTGAAGGTTACGCCCTTCACCCGAAGGCTCACAAGATCCTTTTAAAGAAGCCTGGAATTCCAGGTCAGCATTCAGGTGGCCGCCAATCTAAGCCAAGCCTGTACCAGATCCAGCTGCGTGAAAAGCAGAAGGTTCGTCGTTTGTACGGTTTGCTTGAAAAGCAATTCGCGAAGCTCATGAAAGAGGCTTCTCGACGTGAAGGTCTTTCCGGCGAAAACCTACTGCAACTACTCGAACTTCGTCTCGACAATGCAGTATATCGTTCAGGACTTGCGACCAGCCGCCGCGCAGCTCGTCAGCTAGTTGGCCACGGTCACTTTGAGCTGAACGGCCGCCGCGTCGATATTCCTTCAATTCGTGTCAAGGCTGGCGACGTCATTACGGTTCGCCCAAAGAGCGCTAAGAGTGGCTACTTTACGGCAATCGATGATGTTGTAGCGAACTCTATCCAGGGACCACTAAGCTGGATGAAGAGCGACACGAAGAAGCTGAAGATTGAAATTACCGGACTGCCGAAGCGCGAAGAGGCTGAGGCTGATATCAATGAACAATTAATCGTCGAGTACTACTCGCGCTAATAATAGGAGAACAACTATGTCAAAAGCTATCTCAAATCCTGCACTGGCTGGTATCGATGAGCACTCTTCTGTCAGCGCGACGTTCGATATCGAACCACTCCACGCTGGTTACGGCAATACGCTCGGTAACAGCATCCGCCGTGTTCTGCTTTCAAGCATTCGCGGTGGGGCAATCGTTGCATTCCGTATTGAAGGTGCAACACATGAATTTACCACTGTTCCAGGTATTAAAGAAGATGTCGTAGACATCATGCTGAACCTTAAGAACGTCAAGGTACTGGTTCACGGTGACGAGCCTGTTGAACTACGTCTCGAAAAGAAGGGTGCTGGTCCAATTACAGCTAGCGACATCAAGCTAACTGCTGATGTTGAAATCGCTAACCCGGACCAAGTAATCGCAACTATCGACGACCCAAAGAAGTCGATCGTTATCGACCTTGTAGTCGAAGCTGGTCGTGGATACCGAACTATCGAAGAGTCTTCAAGTGCACGTGTTCACAGCGATATGATCGCCCTCGATGCTGTCTTTAGCCCAGTTCTTCGTGTACGTTACAAAGTTGACCCTACTCGTGTAGGTCAAGAGACTAATCTTGATAAGCTGCGCCTGACTGTAGACACCGACGGTACGGTCACTCCAAAAGAAGCATTTGAAGAAGCAGCTGCTATTTTGGTAAACCAGTACACCGCGCTTGCAGGCAGCACTACTGTTGAAGCTGCACCAGCACTTGGTCAAGGAAGCGAAGATGAAGCCAATGAGCTCAATACTTCTATCGAAGAGCTGAATCTCAGCGCTCGTACGGCGAACGCACTGGTTAACAACGATATCCGAACTGTCCACGACTTAGTAACACTTACCGAGCAAGATCTTCGTGAGCTAAAGGGCTTTGGTTCTAAGGCACTCGACGAGGTAAAGGACAAGCTCGCGGAGCTGGAGTTATAGTCTATGCATCGACACGGATATAAAGGACGAAAGTTTGGCCGCGAACGCGATCAACGCCGCGCACTCATGAAAGGCTTGGCGACAAGTCTGGTTGAGCACGGTAAGATCGAAACGACGCTTCCAAAAGCCAAAGAACTCGTTCGCTACATTGAAAAATTAATCACCAAAGCAAAACGTGGTGACCTGGCAAATCGCCGTATGGTCATTGCTGGTCTGAGTACTCAGGCAGCAGCTTTCAAGTTGGTAGACGAAATCGCTCCACAGCTTGGTGGCCGCACATCTGGCCATGTTCGCGTAAAGCGAACACGCGTACGACTTGGTGACGGCGCAGAAATGGCTACGATCGCATTTGTCGATGAGCTGAAAGATGCACCAAAGGAGAGCAAGTAATGAAGACTTACTCACAAAAACCTACCGAAGTAACCCGCCGCTGGGTATTGATCGATGCGAAAGACGCTCCACTTGGGCGCCTAAGTACGGTTATTGCGAAACACTTGATTGGTAAGTACAAGCCTACCTACACTCCACACATTGATGGGGGTGACTACGTTGTCGTAATCAATGCTGCAGAAACAGTAGTTACTGGCAACAAAGAGGAAGGTAAGATTTATTACCGCCACAGTGGATTCCCAGGTGGGATTAAGGATGCAACTCTACGCGAAGTTCGCGAAAAGTTCCCTGAGCGTATTATTGAAAACGCCGTGAAGGGTATGCTTCCTAAAAACAAACTGAGTGCAGACCGTATGCAGCGCCTCAAGGTATTTCCTGGTGCTGAGCACGCACACACCGCTCAGACTCCAGAGAAAGTTGAGGTAAAGTAATATGGCTGATTCAAAATACGCCTACGGACTTGGCCGACGAAAAGCAGCAACCGCTCGCGCACGGCTGTATAAGGGCAAAGGTAATGTTACGATCAACGACAAGCCAGCAGCTGAGTACCTGAGTGGTAACAGCACTATGCTTGCCGAGGTAACTGATCCGTTAGCACTAGTTAATAAGCAAAAAGACTTTGATGTAACCATTCGCGTAAGCGGTGGCGGCCTTGCAGGCCAAGTCGACGCTATTAAGCTTGCGATCGCTAAAGCCCTGACCGTTGACCATGCCGATCTTCGTACAACACTGAAGAAGGCTGAGTTCCTAAAGCGTGACCCACGCGAGAAGGAACGAAAGAAGTACGGCCTTCGTTCAGCTCGTAAGCGCGAACAATTCTCGAAGCGTTAACCGTTTCAAATCGCACTCAAAATACACTCTGCCTGCAGGGTGTATTTTTGTATGAGAGAATAAAAGCAATGCTTGATGAGATTTTACATCGACGACTCCGCGCGCCGTATGCACTTCATTTTGAAGTGCTTCGAAACCCGAAGAATCCTCGACATACTTTGGTCATGCTACACGGCATCGGAAGTTCAACGAGAATGTGGTATGACGTGGCCGGTACATTACCAGATGATGTTCGAGTTATAGCGATCGACTTATTGGGATTTGGTTCTTCACCCGATCCTGGTTGGGTCAAATACGATGCGCATACTCAGGCAAATAGTATACTAACCACACTATTACTTCATAGGGTACCATTCAAATCCGTCATTATTGGTCACTCTCTCGGTGCTCTTGTCAGTGTTGAGCTTGCTCGACGATTTCCGCTGTATGTATCTTCACTGATTCTTATCAGTCCGCCTATCTACAAACCATCGCGTGGCAAAGTGGTTGCCACACAAAAGGAAGACGTTCTACGCGGCATATACAAGATTTTATACAGAAATCCTGGAGGAACCGAACGTGCTCTTAAACTTGCGCGTAAATACTACGTGAAGCGCACCGGAGCGAAGGTTCCAAACGGTCTGAATGTCGATAGCTTTTTAGCAGCCCTTGAAGCCTGCATCATTAACCAATCAACTATTGATCACATCGAAGATATTAACGCGCCGATTACGGTTATAAGTGGAAGTCGCGATCCGCTAATTGTGAACAAAAACCTGAGCACGCTCGCAAATAAGAAGGGGTCGATGCGTCATATAGTTGTTAAAAAGGGTGGGCATAATATCGTAGGCATTATGAAAGACGCAGTTGTACAAGAAATTACTCAGATACTAACGAAATAATACATCTCGAACCACTTTATTTTAAAGCAATAATGTGCTATAATAGTATGTAGAGTCCTCGCATCCACGTGAGGGCCTTTCGATGAGAGGGAAACGCATGCACATGCGTAAGTTTGCAGTAGCACTCGGTGTCATCATCGCTGGCCTCGCCGCCGTGCTCGGCCCTCCGTCGTTGGCTTCGGCCAGCACGGCGGAGCCGCACGTCAAGCAGGCGATCGTCAAGCCGACCGAGCACCGCGCTGCCAAGAAGGCAGGCTTCAGCTGCGGCGGGAAGACCTACGCCTCCAACATCGTGTTCAACCTCCAGGGGTCTGGCGGAAGGATCGGCTACCAGATGGGTACGAACAGCGGTCGCACCGCCGTTCGGATGTGGCGCGTGAGCGGCGGTAACGCCAACTTCTCGATCGCATCGTTGCCTTCCGGCGGCGGCGCCATCGTCAACGGCGTCTACGAGCACTGCTCGGTTCTGCCGGCAGGGAGCACCGGCGCCAGTCTGTGGGCGCAGATCCCTGGCATCGGCCAGTGGAGCCAGAACGTTCCGTTCTGAGCCTCCCGGCCAATCAGGGTGCCGACCGAAATACGCTTTCGGTCGGCACCCTCAACCTCTCCTAAGCGAGAGGTCATTTTATTTCTATTCACTCCGTAAGGTATACTCTATAAGTAATGACAAAATCTGTAATTCTCACTGGTCTCCGTGCAAATAACGACTTGACACTCGGCAACTATTTCGGTGGCATGCTACCTATGATTGATATGGCGAAAACAAGGTCTGAGGAGTTTCAGATCAATATGTTCATCCCTGATCTCCATAGCTTCACGACGCCGATTGACCACTCGCAGCTATTTGAGCAAGTTCTGCAAAACGCGAAGCTGTTTGTCGCAGCCGGGCTTCCGATAAATAATGACGATATCAATCTATACCGACAAAGCTTTATTCCTGCGCACAGCGAACTAACGTGGATTCTTGATAACTTTACTGGCTTTGGGCAAATGGAGCGGATGACGCAGTTTAAGGATAAATCTGCTGGGGCGTCAGAGGTGAGTGTTGGCTTATTCAACTACCCAGTGCTTATGGCTGCCGACATCTTACTGTATGGTGCCAAATATGTTCCCGTGGGCGATGACCAGACGCAACACTTAGAGTTCACCCGTGACATCGCGGAACGTGTGAACACTCGCTTTGGTGCGCTATTTGTTATTCCTGAACCAGTAAAAAAGCAGCACGAATTCTTTGGTAAAGACCAAGGGCTTCGCATCATGGACCTCGTAGATCCAACAAAAAAGATGAGTAAAAGCGACGAGTTTGGTAAGGGCGTTATATTCTTAAATGATGAACCCGATGTTGCTGCAAAGAAAATTATGAGTGCCACTACGGATGACAAGGCAAACGTAACGTTCGATCGTGTGAATCAGCCAGGAATAAGTAACTTGCTTGAAATAGCATCGCTTATTCGCGGAAAATCAATCGATGAGACTGCAAAACAATTCGAAGGCGAAAGCCGCTACGGCGAGTTTAAAAAGATTGTTGCTGAAGAAGTGCGGGTGTTCTTATCGGAATTTCAAATGCGATTAGCCAGTGTAGATGAGTCCGAGGTTCTCAACAAGCTCGAATCATCGGAAGTTCGTATGAACGAACAGGCGAATGCGACTTTACTTAACGTACAGCAAGCTGTCGGTCTGCGTAAAAAGGCCTGAATATGAGACTAGATGCCTATGTAGCCCAAAACTGGCCCGACCAGTCACGCTCTACTTGGAAAAAGCTGATTGAAGCGGGAAGTGTGCGTGTCGACGGCACTGTCCAAGATTCACCAAAGTTCAATGTTACTGACGATATGAAAGTAGAGGTAGTCGAACCTCAAGCAATAGACCATAGCGACTCATCACTTCCTGTCATATTCGAGGACGACAATGTAATCGTGATTGATAAGCCTTTGGGCGTCTTGACCCATTCCAAAGGCGCATTGAACGACGAATTTACTGTGGCAGAATTTGTTCGGCCAAGAACATCGTATAAACACGACTCTAATCGCCCAGGTATTATTCATCGCTTAGATCGTGCGACATCAGGTGTGATTTTGTGTGTTAAGAATGAAGAAACGGCAAGCTACATTGCTAAGCAGTTTTCAAACCGAACCGTAAAAAAGCAATACGTAGCTGTTACTTCGGGAGTTCCAAAACAGGAGCAAGCCGTACTTGATCTTCCAATCGCCAGGAACCCATCTGCACCGAGTACGTTCAGGGTCGATGTAAAAGGTAAGACTGCTGAAACCTATATGGAAGTTATCAAACAGTCTAGTGATCATGCGTTAGTGCGCCTGTCGCCAAAAACTGGCCGAACGCATCAGCTTCGTGTACATTTGGCATATATTCATACGCCGATCTTGGGAGATATCGTGTACGGTACCGAGCCAGCAGATCGCATGTATCTTCATGCGCATAGCCTCGAAGTGACATTACCGGGTGGAGACCGGAGAATTTTCGAATCCGCTATACCAACTACATTTTACGACCAGGTCTAGTCATGAAAATCCGTGTCGCACCCGCAACTAAACGATTTCTTGAGTCTTATACAAAAAGGTTACCGCATGCTGTCTTATTAACCGGGTCAGTTGGTGTTGGTCTAAATACACTTGCGGGTGAGCTGAGTAGTAATGGCAGGCTTCTACGGCGGATTTCGCCTGAGTCTAGAAGCTCAGCACTCCCTTCAATTTCTGCAGAAACAATCCGCGAGCTTTATATTGATACTCGTTCAGTGCTCGAAGGTAAGAACTTCGTGATTATAGACGATGCAGATGCGATGAACCATGTTGCACAAAACGCCCTACTTAAACTGCTGGAAGAGCCGAATGATTCGATCTGCTTTATCTTGACATCACACATTCCAGATAAGTTGCTGCCGACGATCCGTTCCAGGACGCAAATTTTCAGCGTGCCGCCTATTGATCACTTAGAAAGCATGCGATTATTGAAGAGTCTGGGAGTAACAACGGGCATTGATGAGCAAAGACTACTGTATATAGCCCAGGGCCTTCCAGCCGAGCTTACACGGCTTACTCAAAGTCAATCTGACTTTAAATCGCTATCTGAACGCGTCAGCCAAGCCAGGCAAATAGTTGAAGGCACGCCTTATCAACGTCTTGTGACAATCGCATCAACCTCACTCGATAGGCAACAGGCACTGCAACTTATTGAAATGGTGATATTGTTACTCAAGCGATCGATCATGCAACGTCCCGAAAGAATGATTGTCATGCGTATTGACTCAATGCTCGCGGCTGCTGCAGCAATTCGCTCTAACGGAAACGTCAAACTGCATCTTATAAGGGGTGTGTTACAATAAGTCCTGAAATGTTAGGACTTTTACTCCTTTTTCTATTCGCAGCGTGGGCAATCTATCAACGCCAAACAATCAGCGAAGTAACGCTTGAGCTTCCATCGCGTATCACCGACAAGCTTGATAGACTGTGGGATATCGCTCAGGAGTCACTACGGGATAAAAAATACCTCCGCGCCGAAAAAGCGTTACTAACGATTCTGCGTGTTGATGAGCGCAACGCTACAGCATATAACCGTTTAGGAATTCTGTACTCAAAGCAGCAAGCCTACGAAGATGCAATTGAGTGCTTTGAAATCGCACAAAGCCTGGAGCCAAGCGCATCAAGCCTGCACAACGTCGGCTTGATATATTACGAAACCCAAGCCTACGACAAAGCTGCGCTTGCGTTCGAACAAGCTCTTGGCATGGAAGAGGATTTAGCCGCTCGACACATCGCATACGCCAAAGTGCAAGAGAAGCTGGGCAATAATAAGCGTATGATTACAGCACTCGAGCGTGCCGTTGAGCTTGAAAAGAATCCACAGACACTTACTATTTTGGCCGATGCATATGATAGAGCAGGGCAAACAGAGCTCTCCACAGATCTGCGTGAGCAGGCTGCTAAGCTAATCGTGCCCGAAGGCCAATCAAAGCGCGTCAAGCAGCCACGTCGCGTCGTTATGTAATATTGACACTATTTGTATTTATTGGTATAATAGTATTATTCGTATGCCCACCGGAAGGATTGTGGTATGAAGGTACATCAGACGGCGCAAGCCGATGTCGATGCGTTCCTCGAGGAACGTGAGCAAGATCTCAGCGACCGCGCTGAAGAAGCACGGCGACTCGATGAAGATTGTGCGGGAACGTTTCGCTTCGATGAGGAGACAGAGCGTGAACTGGCTCGACGTGAGATCGGCAAGGAAGCGGATCGCGAGGGCTGGACAGCCCAGGAGTGGCACGATGCCATGATGAGGACCTACCTGTTCAACGACTCGGATCTCGCCGAAGAGTTCAGGCAGCGACAAACCGCCTGGGACATTTTCTGGGAACCCGAGGACTACATCGGCAGTCACTTCTAACCAGATACAACTTCATATACGAATACGCCCGGCTGAAACATGCCGGGCACGTTCATACCTAGGGTTTGCAATTTCTCTCTCTGTTAAGTACAATATTTCGAGATGCCGCTTTAGCTCAGCTGGTTAGAGCAACTGTTTTGTAAACAGTAGGTCCACGGTTCGAATCCGTGAAGCGGCTCCATGAATTAGTTATGCTGGGGTAGTGAAGCGGTCAAACACAACAGACTGTAAATCTGTCGGCATTCGCCTTCGTAGGTTCGAATCCTACCCCCAGTACCATTCAATGACACTCGCCTATAAGACGGGTGTTTTTGATGCCGCAGAGGGTCGACAGAGCAATTTATCTCTGTTAAAATTGGCAAGGTTAACGGATTTGCCGCGATAGCTCAGTTGGTAGAGCGCATCCATGGTAAGGATGAGGTCTCGGGTTCAACCCCCGATCGTGGCTCCATTTTTATGCCACTAGCATTTTGTTACATATTATGCTATAATGATGAGAAGTACTAATATAAAGCTTTAAACGAGAAGAAGATGGCAAAGAAGAATACAAAGCGTAAATTGATTGGTTTAGTGAGCGATCTGACTGGTCACCGTACGTACTACACCACGAAGAACACTCAGAACACAACTGAAAAGATTTCACTCAAGAAATACGACCCGGTTGCTCGTAAGCACGCTACCTACACTGAGACAAAGAAGAGTCTTGGACGTAACGAAGTAAAAGCCCGTAAAAGCTAATACAATATCATTCAAAAAGTCGGCTATATCAGCCGACTTTTTTGTCTATTTGCGCTGCGAGCCATGTACCATTTTTTAGTATGGTTTCGAGTAGATCGGGACTAAGCCGAGATTTTTCAGAGTAAATATATAGGGCAGACTCAGTGAGTTCGATAACTAGTCCAGAAAAGTGTGATGCAATGGTACCTGCTAACTCAGGATTAATGATACGTAATGCATCATGAGTGTGGGTTGGTGCAACGTATACCTTGTATTGGCCCTTAAATGAATTAGGATACTCGCTTAACGAAGCTAAGTCCGCGGGTTGTAATGTAGGGTATTTTAAGTCCAATAGTTCGTGGAATCCATGGCCTCGTGTGCCTGATCCAATAAATATATGTGGAATATCTGCGGTAGTCTTTAGATCAAATTCCATGATGTGCCAAGCGTGTTTCTTGCCGCTTCGCAATGTGTCCGAACGCTCAACGAACACTACGTCATACCCGTCGTATGAGCCGATACAATAATGATCATCATGGTGCTTCGTGCTGACGGTCATACCGCGAAGGATATGATGTTCGTCGTCACGCTGACTGACATAGCCGAAATACACCATACCGACGTTGTCGCAAAATTGTTGAATGAGTCGCTTCGAAGACTGCTTTGAAAGGATGCTCGATAGCTTAAGATCGGGCATGGGTGTTTCCGTCGATGATATCAAGCAGTGAAGCCATATACTCGGCATGGCTCCATACGAGCGGTGACACTGATAACGCGTCTGAAGTAACAGGGTTGAGTTGCTCGGCAAACATGAGTGAGCCATCGACTTTACTGCCTACCCACTGTAGTATGCTGTCGCGCAGATTCTGATCCCCAACTTCTTGGGCGTATTGAGCGAGCCAGAGTGAGGCGATGTACCAGTAGTTACCCGTACCAGTCTGAGCATTACGGTGGTAGTTGTCATTTTCATAGCGTGGCAAGCCGTACGAGTCACTTTGGAAGAATCGTGAACGAATTGTTTCAAATGATTTTTTGATTTCCTCACTATCTAACGGGTATAGCCCGAACATGTATGCTCCGAAAAAGCTCGAGAGATCGATCGTATCGTCGGGTGTAAACTCACCATTGTCTGAACGGATACCTTTAATAAAGTGACCTGTTGATTCGCTAAATAGACGCTTATGGGCACAGTCGTATATGTCGTTTGCTGCAGTGCGCCAACGAACAACTGAATCTGGATCCTCCGCATCTTCGGCTAAATCGGCAGCCGCCTGAAGCGCTGCCACAACCACTGATACGGTGTATGTCGAAGTGATAAAGTGTTCTTCCCACAAATCGTAACTGGGCTTCGGTAAACCGGTTTTTTCATCAACATAACCGGCGAGAAAGTCGCCCATTTTCTTAATGAAGCTTTCGTAGAATTCACTCAGTAGTCTAGGATCTTTTTGAATATCATAAAATTGTCCGAACATAAATAATGTGAGTGCAGTTTCGTCTTCTTGGATCGGCGGAGCCGCGGTGTCGCCGTGAACATACGGATGCCAGCTTGAGCCGAGTGCGCCGTCAGCCTGGTACTTGTGCATAAGGTAGCCATTATGATGCAGGCCACGACGGGCAAACTCGAAAAATCTTCGCGGCTCGGCGCTGTACCCGAGGCGTATAAGTGGCCACAGTGCATATGCTCCGTCGCGTGGCCAGCAGTATGCATAGGCGTCCCGGGAGTAGTTCAGCATGGTCGTATCAGTGCTGGCAATAACCGCGCCACGCTTATCGATGTGCGATTTAACCACCATAGCGCTATGAATGAATAGCTGGCGTTGGGACACATCAAGGCGCTCACTCGCTGCGCGAACGGGCGTGAGCCACTCGTGCCACCATAATGCGGTTGCATGCAGGTAGCTATCAAGCCCATTTTCTTCTACGGATTTATGGACATATAGCGCCTCGCGTATCGATGTACCGGCTGCGATCCAGTAATGAACGCGCTTTGAATCATATGCGCCAATTTTAAGTTTGAATCGTAAGGTCGAATCAACACGGCCATGCTCGACAACCGATCCTGCTAACTCACCGTCATCAGCATCGCGATACGTGCCCTCACGTCCTTCGATACCGAATAAGCCAATCGAGTGCTGGTCAAATGGTCGATCGCCAGTTCGTCCACTAATAATGAAGGCACGCCTGCCTCTGTAATGGAGAATTGCATCTGAATCTGGAAGATACTGTGCGGTATCAGTATTACTGCGGGAATCACCGATCGCAAATGCCTGGTGCGTAAACAATCGAATATCACGTGAGCTATCGGCAAGATTGACCACGTGAATGTTCCGAAGGAATATGCTGATTTCTGCTTCTACCGTGTCATCAAACTCAAGCATGACACGAAGGTCAGGATGAACCGCTCGGGTATGGCCAATAAGCGCTCCCTCTGCTGTCCACGATTCTATGTGCCATGTTCCGTCGTCCAGCCAAGAGACGCGTCCATCCACCCACACGCCAACACGGTGGCGGAGGTCTTTACCCGCGCTATGGTTTTCCAGCCCGACATACGGAAAGTAAAAATCGTGTACTAAACCAAATTGATTTATGCCAACGTGCAGCTCGCCATTCGACAGAACGACCGGCCGAGACATCGTTAAAAGCCTCCAAGGGAGCTTGAGTGATATGCCATGAGCCTATACCGAACATCGCGAAGTGCGTTCATGAAATACAGGAAGGCGTCATATGGTGAGTCGTACGGGCTGAAGTAGGCATGCACATCACCGTCGTTAAACCACTTGGTACACATGTAGTACACGTGATCTGATGTCTGCAGGTTGCGCCAGTCTGCAATAAGTTTTAGGTCACCGGATCGCACAATATCATTCTCTAAGCCATATAAGTAGCGCAGGGCTTCTTGCTGCATGGAGTTTCCAAGCCATGCTGTAAGGTCGCGCTCGTTATCGGCCCAGGTTACGGTATGAGGCATGCTAAGTTCACCAACCGGTTCAAATGATTCAGCCGTCTCGGTTACGGTATAAAACGCGCGATCATCACGTGAGGACCAGTCGTTGACCAACTGTTGGAAGAAGTCGAATATACCAGTGTCTTCCCATTGATGTTCTCCAAATGTCTCATAGTCCATAAACAGGTTAATAATCTCACCATGTTCAAGTGAGGCATCAAGCCAGTGCATGTATTTATCTGTACTAAGCGGCCAGTCTTGCCATGCTTTATTACCAAATCGGAATGCGATGTCATCACTTAAACGGTAATTCTTAGTGAGTAGCCTTACAGACTCGGTTCTAGCAGGGCGATAGACGTTATTCGGGCTTCGCCACTCAAGTATGGGGTCCCAGCCTTCAGCAAGAATCGTCTTGTAGCCAGACTCATCTGCCCAGCGTGCTAGTTCGTCGTTGTACGCCAGTTCTGTATTTCGAAATGAGGTCGTTTCAACACCAAATGTCGAGCGTATGAGGTCCCTGTGCAAAGCAACTTGTCGTTCAAACTCGAGCCGAGAGTAGAAAAACGCCAGCGAATGATTGTATGTTTCACCAACGATTTCAACACGTCCAGATGCGACTAGTCGTTTGAAATCATCTAGTACATCTGGCGCATATGCCATAGCCTGCTCGATAAAAGTACCCGTTATACTAAGCGAAAACTTGAACTCCGGCTGGGTATCAAGGAGTTGCTGCAGGACCCGATTCATTGGTCGGTACGATTTTTCAGCAACTTTTTCAAAAACTAGTCTGTTGTTACGTTCTGATTCGCTTTCGTCATCAAAATATTCGTGACGAGATGCGGTGTCGAATACCGAGTAATCGCGAATACGCCACGGCTGGTGAACGTGCAGGTATAATGTTATTCCTTTTTTCATCGCGCTGCCGCCTTGTCTCGTACGATCGCATGGTACATTTCTAAGCATTTTGCAGCAACATCATCCCATGACAAGCGAGCATATTCACGCTTAACATTGTTTGTAAGCTCAGACTTGAGTGCAGGTGATGTCGCGACGGCGATAAGTTGATCGGCTAAACGGTCAGTATCCCAGAAATCGTAACGGAAAATGCTTGATAATACTTCACCAACACCCGATTGCTTGCTGATAATCAGCGCATTGTCATGGTGTGCGGCTTCGAGTGCCGTTAATCCAAATGGCTCTGACACCGAACTCATAACGAAGATGTCGGCAACGGTATATGCATCGCGCCACCGCTGTCCACGAATGAAGCCCGTGAAGAATACCTTATCGGATATTCCAAGATCGGCTGACATCCGAAGCAATTCATCACGCTGCTCACCGTCCCCGGCAAACAAAAAGACAAGCTTGTCATATCGCTCACAGGCACGCGCAGCGGCTTTCATCATGTGAGTCAGACCTTTCTGAACGGTGAAACGAGTAATCGTAGCAGCAACGGTATATCCTTCACTTTTCAAAAATTCGAGGTATCGGTACGTGGCTGTGTCGTAATTGTGCGGCTCGATCAGGGATGCATCGAACGCATTATGTACAACCTCAACTTTTTCGGCTGGAATGCCGTATCGGTGAACGATCAAGCCTTTTGTGATATTTGATACCGCTATGATTCTGTCGGCCATAAGGAGGCCTTGCTCTTCTATTTCGTGCACGAGAGGGTTGCCATAATGCTCACCAGCTCGGTCGAACTCAGTAGCGTGGACGTGCACTATTAGCGGTGCGCCAGTGATTTCTTTTGCGCGTATACCTGCTTCGATCGTTAGCCAATCATGGGCATGAATTGCATCAGGTTGCTTGGTTTGGACTAGGTCGTCAACAAAATCAACGTAGCGTGCCTGAACGTCCCGAATTGTCGACAGTCCCTCGCCAGGTTTACGGTGAAGAGCATCTACAATTTCGCCGGCAGAGTCATACGCACCCATACCGTTTCGATGCAATGGTTCAAGGTGTGTTGCGGCATGAATACGCATAAATTCTGCACCTGGGTGATGAGCTGAGTAAGGTAGTACAAAATCAATTGAAGAACCTGCGAGCGCGAGGGCTTTTGACATATGAAAACAAGCGACACCTAGTCCACCGCTGTTATGCGGAGGTAGTTCCCACCCTAGCATCAGTATGTTCATTCACGTTCCGTACATCACTTTTAAGCGATGCCGTCGGCCTCCCTACGTTTGACTTGCCTTCATTATGCCAAGCGCTTATGGTTTTTACAAGAGGTAAAGTGCCTTGAAACAAAGCAATATTTCGCTACAATAGAATACTGCTATGACGACGGACGAATTCTTTCAACGTGCCGGCACGGAACTCACTGATTTTTTGACTCAAGCGAACCCGTACCGCTCACTTCTTATTTTAGTTGTATCTCTGGTAGTTAGTTATTGGCTAAGCCGATTTATTGCACAGTTCATTATTTTCATCGCCCAAAAAGTCGCGGTGCGCTCCGATAACGAGTCGGATGCCACGAAAGCCCTTCAGCTACGACAGGTCGAGACATATTTAGGCGTCATTGTCGCTGTTGTACGTGTAGTCGTGGTGGCTGTAGTGGCATACGTGAGCTGGCGAATACTGAGTCCGGTTGAGAGCAGTAAATTAGGCGGAAGTGGCGCAGCCGCAATTGGAGCCAGTGCTGTATTTATTGTTATCGCAGGTCAGACGCTCGGGCCAATCCTCAGGGATGTAACAGCAGGTGCAACGATCATAATCGAGCAGTGGTTTACCGTCGGTGACTATGTAAAAATTGAGCCATTTTGGGATGTGACGGGTGTGGTTGAAAGGTTGACACTTCGCTCTACCAAGATTCGAAGCCTGAGCGGTGAAATTATTTGGATCCATAACCAAAAGATTGACGCCGTACATGTAACACCAAACGGCGTGCGGACATTGGCTGTTGACGTGCTAGTGAATGACAAGGACGCCGGGACTGAGCTTATTAAGCGCACTATATCAAAACTTCCAACCGGACACATGACTGTTGCAGGGAAATTAAAAGTCGTTGATACGATCAAATATACAGATGAACTCTGGATGGTTACGGTGCAAGGTAAAACCGTACCAGGCCGAGAATGGTTGATTGAGAATTATTTCGTAAACCAATTGCAAAAAGAAAATACAAGACTTCTTAAGAAGGATAGGCTCCTCGAAGGCGATCCGATCGTGCGGTACGCCGATCCCGATACCGAGCGGCGATTCCGACGTGCCGTACGAGTGCAGCAACAAAAGTAGCCTTAACACCTTTGATCTGGTACAATTTATCAACGGTACAGAGTACATAGGGGCATAGTACAACGGCTAGTATATGGGTCTCCAAAACCTAGGATCGTGGTTCGATTCCACGTGCCCCTGCCAAGCTGCAGATACTTAAAAGATCTTCATTCGGTAGGTCTTTTCTTTTTGTATGAAAATGATATAAAATATAAATTATGCGTGGGGAAGTGATTGTAGGCTAGGGCACCTCATGATCTGAATGCGCACGATGTAAGCGGTGCTCGGATTCGAAATGACTACGAGATGCGACATCTGCGAGGGGGAGATACTTAAACTGAACAGGGCATGCCCATGCTCTTAGTAAGGTCTCCTCCTCGCACCCCTCATCAACTATGGATATTCACACTAAGTAATCTATGTAGTTCGAAGTACGTCCACCGAGAGCGGCTACATAAATGAGGTCTCACGTAGAGGCCTTATTTATGTAGTTTTGATAGAATAAAGATATGGAATTTCAGCCAAATATCGACCCAGATGACCAAGAATGGAGCGTAACGACTCCTTCGGAAGATAGTGAACGGCTAGCAAATATTGACTCAGGTCGAGCTGAGCAGCAAGCTATCCTTGATACGGCAGAATACTGGGGTATCGACTACGGATCTTTGCCGAGAAACGAGCCACAATGGATCAAAGAACACCTGTTATTAGGGAAGATGACGGTGAGCTGCTTGGCTATGTTTGCCGTGAATCGTCTGGCTTTACTGCTCGCACGCTATTTGGCTATATACTAGCGCGCACCGAAAGTGCAGAGAGTGCTGAAATGATTGTGAGAAACGAAGGCTTACTAGTCTTAAAAGGCATGTGGCGATACTATGATTCTTCTGAGAAAGAATGGTTCGCCTGTATCTTAACCGAAGTATTCGAAAATAAAGTCATCGTCACCCGAACGAACGAGCTTGGATACCAAGATCCAGCGTGGCACAAAGTCGTTACGATAAAAAATCCTGACGATACAATCCTACAAAAGGGTTAAGTTAGCCTTCAGATATTTCTCAGAAACCTTTGGTACATTAGTACGAATAGTTGTTGACGTGACTACAGAGTGGTATAATTAGGTCACAAGATCGGAGGACGCGACGTGGACGAAGATAAAACCCTTACCCAAGCGCCTATTGCCGATGACTTCCAACCAAAAGCTAGTCCATACGAGATGCTTATGCGCCAAAGTCGTAAACTTGGCGGCGTTGCGACTCGTACGTTTGACGTGACGAAGGAATTTCTCAAGCAGGACGTATCAACGCTTCACCCTGACAAGATACTATTTGGGAAACGATCAGCTACAGATGATTCCTCGGCTCCAAGTGAAGCGCAACGAGATCAAAAGCAGACGAGAAACACACCCGCTAGCTTTGCTGCGAGGGCGGTAGACGGTATCAGGGAGAGTATGGAGCGTGATTCACGGACACTCGACCCCCGGGACGGTCTTCGTAAGATCGTAAAAAAGTCTCATCAACTCCTTGCTAGTGCACAAACGGTAATCCTCCCGATAAATCTGTTTCCGGATTCAGTAACAGTGGATCGAACGAAAGTTACGATTACGAAGCGAACGTTTTTCTGGTCTTCGAGCGTTATAAGCATTCGGATTGAGGATGTCTTGAACATAGCATGTAGTACGGGGCCAATATTTGGATCGCTAACCATATCGAGTCGCGTTATGAATTCAACAGATCACTACGAAATTGATTACTTCTGGCGTAAGGATGCTTTGTACTTGAAGCAGCTCATTCAAGGATATGTAATCGCACAGCACAATCAAATTGAAACGTCACATCTGAACCGCCGAGATTTGGTACGAACACTTCTTGAGCTGGGAAACGATTCAGACTACTAGGACATATCTCTCGGCTTTTGGTATACTTACTACCATATGAAGTCACTCCAGCTAGACAAGCCGCACGCCATTGTAGTCATAGGAATTCAGGGCAGCGGCAAAACCTTTTTTGCTGAAAAATTTGCCACTACATTCAAAGCTCCGTATATAGAACAAGCATTTTTCAATGGCGCCGCACGTGATGCGAAGGCCGCGAGCGATTTATTCGAATCAGTTCTGGCAGAAACGTTGAAAACCGGAAAATCTATTGTAGTCGAACTTGCCAATGCGTCACGAAATGACAGATTGGAAATTGCGAAGCATCTTTCTAAGGCTGGATATGAACTTATGCTTATTTGGGTACAGGTAGATCAAGAGACGGCGATGATTCGTGCAAAACGTGCATCGGGTGTCACCCAGGCTGAGTACCGGGAAGACTCAAAACGTTTCATGGCCCCACTTCAAAGCGAGAAACCGCTAGTAATCAGTGGTAAGCACACGTTTGCATCCCAAGCGAAAGTTGCACTGAAGCGCCTTTCACCGCCGCGCCCAGCTCAAAAACCAAGTGAACGGCCTCAGCAAGCACACCGTGGCCAAATCATTGTCAGGTAGCAGTATGCCTACAATCGAAGATAACGAATTCGGCACGATATCAGTGCGAAAAGTATCGCGTTCAAATACTATGCGAGCTACAGTTGCACCAAATGGCACACTTCGAATATCAGTTCCGTCGCTCGCACCAATGTTTATGGTGAAACGAATGATATCTAGTTCTCGCGGAGATCTTCGAAAGCTTATGAACGCTCATCCGACGATACAGATTATCGATGGTCTTCAAGTAGGTAAGAGTCATATTATGTTAGTACGGCAAGGTGATACTAACTCAGCTCGGCGCCGGGGTCTACGTATTCACGTGACACTTCGCTCGGATGATGCTCGTTCAGACCCAGCACTACAAAAAGAGGTGCGTACAGCAGTCCTTGCGGCGCTTCGAAAAGAAGCAAAGCACCATTTGCCGCACCGCATCCAGCATCTGGCGACGTTGCATGGCTTTAAGTATTCAAGCCTACGGTTTACACATGCGAGCAGTCGCTGGGGGAGCTGCAATAGCCAGCAGGCGATTAGTTTGAATATTGCATTGATGAATCTGCCGTTTGAGCTGATAGATTACGTACTAGTTCATGAACTTGCTCACACGGTTCAATTGAATCATTCGAAAGAATTCTGGAACGAAGTCGCTAAGGCTGTGCCTGAATATAAGCAGCTCCGTAAGCAGCTAAAAAGCCACAATCCAGCCATATAACGCTATAATAATTGATATGAAGAGCGGTGGGACAGATCACGAACAAATCTTAACGATCGTGAACAACTTGGCAGATGCGGTATTTAGCGTTGATTCAGATGGAATAATTCGTTTATTTAACGCAGCAGGACTGAACTTACTCGATACGAATTCGAGTATTGAGGGTAAAAAAATCGACGATGTATTCACATTAGAAGATGCCGATGGAAAATCCGTACATTTATTTGATCAAATAAAAGCAGTTCACACCGTTACAGTTGACGACAGTCTACGTATGCGATCAGGCGACGATGTTATGCGGCTAGAGCTCACCTATGCGCCGATCAGAAGCAGTTATTCCACCAATGACCCATCGGGTACTAGCCAGGGCTACATCGTTATTGCCCGAGACGTGACTCGCCTAAAAAGCCTCGAAGAAGAACGCGACGAATTTATAAGTGTCGTCAGTCATGAGCTTCGTACGCCGGTTGCCGTAGCGGAAGGCACGATAAGCAATGCTCAGCTGATGCTTGGGCGTAATCTAGAAGATACGCGGCAGATCAAGAAGAATCTTGATGAGGCACACGAGCAGGTAGTCTATCTCGCCAAAATGGTAAACGACTTAAGTACCCTGTCTAGGGCAGAACGTGGCATTGCAGCCGAGATCGAGCGTATTAATGTCAAAGATATGGCTCATGATCTGTTTAATGAATACGCATCTGAGGCAAAAAATGCAAAACTTCATTTCAACCTTGAACTTGAGCCAGGGCTCGGCTATGTTGAGGCGAGTAGGCTATATCTTCACGAACTTCTTCAAAATTTCATCACTAACGCAATCAAATACACCAAAGAAGGATCAATTACTCTGAGTGTTAGCTCGGTTGGGAAAAACCTACGATTTGAGGTTGCTGATACTGGAATCGGGATAAGTAAATCAGATCAATCAAAAATATTCGACAAATTCTATCGCTCAGAGGATTTTAGAACGCGTGAAACAAATGGCACCGGACTTGGACTATACGTTACTCGTAAACTCGCACGAAAAATGGGAACTAAAATTGAGCTAAGAAGCCGTTTAAACCACGGTTCTACATTCAGTTTTGAGCTACCGAAAAACTCCTAACTACTCGTTTATCTCTAGTCGTTCGTGAGATATTGGCTGAGCCGATACACGTCGACCTTTCCAGGTTACCGAACCAGTTACATGCATGTAGATGCTTCTAAGTAAGAGCACGATTTCTTGAATAATCATGAGCGGCCAAAAGATTAGTTTGAAAATAAGTATTGGTTTAGCATTGAGCCGCCGCGAAACAATCCAAAATGATACAAGGTTCAATGCGATGAGTGTTAATGCCCATTGTGAGGCAGTCTTGTCCCAATTTAACAGCAGGATTACGACAAACGGCGCAATAAATAGACCGAGTACAAACATAAAAAGCAATGACTGCACAATGTTCCTACCCGTTATCGGATAGTACAGCCGAACAGCTGTTTCCCATTGAGAACGGAGTCTTTTTTCGAATGTTACTCCAAGTTCTTTAGACGATACAAAGTATCTATATGCTCCTTGCCGATGAAGCTGGCGAGCGAGGTGACGCTCGGGTCGTACGGCCATTCCATAGTTATTGAGACCAACTCCATCTTTCAGCAATGCGGCCTTTTCTACAATCCAAAGTGCACTGGCTGCCGGGGGATTTTTACGCGTCCCAAGAAGCAGCTCCCAGTGATACCTAAGAGTGCCGAGCAAGGCACTAGTATGCTCAATATCTGTTCGGCGTGGCAATACCGATACCATGGAGACTTGGGGTGACGACATCATATCAACAAGTCGGGCGGTGGTATCTCGCTGTATGAATGTATCGACATCTAAAAACAGAATAAGATCACCGCTCGCTTCGTTGATCAATGTTTGATAGGCGTGGTTCTTACCGAGCCAGCCAGGTGGCAAAGAGTCACCTGCAACAAATCTCACACCAGCTGATGCGAATGATTTGATTATTAGCGATGTATCATCAGTACTACTGTCATCGAGAACAAGAATTTCTAGTTTTGGGTAATCGTTTTTAAGAATCCGTTCTAGCGACTGGGCGAGAGCATGTGTTTCATTTCGCGCAGCAATACACACAGATACGGTCGGTAAATTTTGACCAACCACAGGCACACCGGAGGGTTTGAATTTTCGAATTGTTGCATATGACCTAATAAAAAATGCGAGAGATACGGCAGTAGATGCGCTGAGAAGTAGCTGAATTACCATTCTTTAAAGTATATACTAGCCCAGCAGCTTGAGCTCCTAAAGTTGACAACATACCCCTGTTCCACTATAGTGTCTATTGACAGTCTGCTAGCAGCAGATTTTTTAATTGGGAGAGCTAAAAGTAGTGGCAAAGAACCAAGATAAGACCAAAGTAACGCGGATATCAGCAACCGACACAACGAAACCTACAAAGGTGTCAAAAACTAAAGCTGAAAAGCCAGTCAAGACGAAGAAGACTTCGATTAAGCGTAAGCGATCTTTCGGCATTCTGGGCAAAATTGGTGGCTACTTTAAAGGAGCGTGGGTAGAACTTCGTCAGGTTCACTGGCCTACTCGTTCTGCTACATGGGGCTTGACCGGTGCGGTGCTACTCTTTGCAGCATTCTTTGTAGTCTTCATCACTCTCCTAGACGCAGGATTTAAATACGTTTTCGAACAAATTTTGAGATAAGGAAAAGGATTAATGAGTAAGAACCGATACGATTCAACGAGACAGTGGTACGCAGTCCATACGTACAGTGGCTACGAAGAAAAAGTAGGCGACAGTATCCGTCAGCGTATTAATGCTGTCGATATGGCCGACAAGATTTTCGATGTTATGGTGCCAAAGGAAAAGCAGATTCAAATCAAGAACGGTAAGCGAAAAGTCGTAGAAAGCAAGATTTTCCAAGGCTATGTACTGGTTGAAATGAAGTTGACCGACGAAACATGGTACATCGTACGAAACACCCCAGGTGTAACCGGCTTTGTAGGAAGCGGCACCGAACCAACTCCTGTTTCTGACGGTGAAATCGCTAAGATCAAGAAGCGCATGGGTGTCGAAGACCCTAAGCACAACATCGACTTTACTCCCGGAGAAGTTGTTTCAATCACCGACGGCCCATTCAAAGGCTTCGACGGTGCGATCGCTGAAATTGACGCCGTCAAGGGTAAGATCCGTGTTATGGTGAGCATGTTTGGCCGTGACACTCCCGTTGAGCTTGACGCACTTCAAGTTAAAAAAGTCTAGAGCAGAGTAGTGAGAACCTGGAATCCACAATTTGCGGTCGCGATTCCTCATCCGGACAGGGAAAGGACCGCATTCGCAATAGATTCACGCACATTGACTCTACCTGCCCGCGCCGAAGCAGAAGGATTCAAGCCGCAATCAACCTACGAGCGGACCGCTCTTGGCCTAGCCCAAACCGTAACTGGTAGCCGCTTGCATTCAGTTGATAGGCGTCTCGTGAGTGAAGTTCAACAGACTCTATACATTATGAAGCCAAGCGAGGACGATGTTCTGCAAGCTGGACATGAATGGCTCGACTGCGATATTGAAACAATCCGTGGACAATATAGAGAGATTAAAGACCTGCCGCTTGGACGGAAGCGCGAATCTCAAGAGAAAATAGCCATGCAGGCCCTCCATATTTTTACTTTGTTTAATGCCATGGGCACTGACCGTGAAAAAGCTGTTTTACTGAGCTGGTTCTGTGAAAATTCCGGAATGTACGGCCTAGACAAGCTGGTGTAATTGCTGTACTATATGCAAGTTACGCACTGCTAAATGCTTCAACTAATAGCAGTAATTCTAAAAGGAAATTATAAATGGCTAAAAAAGTTATCGGTAACTTAAAGTTACGTATCCCCGCTGGTCGCGCGACCGCTGGGCCACCTGTTGGTTCTATCTTGGGCCAATGGGGTTTGAACATGATGGATTTCATCAATCCATTTAACGATGCGACAAAAGATCTTATGGGCAAAGACGTTATCGTACATGTTAAGGTTTACGAAGACCGCTCATTCGACTGGAAGTCTTTAGGTCAGCCAGTCGATGACATGATTCGCGAAGCGATTGGTCTTAAAAAGGGAAGTGGCAAGCCACATTCTGAAAAGGTTGGAAAAATCTCTCGAACACAACTCGCAGCGATTGCTGAAGCAAAGAAAGATCAATTGAATGCCATTGACGAAGAAGGCCGTATCAAGGTTATAGCCGGTACAGCTCGTTCAATGGGCGTTGAAGTAACTGAATAGAATGCTCATTCAGAAAATAGGCTCGCTTCATGCGAGCCTATTTTTGTTTGCCTAAATCGTCTAGGAGCTGCGTCATTTCTTGAACATCAGATAGCTGGGCGCGTGCCTTTGTATTGCCGCTACCTATCTTAATTGTGAAGCTCTCTGTGGGTAGCTCACGGAACATGTCTTCATCGGTGTAGTCATCGCCCGCAGCGAGGATAAAGTCCGAAGGATATAATGCTTCAAGCTCCGCGGCAGCATCGCCCTTATTTATGCCGACAGGTTTTATTTCAACAATTTTATCACCAGAGTAGACACCGATATCATCAGTGTTTAGGACGTCGATCAGTTCGCGTTTCATCTCCCCTGCACGAACGTAGGCGAGCTCGGGAGCAACATTGCGGTAATGCCATACGAGGGAATAGTCTTTTTCTTCTATCTCTGCGCCAGCCGTTCGAGATACATATCGTTCAAGTACAGGACGTAACTTCTTCTTAATATGCTTAAAGTCGACATCAACACGAGTCCATTTTCCGTCATAGCGTGTCCATGCACCGTGTTCAGCGACGAGACTAACACTTATTCCCCGGAACCATCGTTCAAGCGTCTTTTTAGGCCTACCGCTAATTATTGCTATGTGATTTCTATCATCATCCGCAAGCCGCTTAATAATTCGACGCAGGCGTATGGAGGGCTTTGCAAGCAATGCTCTAGGGCTTGATACAAAATCTTTTAACGTGCCGTCGTAGTCTAGAATAATGAGTCGCCTATCTGCTTCACGAAAACTCGCTTCTAACTCCTCGCGAGCTTCGTCAGTCATACGTTTTCGATGCTGGTGCTCACGAGCTCCATCGGCCGATAGAAGATCGTTCATAAAGTCAGCTCCCCAGGCTTGAACGGTATATGTTTTAAGGCGACGTTGCATATCGCTAATCCGGCGCATTTGCTCACGTTTACTCATTTTGAGGGCACGATGCATCGCTTCGGCAACGGAGCGTGTGTTAGAAGGATTAATACTGATCGCCTCAGGTAGTTCATCCATGGCGCCGGTCATTTCGCTTAAAATTAAAACCCCCGGACGGTTCTGTTTCGACGCGATATATTCTTTTGCAACGAGGTTCATACCATCTCGCACCGGTGTAACGAGTGCCACATCTGCCACTGCATATAAGGCAACGACTTCTTCGAAGGGGCGATTTTGGAATTGATACGATATAGGTGCCCAATCGACGGTGCCATATTCACCGTTAATCCGGCTGACTGTTTGTTCGATCGTATCACGTAGCTCTTGGTAGGTGCGAACCTCTGTGCGTGAAGGAACCGCAACCATTTGAAGGCGGACCTTACCGCGCCATTCTGGGAAATCACTGAGAAGTATTCGAAATGCTTCAAGTCGCTCTGGAATTCCTTTACTATAATCTAGCCTATCTACAGATAAGATCAGCTTCATATCTTTACGCATATCCGACAACGCTGAAATTGCTTTCTTTGTTGCGGGTAGCGAGAGTGTGTCTCGAAACTTCTTGTAATCAATACCGATTGGATAGGCATCAATCTTTACCATGCGACCTTCGTATTCGATCGAACCTTGGTAGCTATTAAGCCCAAGGAGACGCAGGCAGCTCGAAAGGAAGTGCCTCGCGTAGTCATACACGTGGAATCCGATTAGATCAGCCCCAAGCAGACCTTTAAGCAACTCCTTGCGTTGGGGTAGAAGCCGGTAAATTTCGAATGAAGGGAATGGTATGTGAAGGAAAAATCCGATAGATAAGTCAGAGTTTAATGCTCGCAACATACTTGGCATGGTAAGCAGGTGATAGTCGTGTATCCATACGGAGCCATCTTCAGTAACCACTTCTGCTGCGGCACGAGCGAATAAGTCATTCACCTCCTGATACGCATCCCAGTATTCGTTTCTATGGTGTGTAAGGGATTGGAAGTAATGGAAAAGTGGCCAAAGCGTGTCGTTGGAAAATCCTTCGTAGAATAGTTCGACTTGTTCGGCCGTGAGAAACACCGGGTAGCAACCCTGCTCCATAAGTTTCTGCGTGATTGAATCCTTTTCGGAATCTGTCAGGTCATCTGAAGGTATACCTGGCCAGCCAACCCATATCTTGTCATCTTGTTCCAAAGAAGCCATTGCGGTTGCGAGGCCCCCCGAACTTGCTTCGTATTCAAGTTTGCCGTCACGGCGCACCACACTGACCGGCAAACGGTTCGACGCAATTACAAGTTTGTACTTAGACATGTATCCTACTAGTATAACCTAAAGGGTTACTTAGAGCGAATTGACGATTAGCCCGCTAATCAAACCTATTAGTATAATTCCAACGCCCAGCGCGAGAGTTTCAATCCCATCGCGTAATTTGTTCATTCGTAAGATGTAGCCCCTCCAGACGCCAGCTGCAAATAAAACGATTAGCGTAAGGGCAACTGAAAGAATAACCGCCACGAATGTATTGGATAGCAATAGTAGTGGCAGTATCGCGACAACGCTTAGAATCATGTAACAGACAAATTCTATACACGCTGGAATGAAATAATGGCGAAATGCGCTTCGCTTTTCTCGACCATCTAATTCATCGAGGTAGTGCTCACTGCTATATTTGACACTCGCACTGTTAAATCCACTTACAACAATGCTTATTAAAGCGGTCAGCAGCAAAAGATGATGCTCTAATCCGGCGATACTGAGCGCAACCACGATACTGGTACCGATCGCAAAGCCACCTTCTACTCCTTCAAAGACTGCGAGTAATCGTTGAGTCCCGAAAGGTAGATTAAGTACGCGACGTTTCGTATGCAGCGGATGGTGCTTCGATGCGGGTGTGATCTTTAACATATCAAGCAGTGTAGCAGATGGAGATGGGAGGCCGTAAGCGGTATACTGAAGTCCATGCCAATGCCGACAAAAACCCACCCATTTCGAATATTTTTTATTAGTGGCCTCGTAACTATACTCAGCCTTGCTGCGGTTGCCGGATTTATTGGACCAGAGGCGCTGTTTGTCGCATCCATACTTATTCTGATTGAAATTACATTCAGCTTCGAGAACGCAATCATTAACGCCAAAGTATTATCGGGTGTGAGCGAATTTTGGCGAAAGATATTTATCACTATTGGAATTTTGATTGCTGTCGTGGGAATGCGTCTGGTGTTCCCAATCGTCATCGTTGCAATCACGGCTGGGTTGCCGATGGGTTCTGTAGTCGATCTGGCACTGAACCAGCCAGATACGTATGCGCATGAACTTGAGGCAGCCCACATATCTATCGCATCGTTTGGTGGGATGTTTCTACTCATGCTTTGCTTACACTTTTTCCTCGATCCTAAGCGCAAAGTCCACTGGATAGATGTGATTGAAAAACCGCTCCAAGACATGAGCAAATGGTGGCTTTATACAGCCTGTAGTTTTGTAGTGTTGACAGTCCTTTCACTCATACCAGCCAACCCTGACCCCCGCGAAACGTTTATTGCTGGCTTAATTGGAATTGTTACCTACGTGGCGATTCACGGTCTTGCTGAGTTATTCGGGCGGAAGCAATCATCCGTTAAGCCCGGCACCCTAAAAACTGGCATGGCTGGATTTATGGCGTTTCTATACCTAGAGGTATTAGACGCCAGCTTCAGTTTCGACGGCGTAATTGGAGCATTTGCCGTTACAAAAGATGTCGTGCTGATAGCCATCGGCCTCGGAATCGGCGCTTTGTGGGTGCGGAGCTTGACTATCTACATGGTTGAACACCACGTACTCCATGCCTATCGATACCTAGAACACGGCGCTCATTACACCATCGGAGTGTTATCAGCCGTGCTTCTTGCGGGTATATTCTTTGACATACCGGAAATTATCGCTGGAGCAGCTGGCCTATGTATAATTACGGCCTCAATAGTGAGTTCTGTACGCCAAAATCGCCGTAACCCATAACGCTCGTGCTATAATTTTAGCCACTATGGCATCACGTACTGCACGCGGTTTTACAATAGTCGAACTCCTGATTGTAATAGTTGTGATTGCAATTCTGGCTGCAATAACGGTGGTAGCCTACAACGGTATCAAAAATAGAGCTGACTTTTCAAAAAAGCAAAGCGACCTTTCGACAATCGTGAAGGCACTGGAGCTTTATAAAACTGATAACGGAAGATATCCAAATAGTGAAGCATGCGACAACCAGACTGGTAACTATGCAAACGGTTGGTGCGGCTGGAATCAAGGTAGTGGAGAATCATTCATCCCAGGCCTTTCACCTAAATACATGACGGTCATTCCTTCTCTCGATACGTCGCTTCCGAGCGCGGATACGTACCTCTATAAAGGTTCAAGCGTGGCCTGGGGTGCAAATGACGGTGGTGGCAGCTACTACCAGCTAATGCGCTATAAATCTGACGGTCTAGCATCATATGAAACTCAAGGTAACAGTAAGATTATGCCCGGCTACACAACAACGGCTTGGGGATATAGATCCGACCCGGTAGCAATGAACGGGTACGATTGGTAATTCACCACGTTTTGTGCTATAGTTTTCATATAAATCAATGTTGGGAGATCTGCTGACGAAGCGATCGATTGGACCACAGAAAGGATCATATCTATGGCTAAAAAAGCCGAGTTGCTCGAACGAGCAAAAGAACTGAATCTTCAAGTTTCAGAAAAAAGCACTATTGCTGAAATTGAGGCTGCAATCGCAACTGCGGGCGCAGTTGATGTAGAAGCTGAAGTTGCCGTCGAAGAGAAAACTGCAGCAAAGGCTGGTAAGCGCAGCGAGAAATCACTTCGAGAAGCTGAAGAAAAGGCCGAAAAAGAGGCACGCAAGGAAGCCGGTGATACAACTTCTCAAAAAGGCGAGGAAGAGACTCGCAAGAAGGGACCAGCTCCAAAGGTGCGTTCACGCCTCGAGCGACGTGGCAAGAACTACCGTAAAGTAGCTGAACATATTGACGCCACGAAAGCATACGCATTGAAAGATGCACTTGATCTTGCAGTTAAGACAAACCCAGTCAAATTCGACGCGAGCGTTGAAGTGCATGTACGACTTGGTGTTGATCCTCGTCAAGCCGACCAAAACATTCGCTCAACCGTTGTACTACCTAATGGTAGCGGTAAAACGGTTCGCGTGGCTGTCTTTGCTCCAGAAGGTGACCACGCTGCTGCGACCAAAGCTGGTGCAGACATTGTTGGTGACGACACATTCATTAAGCAGCTTGATAAAGAAGAACTGAACTTCGACGTACTTGTTGCAACCCCACAGTACATGCCAAAGCTTGGGAAGTACGCGCGACTCCTCGGGCCACGTGGCTTAATGCCTAATCCAAAGAGTGGTACTGTAGCGACTGACGTTGCAAAAGCAGTCACAGAAGCGAAGGCCGGAAAAGTTGAATACCGAGTAGACAAGCAAGCGATCGTCCACCTTTCGATCGGTAAGGTATCATTCGGTGCAGACAAGCTCGAACAGAATGCTCGCGCCTTCTTTGACAGTCTACAGTCACAGAAACCGACTAGCCTTAAAACTTCATATGTGAAGTCAACTAGTGTATCTACCACTATGGGTCCAGGTATCAAGGTTGAAAACGTCGTAAACTAACGGCAAAAACAGTTTATTAAAATGCCCCCACTAGAAACGGTGGAGGGCATTTTGCTATGCTATAGAAAACGAAGCGAGGGGAATCAATGCGACAATATCTAGACTTGCTCCAGGACATCTTGGATAACGGAACGGACAAGAACGATAGAACAGGAACTGGCACTAGAAGCGTCTTTGGCCGCCAAGTTCGGTATGACCTAGCCGAAGGGTTTCCGGCCGTTACTACTAAAAAACTGTACTTTAACTCCGTAGTTCATGAGTTACTGTGGTTTTTAAAAGGCACAGGAAATATTGAATATCTTGCACAGAACAATGTGCATATCTGGGATGAGTGGCCGTTTAAAGCGTATCTGCAAAAAAATAACTTGCCAGTCCCAGGAGTGAACTCCGATGAATGGAAACAGCAAATGAGTGAATTCATTCAAAAAATTGCTACCGATAGTGAGTTTGCATCCAAGTGGGGTGATCTTGGGCCAGTCTACGGCGTGCAGTGGCGGAAATGGCCAGATGGAAAGGGCGGATTTATTGATCAAATTGCTAACGCAATCGACATGATCAAAAAGACACCCGACTCACGGCGCATTATTGTGAGTGCATGGAACGTCGCAGAGATTGACGAGATCGTTGAAATTGGTGGCTTGCCGCCGTGTCATAGCCTATTCCAGTTCTATGTGGCAAATGGAAAGCTGAGCCTCCATTTGTATCAGCGATCTGCAGATACGTTTCTCGGTGTGCCGTTTAACATCGCATCTTACTCACTACTACTCGCGATGATCGCTCAAGTGACAGGACTAAAGCAGGGAGAATTCGTTCATACATTAGCGGATACGCATATCTATTCTAATCACTTCGATCAAGTAAAGGAGCAGCTTGCGAGAACGCCTAAGGCACTGCCGACCCTATGGCTAAACCCTGATATTACAAGCATCGATGATTTTACATTCGAAGACATACGACTCGATAATTACGATCCGGATGCCCCAATTAAGGCGCCGATTGCGGTGTAGACATGCGTTTCATTCCAAAACGATATACGTCTGATATGCTGCAGGCCTTAAGCGCTCAATCAATTCTCTCGCTCCTCATAAACTCTCTAGTTCGCTCATGTCTTTTTGTAGGAGCATTACAGTTACTGGCATGGGCAAGCGGCCAAGGATCGAGTAGCCTGATTCAAATCGTATTTCTGGTACTCATATTCGGATTTATCTTATTCAGCATCGATGTCATTGAGAAATATTGGGCCGTTGAGCGCCTGAAGCGACGACACTAAGAGTCGTTACGGTCATACACGACAAAGTCAAACGCATATTTATTGCGTTCGTCAGCATCATGATGTTCGCGTGACACTTCTTTCCATACAGTTGGATCGATTCGAGGAAAGAATACGGTAGCTTGGGGGAATTCCGCATTAACTTCGGTGACATACAATCGATCCATGTCATCGATTGCATCTGCATAGATGCGTCCACCACCCATAACAAATATTGGGTAACGTGCCAGCTCATAGGCAGACTGTAGGCTTGCAGTGGTCAATACGCCTTCATCACCAACGGGTCGATGACTCACGACAATATTTTCGCGGTTCGGAAGCGGCCGGCCCATACTGTCATACGTGTTTCGCCCCATGATAACACTGGCTCCGGTTGTCATCCGCTTAAAATACGCAAGGTCATCAGGTAAATCTTTCATCCATAAAAGATCGTTATCGGCGCCGATTCCCAACTTCTTGTCCACTGCCACGATGATTGATTTCATTACGTCAATTTTAACATGCTACAATGGAGCAAGTTTATGGGAGTATACAGTAACACCGAAATTCGGTCCGCAGTTAATGACGGCACAATTGTGTGCGTGCCGTTCAATGAAAATCATGTGTCCGAAGCAAGCCTGGATTTTACGCTTGGCCACTATTTTTATAAACAGGAATACCAGCCAGAAGCTGCCGGAGTCTATAATCCGTTTGATGAATCTGACGTATCTCGCTACTTCAAAGGGCCGCTTGAGGCAATTCCACATAAGGAGTGGTGTGAGAAGAACGGTGTAGCGCTCTTTGCCAACATCCCTGAGGATCATCCAATTATTGTGTTGCAGCCAGGCGAGCGCATACTAGCGCATACGCATGAGTTCGTGGGCATTCGTGCCAACGGCGGAGCCTGCGAAGTAAAAAGTCGTTCCAGCTGGGGCCGTAACGGAGTTGCCGTTTGTTTTGACGCGGGCTGGGTAGACCCCGGCTACATCAACCGGATCACCCTCGAAATTTACAACTTGAACATGCATGAAAGTGTCGTGCTACCTGTTGGCGAACGTGTCGGGCAATTGATTTTTCACCACACCGGACCCGTAGAAGGTGGCTATGCCGAGGGCCGTAAGGGTATGAGTGGTAAATACCAGCACACCGATGACCTGGACGAGCTGATTCGTACCTGGAAGCCGCAGGACATGCTCCCTCGAGCCTACAAGGATTCACGGGTTGCCGCTCCAGTGATCGATGACTTGGCGCCAGGAATGAAGTAGTGGGACAATTTATTGCAATCGAAGGTGGTGACGGATCGGGCAAGGGGACACAGACCAAACTACTCGTCGATTACTTACGTTCGAAGACCAACATGGATGTGCTACAGCTCAGTTTTCCGCGCTACGGCAAAGACTCCGCATACTACGCCGAGCGCTATTTGAATGGTGCGTACGGAGCAGACTCAAACTCGATTGATCCCGAACTAGCTAGCTTGGCCTACGCGATTGACAGGGCAGGCGCGGCAGATGAAATCCGAGCCCATCTTGATAAGCCGAATAGCATCGTAGTTACTGACCGCTACGTAGCGTCTAACTTCGCCCATCAAGGTGTCAAGATTAACGATATCAACGAACGAAGAAAGTTCTACGAACGTACTATGACAACAGAGTACGAAGTGCTGGGATTTCCTAGACCAACAAAGAATATCGTCCTTCTTGTGCCAGCCGATGTCTCACAACAGAACGTAGACAAGAAGAGTGCGAGAGTATATACCGATAAAAAACGCGACTTGCACGAAGCCGATAAAAACCACTTAGAGTTAGCAAAACGTAATTACGAAGAGCTATGTCAATTGTATCCGCAAGAATTTATTGCGCTTAATTGCATGAGCGGCGGTGGTCAAATGAGATCGATCGAAGATATCCAAGCGGACATACGCCAAATCATTTCTGTTTGATACTAGAGCGCATCTCCGCAAGTGCGGGAAACTCAGCAGCATTCGTCGGCAACTTAGCTAATTCCGGTTTCGGAACAAGTTTATTAATTGCGTACACCGTTGCGGTAGCGACCATCACGTCATCGGGGGCATCGTTATCGATAAGTATTCCCCGGATATCATTTTCGTCTAAGTGACCGGCTGCAGTGAACGTATAACGCTCACGAAGACGAAACGATAGTTCATCTGGTTCGTTACGAGGAACACGCATAATGCTTCTTGTGGCTGCCCAGGATTTAATACCTGAATAGATATGGTGTGGATCATTGCGCTGAGCAATTCGCCAGGATGATTGAAATTCTCCGTCGAAATCTATCATCTGCTTTACGGCAAGCCAGCCGGGATTTAAATGAGCTGATTCTACGTTCGCTGCCTCGAAAGCAAGTGTTGAAGTTCGCTGAGTACCAAGTAGAACAGCTTCAAGTTTATGACTTGAAGCAACACCAGATTCACCCGCTCTATATACATCGGGAGCAATAAGGGCAGGGACCAGCAATCTATGGTGGTTAGTATAGCCAGTCAGGTTTTCATTATCGGATTCGAACAATGAATCATCGAACCCGGTCTCAAGTCTCAGCATATCTAAAGTACTATTATACACCATAAGCGTTAATATGTCCACTATTGCATAAATTAACAGATTAGAGTATGATTATCACAGACATTACCAAAGACAGTAGCCGTTAGAAATAACTTAATTTGCTACCGAGGCAATATATCTTTTATATCCTCATAACGTATGTCGACGTTCATTAACAATGTGGTCGAACAATTACTAAAGACAAGGAGTTTATCTAGTGGCTATTACCCGTGATAAAAAACAAGCTTTAGTTGCCAAGATGACCGATGCGCTTTCAAGTTCAAAACTGACCGTTTTTGCTCAGTATAAAGACTTGACTGTCGCCGACCTGCAAGAGCTCCGAGCAATGGCTCGTGAAGCAAATGTGCAGATTGTAGTCATCAAGAACCGTTTAGTGCGCGTAGCATTGAGCCAAGTTGCGACCTACAAGGATACTGATACCTCAGCCCTTGAAGGCCAGCTGCTCTACGCAATTAGCGCAGAAGACGAAGTTGCACCCGCACAGGTACTCGACAAGTTCGCTAAGACTCACCCAGCATTACAATTTGCTGGTGGTTTCTCGGACGAAGGTCTAGCGCTCAGCGCTGACGACGTAAAGGCCCTGGCTGGCTTGCCAAGCAAGAACCAGCTTATTGCCGAAGTCGTTGCCCAGCTGCTCAGCCCGGTACACGATGTTACCAACGGACTTTCTGGCAACCTTCACGCACTGCTCGACGGTGTTGAAGCTAAAGCTGCAGCTTAATTACTGCACACAACTACGTATATTTGAAAGGAGCCAATCATGGCTGATGTAAAGAAACTTGCGGAAGAGCTGACTAAGCTTACCGTACTCGAAGTAAATGAACTAAAGAACGTCCTCAAGGACGAATACGGCATTGAACCAGCCGCTGCAGCAGTCGCTGTTGCTGGTCCTGCTGCCGGCGGTGACGCTGGTGCTGCCGAAGATGAAAAGACTGAATTCACCGTTACGTTGAAAGACGCTGGTGCTCAGAAAGTCGCTGTTATTAAGGCAGTTAAAGAAATCACCGGTCTTGGACTTGGTGAAGCAAAGGCTATCGTTGACGGTGCACCTGCTCCTGTTAAGGAAAAGGTTTCTAAGGACGAAGCTGAAGCTGCAAAGAAGAGCTTGGAAGAAGCTGGCGCAACTGTCGAACTTGCCTAAACGCTCGTTCGATTCCGACCACATTAATGAATACTCTAACCGCTCGGACACATCGTTCGAGCGGTTTTTTGTTCAACTAAAATACAACGTTCATTTTCTGACCCCTTAAAATCGTGTGGATAAAAATCTCGTTGACTCCAAATGAGCGAAATGGTATATAATGGGACTTGATACTACTGCAATTAACACAGACAAAGGAAACTGCGAGCTATATGTCTGAACTACCAGAAAAACAGGTAAAGCGACTTAGGTCACTGATTACCGATGCCGAGACGAACATCGCGGCGGCAAAAGAATTACTCATTAGCATCATCGGTGATGACGGTCACGTCGTAACACCGACTAGCAGCCGTGACGATGTAAGCGGCAAAGTCGTTGAAGGTGTCTTTGACGGTCAAAAAATGGCCGGTCCAGATGGTAAAGAATACCCCGTGCCAGCAAACTATGCATCAAAGTCAAAGCTAGTTGAGGGCGACATTCTCAAACTAACTATCGCTGATGACGGAAGCTTCATCTATAAGCAAATCGGCCCTGTTGACCGCACACAGGTTATTGGAACATTAACCCAACATGACGGCGCTTACTACGTAGAAGCAAACGGCAAGGAATACCGTATTCTGCTTGCGAGTGTGACCTACTTCCGTATCAATGTCGGCGACCAGGTAACGATTATCGTGCCAACCGACAACCAAGATGCAACTTGGGCTGCGGTCGAAGCAGCACTCTAAGCAGGATAATTCAACAATGGAGCTCCGAGATGCGGAGCTCTTTTGCTCTATAATAACTCGTAATGGCAAAACTACACTTCAAATACGGGGCAATGAACAGCGGTAAGAGCGATACGCTTATAAAAACAGCCTATAACTACACAGAGCGTGGACTGAAGGTTCTCACAGTAAAGCCGGCGATCGATACAAAGGGAGATGCAAAGATCGTTGCTCGGGGCGGTCATGAGCGAAATGTAGATATCTTGGCAAATCCTTTGACAAACTTGGAGAGTGAAATTCTAAATCATGAGGATATCTCAGTTGTGCTCGTGGACGAAGCTCAGTTTTTAAGCACAGAGCAAATTAGTCAGCTTTTTAGTATTGCCAAGACGCACGATATTTCGGTGATATGCTACGGGCTTCGCGCTGATTTTCAGACAGCGATGTTTCCAGGCAGCAAACGACTTTTTGAAGTTGCAGACAACATAGAAAAACTCCCTACAATGTGCTTCTGTGGGTCACAGGCAGAATTCAACACACGGAAAGTTAGCGGACGATATGTCTTTCGTGGCGACCAAGTTGCGATTGACGGAGAAGAGGCCGTTGAATACGACTCTCTTTGCGGTAGATGCTACGCGCGAGAAGGCGGCAAAATCTAGCGACGAGCAGGTTTGTCAGGCTTAGGCGGCTCATATACGTTCAGTGGGTGATACTCGGTCGAACATAAATCAGATTGACTACCAATAATGCCAAATATTGATAACTCACCCGTTTTGCGAGGAAGGGGCTTATCGGAAGGAATTGCGGCTCTACCATCCTTATCGACTGTAATTGTTATATGATAGTCAGTTGCCGGAACGACAAGCTCTACAGATTCCAAATCAACCGGATTTCCATTTTGCTCAGCCGCCGCGCGGACATATCCATTCGATCCCGCTGATAAGAAGTAATTTGCTCCCGTACAGTCAAATGTTGGCGATACCCGATGAGTGTCTTGCTGTCGTTCGTCTGGACTAGAGCTAGATTGACAGGCCGACATGCTTAGCGCACCCAATATGACAACTGCAGGTGTAGCGTGCTTTAACCCACTCCATGTATCGATTGAACGCATGATTGAGTAGTATAACACCGAGCGGCAAAAGTACAACGGACGCGCTGGGTCGAAGCCATTATAATGAGAGCAATGATACGGGAAGTAATCGCATGAGTACGGCGCTCTACCGCAAGTACCGAAGCAGGTCGCTCGATGAAATAGCTGGACAAGAGCATGTTACGGCACTGCTTTCGAGTGCTATTAAAAATAATAAAGTTGCCCATGCTTATCTATTTACAGGTCCGAGAGGGGTTGGTAAAACCTCTATTGCACGTATTTTGGCTCATGAAATCAATAATTTAACTTATGATGACGAATCAAGCCATCTTGATATCATCGAAATCGATGCGGCAAGCAATAACGGGGTCGACGATATACGTGATTTACGTGACCGTGTACAAATTGCCCCCGTGAGCGCACAGAAGAAAGTCTATATTATTGATGAAGTCCATATGCTGTCAAAGCAAGCATTCAATGCGCTTCTTAAAACACTCGAGGAACCGCCTGAGCACGTGGTTTTCATCTTGGCTACAACCGATATCGATAAAGTACCCGAAACAATCATAAGTCGCACCCAGCGTCATACGTTCCGTCGAGCTTCCGATGCCGATATTATCAAGAATCTGAAGCGAATCGCACAGGGCGAGAAAACATCGGTGAGTGACGATGCCTTAGAGTTAATTGCACGCCATGCAGACGGCAGCTTCCGCGACAGCGTTAGTCTACTTGACCAACTACTCAGCGGAACGGATGATACAACACTGACAGCAGATCACGTAACATCATCGCTTGGACTGGTCGCAAGCGATGTAATCGCTCAACTTGTGAACGCGTCCTTGTCTGGAGATATTGGTTCAATAAATAGTATTTTGAGCGATCTTGAGCTTGGTGGCGTGCCTGCTCGCACTACTGCATCACAACTCAACCACTATTTACGTTTACATATTTCTGATAGTCCACGGCATGCGTTGCTGATCGACGAGCTATTAGAAGTTAGCAAATCGCATTATCCAGAACTAAAACTCTTAACGATTCTTGCGTTGTTTGCTCCAGTAAACTCTGGCCAAGTGCGCACAGACCTACCACCAGCACCTCAAATTTCGGCTCCTATGCCGACTGCAGAGCCTCAGTCACGCACACCAGTACCCAATGCAAAAAAAGTTGCAGATGAGAAGCTGCAAGCTACAGAGAAGACTTCGGCGCCAAAACCTAGGAAAGTTTCACCGTCCGAGGCTCCGTTCGACTGGACTGCGCTCATCAGCCATGTCCGTACGCATCATGTTGCGCTCCACAGCGTACTCTCTAAGTGCGACCCTGAACTAGTTGAGGGCACCTTACGGCTATATACGAAGAGCGCGTTTTACAAAAAGAAGCTTGATGACTTGAAATATAAGACATTACTCGTCGATTCATTAGTCGAACTAGGATATGACTTTGAGATCGAGACGATCGCATCGGCAAAGCCAATGAAAGATAGCCAGGCCGCACAGGTTGCTGCTATCATGGGGGGTGGAGAAGAGGTAAGCGTCGAAGACGCGTAATACTATGGCAACAAAAGAGGTACAGGCTGGCAAAGTGCCGCCGCAAAGCTTGGACGCCGAGAAGAGTTTACTCGGTGCCGTTTTAATTGACGACGAGGTGCTCGCCGATGTGAGTGAGTTTGTTGCACAGGCAGATTTTTACGATAAGCGCCATGGCATTATATTCGACGGCATGATGCGACTATACGAGCGTCATAAACCTGTCGACCTTTTGACCCTCACTGATGAACTTAAACGCAAGAAAGAACTTGAAACTATAGGTGGATCAGCCTACCTAACCGAACTCACGACATACGTACCAACTGCAGCGCATGCTGCTGCATATGCAGAACTGGTATCTCAAAAGGCTGTTCGACGACGACTTATTAAAGCTAGCGCAGATATCTCTGAGCTTGGTTATGACGAGGAAACAACAACCCAGGAGCTCTTACAGCAAGCTGAAGCTGAGTTATTTAGTGTTTCTGATCAATCCTTGAAGCAGGATGTCGTAAGTCTTGAGCATATCTTGACCGATAGCTTTGACCGTATGGAAGAGTTGCATCGTAACAAGGGTCAACTGCGAGGCATCCGAACTGGGTATCGTGACCTTGATAATATGACAGCCGGCCTTCAACGCAGCGACCTTATTATCCTGGCCGCTCGTCCAGCCATGGGTAAGACAACCTTCGTCACGAACCTTGCCTACAACGTTGCTACAATCGCGAAACAACCCGTCCTATTCTTTAGTCTCGAGATGAGCAAAGAGCAGCTCGTGGACCGCATGCTCGCAGATGCATCAGGAGTAGATGCATGGAATATTAGAACAGGTAATTTAAGTGATGATGATTTCTCGAAATTATCCGAAGCAATGGGCGAGCTCGCTGAAGCACCGATATTTATCGATGACCAGCCAGGACTATCTGTACTAGAAATGCGCACCAAGGCGAGACGAGTGTCCCACGACAGCCCACTAGGGCTTATAATCGTTGACTATCTTCAGCTCATGCAGGGAAGCGGCCGAGATAATGGTAACCGTGTGCAAGAAGTGAGCGAAATCTCTCGTGGGCTCAAGTTGATTGCTCGTGAGCTCAACGTTCCACTCATTGCCTTATCGCAGCTATCTCGTACAGTTGAGCAGCGAAGCCCGCAAATCCCGCAATTATCCGACCTTCGTGAATCAGGTTCGATCGAGCAGGACGCTGATATCGTTAGTTTCATCTACAGGCCTGGGTACTACGAGCCTGATAATCCAGAAGTTGAGAACATCACTAAGCTCATTATTGCGAAACATCGTAACGGCCCGACTGGTGAAGTGGGATTGTTCTTCCATCCAGAACGACTCAGGTTTATGTCGCTTGATCGTAAACATTCGGAATAATGGTAATCCCCGACACATCGCTGGGTGGTATAATCTAAATCAACGATGGTGAGGGCTAGAATACAGAAGATTGCAATATACCGCTTCCGGTACTTACTGGCATACGGTGCGTTTGCGATTGCTCTCGCTACAATGCTACTCGTTGCCGGGTTTTACCTACCGGGTGGCTTACTCTCAACCGAAGTACGCTCAGCACTCATTAGTGATAATCTAAACCCAGCTCATCTATTTAGTCTCCAGCCTGATGAACTCATATACCTGCCGTATCGCCTTCTACAAGCAGGATCGATATCTCTCTTCGGAATATCATTAGTAGGTATAAAGTTACCTTCGATCGTCCTCGGCTTTGCCTCTGCACTCGGAATCCTATACTTACTCAATCTTTGGTATCACCGTAATGTCGCAATTATTACCGCCATGATAGCGGTCACGACTAATCAGTTCCTACTGGCGTCGCAAGCAGGACAAGCAGGGGTAGTCTATATATTTCTCACGACGATGATCCTCGTGGCGGCGTCCATGGTTGCTCGTAAAAGCGCATATGCACATCTGTGGGTACTTGCCGGCTTTGTTCTTGCCGCGATTAGTCTGTACATGCCACTGAATATATATGTACTAGTTGCGTTACTGCTGACTGCGATCATTCATCCGCATGCTCGTCACATGTTACTGCGCCAGGCGTCGCGGCCGATCATTCTGTTTGGCTCACTACTGTTCATAGCGATATTATCACCGCTTGTGATCGGAATCATAAACGATCCGAGTGTGCTTCGAACTCTGCTTGGTTTCTCAGAAAAGATTACAAATTTTGCTGGCAACGCCGCTTCGCTCGTTCAAAATTACACGTCGTTTGCTAATCCTACGACCGGTGCTGTTATTGTCCCTGTGTATGGGCTTGGTATGGCACTGCTCATATTACTTGGGCTATACCGATTATTCAGCGCAAAGTATACAGCCAAAAGCTACATACTCAGTTTTTGGATTGTTCTACTGGTTCCACTCGTATGCTTAAACCCAGGATTCGTCAGCGTTACATTCATCCCCGTTGTGCTCCTCATTGCTCTCGCAATAGATTATCTTATACGGTCGTGGTACAGACTCTTCCCACGTAATCCATACGCGCGTATTTTCGGTCTGCTTCCGCTTGCAGTACTCGTAGTAGGCCTTGTGGTATCGAGCATTGATCGCTACGTATATGGCTTACACTACGATCGTGCGGTGTATTCGACGTATAGTTATGATTTGCCGATTCTACGTAGCAAATTAAAGACACTGGATAAAAACGATACAGTTCAGCTGATAGTCGCTCCAACCAACGTCGCGTTTTATAAGAGTTTCGCGAATCATCAACGCTATGTAAAACAAGTGAATGTAACAAGTGATCCCACTCAGGCAACGGACGCCACAATCTCCATCGCTGAACGATCCGAAAAAGAGCGTATTGAAAAACTACCCGATGACATACTTGTTACACGTACGGTCAATGACGCCGACCACTTCTACCTCTACAAAAACGTCCGTTCCTAGCGTATAATTGAACGAGTTATAAAGAGAGGACATAATACATATGGCATTTGACCAGATGAAGATGCTGAACGACCTGCGTAAAGCGCAGAAAGATCTTAAGAAGCAGATAGTTGAAGTTGAAGCAGGCGACGGAGCTGTTGTTGTGCGAGTGACTGGTGAGCTGAAGATCGATAGTATCAAGATCGACCCAGAGATGGTTGACCTAGAAAACATCGAAGAGCTTGAACACTGGGTTAAAATTGCAGTTCGCGACGGACTTGCTAAAGCTCAAGAGATCGCTGCAGAGACTATGAAGCCGCTCATGGGTGGCTTGAATCTACCTGGAATGTAATAACCTAGCGTGGCGTCACAACTTCTTCCAAAAGCGTTAACCGACCTGATAGATGAGCTCGGTAAACTACCTGGCGTGGGTGCACGTACAGCCGAACGCTATGCCTATTTTCTTTTAAAGGCCGACTCGCGTGTTGCGGATAAGCTATCTTCATCGCTGAGCACTGTTCATGCCAATGTCAAACAGTGTCCTGTCACGTTTGCACTTATCGATGCTGACGAAGACGTCTCAGCACTTTACAGTGATAGTTCGCGTGACAAGTCATTGATCGCGGTAGTTGAAGAGCCGCTTGATATCGTAGCCCTTGAACGTACCGGGCAATACAAAGGCACCTACCATGTCTTAGGTGGAGCAATTTCACCGATCGACGGAGTTGGCCCTGAGCAACTTCACATTCCTCAGCTCATAGAGCGCATTAAGAAGGACGAGGTGAAAGAACTTATTATTGCAACGAATGCATCTGTTGAAGGCGAATCAACGGCACTTTTCTTACAGAAATACATCCAAGATGCAGGCATCGAGGTCTCTATGAGCCGCCTTGCTCGTGGCATTCCGGTTGGTGTTGATCTCGAATACGCCGACCAAATTACGCTGAGTCACGCACTCGAAGGCCGTCGAGCCTTGTAATCCTTACGCTTGATTGAATTGTTCAACAAAGCAATAATTAAGTTATCGTTTTTCCATTCATTTAAGGAAGGAGGGGCGATGTCCCTCGAGGTCGTCACGACTACAAGCTTGAGGTTCAGGGAGCCCTTGAACTCGTCGCAAGAAGTAACGATTGTGTTGTCTGAAGGAAGATGGCGCAACCTGAGATGTGTGCTGTTGCGCTGGAATCACACGAAGTCAACTAGGCTGGCGCTTGTCAGGACCACATGGCAGACCCCGGTCAGACAAGCCGTTGACCAGCTTCAACGGTCAGCAGCCAAACGTGCAGTTCCAACGAGTCTCGAGGAATACGAGGCTTGGGTTGGACCGGTGAATGCCATCCTTGAGGTAGGCATGCCAGCACCCCAAATTCAGGTGATGCGAGGCTTCTCGGTCAGTGGTAACACGATAGGACTCCGTGGTCATATCGTTGAGTTCAAGCTCTGGGCGTGAGCCCGTTCCAAGGTAGAGGCGACCCGCTCGCTCCCTCGGGGCGGGCGGTTTGCTTTTCTGCTACAATTAAGGCAATGTACGAAGAGGCCAAACAACTGATTAATGATGCAACAAAAGTCATCATTATCCAAGCAGAAAATCCTGATGGCGACAGCCTAGGGAGCTCTTTAGCTCTTGAAGAGATCCTGGGTACTCTCGGCAAGGATATCGTGATGTATTGTCCGGTGGAAATGCCGAAGTACCTACGCTATTTTCATGGTTGGGACCGAGTCGTCAGCGAGTTCGATACCTCAGCAGATCTAGCAATTATTGTTGATACAAGTGCTGACATTCTTCTTAGTAAGGTACTTGATACACCAGGTGTGCGGTCATACTTAGAGACTCACCCAGTCATAGTGGTGGATCACCACATCACCAAAAGCACACTGAGCTTCGATCATACACCTATATTCGAGGAAGCTATCTCATCAAGCGAAGTAATCTACCGCATGGCTGTTGGATCCGGCTGGGATATTAATGCTCAGGCTGCCGAACACCTTTTGGGTGCACAGCTAGCTGACAGTCTAGGATTGAGCATCCAAACCGTGACACCCGAAAGCTATCGGATTGCCGGCGAATTAACGAAGCTTGGTGCCCATGTAGCTACGATCGAAGACAGACGCCGCGAATTCATGAAGAAAAGCCCAGAAATCTTGGCGTATAAAGGCCAACTGATCGGCCGAATCGAATATTTTTTAGATGGCAAACTCGCAACTGTTCACATTCCCTGGGAAGATATCCAGGCCTATAGCGATCAATATAACCCGAGTGTATTAGTCCTCGATGAAATGCGACTCGTAGAGGGTGTTGAGGTAGCCGTGGCGATAAAGACATACCCCGATGGTAAGGCGACCGGAAAACTACGCTCGAATATACCTATCTCTGAAACAATTGCCAGCTACTTTGGCGGTGGCGGCCACCCCTATGCTGCCGGGTTCAGGGTGTACGAATCATATGACCGACTTATGCAAGAGCTCATCTCCGCCGCTGATAAGGCCCTAAAGGACAATCATGAAGCTGCATAATACGATGTCAGGAACGGTCGAGGAACTCAAGCCGCTCATAAACGGTACCTTAAAGCTCTATACCTGCGGACTTACTGTGTACTCCCAGCCACACATTGGGAATTGGCTTGGATACATCTATTGGGATGTTTTGGTACGAACCGCAGAAGCGAGCGGGCTTACCGTAGAGCGAACGCAAAATATTACCGACGTTGGTCATTTAACCAGTGATGACGACAACGGTGAAGACAAAATGGAAAAAGGCGCCAAATCGGAAGGAAAAACTGCGTGGGATATAGCCGAAAAGTACATCGAGGTGGCTGATCGAGAGGGCTACGAATTGCTTCGTTTAAAGCGTCCGACACATCTTGTCCGGGCCACTGATCTTATAGACCAGCAAATTACATTTGCACAAGGACTTGAAGCGAAGGGTCTGACATATGTTATCGAAGGCGAAGGCTTATATTTTGACACATCTAAGCTGTCTGATTACGGGAAGCTTGCAAAATTAGATATAGCAGGGCTTGAGGCTGGAAAGCGCGTTGCAGTAAATGGTAAACGGTTGGTGACTGACTTTGCGATATGGAAGTTTAGTCAAACCGGTCAAAAACGTGATATGGAATGGGATAGTCCGTGGGGAACGGGGTTTCCTGGCTGGCACCTCGAGTGTTCAGTGATTGCACGTGAGACCTTGGGCGATCAGATCGATATTCATACAGGCGGCATTGATCATATACCGGTACATCACACCAATGAAATCGCTCAGACAGAGGGCCTTACTGGCAAACCATTTGCTTCTATGTGGGTTCACAATAACCACATCAAAATTGAAGGAACAAAGATCTCTAAGTCACTCGGTAATATCGTGACTCTGCAAGACATCCTTGATAAGGGCTACGATCTGAATGCCTTTAAGTTACTCGCATTATCGAAACATTACCGCACTGAGGGTAATTTCGATTGGGATATCATGCAGGCGGCAAGCAATCGCTATATGAATTGGCGCAGTTACGCCGCGCTTCGTCATCAAGTACATGACACAACTGGCGAAGATGATTCCATTTCTGTAGTGGCAGCAATCGGTGCAGTACGTGAGCGACTGAGTGACGACCTTGATACACCAGGGGCACTTGCTGCTATTGATGCAGCCTTTAGTAGCCTCGATAATCACGCGCTAACGCGCATTAACCGTACAGGTTTAGTTCAACTGCTCGAAGCCATCGATGAGATGCTTGGTATCGACATTACATCGAGTACTCCAGATATTGAAGATGAAGTGAAAATGAAGATTATGGAACGTCAGCGTGTCCGTGAATCAAAAGACTGGAAGCGCTCTGATGAAATTCGCGACGAGCTGATGCTCCGTAATATCGGTCTACGCGACAATGCTGCTGGCACTAGCTGGTATTACCTGAAGTAATTATTCGGAAGCTTTGACGGCTTTTGTGAGCCGAGCCATTGGGCGCGATGCTTTTTGCCGCTTGAGCTTGGCGCTTTCTAAATAGGTATCGAGTAAAACCTTAAGACATCCTGCAATCGGGATCGAGATGATACCACCCGCAACACCAAACAGGTAAAGGCCGATTGTAACTGAGGCTAAGATCGTTAGCGCAGATAATTCAAGCCGCTTCGATTGAATAGTAGGTGATATATAGTTATTTTCAACCTGCTGATATAGCACAAAGAATACGACGTAAACAATTGCAGCACCGATATCATTAAACGCAAGTAGGCTTGTGATTAATATGCCACCAATTGTTGCACCGAACATTGGAATGAGCGATAGAATAAACGTGATTGCCGCTGCAGGTATCGCGAGATTACTTGGTATGTTAAAGAAAAAGCTAAGGATAAATACCATTAAACCGGCAGAAAGTGCACCGAGCCCGGATACGGTTAACTGTCCCGTTACATAGCCCGAGACAACGGCGTGCATTTTATGCACGACGCTATGATGCAGATCCCGAAGCTCTCCGTCCGTGTATAGTCCCCATACCTTGCGCATCAGACCGGGACCCTCAATGAGCATCAAAAATGACAAAACAAGTACGAGGATAGTGGCGGTAATAAGGCCGAATAATGAGCCGATACCGCTTACAACGTTACTCCCGAAACTGGATGCCCAGCCCGAAGCGCTCTGCTGAATGGAGGTGGTTGCTTGATCGACTTGTGAGTGTAGATTATATTGATCGATCAGTGTATTTAGACCGCGCCACTGGTCACGGGCCGATTCAACAAGTTGAGGGACGGTAGAGATAAACTTCGCGGTCTGCTCAATGATTGGGGGCACAGCGAGGAACATAAACGCACCGATCAAGGTGATGACAGCAATGTATGCGATCGCGGTCGACAGGCTACGGCTATTACCGGGTAGCACTTTTGCCAGTCGCGTCACTGGAGCGTTTAACGCTAACGCAAGGAACAGGGCTGTACCCAGGATAATTAGAGCCGTACGAGCGCTATATACGGCCATGCCAGCTAAAAGCAGCCCCACTGGAACAAGCCAAAAACGGATGAATGTTCGCGTAGAGGATTCAATCATGACTTTCATACCGTGATTATAGCATGCTAGTACAGTCGTTAATTGTTGCAGTTCGCTTACTTTGCTTTTACGACAAGCACGTTCAAAGACCGGGGGGAAATTCTATAATTAAGAGGTGGCTCTAAACGTCGTACTTCACCGTCAAAACTAACCGGTATGGATGATCTGCGGCTGTATATCGTCATTGTTTTAGGGTTTGATACCGTAAAATCTTTGCGCTTCGCTGCATCTCCACGCAATACTGCCATAACCGCACTGAGCAGCTGTCGCCTCGTTTGGGATGTGGCTATCATCACGGTAAGGAGCCCACGGGCCAAACTAGTTCTTTGCGGCACGAGCGCACTTTGGATATCGTACACATTATTACCAACGAACACGAAGGGGGAGCGAAATTCTTCCCCATCCACAATAAGGGCATGTCTTCGAAATGCAGTGAGCTGATCTACCGCAGATAGTATAGCTGCGATCCATTTGCCAGCTACTTTTCGTATTGTTTTCCGCTCGATAAGGCTAAAAGGATACAAACCTAAGTTCGAATTATTCAAAAACAATTCGTCGTTTACATAGGCTACATCGATTCGCTTACGTTTACCGGCATCGAGATTTTCGATAACACTTTCAATGTCTGGCGCCATACCCAGATCTCGTACAAAATGATTGAATGTGCCGCCAGGTAAGGGCAGAAGGGTAGATTTGGTGTTAACAAGATGCCGAGCTACACTATTCAAGCTTCCGTCACCTCCCACTACAGCAACCGTGACACCGCGAGCAATAAGCGATGCGAGTTTTTTTGAATCAAGTTGTTGAATCGTAAAGCTATATTCAATCTTCACTCCGTGCCGTTTAAACAGTGGCCTGAGGGCTTGCAGGGTTTTACGTCCGCCAGACTTCGGGTTGTATATTAAAACAACATTCATGCAAAAGGCCGGACAACGAAGATTACTAGACACAGTGCAATTAGACCCAGCACCCAACCCGCTAAGACATCGCTCGGAAAATGGGCACCTAAGTACACACGCGATAGTCCAACGAATATAGGTATTAATGCAAGAACCACGCAAACGATATAGTTCCACGGCTCTGGAAGCTTCACGTACGCGATATACGCGAGAAGCCCGTACGCTATCATCGACCCGCTTGAATGACCGCTCGGGAAGCTGAATGTCTGCAGTTTCATATTCATTGCATATTCCGTAACCGGCCTGGCACGTTCAAACAGCAACTTGAGTAATGCTCCCACAATTAGCGTTAAGGGTATGATCGCGCCGCTTACGGCAATTCGAAAATTAGACGCATACAATCCACTCCCAATGACTGCGATTGTTACGACCGTAATCGCAATTGGATCCCCGAGCATTGTCATGAATTCAAAAAAAGGACGTGCTGCTTGGCCAAATGTGGAGGCCACCCATTGGGTGAGGGACTGGTCGAAACGGTGCAAATTAGCCTTCATACCCCAAGTATACCAAGGGCTGACAGCTTTGACGAAGCACGCTAGACAATGTATAGTCATACTATGAATTCAGGCATTGGATCAGTTGATGCTGCAACAGATATTATCGGGGACAAATGGACTCCTCGCTTGTTACGATTCTTTCTCGATGAAACAACAGTGAGGTTCTGCCAACTTCAGGATATGACAGGCGACATCAATCCTCGCACGCTTTCCGCACGTTTAGTGAAGCTTGAAGATCAGGGAATTATCGTTAAACGTCCAACATCGCCGTCGCGCTGCGAATATGAACTAACGGAAAAAGGTCGTGATCTATTACCTATCCTCACGCAGATGCACTCGTGGTCAGCAAAATATACTGAAGTGATATAGCGTATACTTAGTAGTAGATGCGTGTCTTAGTCATTGAAGACGAACACAAGATAGCCAGGGCATTAAAGAAAGCTCTGGAGCAAGAACACTATGCCGTTGATGTCTCATACGACGGAGACGACGGCTTGGCAATGGCGACGACCGAGCCATATGATGTCATGATTGTTGATCGGATGCTCCCAGGCGGTCACGATGGTATTTCAATCGTGAAAGCGGTGCGTGAACGCAGCATCGGCACACCCATTCTTCTTCTTACTGCACTTGGCAGGGTAGAAGACAAAACAACTGGCCTCGATAGCGGTGCCGATGACTACTTGATAAAGCCGTTTGCGCTTGAAGAGCTGCTCGCACGGGTGCGGGCACTACTTCGGCGACCCGTGGAGCAGCATTCAACCGTGCTAGACGCCGATGACCTTTCGCTCGACACCGCAAAGCGAAGCGTCAAACGTGGGAACAAGGAGATTCGCCTTACAAGTAAAGAATATGGATTACTCGAATTTTTACTCCGAAATAAGAATCGACCAATTTCAAAGAATACTATCATGCAGCATGTTTGGGACTACGATGCCGATATATTACCAAACACTATCGAGGTATATATCAAATATCTCCGTGCAAAGATCGACAAGCCATTCAAGGGCAAGGGACTCATCAAAACCGTCAGGGGTTTCGGTTACAAGATTGAGGACGATAAAAAGTGAGACGAATGTTCAGCGCAGCGACGCTGAAGCTAACTGCGTGGTACTTAATTATTCTTGTCGCAATTTGTCTTATTTTTAGTTTCATTATTTTTGAGTTGTCGACATCCGAGATAAGCAGCAGGCTTGAGCGCCTACAGATCCGTGCCGAAGGAAGTACCCGGACCGTTACACTGCCAGGGCCATTAACACTAACTGATGTTAGGGTAGATCAAACTGAAGAAGCCAAAACGAGTATTTTTATTGGGCTTGTATACATGAATCTCGCCGTTGTGTCACTCGGCGGCGTTGGTTCATTCCTACTGGCTCGGCGTACCTTACGACCAATTGAAGAGGCTCACGATGCCCAATCACGGTTTACATCAGATGCGAGCCATGAACTAAGGACGCCTCTTGCAATTATGAAGTCCGAGATTCAAGTGGCGTTACGAGAACCTAAAATGAAGCCGAGGGAGTACCGCGAATTACTTGAAAGCAATCTGGAAGAAGTCGACAAGCTGACTCAGCTATCACAGTCACTGTTGCAGCTCTCGCGTCTCGAGCACGACACAATTGAAAAAACGGACCGGATCGATGTATTCGCTAGCATAAAACACGCAGTGAAGAGTCTTCACATTGACCATGCTCGAATGACCTACGAAGTACCAAAACAGTCAATAACAATCGACGGAAACAAATCTGTCTTAGATGACTTATTCAGGATTCTCTTAGACAATGCAGTAAAGTACAGCCCAGACGCTAGCCCAATAACGATACAACTCAACTCGAATGGGCGTAGCTGTAAGATTTCCGTGACGAACCAAGGTGCTCCAATTCCGAAAGAGGACTTGGAAAGAATATTTGATAGATTCTATAGAGTAGAACGGTCTCGTGCATCATCTCGCGTGAGTGGATATGGCTTAGGGTTATCGCTCGCCCAAAAAATAACGAACTTGCACGACGGCACAATTTCCGTAGCAAGTTCGATCAAAAATGGAACGGTTTTCTCTGTTCAACTCCCGCAGGTGCGGAGTAATCGTTAGCATTTTGCGATAATCTTTCAAAATAGTGAAAATTTTCAGATTCTTTTCAGAATTGGGTCGTATAGTGAAGCCATACGGTGAACGTGAGACAACCGTACAAAACCTAAACCCCAGGAGGAAAAGCATGCAGACATTAGAGACGAAACGAACTATCCTGCTTAGCAAGAAGGGTATGAAAGAGCTTAAAAAAGCTGTTAACAAGCTTGAACGTACTCAGAAGCAGATCATCATTGATCTTCGAGACCTTGATAAAACTGACGGCCATGACCAACGACTTGCTCGCATTGAAAAATTAGCCGAACTAGAGGCTGTAGAAAGCCAACTTGCTGACAAGCAGGCATACCTAGCGAATGCCAAATTATTCCCGCGTAAACGTGATGCGGTGCGCGTAGCGATTGGCTCAGTCGTTGAGCTCATCGACGCCAGCGGGCGAGCAATTCAGTACCAGCTTGTTGATAGTATCGAAGCCAACCCGTCAGACGGCCGCATCTCGGCATCTAGCCCATTAGGTCAAACGCTACTTGGCCGTACGATCAAAGAGACCATTAGCTGGGGTAGTAAGCTCGGTTCGAGCCAGCTCACCCTTGTGCGTATTTCATAAATTTGCCACCACCAAACATAGCCGCCGCTCTCATGCCCACCCAGAGCGGCGGCTTATTATTAACAGATGCGAATATGGTACAATTATGTACATACTGGGGCGTCGCCAAGTGGTAAGGCATCGGTTTTTGGTGCCGACATTCGGGGGTTCGAATCCCTCCGCCCCAGCCAAGCATAAGCGTAATTAAATGACGAGTAATCGTCATTTTTGTTTTTGATACAATTCATAGTATGAATAAGCCAAAGCCACAAATTAGATTTAAGTATGGTTGGCTTTTGGCTGAAGTTACCGCTGATGCGCTAAATCGGAAAAATGATAGCACTCGACCGCTAGGTACTTACGATGAGCTCATTTCAATAACAAAAAAATATGAAGCATGGTGGACTCCATACAATGATCAGGTCGTTGAAGGAATCTGTAATATCTTAAGCCTCGACTTTAAACAAAATATTATTGATGTTTATGTGTCGCCTTGGTTTACTCCAATTAGTGACCCTTTGGTGATAGGACCGGCATTTGAATCGCAAGATAAATTGATATGTACCATTGCGCATGAATTGATCCATAGGATTTTAACAGATAATACCTCGGTTGATTCGAACCGCGATTTGCTGCGCGATTGGGAAAATGCTTTCGGAAATGATCACGATAAAAAAATGCTCGTGCATATACCAGTTCACGCAGTCCTTAAGCAACTATACTCCAAAGTAATGAGCCGACCTGATTTACTTAAGTTAGATATAAGTAGCACAAAAGGTAATCAGCCATATGCTGACGCATGGGATTATGTTCAGTCGCATGATCATAATAGAATTATTGAAGCTTTGTCTATATCAAAATCTTCCTGAAACACATCCACTATCCCCAGCCAAGCATAAGCATTATAGAACTGAATCGAAATGGTTCAGTTTTTAATTTTGGTATTATTAGCCTATGCCTGAAACGATATTTGATAAGATTGTCCGCAACGAGATCCCGAGTTATAAAGTATGGGAAAACGATAAGTTTCTAGCTTTTCTGACACCGTTTCCAAATACACCGGGGCTTACTGTCGTTATTCCTAAAAAGAATCCTGGTGATTATATTTTCGATATTGATCCAGATCTTTATATGGACTTTCTCAAGGCTGTTAGAACTGTCGCTAATCTTCTTGAAAGAGCCCTAGGAGTTAAACGTATCGCTCTAGTATTCGAAGGAACAGGAGTAGCGCATGTTCATGCTAAGTTATATCCGCTTTACGGCGAACTCGCCTCACAGACAAACGTTTGGAGCAAGGATACTGAGTTTATTGAAGAATATCGTGGCTGGATCACGACGTTAGAAGGTCCGCAAATGAGTGACGAACGCCTTGTTGAGATTCAAAAGAAAATTCAAAATGCCAGTTAGTTTCCTGAAATACGTCCACTATCCCCAGCCAAGACGCTTACGTTAATTACTACCTTTTGGAAAGTAATTTGCTATAGTACATTTATGAATAAATTTCTTGCATTCACAGCTATTTGTATATTTATCGTCATTGAAGTAATGCTTTTGCTGCCTATGTATCTTGGTATAACAGCCATAGTATTTCTTGAATTTAATTCATTTAGCATGAATCCAACAGGGGTTCAGCTTAATCCAGTTATTTGGACAATCCAGCTCATAGTTTTTATCGCGCTTGGCTTCGCTATCATCCGTCTAAGAAAATACCTGTCAAAAGCCTAAGTACTTACTTATACGATTTTGCTGATTTCACCGGAGCTATATTTGTTCTGCTCGAAACACGCCCACTATCCCCAGCCAAGATGCTTATGTTTAAAGACTTCTTCGGAAGTCTATTTGTTTATACTTGTCTTAGGTATTGGAGTATTTATAATGAGTTTATGCAATACGAGCCTGGCAATCCCACGAAGTTAATTCTTGATCACTCAGATGAATTCCAGGCTGTGGGATGGGCTGCTTCCGAAGTACGTAGGATTAACCCAGACGATCCAGAAGTACAAAGCGCTTACGAATCTGCTCTAGACGCATCACTGATATGCCATTCTGACAGTGAAAGTTTAACATTGCGAGGTAAAAAAGCAGATACTTTGCTATCTGTCATAAAACAATGGGTTGAAGCAGGACCCCCGGAAGAGGGCGACCCTGTAACGTATCCGGCTCGACAAAAAAGTTATAGAACAGCTTGTGCAATTGTCGCGAGAACAGTAGAGCCAACTTCAGACTCTACGCAGATTTCCTCCTGAAACACACCCACTATCCTTAAATGAAATAGAGCCTGCACCGCGAGGGGGCATAGGCTCTATTCCTCATCGGTGCAGGCTTCGCATGCCCAACTCAATTCGTGAGACTTCGACAAGTCGCGATCGGTCAGTGACGACTTTGAAGCCCAGCGCACCTTGCTCCGTCATATCGTACTCGACGGGAGCGTAGGCATAGTGGCAATGGACATATGACTCCAGGTTGTACACCTCGCGGAGCCACTTGAGGAGATCCTCGTCGGTCATGATGCCGAGACCCTTCTTGACGATCGCAACTTCTTCCGAACTCATCAGGAGGGTGTTTGTGGCGGCCGATGTTCTATCGTAACCAGCCCATGCCTTCCTCTCGTACCACTTCGGACCAAAGCGTGAAACACAGGCTTCCACCAGTGCTCTCGTCACCTCTTCAGCAAGCTCGTTCTGTGACATGTACAATTCCTGTTCTGTGAGTGAGTGGGAGCTGCTAAGACAGAATGTCATGGAAGTACTAGATCCACTTATAAGGAATTTAAGTATTATGACAAATAAGTCAACATATGTCAACCATTTGTGATTCTACTGACTCGGCTCAGGATGATTGCAGATTGACAAGAATACATCCACTACCCCAGCCAAGCGCACGTATATAAAATCCAGGTCTAAGCACCTTAAATGTAATTTCTCCCAAAGACACGAGGCCTCAGCAAAAAGAGCCGGACAAAAACAATATGCATATGAAGTGTCGCAACTCCTATGAGCAAAGCCAGTACATAGAACAACACGCCTGTGAAGCTAAAGTTGCCGAGGTGACTCAAGCCTGTGTCAATAAGGCTATTGAGAAGCGGCGCAATCCAGTTAACGGCAATCGCAATAAACAGAGCCCAGCCAATCAGTGTTGCACTTCGCACCCAGAGTTGGGTGAATATTTCGAAAAGAGCCGAGGATTGTGATGCGTCTTCGCTACTCTGGATAAAACTCATAACACCCTTGCCAATATGACTAAACGTCTTTATTAGCGTAAACACGGCGACGCCGATGAATAACCCAAACATTATTAGGAATATGTAGTATCCTGTCGTACTTGAGAAAAACTTTGTAATCCATTCAATTGCCGAATCCGTTCCTGACCATGCCTGAGCGGTTAATATTTGTGAACCAAATACGGACTGATATACAAGTTGATTGTCGCTTGCAGATAACCAACTCGCGAAGGCGATCCATGCAATGCTCAGCACGAAGGTTGCTACTACGCTAAGCGGAGAGGGTGTGATCAGGATTCTAAATAAATGTAATTGCTGCATTGCTACATACTTATATAGCATAAAATAACACATTAAACATAAAAGGTATTGACAACGATTTTTTTTCGAGGAAACTATATACATAAGAGTCACAATGACAACATTCAAAAAAGGGGATAGGTGTGTCAGTAACGTTTAACTCTATTACATATAGTCAAGCTATACGAGTGCTTGCGGTAGGCATACTTCTCGTAGCTATGAGCATTGCGCCGTTGCTGCTGCTTCAGCAGCGAGCGAGCGCAGCAGCCTGCGGGGCACCGACTGTTGACTACGGCAGCGCCACGTCGAGCGTTACAGTTCCAGGAGCTGCGACATACCGGGTTTGGACACGTATGCAAGTTCCGAACACAACCGACAATAGTTACCGTTTAGAAATTGACGGCAATACATGTATAACCGTTGGTGGCGCAGGTGTAGCAGCCGGCAGCTGGACATGGGTGTCTCATCAGGATGGGACTGTCACGTCAAAGATTGACGTTGCCTTAACCAGTGGTAGTCACAGCTTAAAGCTCATCGGGAATAAGCCAGGCGTCAAGGTAGATAGAATTGTCCTTACATCAGATCTTGCATGTGTGCCAACCGGATTTGGAGACAACTGTAACGTACCGCTGGACACAACCGCTCCGACAGTAAAGCTCACTTCACCAGCAGCAAATGCCAGTATAAGTGGTTCGACGGTGAACATAGCAGCTACTGCAACAGATAATGTTGGCGTGAGTCGCGTCGAATTCTTTGTCGACGGTGTATCAGTTGGTATAGACACCAGCTCGCCATACTCAACAACTTGGGATAGCTCTAAAGTTGCAAACGGGGATCATCAACTTTCCGTCAGAGGTTATGACACAGCTGGCAATACCAGCACAGACAGTATCGTTGTAAGAACAAGTAATGGAGACACACTGGCACCAACTGCACCTTTGGGCCTTCTCGCTCAGGCTTTGGCATACAATAGCGTGCGCCTTACCTGGTCAGCTAGCAGTGATAATACAGCCGTGGCAGGATACCGGGTATTCCGAGACGGCGTGCCAGTAGCAACCACCAATAATGGAACTGTCTACGAGGATAGTGCGGTTAACGCGAGTACCTCGTATAGCTACAGAGTTGAAGCATTTGACGCAGCCGGTAATCGCTCTGCATTATCTACCGCAACGACCGTAACTACACCGGGTGCTCCTGTCGCAGATACTCAGGCACCAAGCCAACCAAGTGGCTTAACTGCAACTGCAGCGAGCCAGAGCCAAGTTAATCTTCGTTGGACAGCTAGCACCGATAATATCGGAGTCGTCAGGTACGACATTTTCCGAGGCACTGGTTCAAATGTTCAAAAGGTTGGCTCATCACCAGTCACAAGCTATGGAGATACCGGATTAGCCGCGGGAACATCGTACACCTACCAAATCGTGGCGATTGACGCTGCCGGGAATGTGAGCAGTAGAAGCAATGGCACAACGGTCTCGACATTGGCCGCTCAGCCGCCAGCAGATCATGGTCACGCAGTAAAGGGAACGGTGAAAAATCGTTCTGGTAACAGACTTTCGAAGGTTAAGATTTATCTCAGCAAGGGCGACGGAGTAACTCAGATTGTTCAAACCAATAAGCATGGAAATTACGCAGCATACGACTTACTAGACGGCGTCTACTCATTGTCTGCTCAGAAGCGAGGCTACACTACGCTCCAATCAACACTCAAGATGAGCGGCTCAGACCGAGTTCGAAACATCACTTTGAGCAGGAGGTAGGATAACACTATGGAACAACACGAAACTACGGAGAACAACACGACCATGTTTGGATCGAAAATAAGCACAAAGAATCGCAAGCAGCGTCTTGTCATAGCCCTCGCCGTACTCATTGTGACTGTCGCAGTTGTGATAGCAGCCGTCGCATTTCTAACAAACGGATTTAATTCCGACACTGCTCAATCGGTTGAACAGATCGATAGCGAAGTAGCTATCGTCGAAATTACAAGTGACGGTCTTAAGCCCGCAGCCATACGTGTCAAAGCAGGCCAGCAGGTGAAGTTCATTAATCAAGACAGTAGTCAGCACCGTATCATGGCGGACCCAGACAGTTTGGAAGGATTTGATAGCGAGAGCCAGCTTTCTACCGGTGATTCATACACATATGTCTTCGACACGCCTGGAACCTATTATTACTATGACAACGCAGCGCCCGAGTCGCTGACTGGATCTGTGGAGGTAAAGCAATAATGAAAAACTTCATGAAAGAAAATCGACTTCAGCTTACCATTGCAGCCGTTGTTGCTCTCGTAGTAATTGGTGGTGGCCTCGTGTGGTTAACGGTGAATGCTGCTGGTTTCTTCTCGGCAGTCGAGCCTGAATCAAGTGTACTCGCAACGAACGCTACCTCAGTCGACGACGCGACGGCATCTGGCGGCAAGGCGATCCAGTTCAACGCTCCGGCAACGACAACACCAACTCCACCGACTACCGGTCCTTGTCCGAATGCACTTCACACTCCAGGCGGATCAGATGGCATGGGTGGCTGCTGGCCTGGCCTACATAACACAGGCGTTCCTGACGGAACCGTACTAACAGCCTACACGGGTTCATGTGTTATCCAAACCAACACGGTGATCGACAAAAAAGACGTTAACCAACGCTGCACGGAACTTATTGTACGTAACGGTGCTAAGCTAACGGTCACCAACTCAAAAACACCTCGAATTGAATCTACAAGTGAAGGTAACCTCGGTAGTGTAGAGATAAGCTACTCCAATATCGATGCTCCTGGCTGGGTAGAAGGTGCGTTGTGGGGTTACAATCTATCAGCTGACTACGTAGAAATCACTGGTGGTCAACACAACTACCACTGTAATAACAACTGTAAGGTTACGAATTCGTACCTCCACAAGCAGCACAACCCGAACGGTGGATCGTACCACAACAACGCATTCATATCCAATGGTGGTGAAAATATGAATATAACGCACAACTCACTGCACTGTGACGCGATTCTCAATTCTACCGACGGTGGATGCTCAGGCGACTTAAGTCTATTTGGTGACTTCGATCCTATCAAAAACGTGACCATAGATAAAAACCTTCTTATGGCAAATAATTCTTCAATCTCGTACTGCCTCTATGCAGGTACCCAGCCTGGCAAGCCGTATCCAAATGCCTCAGGCATCGTAGTTCGGGACAATGTATTCCAGCGCGGAGCTAACAAGCGCTGTGGTGTATACGGTCCAGTATCATCCTTCCAGCCGTCCGCAGCAGGCAATATCTGGACGAATAATAAATGGGACGACGGAACAGTACTTAACTCGTCAATGTAACCAACTGTTAAGTTAATACAGCAAGCAATATTCATAGCCTCGCGTAAATTCACGTGAGGCTATATCTTTGACTACATCTAAATTAATTACTCTGCACAAATGAAATGGCCGGGAGCGATGAAGCTCCCGGCCGTGGTATTCGTTTTGTACTGATCAAAACGAACAAAAATCGTGTGACGTAAACTCTGGATTGAGCCTACATCTTATGGAGTGATCCCGACGGATCGGAGGAAGTCGGCTGGATCAACCGTTCCCTCCGGATCACCGTTCAGGCAATCCAGCGACGTACAGATGTTCAGATGCAGGTGCTCCCCGAGCGAGTTGCCGGTATCACCGACATTCCCGACGGAGTCACCCGCCTCTAGCTTCTGCCCGAGTGTCAACCCGAGTTCATACCTAGAGAGGTGGGCATACATGTACTTGTAAGTTGAGCCTGGCATCCCTTCGACAGGGATGTTCGTCTCGACCAACAGGTAGTTGCCCCATGCATCGTCGAACTGCGCGCGTAGAACTGTGCCGCGGTGCATTGCCACGAGCGGCGCTTCCACGCCGTTCGTTCCGTAGTCTGCACCGTTATGGAAATCATCTCCGTTCAGGTCGCGTGGCCCGTACGGACTGCTGATGTTGTAGGTGCCCTCGGCAAGCGGGAAGACCCACTCGCCTGAAGCCGTGGTTAATGACTCCAAGCGTAGTACAAGGGCTATGCCTTGCAGTCCCACCTCTAGCCGCTTGGCTGCACCACCATTGTTGACGCCGATGTAACTGACGCCTGTGGCAGTACTTGCATTGGTGACAATTCCAACCTCACTCAACTGACCGTTCTGATCCTTAAACACGATGTCACCGCGCTTCAGAGGCAGAGATCCATTTCGGACTCCTGGTACGTCGAGAAGTTCGGCAGTAATGCCGCTCTCCTCATCGCCCGTATAGGAAGCTAGCTGAGTAAGATCGGCAGGTGCGGAGAACCCAGCTTCGCCAGCCGAGTAGTGAACCAGTTGGCCCGACGAGTCGAACTTCCTAGTCTCTACCGATGATCCGAACGAAACCTCTGCCCAAACTAATGGGTGATCAGAGGTAGCTCGATCGCGCGGCTCAACCTTGTACTGATGTACCTTGACCGATTCCGTCCTGAACAGATGGTCAACCTGTCCGAGCTGGACGCCCTTGGCCGTCTCCGCTCGGCAACCTAGGCGATTCTGGACCGCGGGGTCTGGGTCAACATGACGGAACACGCCTGAAGCTGTCTGAACACAAGTGGTGATGTTCTCGTGCTTGCCCTGGAACGTCGTGTTGTTAACGTAGCGCAGGTTCTGGAACGCGTTGTAGTCACCACCCTTGATCATCGGGTCGCCGGTTCGGGCTACCAGCTCCTCGTCATGGGTAGACTGAGCCAGCGCGTCCTGATAGCGCCAGTAGGCGTTCTCCTCAAACGCCGGGTCGTGGGTGCTGCTAAACCAGAACACCTTACCGATGTCGGGGTTATCTGGATCGATAACCTCGAATTTTGCGAGAGGGATCTGCTTACGCGAACCCCCGAAGTAGTACGGCATCGGTGTTGTCCGACTGACCTGTTCAATCAGCCGGAGCTTTGAGGTGTTATAGGCAATCGAGTTGACAGAGGCGTTGTTACTACCTCCATAGGTCGGCTCCTTAGGGAACACGGCCCATTCGTCTTCGGTAACCCTGTCAGCACCGTTAGTAAGTCTCAAGAATTCTTGCCGTTGGACTGGCTCAAACTCCTGAAGCGCTACCACGTCGATCTGAGTATCACGGATGAGTTGCACGGATCGTCGCATGCGACCGATCCAGCCGTCGCCCGGCGTGTGACTCCGGCCGTGCACGTTGTACGTGCCGACTCGAAGCGTGCCAGGTCCGTTGGCTAGACCATTGACCTGAGCCTCTGCGACTTGAACCATCCGCTCGATCGGGTCGAGCGAGTCCGACTCCTCGCATTCGGCTGAGGTCTGCACAACATTTGCGTCACCCAAGATATGAGCAACGATGGCAATGGCCTCATCTTCATGCGTTGCGTAGGCTGTCGGCGTTGCCGAAACCTGCACGGTCTGGGCGGCATCACCTCGCGGCATGCTCTCCCAGCCAGTGATATCGATCAGACCTGGCTGACCGCCGCGACCGCCGGTATAGAACATTCCGGCGGACTTTTTGGGGTTCAAGCGCACTCGGCGTGGTGCCCACTCCTTCCGCTGCTGGAATAGCCCTATACTGTCACGGTCCCCGTAAGGAATGTTGTATAGAACCGACTCCTGGATAGCGGTCATGATGGCCACTTCTGCCGCGCGGGTCGGAAGGCCGAGCGAGACAGCCACTTCGACGATTGTCGTCGCGTATTGCAACTGCTCAGCGCTGATCGGCTCGTTCTTGACAGTAAGGCCTGCACCCGACGGCGCTTGCGTCTCGACGGCAGCCTGGCCGGACAACGACTGTAAAATGCAAGGGTTCTCTTTGATAACCTCGTTGGCGAAGAGACCAAAGAGACCAGCGACCCAGCCGGCACCAGCGAGTATCATACTCACCAACGCCAGAACGAAAAGCTTCTTCAATCTCTTCACCTCCTCGGCGAAGTCAGTATTGCTCTGTCAGGGAATCGATCTGCCAATCTCTCTCAGACCCAACAAGGATCAGCTCGAGATCGGTTTCGATAATAGACGGGTTCACGCGGGTGCGGATCGTCCTGGTGATAGTCACGAGTACTTCGTCGTCGTGGCCGCCGTTAAATGACTTCACGGCGGCCACGACGGAGCCTCCCGCTCGGATGAGTTGCTGATCTTGAGGATTTTCGAGCGGACGCACGTAGTCCTCTAGGAAAGCTTCAGTCACAAGTGGCTCAAGCAGAGCCCGGTAGCGGGCAGTGCGTTCGTCGACGTCACCATCATACAGTCGCTTATCACGACTGTAGTAGATAGAGACGAACTCTCGCACTGCCCGCTTCTTGGCCTGTTTCACTTCAGCGAGACCTTCAGGATCACCTGAAGCAACGACCGTCTCAGAGCTTGTGGGTTCATTCGAAGGCTCACTCGACGACTTCTCGGGTGAGGCTGGCCTGCCGCCGACAAACTGTGCAACGACGATCCAGACCACGCCGGCTGATACCGCCGCAATCACGAAGAAGCGTCTCACGGTTTCACATCCTTTCGAGGTTTTTGCGCGTCGCCGCGTCGGTGTCGGACATCCTTCGGTACATCTCGGTCAGCTCGTAGTCGAAGACAAACGGCTGCTGAGACCCGATCTTCATCAGGAACTGGCCTGGCTTCAGACGGGGAATCATCTGCGCGATGTGAGGAGACACACCACAGTACTCGATGATGTACGGAAGGTGCACCGTCTCGTGCTGGGCGATCGCCCAGGCTCCGACGTCGCGGAGCATGTTCTGCGCAATCAGGCCTTGCGGGCCCGAGATAGCCAAGTAGTCACTGATGTGCTGAGAGATGAAGATGAGCAGTGAGCCCGTACCGCGAAGCTTCTTGGTACGGCCGCGCATCCCTAGGGCGAAAGCCATCGAGTCCCAGGACTCGTAGCTCTCGTCATAAAGCTCGGCGTCGCAGAAGTAGTCGTTGTCTCCGTAGCGGATACCGGCGGTCTTGACTCTCCAAATGAACGATTGGACTGGCGCGATTGCATCGGGATCGAGCTGGGTGTAGTCGAACGAAACGACTCGTCGAGTCATCGCGTCTGCTAGCGAACCATGGCCGCCCAGGACTTCGCCTGTCTTACCGTTCATCAGGTTCGCCAGGCGGAAGAACAACTCGTTACCGATGTTAACGATATCTGCCTCGGAGAGACGCGGTATCACGCCTTCATTGAGCAGAGCCAGCTCGTTAACGATCGTCGAGATCAGATTGATGTCGACCGTTGAGAAGAAGCTGTTGAGCGACTTCACGTGCGGCTTCTCTTTCTTGAACTCGTCGTGTAGGCCGACTCGCAGGATGTGCTCGGCGGCGGGGCTGAGCGCCGCGCCGTCGTCCTGCATCAGCTCGCTGAGGTTGCGAAGATGGTCCTGCGGCCGCAGTGGCAACTTCTTGTCCAGGATGTTGATCCCGTCCTTGAAGTCCGCTGCTAGGTCGACAGTCCTTTCGCCAAATTCTGCCACGAAAGGATCCCACTCGGGGATGTTACCACTGCGCTTGGTGCTGTCAGCGGCGATACGTGCGCGCTGGCCACCTCGGACACTCATCATGAACGCATGTGTGAGCATGCGCATGCCAAGCGTCGTCTTGCCCGACCCGAAGTCCCCGAGGAACATCAGGAGCGGTGCAGTCAGAAGCCTACGATCACGCATCATCACGTGGTCGAACAGACGAGGAACACCGTGCAGGTCTCTTCCGAGTGCCCAGCCGGCTTCTCGTGGGTAGCGTCCAGCAACCCGAACGGAGTGCGTGTGAGCCAGCATGTCCATGTTTCCATGGAACTGCGGCCCTGATCGGTACGATCGGTTAGCCATTTTGGCCACCTTTCCATAGTGTCTGGTTGTTAACGATCAAGAGGAATCAGCCTCTCAAACATACGCTCTTTCTGAGTGAGCACACGGTTGAAAAGTTGAGTGAAGCGTCACCCGGGACCTTGCATGGGTCCCGGGTGACGCGAAGTGGACGGATCTACTCATCGAAGAGGCACAGGTGAGCCAACAGCGGCGGCAGCTGTGTCACCTCTCCGAGTAGCTGCAAGCTGAGCGCGGAGTGGTTACTGAGAGCACCCATTGCCAGCTGCGTGTGCGACTGCGTCGTCTCGTACACGCCACCCTGGACCGAGAGCTGGATACGACCAGAGGTCGAACGGCTCTTACTTCGGAACAGGCTGGCATGCGCCTCAATGGCCTCTTCTTCAGCCTCCCGATCTTCGAGGTGAAGCTCGCGTGAGGACTGTGAGTGGAGAAACCCTGACAGGGCGTCGCGGGTGCGAACCCGCATACGAGTCTGCTTCAGGCCCTTCTTGTGAGGCGTCGTCTTGACGTAGTGCGAGTAGACGAAGGGGAACGGCTGCACGAACAGCTCATCGAGGAAGCCGGGCGCGAACTTGGCCTCCTCGAACTCCATCACCCCCACCGACGTGTGAAGCGTCTTGTTCACCTGGGCACAATCGTTAAAGATCCCGATATGCCCCGGGAAGGGTCCACGCCTGAGCGTCAACGCATCCTCGAGCTTCTCCAGCTTGCCCTCCATGTCGAGCCCGATGTCCTCCCGCTGTTGCTTGTAGAAGGGAACCAGGTCCTCGGAGTTGAAGAGAAGGTAACAGACTTCGTTCAGCTCAAACAGGCTCGGCAAGCGTAGCCCCGTGAGGGCACCTGTCAAGTTGTTCCTGATCGTCTGAACGACACCCATCAGCTCGGTTGAGGTCACCTGTTCGAGCGTGAGCTCGTCCAGGGCCGTCCGCCGCCACTGCTTGGGGAACACCATTCTGATGGCGACCCCGCACACGAACCTATTACCGTTCCCGTACGTGTTGCCGCCGTCTTCCATGGCGTTCTGCACCAGCTTCTCTTCGACAGAGCCCGGTTCGTAGGACAGGAAGTCCTCGTGCCACCGAGACTCGTTGTACGTGATGGCCTCAGTACTGTCGGCATCCCTCGCGATGACGAACATCGACAGCTCGATCGTCTGCAGCGTAGTGTTGACGCCCCTCTTGAGAGCCGACACGAGTGTCGTATCCCAGATGAAGCGCTGTGCCTCGCTGCTGTCGGTGAACTTGGGTCCGCCGTCGAAGATGAGAATCGCGACGACGTGGTCTTCGCCGCCGCCCTTGTCCCGTAGGAACGCGAATTGCTCGCGAGAACCCTCGGGTCGGACGGAAATCAACTTGACCGGGAACGCAGACTTCTTCCTTTCGGGAGGCTCTACGAACTTGGCACTCTCGTACATCAGGAGCGTGTCCTGAAGGTCGAATGAGTATTCGACGTTGCCACGCTTGCGCAGGCGGCGTCGTTCGATCGAGCCGAAGATGGCTTCGATACCTGAGTATCGAAACCCCTTCTTACGACCGTACTCGGGCGCGTAGAGAAACAGCATCACGGTGACGATCGGAAGTGCTCCGAGCCACCTCGCCTGAGAATAGGCGAGGAGTGCGAGAATGCCTCCGATCATCAGTACCGATTTTTGGTCACGCGATGGCTGGAACCACCCGCGACTCATCCTCCGCGAAACGGAGTTCGATTCAGAGAATACACTCATGGTCTTACTCCTGTTCCTTGTAGGACGGACGATCCGGCTTGGGGGTTGGCTTTACGATGCGTGAACCCATCAGCAACGCTGCCGTCGCCAAGGGGTTCGTCTTACTCATGACCGAGGCTCCGATCATCATGCGGTCACTCATGGAGTTACGCATGTGGTCGCCGCGGCTGACGCTGGGATCACGCTCGTTCTGGGAACGGGCGTAAAGTGCGCCAGCCAATGCTCCAAGCCCTGCTGTGGACAGCTTGCCCGCCAGGCCGCCGCTCGACGCGTTGCCGGTCGTGCGGGCTGAGATGGCCGTGTTGAGCTGACGCGTCTCCATGACGCCGCTGACCTTCTGGCTGAAGCCGAACTTGAAGTATGCCCAAAAGATGGCCAAGGGGATGACGCTCGCGCAGAACACTGCGCTAACGACGTAGGATGAGCCGAAGCTTTCCTGACCCCCCATGTAGAAGAGCGAAAGCGCCAACACCATTCCTAGCGAACCGACAAGCATGGTCACGCCGATGCCAACGAAGATCACGAACAGGCCGTCACCCATGAAGCCAAACCACCTGAGACCGAACAAAAGCACGATCACGAGCAGGCTCTGCGGCAATAGCTTGATCATTACCTCGCTTTCCACATTCAGAAGCGATCCGCCGATCCAGCCGAAAAGCCAGCTGAAAAAACCGAAGTCTCCCTTGAAGGAGAATTTGAACGCTTCATCGGCGGATTGACCGGTCACTAGTCCGATGATCCCCCTGTGTGCGTCACCGACGACGCCCGCAAGCATCGAGGTTAGGTACGGCAGGGTAGCACCGAAGAAGTAAATGAGTGGAACGATCTTGACTGCATCGAACACGCTCTCGTAGTTTCCGAGTTTGACGACGCGGATCAGCTGTAGCGCCACAGCCACGAAGCCAATCGCGAGTGCGAGTGCGAACATTCCATCGTAGCGCTCGAAAGTTGCGGAGTCCAGGTCGAGAACCGGGACATTGTCCTTGAGCTTGTTGAGCGCGTTGGCGACAGCTTCCTTGGCGTCATCACCGAAGATCCGCCGCAGCGCGTTCAGGAACGCGTTGACGATGTCTTCCGCGCCCGGAATTCCGATCATTGGAACAAATACACGTTGCATGTGAACCTCCGAGATGAGAAGTAGGGCCTCAGGGGCGGAGCATGTCCGCCCCTGAGGATTGCGTCAGCCGGTTTTGATCGAAGTGATCATGGTGCCGAAGATGTCAGAGAAGGTGATCGCCACGAAGATAGCGAGCGCGCAGAAGAGCATTCCTTCTCCGATGTTGCGTGCCTTGTGGCGATCGGCGCCTGCCAGGCCCAGGAGCAGGACCGCTCCACGGACGAGGGCACCGACCACCACGAGGGCGAGGAGGATGCCCAAGACCCACCGGATGATTGGGGCTGCGAAGGAAATCGCGCCCCAATCGGGGTCGTTGAGGTAATCCTTCGGTCCGTCAGCAGCCATGGGGTTGAGCATGATCAGGTATACGAAAAAGGTGTTCACGACATTCTCCTCAGGAGTCAGAGTCGGCGTTACCGAGTTCACGGCGACGCTTGGGGTTGTGCGTGGGCAGCTTCGCGACCATCGGTTCACCGATGTCGAATCCGGTGTTGAAGCCGGCGATCTCGAAGTTTGCCACCGCACCTTGCAGATAGCTGATCTGTGTGTCGAGCGAGATCGCGTCGAGGTCGAAGGGCAGCAGCTTGCCACCCGCGTCCTTGCGCGAAAAACTCGGCTCATTCGGGACACTCACACCTGTGCCGCCCCATGTTGGGACGTCGGCGGTTGTGGCGTCTTGAGTCTTCGGTCGCATGAAGTCCGAGAAGTCGATGGGGTAGCTGTTGGGCACCTTGTTCGCGACGGCGATGGAGTGCTCCACCTTGTCGCGCGTCGGTACGAACAGTCCCGTCGCATGCTTGTTCTCGAACTCCTTGTAGAGCTCTTCTTCGATCTCCTCGGGAATGCCGAAGTCAGTGTTGTACCCAGACACGGTGCGCGTCAGGGTCTCGTGGGTGACCATGTTGTCCATGAGGAAGGCGAAGTTGATCACGTGGCCCAGGCGTGCCGCCTGAAGCGCGATGCTTCTGCGGCTGATGTTGTCGTTGCCCAGATCGAGGATCAGCACCGTGACATTCGGTAGCGTCACATCGATCATGTGCATGAACTCCTTGACCTTGGAGGCGTCATCGGCGTCGGCAGCACTCTTGCTGTCCTCCACGATGACACCGAGGCCGTTCTTCGTCCGAGGCACCACGCTCTCGAGTGCCCGGTAGGCACCGTACTGCTTGATGTCGCGCATGTAGTCGTCCACGGTGATGAGATTGCCTTGCACGCCTGCCATCAGACCTGCAGTTGCCGTCGCCGTGTTGGCGGTCGACGGAATCAGCAGGGGATTCTTGCGGGTGTACTCAGCGATCGTCTCACCGATGCCGATTGCGTACGTGGACTTGCCAGCACTCTTGATGTTGCTGACCACGATGATGGGTTGGATACCCAGGTTCGACAGGAAGCGAAGTCGCTCGATCAGACGTGCCTTGAGCGCCAGCTTCATGCTGTGGTCGATGTCGAGAGCCTCGGCGTGAGCCTGATTGACCAGGTTGGTCATGAAGACTGCGTGATCAGCGAGACCTTCGGCGTGCTTGGCATCCAGGATCTTGAGATCCTTTCTGCTTCGCGTCGTCGTGCGGTACTTGTCGCCGAACGTGGGACTGAGCGAGTACATGTACTTGCGCCAGCCTGAAAGCGGTACGAACAACGGTACCGGGGCCACTTCCCCTGTGGGGGTAGGGCGACCCGGCATCGCGCCGGACTGCTGAGCAGACGAGAAGTCCGGAGCCTTGGCGGCACCGGTTCCCGAGTTACTTTGTGTGTCGTTCACCGCTACTCTCCTCTCGAGTAGTAGATCTGTCTTGTCAAAGGACATGCGGCATGGCCGCTACCCTTAAGCAGATGCCTAAAGGCCCCGGATTCTCGTCCGGTCTCAACCTGGTGGCACGGGCAAGGTCGATGTCAGAAAGGCGCGCGACCGCTAAGTTAAGATCGGAGGACAATCTATCTTACGTTAGGTCGTTTGTATTTAACTAGCGCGTTGTTTATTACACTTAATCGTCATTGTAGCACTTACTTGAGTAAAATAACAGTATATTTCGTGGTCGCTTTACTAAATACACTAAATCGATCAATCAATACATATGAAGAGCCCCGGCCGCAAAATACGGCCGGGGCGTTTTACCTCCTTATTGAATCGGTTCAGGAATCCCTTGCCTTAAACTCCTCTGCGAAAGCAACCAGCGCTTCAAGTGCCACTGCCTGGCGCTCCTGCTTGTCAGAGTCCTCGGACTGGTATTCCTCGGTACGAGTAGCTTGCTCGATGGCTAGCTCATCGATGATGTCTTTCACCAGTGCCGGGTGCCGCATGAAAGCGATACCTTCATTCAGCCATTCGTCACCCTTGTCGCTAGCCGTGTCGGCGCTGATGATGCCGTACTGCGTGATGCTGATCCACGGCAGCCCGAGTATCCAGTTGATCACGGCATGGATACCGGTCTGATCGATATGGTTGGACGGCATGATGCTGTTTACCTGGACTGACTGCGCCGGTGTACCTGCCAGCCAAAGGGGCGGATCGTACGCCAGAATGATCCGCCGATCGGTGACCACGAACCATGTGTAGTACCACGGTATCCAGACGATGAGATAGGCGATCGCAAGGCTAGTCATCAGAACAAACCACGCAATGCCGATCATCCATCCCTCGATGCCCATCCTAGCGAAAGCGAGGTAGAGGCTCAGCCCGGTCACGACGAGAGCCGCCATGAACAGAGCAAGTTGCCTGGGCGCGTGACTCCACCAATGCAAGCGCGTGAAGATCAGGGCTTCTGACTCGGTGGGAATCGGAACGAAGGATGATTGTCTCGCCAACTTGGCGTTCATGAGGGGCCCGGGCTTCAGAGTGATCTCGCTCGTAGACCAGCTCACCTCACCTCCGAAGATGCGCCGTTTCATCACGGAGCGCTTGTTGATGACGAGATGCTTTGTCCCGTCGGTGTAGTCGACCAGTTGACGCTGTCTTCCTGGCGGCCGCAATGAAGTGTCTACGATAGGGATCTCTACCGTTTGGTCTTCATCGAGCATCGCGGGAGGAGACTCGGAAACGGCGGTGACTCGTCGCCTTCTGACTCCGAAGACATAGACGGTGACACCGACTGCCCAGAGTATGAGGAGTGCCACATACTCACTCATCAGGCCTGTCACGTATGCGACGACACCGGTCAGCATGAATATGCCGCTCGTCAGTGTCACGAGACGACGACGAGGGGTACTCCACAACACCTGCAACAGAATAGACATGGAAATCTCGATTCATGAAAGGTCCGACGATCGATGGCGGTTGCCATCGATCAATACACTGACTGTATACCCGGTTTTACTGCCTGACAAGTATATGGGATTATTCTTACCTCCATATTTTGCCTATCGAGCAGAAAAAGTTATACTGACCACATAAACACAAGCAGAATAAAAACACCACGGCTAAAATATACCGGCTTCACAATAGTCGAATTATTGATCGTAATCGTCGTCATCGCTATTCTCGCAGCAATTACATTAGTCGCATTCAATGGCATTAGGCAGCGCGCCGTCGCTGCTCAGGTTCAATCGAGCCTGCGTAATGTGTCATCGGCCATGGAAAGTGAAAAAGTAGTGTCTGGTTCATATCCGACAAGTGTCCCATCGAGTTACCGCCCGACTGATGGCGTGACAGTTACATTCTTGAGCGGCGATGGCACCACGTATTGTATCGATGCAACCGGGACGAGCATGCCATCTGTGAGTTATTTTATTAATTCCGAGACTAATAGGTCACCGAAGGCCGGTTCATGTAGTGGCGGAGGCGATAGCCTCACACTTCCAGGTGGCGTTATGGCAAATCTGCGTTTACGGCTTGAGGCAAAGAATATATCTCAATCCGATAACACGACAGTATCATCATGGGCAGATACGTCAGGCGGTGGGCGCAATGCGACAGCATCAGGTTCACCAAAATTCCGTGACCAATCAGGAGTTAAGTACCTCGAAGTAAGCGCCAGCAACTCACTAGCAGCGCCCAGTGTCGGCATAACCGGTGCGCAGCCTAGACACGTTTTTGCCGCAGTTAATACATCCGTATCGCGAGGCACGATGCTAGGATTTGGCCAAACCACCAGCGGAGGAGAGTTCGATCTATGGCATTATAGCGATGGCCAGCTTGTATGGCATGGATACGGAGGCGGCTTTGACACACTTGGTAATGGGCCGAGTATGTCTTCGTATGCATGGCATGTTATTGAGGCTTCCTACGATGGTTCGGAGGTCGCTGTGAAGCTAGATGGTGGTATGGCGTACACTCGAGCGGTTAGCATTAACACAGGTAGCTCAAGCTTCACAATTGGCCGGGGCAGCTGGGATAATAGCTGGAGCGGATATGTAAAGTCTGTGATGGTGTTCAGCCAGAAGCTATCAGATACCGATGCCCAAACCGTGCGCAGCTATATGGCGCAGTAGTGCTCGAATACAAATTGGTATAATAGTACGAGTGACTGCATTCTATACTACTTTCAGAGTGCTCCTATGGGCACTCGCTGCTACATTAATAGTGCTTCTTCTAAAAAGCATAACTATCCATTTTGCTCTGCGCCCAATCGATCTTGGATCACTCCATAGTGCCATTGTCTCCGGCGCTACATTTGTGATTGGCTTTCTGCTATCTGCCACCATTGCGGACTACAAAGAATCTGAACGCATTCCGTCCGACTTTGCAACGCAAATTGAAGATATGTACATTGATGGCAAGGCAATTCATGAGAGCTACCCGACGTTTGATTTAAATGGCTTTCGCAAGCAACTTCAGAAGGCCGCCCGTGGGTTCACCAAGGATGTGCGAACTAGAGCATATGACTCTCGTAAGGATATTCACGGCCTCAGCGCGTACTTTTCCCAAATGGAGAAGGGTAAAGTACCACCTAATTTTGTAGTTAAGCTTAAGCAACAGCAAACTGCTTTGCTGCGCGCTCGTCACCGTGTTAGCTACATTCAGCGCATTAAATTCATCCCATCAGCAACTATCTTGGCACGTTCTATCGTTGCGCTTGTAATTATTACTTTGCTGTTCACAAACGTTGATGGCGGCCTCGTAATTGTTGGCCTCATCAGTTTTATTCTGATTTACATGCTTATTTTAATTAATGTTATCTCAACACCATTTCATTCAGCCGGTAAAACACGTGATGATGTCAGCCTGTTCCTCGTCAACGAAGTCGCTAACTCGCTAGCTCAAGATAAACCAAAAAAGTGAAAATCTATTCACTTTGAACCTTCAAGCGTAAGCGCGTATACTTAGTATAGCTATGTACGTACTGGCTCACCGGCCTTTCCACGCACAAGCTTTAACAACCGGCACTCCGTAAAAAGTTTGCCTATATATTCACGGCGAAAGCAGTAAACAGATGGATCCTGAGCGGTCGGTCCTTCCTATCTGGTTTTGCCCCAAACTCCAAAATCCGTTCGCTAATTACTAAATATTAGCTCTTACCCTAAGGGTGAGACTGGGAGTGAATATGAAGAACATTACAATCAACAAACCGGTACAAGTCACGGCGCTTGGGTTCAAAAAGAACCTACGTGCGTACCCGCGCCAGATCGAGTTCGATGGCCGAACCTACGATTTCGTAGATTCAGGCTTAAGCTGCCTGGTGAAGCGCGGTGGCCTGGCGAGTCAGATTTTGACTTTGTCGGACGGCCGCTCGCAGTTTAGACTGCGAAGTGACAACCATGGTGGACTGTGGACGCTACTCTCTATGAGTGCATAAACAATCTACTAATAAATCGGCACTCCGTAACGGGTGCCGATTTGTTTTGTAACTATTATTACACCGCCTGTGTACAGATGTCCGTATAGTGGAACATATCTAAAGTAAGGAGATAACATGGCTGAGTTTGACGGGCTAAAGGCAATATTTTTCAATGGTACCTTAAAAAAATCTCCTGAAACCAGCAATACCGATGGCTTGCTGCAAGCAAGCGCCGAGCTTATGAGAAAGAATGGCGTTGAAGTAGAAGTTGTTCGCACGATTGACTTTGCTATTGCCAGCGGTGTCCAACCCGATATGCGAGAACACGGCTGGAGTGAAGATGATTGGCCGGCCCTATATGAACGCGTGAAATCAGCCGATATCGTAGTCGTATGTGGCCCGATCTGGCTTGGTGATAACAGCAGCCAAACAAAGCTCTTGATCGAACGGCTGTACTCAAACTCAGCTGATGTTAATGATAAAGGGCAATACATCTACTACGGCAAAGTGGGTGGCTGCATCATCACAGGCAATGAAGACGGGGTGAAACACTGCGCGATGAATATTTTATACAGCTTGCAGCACGTTGGTTTTACGATCCCTCCTGATGCCGACGCAGGCTGGATCGGACCGATTGGTCCGGGGCCAAGTTACCTCGATAAAGGCTCAGGCGGCCCTGAAAGCGATTTTACAAACAAGAATCTGACGTTCATGACATATAACCTCATGCACTTTGCAAAGATGCTTAAAGATAGCGGTGGCGTCCCCATAAAGGGCAACATTCCAGAGAAGTGGGAAGACGGCGAGCGCTGGGGATTTCACAACCCTGAATACAGATAAGAAAGGAGGTTACAATGCCGTATTCAAAACGTGAAGATCTGCCGGAAAGTGTGATAAATGTGCTCCCACCACATGCGCAAGACATTTACAAAGAAGCATTTAACAGTGCGTGGGATGAGTACAAAAAGCCAAGCGACCGCAAAAAAGGTGGCACGAGAGAGGAGGCTGCTCATCGCGTTGCTTGGGCAGCGGTCAAACACAAATACCAAAAAGGTAGTGATGATAAATGGCATCTAAAATCATAGGAGGACTTAGTGACAAAGCTGATTGACCCAACCACGAAATACCCGGTAATGGATATTCCTGAGCAGCGCCAAAGCGAGCCAGGTCTCGATAATGAACTAAAACCAAAAGCCGATCATGGCGAGCAATCGTACCAAGGCAACGGCCGGCTAGCCGGTAGAAAGGCACTAATCACAGGTGCTGATTCGGGTATTGGTCGCGCAGTAGCCATTGCCTACGCCCGCGAAGGTGCGGATGTGGCATTCACATATCTGCCTTCCGAGCAAGACGACGCGAAAGATACCCTAAGGCTTATAAAAGAGGCCGGTCAAGTAGCAGTGCCAATCATGGGGGATCTAACGAGCGAAGTATTTTGTCGAGAGCTCGTCGAGCAGGCGGCTGATACATTAGGCGGATTAGATATAGTGATCAATAATGCCGGTAAGCAGGTTCACATCGATGATATTTCCGAACTTGAAACCAAACAGCTTGTGGACACCTTTACTGTTAACGTATTCGCCATGTTCTGGATCGTAAAAGCAGCAATGAAATATCTTAAGCCCGGGTCTTCAATTATCAATACGACTTCTATTCAGGCATATAGTCCCTCAGCAGGCTTACTTGATTACGCGGCCACCAAGGGGGCAATCGCAAATTTTACAAAAGGACTAGCATCTCAATTAATTGAAAAAGGCATACGAGTAAATGCCGTCGCACCTGGCCCTATATGGACACCGCTCCAGCCGAGCTATGGTCAGCCAATGGAGAAGCTCGTTAAGTTTGGACGGGAATCTCCTATGGGTCGGGCTGGGCAACCAGCCGAACTAGCAGGAGCGTATGTATTTTTAGCAAGCGAAGAAGCATCCTATGTGACCGGTGAAATTATCGCTGTCACCGGCGGTATGCCTATTTCCTAAGAACTCCGGAATTCGTAACAATCAGATCGAGCGCAATATCGTGCGAACGTGTCTCTATGTGATCTGTTTGTTGAAAATCATATGCAAGGCCAATTTTCTGCGCTTTAACCTGCAAAGCTAGAAACCTATCGTACCAACCACCTCCAAAGCCTAGGCGGTTAAGTTCACGGTCAAATACCACAATTGGAACAATGATGACATCAAACTGAGAACTTGGGGGAGGGGTGGAGCGATCCGGGTTTCCAGTAGTAACCGAGATAGCTGGGTGGTTTTTTTGAATGAAGTCAGCAAGACTTGAAGTATCGACCTCATTCCACTGCGCCACAGAGCGATAGATGTGGAGTGCTGTAACTGTAGACCAGTCTACTGCCGTTTCAAGATATCCCATAATCTGTTTGTTTTTGTCAGTAACGTCAGATATGGTCATGTCGCGACGTCGCTCAATGAATCGGTTGCGAAGATCGGTCCTGTCCATACCGCTAGTATATACCCCATTGACAATTTATTTCACTTATGCTACGATGATAGTATAAAGGTGTCAAATCACCTTGGATGAATACCGTAATTCTCTTAAATAAGATCCACTCTTTAGAAAGTTCCGACCGTTCATCAGTAAACACGTGAACGAAAGGAATTCATGTCTCAATCAAATACACGCACTTTTAGTGCGCGCAAATCAACACGTCGTGTCAGTGCGTCGAACCGTTTTTCGCATGGTCGCAGCCGCATTGGCGGTCAACGCCAAAAGGGAAACCGTAAAGCCTACATCCATCCGTCTAAATTCGTAAACCTCACACCGAGCATTGCTAAAACGGATGTATACGTACCAACTCATCAGTTCAACGACTTTGAGTTAGCTGGCGTATTAAAACGCAATCTCGAAAAGATCGGCTTCGTAACACCGAGCGCCATCCAAGATCAAGCAATTCCACTCGTACTTAAGGGTAGTGATGTCATTGGTCTCGCCAACACCGGCACGGGCAAGACGGCTGCATTCTTATTGCCAATCTTGACTCACCTTATTCAAAACCCTGAGCGGGGTAGTGTCCTCATTATGGCTCCAACTCGCGAGCTTGCTCAGCAGATCAATGATGAGGCTCGCCGCTTCAGCACCCCTGATATGCGAATATACTCAACCGTTGTAGTTGGTGGCACGAACATCGAACGCCAAATTCGTGATCTGAAGCGCGGACCACATATCATTATTGGAACGCCGGGTCGCCTAAAGGACCTTCGTAACCGCAAAGCGCTTGATCTTAGCAACATCCGCCACTTCGTCCTCGATGAGGCTGACCGCATGTTAGACATGGGCTTCATTAATGACATCCGTGAGGTAGCCGCATTACTACCGAAAGACCGCCAAACACTTTGCTTCTCTGCAACTATTACGCCAACGATCCAAACGCTTATTCACGATTTCATGAAGGAACCTGAAACCGTGTCTGTTCGAACCGGTGAAACTTCTGATCACGTTGTGCAAGATATCATCGAAGCCAGCGATAAGCTCCATAAACAAGAGTTACTTAAAGAAATGCTTGTAAAAGATGAATTCGAAAAGGTTCTTGTATTCGGTGAAACGAAGTTTGGTGTACAGCGCCTCGCAGAGCACCTGTCAAAAGACGGTATTCCGTCTGAAGCAATTCACGGTAATAAATCCCAGAGTCAGCGTCAGCGCGCATTGAACGCCTTTAAGTCAAATAAGGTAAAGGTTCTTATTGCGACTGATGTAGCGGCCCGTGGTCTCGATATTCCAAACGTCAGTCATGTGATTAATTTCGATACACCGGCAACTTACGAAGACTACGTTCACCGCATCGGTCGAACCGGACGCGGTGGTGCGCACGGTACAGCATTCACATTCATCGACAAGCGGTAATACAGCCTTGAAGTCGCGTTTTCCAATCGTAGAAACGACTCTCGACAAAATTGTAGGTGGTGGGCAGGCTATCGGCACGCACCCTGACGGTCGTAAGTTATTTGTATGGGGCGGGTTACCTGGCGAAACCGTTCAGGTACAGATTACCAAAAAACGCTCCAAGCTTGCTGAGGGAAGAGTAGTTGAAGTGATTACACCGAGTGAGCAACGAATTGACCCGCGCGATCCTTCAAGCTACCTATCAACCAGTCCGTGGCAAATCATGACACCGGAGCTCGAGGGACATTACAAAGCAGCTCTTATTGAAGAAGCCTTTGAACTCCACGATATTGTTTTGCCCGATCCTATCGAGGTTAAGACCGACGGCAATCGCTTTGAATATCGTAATAAAATGGAATTTAGCTTTTACTGGGACGTTGAGTCGTCTACGTTGGATCTCGCGTTCTTTGTTCGGGCTAGTAAAGGTAAAGTTCCCGTAGATGGAAGTGCTCTCGCTCGTAACGAGATCAATACTCTAGCCCGAGCCGTACGAGATCTACTGCGCACCAAGCCGATCGAAGGTCGATCACTTAAGACCCTCATGATCCGTAGCAACCAGGCAGGGCAGTGCGTGTGGCAGCTCTACCTAAAAGATGATATGCCAAAGCTCATAAGTAAGGAGGAAGCGGCTAACCTTCCTGCAATTGGTGGACAGCTCATTTATTCTGATCCTAAAAGTCCAGCCAGCAAAATTACCAAGGTCTTAGCTTCGTTTGGCGAGACAAAGTTACAAGACACAGTTCGAGACATACCATTTACATATACAGCTGACGGCTTCTTCCAGGTAAATCTTCCACTCTATGAAATGGCGCTTCAAGATATGCACTCATGGCTTTCAGACCTTCCAACGATAGATATGTATAGTGGTATCGGAACGATTGGCCTCACAATTGGAAACCCAAGTGCAACGATATTAATTGAGCTTGACGATTCCGCAGTTGCATCAATGCGCCAAAATATCATAGCGCTCTCAAGCAACGCCCAGGCTGTTCACGCCTCAAGCGAGACGGTTCTGAATCATATTACGAAAGATGCTGATATCATCCTCGACCCGCCGCGTGCCGGTCTTCACCCGGATGTCGTCAAGCGACTTCTCGAGACCGGCCCAGCGCGGATCATTTACCTAAGCTGTAACCCGGTCACACAGGCTCGAGACGTGGCCTTACTTGCCGAACGTTATGGAATTAGGTCACACGTTGGCTATAACTTCTTTCCAGCCACGCCGCACATTGAGCATCTGGTTATCTTGGATCTAAAAGCATAAGCATCACTTGACGGGCAGTGGGTCGCACCAGTACAGTTAAGGCCATATGAACCGCGGTTTTACTATCGTTGAAGTCTTGATCGTTGTTATAGTGATTACTATTATTTCAACTATTGCTATCCTTGGCGCGTCCGCAATGACAAACCGAGCGCATAACTCAGATGCACTTTCAAAGATTGGAATTATTCAGTCAGCGCTCGATAAGTATTACCGAGAAAACAATGAATACCCATCCGCTCAAAGCCTTGCTGCCAGCGGAAACGGTCGTGCCCTCAGCGCGTCCCAATATAGTACAATCGCCCGAACTCTTGGCGTCAGTGAAAACGTATTAAATGGTGACGATTACAAGTTCATCCCATGCGCCGTTGGCACCTCACCGTGCACAGTCACTGCTTCTACCGATAGCAACTCAATCATGTACCTTACACGTACAGCGGCAGATGTAACAGCCGGAACGGCTCGAACCTTTGTGATGCCAAGTAGTGGCTGTAGTTATAACTTCCCAGCTCCTGGTAGCACCGCCGAAGCGGGGTACACAGCGAACATGTTGGCATATTTAAACCCGGCCGAAACCGACCCATGGCGCAAGTGGGTTGTCTTACCATCAAAAAACGGCAAGGTGACTTGGGGCGCATGGTGCTGGCAAGTACAGCTATAGCAACCTAGATAGTTTTTATACGACGGTATGCGAATTTTGCCGCTACCCGCCAATCGCCGCGTGCATCAGTGTCGAATTGCTTTATTTCTCCCCTACGAACCTCGGATATCTGAACAAGTGCAGGATTATATGGAGCAAGCGTACTGTAATATAAAAGATCTTCTTTGCTCGGATTTGTCCTGCCCGGAAACACCGATTTGAACTTCTCGCGGCCAATATCGTCAAAGTAATTAGGCTGCCCCTTGGGCGGAATATATAGTTCAGCAGTCAGCCCCATGCGGCTGACTATTTTTCGTATGTCTGCGAGCAGCAGCTTAGATGTGCCACTTACATAGAGAAGGAGTTGTTTCTTGGTGGTTAAAAACAGCGTGGCCGTGGCAACACGACTAACCGGCACAGAACGTACCACAACATGGTCGATATCGAGTGTCATACCGAAGCGAGTCTTGGCTATCTGCTCGATTGCCATGTCATCATATACATCCGGATTCATAGGGATATTGTACCACTGGTCAGTCCAAAAGCGGGCGAGCCACTGCTACAATGTAATAAGTGGATTTTGATACACGCTATAAGAAACTCAATCCTAAGCAACGCCAGGCTGTCGATGCGATCGATGGTCCATTAATGGTAGTCGCAGGTCCCGGCACTGGCAAGACCGAACTCTTAAGCATGCGTGCGGCAAATATCCTTCGTCGCACTGATACGCTTCCGGAGAATATCTTGTGCCTGACATTTACCGAAAGTGGCGCTTCTGCAATGCGAAAGCGCTTAACCGAAATAATCGGACAAGATGCCTACAAGATTGCAATCCATACGTTCCATAGTTTTGGTACAGAAATTATCAACCAGTACGGCGAATACTTTTATCACGGTGCGAATTTTAGGCCAGCATCCGAACTTAGTTCATACGAGCTTTTACGATCATTGTTCGATAGTCTCGACTTTTCTAATCCGCTATCCGGTAGCATGAATGATGAGTACACGCACCTTTCCGATACTCTCACGACAATTTCTGAGCTAAAGAAAAGCGGTCTCACGAACGAAGAACTTTTACAACTATTAGATGCTAACGATGCCGTACTCGATAGCGTAGAAAAAGACCTCGCCCAAGTTTTCTCTACCCGCGTTTCAACAAAAACTGCCTCAAGCTTGTCGCCTATCGCAACAAAGCTCGCTCAAAGTGAGCCGTCAACACTTCCACCCGGTATTACACCACTCGGGAATGTATTAGCGCTTAGTTTGGCGCATGCCATTGACTCAGCAGTAGATAGTGACTCATCAAAGCCGGTGACTGCGTGGAAAAACGCTCACATGGAAAAAAATGATAAGGGTGAGCTTGTTTTTAAAGACCGTAAGCGCTCGAACAAACTCCGCGCGGTAAGTTATGTGTATTATCAATATCTTATGAAGATGCAGGAAGCCGAATTGTACGATTTCGACGACATGGTTCTTCGGGTCGTTCATGCCATGGAAGTATTTCCGGAGTTAACCTATAACCTGCAAGAAAAATACCTGTACATTATGGTCGATGAGTTCCAGGATACGAACCTGGCCCAAGCACGTATCTTGCAAAACCTTACAACCGTGCCAAGCGGAGACTCACCAAACATTATGGTAGTTGGCGATGATGATCAAGCAATTTACAGTTTCCAGGGTGCTGAGGTTGGCAATATTCTTAGTTTTCGGGATCGGTTCGAAGACGTGAAGATCATTACATTAACTGATAATTACCGTTCTGCCGACACGATTCTTCAAGCATCGAGGCGCATCATCACCCAGGGAAGCGAGCGCCTTGAGCGATACCTTGAAGAAATTGATAAAACATTGACCGCGCACCGTGTTGATACGAACGCGGATGTATCACTCGATTCGTATACGCGTATAGAAGACGAACGGCGAGGTATCGTAAACCGTATAAAGCAGCAGATCACCGATGGTGCCGAGCCAAGCTCAATCGCCGTACTCGCACGCCGTCATCATGAACTTGTTGCGCTATTGCCGTATTTTGCCGAACAGGATATCCCAGTGAACTATGAGCGGCGTGACAACGTGTTGGAATCAGATATCATCGTGCAGCTCTTGTTACTCGCCCGAATCGTATGCGCACTATCCGAGGGCTCGATAGGCGAGGCTGATGCATTACTTCCTAAGCTACTAGCTCATCCTGCATGGGGATTTGATATCGAAGCCATCTGGAGTTTGAGCCTACGGGCATACAAAAACCGAGAAGGTTGGCTGCAGGAAATGTCAGTCACACCCGAGTTCAAACCACTTCACACGTGGCTGCTTAGCAAGTCGCGAGATGTTACCAGCGAACCTGCCGAGCGTATCATCGACGACCTTGTTGGCAATCCGAATGAAGACCGTTCAGACTCTGAATTCTATTCACCTTTATTTCCATACTTCTTCGCCGAAGAGCATCGCATTTCAGATCCGGACTCATATGTTACGTACCTGGAAGCCCTACGAACCATTCGTTCAAAGCTGCGCGAATATCGACCAGATGAACAGCTCAACCTGCATGATTTTGTTGATTTCGTTGACCTCCACCAGCGCCTTGGAAGTGCAATCACCAGCGTTCGTATTCGATCGGACGCATCGGACGGCGCGGTTAACCTGATGACTGCGCACAAGTCGAAAGGGCTTGAGTTCGATCATATTCATATAACCGGGGCGGTTGATTCAGCTTGGGGCGAACGCGTGCGTTCACGCTCACGTCTCATTGGCTACCCGGACAATCTTCCGATTAGTCCAAGTGGGGATACAATCGACGAACGCCTGCGGCTATTTTTCGTAGCCATGACACGCGCTAAATCGACACTCACGATTAGTTACTCCGCACTTAATGAGAACGGTCGCGAAACGCTTCCAGCCAGCTTCCTGCTGCAATCCGAACTAGAACCTGCACAGCATGAGCCAACTTCCGACACCGAATCGATCATTAATGAGTTACGAGCCGAGTGGTATCGGCCGTACGTCACGCTTGGTGGCGACACGATGCGCCGTGTGCTGTCGCATTCACTTGAAAATTACAAATTGAGTGTCACGCATCTCACATCATTCCTCGATGTGCCTCGTGGTGGGCCAGACTATTTTCTACTTAATAATTTACTGCATTTTCCTACGTCGAAACATCCCAGCGCACAGTATGGTTCGGCAGTCCATGCCGCACTTCAAAATGTCCATAGCCACTTATCAGCAACTGGTAAACGAAAGCCTGTCGAAGATGTTTTGCAGGACTTTGAATCAATTTTAGAAGGTTTTCGTATGCCCGCGGATGATATGCAGGCATACTTACAGCGCGGCACTGCAGCGTTATCGGCATTTCTATCGCATCATTACGATGATTTTACCGACTCACAGAAGGTTGAGATCAGTTTTGCAAACCAAATGAGCTTGGTTGGCGATGCACACCTTACTGGCGCCCTCGATCTAGTTGATATAGATACAGACGCGAAAAGCATGGTTGTGACCGATTATAAAACGGGTAGCGCATCGCTCAGCTGGAGTGGCAAAACTGACGGCGAAAAAATGAAGCTACATAAGTATAAGCAGCAGCTCATGTTTTATAAGCTCCTTGTTGAAAACTCGCGTGACTATGCAGATTACTCCGTAATGCGTGGTGTCTTACAGTTCGTCGAACCCACAAGGTCAGGCCAAGTCGTACACTTAGATACATCTTTTGAGCAAAGTGAACTAGATCGCTTTGCTGAACTGCTTCGAAATGTATATCGGCTAATCACAACATTGACCTTGCCAGATACTTCCATATATCCGGATACGTTTGCCGGTGTAAAGGCATTCGAAGACGATATCGTATCTGGTAAATATTGACTTTACACCTTAAATGCTGTACAGTAAGTATGTTCAGGTGGTCGAGCATGGATATGAGTCCAGAATGAATTGTGGCCCCATATCCATGCTCCTGTCTGTGCACATTGACAGGAGTAGTGTAACGTAATCCCGTTCAGCGGTCCGAACCGCCGCTCCGGGAGTCTGAAGGGAAGTGCTGTCACCGCGAGTGGCGCATTTCCGGCAGGCCCTCTCTCACCCGAAAGAGGGCCTGCCATGGACCTAGCTCCAGTTCGCTGGAGGAATGTTTGAATGATGTCTGCCGGGGTCTCCGACGATGCCGGCACATCCTTCATTCGCCCTGTGTGGGTCCTGGGGTAATTAGGCACAGTTGGTCTGATTTACTTCCGGTCCACACAGGGCCTAAAGCATCTCGGTGCTCCCGAGTTGCCGGGGTTCAACCCAGGCACATGCACCGAGATACGGCCGCCCCTTCGCAGGGGGTCCTGTACGAAGGGGCGGCCACCCAAATGTCCAGTTTCCGATTCGACAGCCTCGAGGAGGTGATTTCCGTGGGTTTTTTCGAACCGCATTCGCATGACGAGGTCGACAAGGCCATCGATGCTGTACGTGACGGCCTGGCAGACCAGAAGCAGCGCGACATGGTCAAGGAGGCCGCCGCGCAGTCAGGTTCCCGTGGCAAGAGGGCTCTGGCCGCGATCCAGAACCGGCGCTGACACAACCGAGAACGGACAAATTACGCAGCCAGCGTGATTTATTGGGAACAAGCACTACTCCTGTCCGTCTCACAGAGTTCATGAAAACAATTCGTGACATCTGTGAGACGTTTTATTTTCACTTGTCAAAATGATAAGATGAAGATTCTACGAATGTCATATAAAAAGGAGTAATTAGAATGACCGAATTCGGCATGCAACCAGTATTTGACAGTGGCGACACACGTAAGACCCCATTCGAGATGACGCTTGGTAAAAGTCGCGGCGAGCGACCCGCAGACAAGTCAGAAGACACAGGGGAATCAGAACAGCGTAACCTAGGCGATGCGGCACTTCGGCCACTTGATACAGGTTACTCTCAGCGTCACGGCAATCCTGTCGAAAGTTTTGAAGATCCAGAGGGTCTTAGTTTCAGCGCATAGTATATGAGTTTTTGGCACGATCTCCCACGTCCGTTCATGATACTCGCGCCAATGGAAGCCGTGACCGATGTTGTATTTAGGCAAGTTGTTGCCAAAGCCGCTGCACCCGATCTATTCTTTTCTGAATTCACAAACGCTACAGGATGGGCTGCAGCAGGAGATCGTGCGATTGGCGGGCGATTGATCCGTGAAGATAACGAAGGCCCAATCGTCGCTCAACTATGGGGTACTAAACCCGATGCCATGGCGCTTCTCGCCGCGCACTGTAAAACCTTAGGCTTCAATGGTATTGATATTAATATGGGATGTCCTGTCACACACGCAACGAAAAGTGGTGGAGGTGCAGGCATGATTCGCACGCCTGAACTCGCTGCCGAAATGATTGCAGCGGCTAAAAGTAGTGGTTTACCCGTTAGCGTAAAGACTCGCCTCGGATATAGCAGACTAGATGAATGGACAGATTGGCTTACGCATATTCTGCGTCAAGATATCGAAAATCTAACTATTCACCTGCGTACCAAAAAAGAAATGAGCAAGGTTCCAGCGCATTTTGAACTTATTCCAGCTATAAAGAAACTCCGAGATGAAATAGCGCCAAATACTTTACTTACAATCAACGGCGACATTGAAACAAGAGAGCATGCGCTGCAGCTCATTAGCGAAACTGGAGTCGACGGTGCAATGATCGGGCGCGGTATATTTCATAACCCATTTGCATTTGAGCAAGAACCGAGGTCGCATAGCAGGGAAGAGCTGCTTAGTCTTTTAGATTATCAACTCGACTTACATGATGAGTGGAATACTGTAGATCATCCGCGCAAGTTTGACCCTCTCAAACGTTTTTTCAAGATTTACGTGCGAGACTTTGAAGGCGCCGCTGAGCTGCGTGACGCGTTGATGCATAGCAAAAACACGGACGAAGTCCGTGTCCTGCTTGCTAAAAACTAGCGACCTTTACTTGCGGTTACGTCGACGTAGGCCGGCAACATTTAGGCGAACTTGGTGACGATCGACTAGTGCCTGCGCTTGTTCAATTTCAACCTGGCTCTTTGCAGACTCTTGCATCTTGAGAGCTTTTTCGAGTGCAGCTTTACTTTCAGCTTCTACGATATCATCACCGTGGTCGGCCTCATCTACGAGTACACGTACGCCTTGCTTCGTGACTTCAACAACACCTCCGGATACGGCAAAGTATTCTAGCTTGTCATCGTTATCACTCTTCGCATACCGCACTGCGATGACTCCGGGCTTAGCAACCGAAACCAGCGGTTCGTGACCTGGAAAAATCCCAATAGGGCCAGCCAGAGTAGGAACTCGGACTTCATATGCATCCGAGTCAACTTTGATTCCAGCGAGTGTCACTAATTCAAATTTCACGAGTGACTAATCCTTCTTTTCTGAAAGCGGGCCACCAGCCATATAGAACCAGCTTTCCGGCTTGTCATCATACTTACCGTCTAGAATATCGGCGACGTCCTTAACGGTGTCTTCAACTTTTATGTATACACCGTCGTTACCGGTGAACTGAGTCGCCACGAAGAATGGCTGCGCGAGGAATCGCTGCAATCGGCGAGCACGGTTAACAACTTTTTTCTGTTCATCAGATAGTTCATCCATACCAAGAATCGCGATGATATCTTGAAGGTCCTTGTACTGCTGCAAGATACGTTGCGCTTCGCGTGCCACCTTGTAGTGTGTTTCACCAACGACTTCGGGGTCGAGAATAGTTGAAGTGGAGTCCAGGGGGTCAACAGCAGGGTAAATTCCGATCTCGGTAAGAGCACGGTTCAAGCTAATTGTTGAGTCCAGGTGGGCGAATGTTGTAGCTGGTGCTGGGTCGGTCAAGTCGTCTGCTGGTACATATACGGCCTGTACAGATGTGATCGAACCTTTCTTCGTACTGGTGATACGTTCCTGCAAAGCACCCATTTCTTGTTGCAGGTTCGGTTGGTATCCAACAGCAGAAGGCAACCGACCAAGCAGGGCAGATACTTCAGCACCAGCCTGGGTAAATCGGAAGATGTTGTCCACGAATAGCAGCACATCCTTTCCTTCATCACGGAAGGTTTCAGCCATAGCAAGACCCGTTAGGGCAACACGCAGACGCGCTCCCGGTGGTTCGTTCATCTGGCCAAACACAAGACTCGTTTTATCAAGAACCCCGGCGTCCTTCATTTCATGATAGAGGTCATTACCTTCACGAGTACGTTCACCGACTCCGGCGAATACAGAGTTCCCAGAGTGGAACTTGGCAATGTTGTTAATCAGCTCCTGAATAAGAACGGTCTTACCAACACCCGCACCACCGAATAGTCCTACCTTACCACCCTTAGCGATAGGCGCGAGCAGGTCAATCACCTTAATACCGGTTTCTAGAATCTCAGTCTTATTTGACTGTTCGCTCAGCGCTGGTGGTTCGCGGTGAATCGGTGCCATTTTGGCGCCTTTTGGCACAGGCATACCATCGATCGGCTCACCGACAACGTTAAACATGCGTCCCTGCGTACTATCACCAACTGGCACGCTAATGGCCGCGCCCGTTGCGACAACTTCGTCACCACGCTTGAGTCCATCGGTGCTCTGCAGTGAGATCGCTCGCACGGTGCGCTCGTCAAGGTGTTGTGCAACCTCAAATGTAACTGTTTTGCCGTGTAATTTAGTTGTCAATGCGTCGTAAATCGCCGGCAAATTCTTGCCTTCGAATTCCACGTCAACGACGACACCTACTACCTGGGTTATCGTGCCTGTATTCTTACTCATCATCATCTCCTTCATCAAATCTCATTACCATAACGTCCGATCCATATGCCCAGGCGTCTTCTTCGGGCACATACAGCCACTCGCCGTTCGAGAAGCGCCAACATTTTTTTACACTTTCTTGCTCGGGCTTCATGCTTAATGATTCGGTCATTTCATTGCCTCCGCACCGCCACTTATTTCAGCAAGTTCCTGAGTAATAGCAGCTTGACGCGCCTTATTCATAGCGAGCGTAAGATCCTCGATCAGATCACCAGCGTTATCGGTAGCGTTTTTCATGGCCAGCATACGCATACTGTGCTCACTCGCACGTGCGTCTAAGAATGCCTGGAATAACTGGGCGTTCAGCAGACGATACACTACGTTAGTGAGAACCGTTTCGGTGTCAGGCTCGAACACCGCTTCACGAATCTCATCACTTTCCGGGGCACCAATACTTCCTGCCGGCAACATACGTTCAGTCTTAGCAACTTGTGTAACACTCGATACGAATTCGGTATATATAAGATCAACCGCATCGACATCACCGTTCGTAAACTGATTGAACGCAGTGTCAAGCGCAGCGCGTAGCTCGTGGCCTTCCAATGCATCAGGCAAGTCTTCGTATGCTCCTAAAAGTTCAGCATCTTTCAGACGCGTAACGAAACTGGTTACTTTCCGGCCGATCGCGATAGACTTCGTACCGATATTTTCTTTACGGTCGGCTAATACCTCGCGCAGGTATTGCTTTGAGACATTGCTGTTATATGCACCTGCTAGTCCCTTATCGCTTGCAACAACAATAAGCAAACGATTTTTAATCTCGCGAGCCTCAAACAATGGATGACCCTTTGTCTCACCCTGTTTGGCTAGATGAGCTAAGATTTCGCGAGCCGAGTTGGTATATGGAGCAGTTGCTTTAGTCGCATCCTGAGCTCGACGCATCTTTGAAGCCGCAACCATTTGCATAGCCTTGGTAATCTGCTTGGTATTCTTTACCGAGCGGACGCGGGATTTTAGCTGACGTTGGCTAGGCATTATTCTCCTCGGATTTACCAAGCTCTACCGTATGCTCGACCACATGCTGTGAAAGATAATTGGCGTAAGTACCATCATCCTTTACTTCGACAACCGTGTAACCCTCGTCTACAAATGGGTTATCAACCATGTATGTACCCGGTCGAAACGGTGGAGTATCAAATACGATATTGCCGCTCATGACTATCCTTCGAAACCTTTCGCCGCCGATTTAGCAGCCTTTTCGATCAACTTAGCACTCACGCTGCCAGATTCAACTTTTTCTGTACCCTTATTCAATTCACGCATTTCTGTCTTGTTATCAGTCCAAAGTTTAGTGAGTAGCGCTGCCTGCGCATCTTTGATACTCGCCGCCGGAACTTTATCGAATAAACCTTCATTTACCGCATAGATACTGGCAACTTGCTCCCACACACTCATCGGTTGATACTGATGCTGCTTAAGTAGCTCAGTTAAACGCTGTCCGCGTTCAATTTGGTTACGTGTCGCTTCATCGAGATCAGAACCAAACTGCGCAAAGCTTGCGAGTTCACGGAACTGGCTCAGTCCGAGCTTCAGACCACCACCAACGCTCTTAACTGATTTAGTCTGGGCATCACCACCGACACGCGATACGGAAAGACCGGCTGAAATGGCTGGGCGAATACCTTGGTTAAATAAGTCGGTTTCCATGAAGATCTGGCCGTCAGTGATTGAGATAACATTCGTAGGAATATATGCCGAAATATCACCTGCCTGGGTTTCAATAATAGGCAGAGCAGTCAGGCTTCCAGCACCGAGCTCATCGCTTAGCTTTGAAGAACGCTCCAGCAAACGCGAGTGTAGGTAGAAAACATCACCCGGGAAGGCTTCACGTCCTGGTGGGCGTCGGAGTAGCAGTGACATCTGACGATAGGCAACGGCGTGTTTTGTCAGGTCGTCGTAGATCATCAGTGCGTGACCTTTGTTGTCACGGAAGTATTCACCCATTGCAGTTGCCGCGTACGGCGCTAAGTAGAGCAGAGAAGCCGGGTCAGACGGACCTGTTGCAACAACAATAGTTTGGTCCATAACGCCTTCTTGCTTTAAGCGTTCCACAAGACCTGCAATCTTAGAAAGCTTTTGACCGATCGCAACATAGATGTTCACGACACCGGTCTTTTCGCGACCTTGATTAATCATGGTGTCAATTGCAATAGCTGTCTTACCAGTCTGGCGATCACCGATAATCAACTCACGCTGACCACGGCCGATAGGGAACATAGCGTCAATCGCTACGATTCCGGTCATCATAGGTTCATGCACGTGCTTACGACCCATAACACCTATCGCTTCGCGCTCAACAGGGTTGGTCTGCTTTGTCTTAATAGCTGGACCGCCGTCGAGTGGACGTCCAAGTGGGTCGACAACTCGGCCCAATAGTTCTTCACCAACAGGCACTGTTAGAATCTCGCCCTTTAAGCGGACCGTGTCACCAGCCGAAACCTTGCTGTCATCGCCAAGGATAACCGCACCAATCTCGTCTTCCATAAGGTTCAATGCGAAAGCTTCAACAACACCAGCCTTGGTATCAATCTGCAGCACTTCGCTGTATCCGGCTTGCTTAAGGCCATGAACCCACGCCACGCCGTCACCAACACGGATAACCACACCGGCGTCTTTTAAGCCTTCTGATGAATCCAAGCCTGCAATCGCTGCCTGGAGGTCTTTTGATAAGTCTGCAACTTGTAATTCTGCCACGTTACGTTCTCCTACGCCGTCAATTTGTCTAATTTAGTTACTACCGAAGCATCGAGTTGACGATCAGGAAGTTCCAATCGTATTCCACCGATGAGTGATTCATCTACTCGTTCGCGAAGCACCACAGTCTTTACGTTTTCGTAATGGTCCTTTACGAATGAGTCGATGGTTTTTTTAGCATCTGCCGAAAGTTTACGTGCCGATACGACCGTACCCACAACTACTCCGCGGTCGATCAGAGCCGTTTCAATGTCACGCACCAGTAAGTCCGCTTCGTTTTTGCGGCCAGAATCGAGCAGATAGCCAGCAATCTCGTTGAGTACCTTGCTACGAGATTCGCCACCAGCAATCCGGACTGCAGCCTGCGAAGCGATCTTACGTCGTGACAACACAGCCATTTAGCGCCTCGCGCCTTCGACAGATTTTTTAATAAGCGCAGTATCGAGCTTTTCATCTGCTACCCCAGCAACGGCCAGTGAAGCAGCCTTCTTAACTAGCTGGACCGTGTCCTTCTCTAGGGCTTTACGTGCAGCTAATACGTCCTTCTTGATATCTTCTTGCGCTTCGGCAACGATGCGCTCAGAGCGTGCTTTTGCCTGACTCTCGGCTTTCTCGATCATCTGAGTGGCTTCATCCTTGGCAGTTGATACAATATCAGCTGCTTCTGTACGTGCTTTTTTGAGTGTTGCCTCAATTTTAGCCTGCGCCTCATCTGCCTTTTTTTCGGCCTGCTCGGCAGCCTTACCAGCTTCTTCTATCTTGGCCTGACGGTCGTCGACTGCTTTCATAAGCACAGGGAACACGAACTTGCCGAGTAACAGAACCAGAACAATAAAGGCGATTGCCTGGAAGATTAGCATCTCAAGATTGATGCCAAGCGAACTAAACAGATCACCCGATCCCTCAGAGTGGGCTGTTTCTGCAGCCAAGTACGTGATATTTCGTAACATGTCTTAAAAATCCTGACGCTTGCTTAAATGAACTTCGCGATGATCGCAACAACGATACCGATAATTGCCAACGAGTCAGCAAAGACGATAGCGGTGATCATAAGTGTACGAATGTTCGAAAGCTGTTCCGGGTTGCGTCCAAATGCGTTCAACGCACCGTTACCGATAAAACCGATACCGATGGCTGCACCAAGTGCTGGCAGGGCGTATGCGAGACCGAATGCTAGTTGTTCCATGTAGTTATAACTCCTTGTTTTATTACCTAAATTATATCATTCACTCTGATGTGGCCTTGGCGGTGTGATCAGGAGCAGAATGTTCAGAAGAAGAATCGTGCGAGCCGTGGCTTTCGACTGCCAAGCCCGTAAAAATAACGGTGAGGATAAAGAATACGTATGCCTGGATAAAGCCGATAAAGAGCTCAAATGCCATAAAGGCAGGAAGCAGGGCAACGGATAGATAGCTCGTTAAGACAGCGATAATGAGTAGTAATATTTCGCCGGCGAAGCAGTTACCGAACATACGCAGGCTGAGGGCGGCATATCGTGAAAACTCACCAATCAACTCCAAAATACCTTCGAATGCGCCCACAAAATCTTTCAGTGGGTTCCGCAAGTATCGCTTAGCATTGCCAATGGGACCATGTGCCCTGAATGCATAGAACTGCACCATAACCATAACGATGATAGCTACGGCAAATGTAAAGTTAAGATCGGCAGCGATCGAACGGAGGACGGACGCGTCGTTATATGTAATCGACTCTAGGCCAGGTAACACACTCATCCAATAGCTAAATAACATGTAAAAGAATATTGTCAGCGCAAGCGGTGCTACTTTACGAGCCAGCTTTTTATCAGGAATTACGCTGTCAATTTGGCTTAACATACCCTCGAACGCCCACTGCACAAGTCCGACGAATCGATTGTATTTGCCTCGTTTCACCATGCTCGTTACATAACCAAAAACAATAAGTAAAAGAATCAGGCTAACCCCACCGGTTAACAGGGAGTTCGTTACGCCGAATCCACCAATACTAAATAATTCCTGCGAAGCAAGATGGACGGGAATTTCGGTTGCTGCGACTGTCGTTATCATGAATTCTTTACGTTCCTAAATTGTTGTCGAATGAGAAGGGCTGCTATGACAATACCGATCGTTACGCCTACAAGCGACCATAGTGGGCCGGTACCCCAACTTGTGTCCGCCCATAGACCTAAAGCCGTTAGTCCTAGCGTCGGTACGAACATCCTCCACGTTGTATCGAGCATAGTTGCAAGCAATAAAACGACCGTCGTTCGTTCCGGCGGTCTGGGAGTGCCGCTCGGTGTATCGTCTGGCGCCCTCATGTACACTATATATAGTATCAGACGAGAGGATCTATTACTATATGCCACGACGCCATACACCTCAACGCCACGACCGCTACAAACCAGATTTACCATGCCAGCGAAAACGTCGCTTTAAATCCGAAGCCGACGCTCTACAAGCAATCGAAACCGCCGCGCTCTATGACATACGAGTGGAACTTCTCACATATGCATGCCCATACTGCACAGGCTGGCACTTAAGCTCTGTAAAATCTAGTAAATAATCGACTTTGGTGGATCTTTAATGACATTTGGCGCCAAGATCGGAGCTGTATAGTACCGCGTTACGCCATCTTGGATTCCAAAGAAGCTATTATTAGCACGACCCCAGCAATAAAGTTGGTTCGAAAAGTTCATCGCGCAAAAACTCCAGTTGCCGGCGAATATCTTCCGAAACTTCATACCGTTCGCGGTGACCTTTACGGCAATCCCAGAGCTTATGGTACCGTTCCAGTTTGCATGCCAGCTAGCATCATACACATGCCCAGCAGTAGCAGAGCCTGGATCACTGGCCAGTATGTAACCAGGCGATGTATTTCCATCCCCATGCATCGAGAACTGTCCTAGCCCCCAACACCACGCTTCATCATTTATATCAATTCCACATGCGCTAAAAGCCCCGTATCGCATTGATTTAAACTGCATACAACTACTACCACTGCCTAAATTCTTAACACAGTTAGTAGGACTAGCGCGGTTAGCAACCGTGCCCCAACCGTCATCGGGTCCGTACCCGCTATCACCGGCCTGGCCTTTAAAGTTGGCACCAAAGCAGCGTAGCTCATTAGTTGTATACCGAGCACACATTTCGTCTGAGCCGCTTAATAGCTCAACTATATTGGTTGATGATATACCGGTAGGGGTGGTATTTACATCGAAGCCACGACTTGTTAAGCCGGGACAGTCTGACACGACTGGATTTGGCTCCCCTGGTATGCGACAAAACCAATTTGCTGCACTATTCACTCGTAAACCCCAGCACCAGATTTGACCCGCAGCAATACCACACACATGATGCGAACCACCGGCAACATCAGTATAGTTTGAACCAGTAGCGCGCATAGGTGATGAGTAAGCAGCACCATTCGGAATTGCAGAATTTCCAAAGTTGTAATTTAGATTTCCGCCCCAGCAGTAGATATATGCACTTGCTTCAGTACTAAGCCCACAAGTACTGTAATTTAACATCGTGACCTTCTTCCACCTCCCGGTCGTATTTTGTCCTGCAACTACAAGAGTTGGTACCGACGTATTACTCGACGACCCGTTACCCAAGAATGAACTGTAATTGTATCCCCAACAATATGCATAGTCCGTAGTAGCAATAGCGCAGAAGCTTGACTGCGGGCCACCACTAACAATCGACTTAAAGCGTAGTGACCCGCTCACGGGTTTAGCTTCGGAATGCGCCGTAGTTGTACCATCCCCAAGCTGGCCATAGGTATTATCTCCCCAGCAGTATATCTGTTGATCATATGCAAGTGCACATGCAGACACTGTGTCTCTTCCGAAAACAATATCTTTCCACTGCGTCAGCCGGACACGCACACTCGATGCCTTTGCTTGCGTAGTAGAGGCTGTACTGCCAGACGCTTTGACATTGTCGAGCGAGGCTGTGACCGTCACTGTCTGTATGCCATTAGCATCCGTATTGACCGTTCCACTTACGCTAAATGTGGTTCTCAAAACCGTTTGGTTATTTGAATTTTTTACATCTAGAAGATACGCGCTGCCGCCATTAGATGTTCCGTCACATTTTGTATCAGGTCGTAAAGTTCCGCTAGCCCAGGCCACAACACCTAGATTCTTCTCAAGACATTTTTGAGCCATAGTGCGACCTGAATCAACCGCATCCGCCAATGCCTTCGCCTTGTACTGCTCCTTCAAAGACGTGTTGATAGAGCTGGTTGCAACCAAACCTGTCAGTAGCACCATTAGCATTACAACTGATGCAATCATTACTGTCGGCAACGCGAAGCCATACTTCGTGGCATGCTTATTAGATCTTGTATATCTCAATGTGTTTAGTACCTTGTTAGTGTCGGTGAGTAGATTGTGGTTGTTTGTGGCAAGCCATAGCGGCTCGACGTACCAGCTGGAAGCGAGATACCATTGTATACCCAGCCTATTGACCCGAGTGCCGCAGCATCCGGGTTATTCACTACACTTACGTAACTCGAAGTATAGTTCGCTATATACATTTTATCATCCGGTGCCCGAAGTACCTGTCCACCGCCATCACTACCTGGCGTTGGTTGGGTGCTTCCCACATACTGCTCGGTTGCTTTCACACCAGCATCTGATGATGCACCTATCAGGCTATACCGTACGAGACGAGCGGGGTAGAGGGTTGACGCGTAAATGTAATCCCCAGAAGGTGAAAAGTCCGCCGAGTATCCGTGATTATTTTCGGTAGTATACGCATTCCAGGCGAACTGATTTGTTACAACACCAGTCAGCGCGTTAAAGCCCATTACTCTGATCATTCCATTAATATACGAGCACGTTCCTATGCAGTGGTTGCCAGCCATCATCACTAAGCGGCTGTAGTTATAATTGAAATTCAGAGACCCAAAACCTGAGTTACCTGAATACCCAGGATACTGAGATACTGCCGAGTATGTATACGACGTCGGCGGACCTGTCACAACACCGCTATTACTAAATGAGAATACGAGCACTCTTGTTGTAAAAGGGCTGAACGTCAGCACCCAGTAGCCAGATCCATCTGCCTTTGGAGCGGCCGTCAGCGCCTCCGAGGAGTAATCGGTAGTACCGGGCCAGAGATCTATCTTTTTTCGAGTCACATCGACATCGCCGAGGCCACCGTTCAAACTCATATCAATAACCGTCGAGAAAAGTTCGCCTGCGTTCGTATACAAGTTTTCTGCGTTATTCGATATAACCACATACTTGCTTTCGTCCGATCCGATAGGGAACACGACCGCACCTTGTGTGGTGCTACCGTTTGCACCCAGTCCGCTACCATTAGCCATCGCCGTCCCGTTCCTGTTCCAGATCGTGATTCCGTTCGTCCAGAATTGTAGTTGGCCGCCTTTAGTCGATATGGCCGTGGATCCTTCGATTGCCGTACACCCCCCACCAGGGCAGGGTACCTGGAATGAGCTCATGGAATTCCCGGTGTTACCGAAATCAAAACCTACGCGATTACCGAACATCCAGTACCGCTTTGCAGGTCGTGAAAGACTCGGGTTATTTTTAAAGACAAGCGATTGGTGCTGGTCGTTTACTCGTGATGACGCCAGTACGCGTCCACTCTTAAGCAGACTCACACTACCGGTTATATCGTACTTGCGCTCCGAGCCATTGCCGGTGGCTACCGATACTTCAAATGTTGATCGATAGCCTTGTTCATCCGTCACCCCGCAGCGAGCGTCAGTACTCGTAATTGGGCAGGGGAACAGCTCTGCGCCGGTACAGTCCGTATTCGGTTTGAGTGTATTCGTTGTCCACTGTGGAACAAAGTTATATTTTTTTAAACACGAGTATGCGAATACACTGCCGCTTTCAGCGGCGTCATTTGCAAGCTTTTGAAAGTATTGGTCACGTAGGGCAGAGTTGATACTGCTCGTCGCTACCAGGCCAGACAGCAAAACCATGAACATCACAATAGATGCGATCATGACGGTCGGAAGCGCAAATCCCCTCTGAGGCCTCATCCCATTCGCGTGTTTCATAGCGGTTACGTCTATCATAGCACCAATAGCAACGTTCGAAGTCATATATGCTACATGAATTTTAGTGTATAATGTATAGTAACTTAACACACGAAAAAGGAGTGAACTACCGTGAGTGACCAACCAGCCGTTACCGTATACAGTACAACGTGGTGCGCGTTCTGCGCGACAGAGAAGCAATGGCTCGATAAGCTTGGTGTAAAGTATGTTTCAAAGAACATCGAAGAGGATGAAGACGCCAACAAAGAACTCCTAGATAAGCTTGGTGGTAACTTCACGGGTGTCCCTGTAACAGATATCGCAGGCGAGATGATCCTCGGGTTCAATCGTCCAGCGCTCCAAGCCGCTCTCGATAAGAACGACCTGGTTCCTGCAGCAGCCTAGTCGCTTACGCTTGCGAGCAATAGATTCGAGGCCTATCTTTATTAGATGAGCTTAGAACTTCAAGGCCCAGTTTTGAATGAGCAGGTCCTTTTCGATGACCGGCTTGTTCTGGTTATAAAAGATCCGTTCGGTATGTGCGAGCTTATGGCTGGTAAAGAATCTTTTCCGTTATGCGTGCATCACGACTCGGATATAAAAAATATATACGACGCGTCTCTACGCTTTAATCCGGCTGACGGAACTTCAGAACGGTTCTTAGCTGGCACAATCGAATATGATCCAGGGCTGTTCCCAAAATCCGCACACGAGCGGTTCTCGCAATTGTTCAGTGACCTGACTGAAGATGATTCCTTTTTCTCGAGGGGTCAAATTGCCTTAGTGAAAGATCAAGCCACAGGTTCACAGGGCCTGATAATATCACTCGATGAAACAGGTCAGACTATACGGATTTACGATGTACCGAAAGAAGATAAGTCGCCTGTGTCACGCGCGATAATGTACGCTGATTTCGGCGGTCGGAATGATCTAGACGTTGATCTTGCTGCCCGCACAGCAGCGGCCTGGTACATAGCACAAATATCCTTAGGCAGGGCAGATGATTCATTTGCCGAAGGTCCGCATCATATGATCCTTGAGTCACTGGCGTACGACAAGCTCGCTGAGCTCGAAGATACAACTGCGTATTTCCGAAAATTCCAGAAGCTGGACAACAAAAGAGTTCCGGAGCTTGTTATTTCGGAAACCGAACTTTATCTTTTAGCTGAGTGCGGGCTTTCTCCTGAACGCTACGCCCACATACTTGATGAGCTAAAAAACCGGTGGGGGAAAGTTTACGATTCAGGCAGTAGCGTAGGAGTCATCAGAGCCTCTGACATTGCTGAACTTATGAGTGTGCTCAATTACTGACCAATTTTTACTACCTCGGCCTGCACAGCTTTTCTAAAGTAGTCGTCGTGGCTGACATATAAAATTGCACCGCCGTACTTTTTCAGTGCGGTCTCAAGCTCCTCAATGCTCGGTAAGTCCAAGTGGTTCGTTGGCTCGTCCAAGATCAACAGTTGAGGATCGTTGGCAAGCATAGCAATAATCTGCAGTCGTGCCTTCTGGCCACCCGAAAGCCGTTTTACTGGAATATGGCCGTCAGCCTCAATAAATAAGTAGTCGCTCATAAGGCTCCGGATTTTCGTTTCTGAAATCGCCAAGTTCCTATCCATATAGGTGCGTTCAATTGCTTGCTTGAGCGTCAGCTCAAAATATTCCGGCGACACTTCCTGTTCATATACGCCAATTCGAACCTTAGGGTCTAGCTGTAATTCACCAGAAAATACAGTTGACTCATCGTTACCGAGTAGCCGCTTGATAAGCGTAGTCTTACCAGCACCATTTCGTCCGCGCAGCTCAACCGCCTCACCCTCACGAAGATCAATATTCACACCTTCAAACAGAGCAGAACCATATCCAAGGCTCAAATTTGCCGCCTTTACCAACACGTGACTCGAGCGCGACGAGTCGTCTTTCATATTCATCTTGATATTTTTCGCCTTGAACTTAGCGTACTGATTCGCAACCTTGTAGTTCAAGTTCTCAGCCGATTCCTTATCAATCCAGAATGTTGGCTTTTCTTTCGCTTGCAAATCAGCTAGCTCAGCACGTGAAACTTGCTCTAGGCGTTTAAACTTTTGAATCGTCTGCGGATTGCGCGATTTCTCTTTAAGTCGTTGGTAATCAATTACTTTCTGCTTCAGATTTACGATTCGCTTTTCGATCAACTCAAACTCGTTCATGGCAGTGCCAGTCGAATGAGCGTTTTGTTTCAGGTAGTCATCGTAGTTACCTTTGAAGCTCTGGCTTTCGCCATCTTTTAGTTCAATAATCCTGTCTACTTGTTCTAGCACGTCACGATCGTGCGTGATAACCAGCATTGCTTCTGGAGCCTGCTTCATCCAGTCGATGAATTGCTTCTTAGCTACAAAATCCATATGGTTTGTAGGCTCGTCGATCAATGCTAGATCCGCCTTAGAGTGCATAATCTTTACAACCTCTACTAATCGCTTCTGGCCACCTGATAGGGTAGAGAAAGGTCGATGTGCGATATCTGGCAGTTGGAACGTTTCAAGTTCACGCTCGATATCGCCCTCAATTTGATAAAAACCCTTGTCATCGAATCGCTGCAATGCATCCGTATACTCATTGATCTTCTTCATGTCGTCACCCATGGTCTCAGGATACGTTTCGATGATATGAGAAAGTTCAGGATATTCAGGTAGACCTGCCAGTACATACTGCAGTACCGTTGTATCCTTCATGTCGTGATGTTCCTGAGCAGTCGCCACCACTTGGGTGCCGCGACGGAATATGATATCACCCTCAAAATCAGTATCGGTACCTGCCAAGATGGCGAATAACGTACTTTTACCCACGCCGTTACGACCGATCACACCGACTTTCTCTTTCGCATCTATCGAAAACTTAATCCCAGACATCAGGATCTTAGGCCCGAATGATTTTTCGGAAACGGAGATATCGGCAATCATATCTGTTGATTATATCACGAATATTGACTTATACAAATTAATATATTATTATATTAATAAGCTTTTGCTCGAACCTTCAGATCGGAGCTCATGATGTTTAGACGACGCTCTCACGCATCCCGAACACCTAGATATACCCAGGCTGACAGTCGGCTATTCGTTCGACATGTACGCCACTCAAACAATCACGTCACCTCACGTTACTATTTTGGCTTCGAGCTCATACGTAGTATGAACAACGAGGTCAAAACAGTTGTGAATCAGGCGGTGATGCTCAGGCAAGATCGTGCGGAATTTCCGGCCGTTCGTTACTACAGGCACCACGTATCAATATGCTGGGTCCCGCGCCCGCATGCGGAATCATCCGACGAGTTGGCCGAAGCCGACGCGCTGACAGCTGCAATGGACGCGACTCTGAGCAAGTTTTTCGGGATGAATCTGACACTCGTCACAATCGTAGACGATCCGCAAGACCCTATGCGTGCCATCAGGAGCGTCGGCGAGATCGAGCGAATACTCGATATTAAGCTTGGTCCTGACAGCTCTCAACGCTGATATGACCCCCGAAACGGTTCCCCGAAGTTACGCTTCAGGGTCGAGCCACTTCGGGGGCCGTTTTAGTTAAGCTATTGACTTATTATCATAAGTGTGATTTAATGAGATTTACACATCGGATTCGACTGATGCCCAGATCGTGGGAGCACCCTGATTGCGGCATCGTGTGTCGCAGTTGGAGTGTTGTAAAGTCATCAGTAGAAGTGCGGAGTCAACCGCCAAATACTGAAGGCGAAAGGTGAGTTCTGCAATATCGTGGAACGAGTGCCCTCAGGTACTTTTACTTACTGGACGTGGGACGTACACTCCGGGAATCAGAGGCTGCAGCCGCTGTGAACCTAGTGCCTACCGTTTGAGAATGATGCGGGCCCCATGACAGGGCCATCACGACGCTGATCGCTCGAACTCCGGTCTTTCGCGCAACCAAGAGAAGCGCACCTCGACTTCGTCGAGTGAAGACTGATCGTCCATCAAGCCGCAGCTACCGGCTTGCCCTGAGCAGGGAAATCGACCGGCGTAATGCACGCCTGGGCGCAAAAGTAGGGTCGACGACACCGCGACCATCGCTCGGAGGGCCGAGAAGTTTGCAGACATTCATGTGAGTGGCTGCCGCTCGGCCCTCTGGGTCCCACCCCTCTTCATGAGGGGTTTTTATTTGTTATACTCATAGGCAATGTCACACTCACTCAACGATGTTGCCTACTGGCAATACCACGACCCGAAAAAACCAACCTGCATATTTATCCACGGTTTTACCGGTAGCCACGAGGGCTTTCAATACATTATTCCGGAGCTAAGGAACTATCGTATTATCGTCCCTGATCTCCCTGGGTTCGGCGAAACTAAACTTGGCCTGGATACGTTTACCATCGACGAATTAGCCGCACGAGTAAATCAGTTCGTGCGCGATCTTAAGCTTAAGGAGCCCGCGTACATCATGGGGCACTCCATGGGTGGACTAGTGGTTGCCAGCATGCTCGCCCAAGCACCCGAGTTGTTTAATAGGAAAGCGATATTAGTCAGTCCTGTCGCAACAAAAGTAAATTATCTCGATTCACGTAAGATCGGTGAATTTTTAGGCCGTTTACAATTCTTTTTGGGCAAGACCGTTCCAGGAGCCGGCCCTCGACTTGTAAAAAGCCGACTGATCAGCCGAGTTTCAACGGCGATCATTTTGACCGCAAACCAGCCGAAGCTCAAGAAGCAGATTCGTGAGCATCATTTTAAAAACCTCGATTACATATCGAGTATCGATTTTTACTATCAACTGCATGTGAATATTAATAAAAAGGGTTCAGTAGATTACGCACCTAAAATTAATCGAAAGTTCAAAGTTCTAATTATTACCGGAGATAAAGACAACGTGACGCCCCTCACTACTGAAAAGAAGCTCCATGCATCGCTGCACAATTCAGAGCTTCATATCATTAAAGGCGTGGGCCATTTACTCCACTACGAGCGACCTACAGAAGTCGCTGCGGCAGTAGATGCGTTTTGGTCGAAATAACTTTTTCGTAGATTTCTTCGAATTGGTCAAGAGTGTGGTTGATATCGTGTGTTTTAGCGATCGCAAGGCTTTCCTTACCAAACTTTTTGCGTAGCTCATCGTCATCCACGAGCTTTTGTAACGCATTAGCAATTTGGCCGTCATCGTCTTTATCACATAGGAATCCGTTTCGATCCGTTTGACATAGCTCGTATACTGCTCCGGCATTGACAGCAACGACTGGCTTGCCGCTCGACATAGCCTCGAGTGCAGCAATACACTGCAGCTCTGCTGGACTTGGCATAGCAAATACGTCACCAACCTTGTGCAGTTCAACGATCTCATCGTCTGTTACTCGGCCCGTGAACGTTACATGGTCGTGAATGCCTAACTCGTAAGCATGGTTCTCTAACCGCTCAGCGTCCGTACCACCACCAACTATTAGAAGGTGTACTGGTTTATCCGTTTTTGATAGCAAGGTATTGAACGCATCAATGAGTACATGGATATGTTTTTCGCTGTCGAGTCGTCCTACATACGATATGATCAGGTGATCTTTTGGAATATGAAACTTTTTATAGATTGCATCGCCTGGTTTTGTAGCCTGGAAGCGGCTCAGATCGATACCGTTCGACACTGGCTTGATTGGAACATCAGGTAAATCGGTTCGACCACTCGCCAGCATGTCGATCGCTGCCTGAGTCGGCATGGTAATATAATCAGCTTTTTTGTGAAAGCGCGCACCATACTCTGTGATCAAGTAGCTCAACTGCTTAGATACTGGCGCGAGCATACGGATGTTATCAAGCAAATTGTCTGGAATCGCATGATTGGTAGTCACAACGGGAATATTGTAGCGCTGTGCGTAGCGCATAGTGGCTTGACCAATACCGAGAAGCATCTGAATGTGCACTACGTCGGGCTCAAATTCTTCGATGATCTTTTTGACCTCACGCTGAGGAGCGACAGAAATCCGAAAGTTCTGATAGAGCGGGAAGGGGACGGACATAGTGCGCTTAATTACATGATTGCCGTCCATTTCTTCTTCGCCGCGCCCTGAGCGACGCTGGCTCGGTGCAATCACGATAACTTCATGACCCCTGTCGGCAAGTCCCTTGGCAAGATTACGGCTGAAGGTGGCAACACCGTTGATAGTCGGCCAGTGGAGGTCGGCTGCAATGAGGATTTTCATATGTCTCCAGTATACCATTAGCAATGCAGAGGTTGGACTTGTTTAATCTTTACCACTAACCCCGCTGGAGCGCCAGTGACCAGCAGGCGAAAAAATTAAATAAGACCCACCGACTTAAAAATAAAACCAGTCTGCAATACGAAAGTAGAGTCAAGTTTATGCAAGAGGTATACTAATCTTGTAATGAAACTATTCTTTGATGCCCGCTACATTCGTACCGATTACCCGGACGGCATAAGTCGCTATTCTTCTGAAGTCGCTTATGCCCTCGCCAAACTTCACCCTGTCACATTTATTGTTTCGAGCGATGAACAGGCTGCCATGCTCCCCGAAAACTCGCAGGCAATAAAGATCCACAGGGTCGACTCGTGGCTCGAACCGTTTACAAGCATGCGTCTGAATAAATTTGGCCCTGACGTTGTATTTAGCCCCATGCAAACCATGGGTAGCTTTGGTAGGCGCTTCAAGCTCATCTTGACCCTTCATGACATGATTTATTATATTCACCGTTTGCCACCACCGAGCGCGAAGGGTATTGTACGGCCGCTTTGGCGATTATTCCACATGGCATATTGGCCGCAGCGACTCGTGCTTAATCGAGCCGATACCGTGGCAACTGTTTCAGAAACATCGCGAGAAGAAATCGCACACGCCAAGCTAACGAAGCGGCCATTGATTGTCGTATCGAACGCAGCCCGTGATCTCTCGCCGCTTCTCGCTTCACCAGTCAAACAAGGTGAAGAGCCGCCAAAGAATCTTGTGTTCATGGGCACATTATTGCCGTACAAAAATGCCGAGACGCTTATTGAAATGATGCGACACTTACCAAATCGAACACTGCACTTGTGTAGTAAAGTTTCACCCGCTCGAAAGCTCGAACTCGAAAAACTTATTCCGACTGGAGCAACAGTTGTATTCCATAACGGCGTAAGCGACGAGGAGTATGCGGCGCTGCTTGCAGACGACGCAATCATGGTGAGTGCCAGTCGGGCAGAGGGGTATGGCCTGCCGCTTGCGGAAGCTCTCAAATTAGGTGTGCCAGCAGTTGTGAGTGATCGACCATTCTTTCACGAAATCGCCGGTAACGACTCTGCTGTATTTGCCGATCCAAACGATACCGAAAATTTTGCTCGCGGAGTGCAATCACTGAACGATTTCGCTGAACGCCAAAAACGCATTGATGCCGGGCTCATTGCTGTGAACCGCTTTAGCTGGGATGAATCCGCCAAAGTATTACTGGATGCGTGCAAAAAGCTAGCCTAAAAAGTACAACGGCCCTCATCTATTGTCTGATGAGGGCCGAAGCACCTGTTACATTGCAGTCATTAGGCCGAGGGCCTTGTCGAATGCCTTGTTCCACTCCTCCGTGTCCACGTCGTACGAGACGTGCTTGGCCTTGACCCGTATGATCTTGTTGTCATCGGTCGTCCAAGCATTGGCAGCCGACGGCTCGACGACCTCGTCATTCGCGGCCTGCAGGTACACAAAGTTGATCTTCGCCAGCAGCTCCAGGTCGGGCGCCGGACGTGACCGGACGTAGTTCACCTGATCGATGTAGTACGTCATGGCGAAAGAGCGGGGCTGTTCGCCAGTGATGGCACGAGTGAACAGCTTGCCCCATGTCGCGTTCGTGACAGGCCCGAAGCGGAACACCGAAGCAACGCCGGAAGTCGCCTTGAGTGGCTGCTTGATGTCACTGACGCCGCCCGAAGGCGCACAGACAGCCACGAAGCCGAAGACCGTGCGTGCAACCTTCTCAGGCGACAGCTCCTTCAGGATGTCGAGTGCGTTGAACGCACCCAATGACGAACCGACGAAGATGATGCGGCCGTGCTCATCGGCTTCAAGCAGTAGAGCAATCTTCTGGGTCAACACATCGTGCTCGAAGCGGCTGCCAGTCGGATCGACCAGCCAGACATCGCCATAGCGAAGCCATGTATCGGTCATGTTTCGAACGGACCATTCACCGTCGGCAACAAGTCCGGGCAGGTGTACGACAAGCGTGTCTCGGTTGTGCTTCGAATCGACTGGAGTCACCTTCACGTCACCATGTAGCGACGGGCGGAGACTAGCGTCGGCCAGGCACAGTACCAGGAACACCAGCAGGAGCAGCAGGATCTTCGCGATCACCGCCCTCAACTTGGACATCAGACCTCCTTAAGAGGGGTAGTGGAATGTAGAGGTGCTATAAATTATATTATAACAAATTATTGTAAATAAGTCAATTATGTATAGTTTTCGCAACCAGTTGAACGACTGGTTCGGCCATTTCTGACTTAGACAACTTACTACTAGTGTCAATGGTCGCCATGAATCTATCACCGTCAATTTTCTGAAGCGGTACATCAGGGAGATTGAAGACTGGTGCATGAACTGGAGGCGTAATCGGCTGCACTGTGCGCTCACGGTCAGCCTTGTTGCGCGCTTCTATTTGGTCAACGAGCTCATCAACTTGTACCTTTTTATCAGCGTCCAATTCGTCGTAATCTTGTTCAATCAGACCAAGCGTGCGCATGGCACCGATTCTTGGCTCGCAAATGAAGTATAGGCCGAGTATGAAATCGCATAAATCGTCTGACTCTAGTCTCTGACCGACTTCTTCGAGCGCACGACCGTCAAGCAAAACGATATCGAAACCTTCGGTCCGGGCATCTCGTAACCATTTCTTCAGCAGCTCGTCCTTGAACGCCTGGCTAAGTGGTTGCGCACCGATTTTCGCACTAGCAACGCTGACTGCGGGTGAATACAGTAGCGCATCACGATCGATCTTTTCCATATGGTACACGGCTTTTACGAACTGCACACAGGCTTCAGCTGATTCATCATCGCGCAGGAATGCATTGATCGCCTTGGGGTTGTCCAAATCTACACCACGGTTCGTCGCGGCAACGACAAGACATCGGAACACCTGGCCGGCATCTATCAGCATGACCCTGTGTCCATACTCATCACGTAAAGCATCTTTGACACGCCCTACAATCGTGCCCTTACCACTACGAGCCTCGCCGTCGAACGTTATGAGTTTTGGCAGCGGATTTGTAGCAGTCACTAGGTCCAACTATAGCAAATCATCATGACGCTACCAACGTAACCTCTGTTACAATAGTTTTATTATGGCTCAGAAAAAGCGTAAAACCGATCGATCTACCGTACTTAATCGGCGGGCTCGGTTTGATTATGCATTGGGCGACGAAATTGTCGCGGGAATCGTGCTAACTGGGCAAGAAGTTAGGGCAGCGCGTGATATGCATGTACAGCTCAAAGGCGCATTCGTAACGGTTAAAGATAATGAGCTATGGCTCAACAACGCCAGCTTTAGTTTGAAACTAATTGACAAAGCTAGTGAATCCCGCTCAATCGACACCAGTCCGCGTAAGCTACTTGCAAGCCGTAAGCAGATCGACAGTTTTATCGCGAGCAAGCAGCAAGGCATGACGATCGTACCCACAAAATTACTTACCAGTGGAAGATTTATTAAGGTCGTTATTGCGCTTGGTAAAGGCAAGAAATCATACGACAAACGCGAAACGATTAAACGCCGTGATCAGGACCGCGAAACCAGTCGCATCGTAAAACAGCGCTACTAATTCTTTATAAAAATGAAATATGGTAGGAGCGAGTTATTAGACTCGCTCCTACCCGTTACGGCAGAAGGCATGAGCTAGAGCTCGGTCAGCGCCCAGGCCTCCAGCAGCTCGTCGTCGTACGCACTGTTGAAGAACCAGCTCTCGATCTGTACCGAAAGCCAGCCAACCGCCTCGTACGACTGACGTGGGATGTCCACATCGATGCCTTGCTCGGTTGCCCACGCGACGTGGTTAGCAGCCGTTCGTGCCATCTCTTCGGCAGTGTCGGCCGTCACCTCGTGCGCGGTTCCGGAGGGCACGTTCCCCTCCAGGAACTTCTTCAGGCTATCGACTGCCTGGGTTAGCGACAGTTGCTTCATACCAAACTCCTGGTCCTGGGTTGCGAATGTCTGCTTAAGACTACATTAGTATATTTTGTGAATATGTCAATATTTCCTTCAATCTACCTCCGTTTATTGATGCTGATTTGCTATTGCTTTTTTATCCATAAAGTACTATAATTATACTTACTCAGGAGGCTAGGTTCATCGGCACGCCGATGGACTTTTGACGTCTTTAGACTGAGCAGCAACTACACAATCTATCCGATCAACATCCATTCCATTCGTAACGAGAGGAAGAGCCGTGAATCTTCGATTCGCAGTTGCGTCACTTGTGGCGCTGACGTTCGCCGCGATGGCCCCTCCGGCCTACGCGGACGACTCGGTCGACCAGGCGATCGAAGAGCTCGACTCTTCATCCGTCTATGTCGAGCCGGGAACTCCCGGAACGGACGACCAAACCGAAGCGACGCTGGCAAGCAAGCTGCAACCCAACGACGGCATCATCCTCGTGATGATCCCGCAGTCGGACGAGCCCATCCGCCAGATCGCACAGGAACTGGACGACGCCACCGGCAACGATTCCATCATCGGGCTCGCTGTCGGCGACGAGGTTATCGGTTTCTCCTCGGCTCTGCCGGAGGGTAAGGCCGCCGACCTCATGCGTCGTGCCGACAACGTGTCGACCAACCCGGTCGAGGCGCTCGGCACGTTCACCCGTACGATGCACACCTACCAGGTTCAGAACCCGGAGGTATTCGACCCGCCCGAGCCCCCCGGGTCCAAGGCGGACGACAGCATCGTTATGCCGACGATCGCATTCATCATTGTGCTCGTCATTGGGATCATCATCGCAGCCATCGCGATCCGTCGTCGTCTGTACGGCACTAACCAGCAGTACGACACCGTCCGATTCAACCAGACACCGGACTCCGTCCGCAGGAAGATGAACGACATCCTCGATTACCGAGAGCAAGTTCAAGAACCTGCGATCGTCACGTCCCTGACCAACATCGGCAAGTACACCGAGGCCTACTTCCGCAACGCGCGGCAACAGGACAACGGTGAGTACAAGGGCACCAAGGCCATCTTGCGATACCTACCCGAGCTCGACTCGGTCGTCGCCCGGTACATCAAGATCCAGAACGAGCCGCAATTCAACCGTTCCGCCTCCACAAGGCTGGCGGAATACAGCAGAGCGATCCAGGCGCTCGAGCAGTTCATGCTCGAGCAGGTCCGAAGCGCCAACGCTGACGACGAATTCGACTCCCGCAAGGCGGCCGACATCCTGAGCGCATCAGCACTCCGCACCATCCGACATGAAGAAGAGGACTGATCATGACCACACCCGCACTCGCACGACCCAGCGACATCGCGTTCCGACCCGTCGTCGAGAACACCGGCAAGACCATCACGATCCCAGCACCCCGCGCCACGCCCGCCCTTGACATGCTCAAGGTGGGCGACCCGGCCACCAAGCTCGAGATCGACTGCCGCACGGCGATCGGTCCCGAGCTCGCGGCCAGCGCCCGTCAGATCGCCTACGCCGTGACCACCAACCCGAGCCAGCCCGAGCTCTACGATCGACTGCGCAGCAGTGCCGTCGCCGTTCGCCAGCTCGCCCAGGACACGGTCGAAGAGTCGAACCGCGTGATCAACGAGCTGTTCGAGCGAGAGAACTACAGCAACCTCAACGCTGCGGCCGAGCTCTTGCGCGACCTGCGTAAGGACATGCGCAAGCTGACCACCAAGTACAACCCCGGTGACCCCAAGGTCCTGCAGAAGTACATGGACTGGGAGGCGAGCGTCATGGACAAGGTTCGGGGCATCAAGACCCTAGGTCAGCTCATCATGATCGACGTCCAGCCACTCAAGTCCCAGATGCACGCCGTCGAGGACAAGGCGGATGACCATCTCGAGAAGCTCGACGACACGCTCGCCTACTACGACGAGATGCTCGAGCTGGTCGAGAACGAGGCCATCAACCTCATGTACGCCATCGCCGTGATGGAGTACGTACTGGAGCGTGCCACGAGCGAGCTCGAGGCCATGCCGAAGACCAGCCCGACCGACCCGCTCAACACTGAGCGGGACAAGCTGGGACGGTTCGTCCGCGACATGGACACCAAGGTCAACGACTTCAAGTCGCGCCTGTGGCTCGACGCGGCCAACGGCCCTCGCATTCTCGAGATGCAGAGCATCACCCAGTCGGTCGCGCTTCGCATGGTCGCCATCATCACGCTGGTCATCCCCAGCATGAAGGCGGCGATCGTCGACTGGAACAAGACGGCGAACACCGTCGAGGCCGCGCAGTTCATCAACCTGGTCAACGAGACCTTCAACGAGGTCATCCAGGCCAACAATTCCGCGACCGCGGCGGCCGTGCCGATCATGCTCCGCGCGACCGAGACGCCGCTGCTGACCATCGAGTCGGTCCACTCCTTCGGGCAGATGTTCGAGGACGTGGCCGCCGCGGTGGAGGCAGAGGTCGCCCTCGGTGCGCAGCGCAAGGCCGAGCTCCGCACGGCCCAGGCCGAGGTTCTCGGCAAGATCGTCGACACCAAGGAGCGCATCACGGAGACCTACGTTCGTGCGGCGCTGGAGGCCGGCAATGTCAAGACGCCGCTGGCTCTCACCACGGCCGAGGACGTCACCGGTTCCACCAACATCCTGTCCTGATCCACGCTCGTCCTCCCCAGCCCAACTCCGGGCCGGGGCGACCACTTTATACGAAAGGAACACCGGCATGAACCGCACGATCAATCGTAAGTTCATCATGCTCACCGCGCTCCTCATGGCAGCGATCGGCCTCAGCGCCTGCTCGGCCACCAAGACCGCAACCACGTCCGCCCAGTGCGGCTGGATCGTCGGCAACGGCGAGGACGGCAACGACCTGAACGTCCACGAGGTCAAGTACCCCGGACAGAAGGTCGAGCTCGGCAACGGCGTCGGCACCACGGAGGAGCTCAAGACCATCCCGTGCAACCCGCGCAACTGGATCGTCAACCCCAAGGGGTCGGTCGATGCCAATGGTGACCCCATCGGTGACTATCACGAGGCTATGCAGGGCGTGACGTCCGGCGGCACCCGAGTCAACGTGTGGCTGTCCATGTACTGGACGCCCAACCAGTCCGAGTCCGTCATGAGGGACCAATTCTTCCCGTTCTGCGACAAGTACGACTGCTTCAGCAACGACTCGGCCAAGGTCAACAACTCGTCAGCCGGCTGGAACGACATGCTGGGTGAGAACCTGCCCGGCGCCGTCAACGCCAGCGTTCGTCAGGCCATGACAGCCTACGACGACGACGTCTGGGAGAAGGATGCCAACTGGGAGAAGCTCGCCGAGGCGATCTCTGCCAGCTTCAGCGCCAACTTCTCGGTCACCAGTGGCTACGGCAACGACCTGTTCTGCGGCTCGGGCGACGTTTCCGGCTGGTCCGACCCGACCAAGCCGGGCGAGGGCGAGTTCACCTGCGGAACCGTCCGCTTCGCCATCGACGACGTCGTGAACTCGGACGCCGCCCAGCAGAAGATCGCCGAGCAGACCTCCCAGGTCGAGCGCCAGAAGAAGGCCAACGCCGACAAGCTGGCCATCGCCAAGGAGCTCTACGGTGACAAGGCCAGCGAGACCATCGCCAGCCTGGACATCATCGCCGCCTGTAAGGCGGCCGGTGCCACCTGTGTGGTGTCGATCGGATCGAGCAGCTCGCCCACGGTGGTCACGCCTCCGGCCAGCAAGCAGTAGTACCCCAGGCGGTACCCAGAACGTAGTGATACGTACTGGGTACCGCCTATTAAATTTGTCTTGATATACTAGATCTATGAAACTCTACTCCTGGAACGTCAATGGTATTCGTGCAGTACTTAATAAAGGTACATTTCAACAATTCCTTGAAGAACACGATCCTGACATTTTATGCCTGCAAGAAACAAAGGCGTCGCGTGACCAGTTTGAGCTTGACCTGCCGTACTACGAGCATTTCTTTTCAGCCGTAAAGAAAGGCTATTCTGGGACCGCTATATTCTCGAAACAAAAGCCACTTCAATATAAAGATGGCTTTCCGCAGGACATTATTGATGAATATAAAGTGACAGGGGACACTTACGGCAATCCAAACGATGAAGGCCGTGTGATCGCAGCCGAATTTGATGAGTTCTGGGTCGTCACGGTATACACACCAAATTCTAAGGGCGATTTATCACGCCTATCCCTACGGTATGACAGCTGGGACAAAGCCTTCCTGGCATATGTGCAACAATTAGAAAAAACAAAGCCAGTTGTGTTTTGCGGTGACCTTAATGTCGCGCACCAAGAAATTGATCTTGCGAACCCAAAGCCTAATGTTGGTAAGCATGGATTTACAAATGAAGAACGCGAACGCTTTAGCGACTTCTTAAGTGCCGGCTATGTTGATACGTTCCGCGCGGCTAACCCCGATAAATCCGAAGCGTACAGCTGGTGGACTCACTGGGCGAATGCTCGTGCTCGTAATATCGGGTGGCGCATCGACTATTGGCTGGCGAGTAAAGACATTGCAGATCGAGTGAAAAATCCGCAAATCCACCCAAGTGTCATGGGCAGCGATCATTGTCCTGTAAGCATTGAGCTTTAATGGAGCAACTTACCCAAAAGACACTTGTTATGTTGGTGGGCCCAACTGCGATTGGTAAATCGACACTTATGAATGCAACCGCGAGGCTTGATTCTGAGTTTGCGCGGGTAACGGGTTTTACTACTCGAGAGCCGAGGCAAAACGATGAACCTGGGCAATATCGTTATTACACCCAAGCTGAGCTCCAAGAAAAAATCGATACCGATTCGCTCGTTCAGTACGCAGTTTTTCCAACCACGGGCCAGGCGTATGGAACCGAACTGATAGATTATCCTGGTGTATTTAATCTTAAAGATACATTGTCGAACGCAGTTGAAGATTTTAAAAAAGTTCCATTCGCGCAAGTAATCACCATTAGCGTAGTTGCAAATCCTGATGACTGGAAGCAGTGGCTGCAAATTCGGTATCCAACTGCGAGTAATGAAAGAAAGCAGCGCCTCGAACAAGCGGTTATATCACTAGAATGGTCGCTATCTCAAATCAAAGATCACTACTGGATTATCAACCGCGCAGGCGACACTACATCGATCGCCAGCGAGCTGATAGAGCTTGTACGAAACCCGATACCAACTAGCATTACGCCAAAAGAGGCAGATGAACTCTATCAGACAGCAAAAACTTTGCTATCATACGAATAGAAAGAGGAGATCATGGCTACAAAAACACCTGTTCCATACGAAAATAATCCCTTCATGATAGGAATCGAGGGACTGAAGCTATTATTCGGTAATGCTCGAAACGTCGGAATTTATAGCATCGCAATGACCGCTGGCATATTTGTGCTCGCATTTATTGGATACATTGTCTTAGTAATCGTTGAGCTCGCTACCGGCGGGAGCGTTGATACGACCAACCAAATGGATGTGTCATTTGATATAGACATGGCAGGCCTAATTGTGATGACCGCCGCATGGATAGTTGGATCATTACTTTATCTGGCGGTCAGCTTGCTGCTATTTGGTCCACTCGAATATGCCGCTGCTATGCTTGCAAAGGGTAAGACGGTGGGATTAGGCGAAGCGTTCAAAGCAACGATCGCCAATTTCGGCGCCTACTACTGGCTATACATTTTATTTATTGTAAAAGTCTTCTTGTGGTCACTTCTGCTGATTGTTCCCGGTATCATTATGTTTAATCGATATGTGTTGTCTGGTACGGTTTTCTTTGCTGAAGATAAGCGCGGTAACGCTGCAATCAAACGAAGTTCTGAACTTGTAAAAGGCGCCTGGCTCACAACATACGGTGGAGCCTGGATTTGGAACATCGTAAGCCAAGGACTCGCCGCGATCGTATTTTGGCCAGCGACCATGGCAGTACTGTATCGTCAGCTCGCGCACGTTACCGATGCATCAGAGCAAAAACCACCGGCACACATCCTAAGCTGGTTGATCTTCTTAGTTCCAATTGGCATCGCTGTCTTGTATCTCCTATTCATGGTTCTGCTGTTTACACTCATCGCAACGGCACCAACCGCACCGTAGGCACTATCGTGGAAATCGATTATTGGCAGCGTCAGACACCTGGCAAACCACTATTCCCAAACATAGAGTGGAGTAAGCCGGAGCGTCGTGACCAATCAGGCAAGCTTTTAATTGTGGGTGGCAACAAGCTAGGCTTCGCAGCTGTTGCCGAATCATACCAGGCGACTCTCGGCACTGGCGTGGGTGAAGTAAAGGTATTGTTGCCGGACTGCCTTAAGAAATCTGTACCTTCTACACTTCTGGATGTTTTATTTGCAGCGTGCACACCAAGTGGGGGACTGTCTCGTGAAGCCGGGCCAGAGCTGCGCGCAAGCAGTGAATGGGCAAACGGCGTGCTGCTTATAGGTGATGCGGGCCGAAACTCTGAAACCGCCTTGCTCTATGAAGAGTTTATTAGTGCGTACAGTGGTAAGTTGACCGTCACACGGGATGCGATTGATCTCGTAAAAAATAATCCTGTTCTGCTCGCCGAACGGAGTGACACGTTACTGGTTGCTAGCTTCGCGCAGGTGCAGAAACTATTTCAGGGATTGTACTATCCAAAAGTCCTGACATTCGGTATGCAGCTCATGCAATTTGTTGAGGCGCTCCATAAATTTACCGTAACCTACCCGTGCACTATCATGACATTGCACAAAGATGTACTCCTCATCGCTCATAACGGCCAGGTTGTGACTCAAGAATGGGATCAGCCTATGGCAATCTGGCGCGGAACAGTAGCTGCGAACGCCGCAAGCTACTGGTTATGGAATCCGGATAATATGCTCGAGTCTTCAGCTCAGAGCATTGTTAGCTAGTAGCAGACGTATCAATTCCGAAGGCTTTTAAATCAACGCTATATACCGCACCTTGTGCAACCCTGGCCGAACGTTCAACAAGCGGCACATGCATATACTCTTGCTGGTAGTCCATAGCACCGTATACAAATGGTTCGCTCGTAACGATCACAAGAGCATTTTTACCCAGCTTGAGCCGCCGCAATCTACTGACACTGCGATCTTCTAAATACTCTGCAGCATTTACAAATGTAGGAATCACCCGCGCTGGAGCGGTGACATCGACTCGCGATTCTTCAATTACACGCTCTACTGTTTTTGCCCAAGGTGTCTTGGGTACAATCGTATCAATACCAAGACCATTCAATTTTCTGGCTAGGTAGAACGCCATGGGACCGATAGGATCCTGCGACGTAACAGGTATAAATATGCGCTCAATATCATCATTCAGGTGCATGGCAACATCTTGAGCAACACGGCCCAAGCCAACACCAGGCTCATCGTGGGACGCGTGTTCCCACGGTAGTATATTATTGACCAACATTAACTGGTCGATAAACCTGCTCATAGTAATTTACTTATATACTAAAATTAAAATATAGTCAATATATGACTATTCGTGATCAACGTGGTACCGCGGGCCGGACTTGAACCGGCACGAGCAAAAGCTCACAGGATTTTGAGTCCGGCGTGTCTACCAATTCCACCACCGCGGCATACTCAATTTACTCCTGGTATTGTACAATAATGGCAAGTGGGAATCTATAGCTATGCGTCCTGAAGACCGACAAATCACCCCAAGTGACCCGCGGGGCCAAATCCAGGCACCGTCTCGGGATTCTGCTTCAGACCAGTCGGCAGCCGCGAATGTTGCACGCAACCAGCTCGATTCCATATACTCTGGCCAAGCTTCGCAGTCATCAGAGATTCCAGCCACCTATCGTCGTACCCATGATCAAAAGCATGCAACCCATGCGGAGCAGTGGCAGCAGTACCACACGGCGTGGCAAGACTACTATCAAAAATACTACGAGCACTACTACGTTGGCGCCGTCCAGCAAGTACACCAAGCCTATTCCGACAAACTGTCAGAATCTTCGGCTCAGCCAACTCGTGTAGGGCTGGAGTACGAAAACGGTGAATCGTTAAGTGCTCGCGAGGCAGTCGATGATCTTCGTTCACAGCTTCTCGATAAAGTGCGCTCTGGCTCAAAAAAATTACGTGCCAGCCGTCACTTTGTTCCGATTACTGCAGCCCTGGTAGTACTACTGCTGTTCTCGATTCTGCAATACAACAGGGCAATCATTGCAAACGTAAAAGCCTATGTAACTCCGGGAGATATTGATCCTCAAAACTTAGTTGTCGATCCAAACGCAAGTGTTCAGGTTGGATCGGATCCACTCTTGGTTATTCCTAAAATTAATGTCAACGTGCCAGTGAACTACAGCACTACGCCTGATCAAGCATCGCAACTGAAAGCCATGGAGAATGGTGTAGCCTGGTTTGGCATACAAGGCGCAAACAGTAAGCCAGGGCAGGTAGGCAATACGGTTATTTCGGGACACTCCAGTAACGATTTCATCGAAAGCGGCAGCTATAAATTCGTGTTCGCTTTGCTTGATCGCTTAAAGCCCGGTGATACATTCTACTTACACTACGAGGGTATTCGCTACACCTACACCGTTACACGTACCAAAGTTGTAAAACCAACCGATGTCAGTGCTCTCGTCTATCCCACATCAAAGCCAGAAGTTACGCTCATTACTTGTACACCACTTGGTACAGCTCTTAATAGATTACTCGTTACCGCAGAGCAGGTAAGTCCAAACCCTGCGACCGCTACAAGTGCACCAGCTTCTAGCGGTTCATCTTCGAACTCAGCAATGCCAGGCAACGCGCCTACCTTGCTTGAGCGCATGTTTGGCAGCTAAACCTACTCAAGAATCATTCGACTACGCTGCAAGTGATAGCCATCATCATTCTTGGTGATGCTATATATGAATTTACCGTCGCTACTTTGAACGCTATCAAAATCAGTTGTAAGAGGAGCGATCACTTGTGCGTTGGCTCCGTCAAATTCCATAACTTCGAGATTGACGCCATTTGTTATGTAGAAATGGTATTTATCAAGCCAACGGAGCTCACTCGTTACGGGTGACTTGAAGCTTGTAAGCGTCTGCTTAGATAGCTCGATATCATATGTCTGGACACCGCCAGCGTACTGCGCGACAACGAACCGTCCACCTGATCGAATTGAAAGATACTCAACTGCTGCAGGTAATGTGGCGGTGTATACCGATGTCATGCTAATTGACTCATCGGAATTACTCGAGGGAAGTGATTTTACTTTCAATACCTCCAGCTTATTACCTGTCGAGACCGCTACATATGGCTCCGAAAAGTATTTACCAATAGAAAAGTGAACGACATCAGAAGATTGTATCGTTCGAAGTATGCGCACATCATCGGAGCCGAGCGAGATATATCCAACCGACTGTCCGCCCTCGGCAACAGATTGCACGAGCAGTAGTGCATCACTTCCGTACAGAGACATTTCTGTTACCGACGATGCGAGCACGGTAGACAGGGAGTTACTAGCCGTATCGATTGTGCGAATATCACCCTTTGATGTTCGTATGATAAGCCGTTCGCTGTTGCGTGGATCAAATATACTCTCGCTCACATCCGACTCGTACGCTTTTGATACATTAACGGTGCGCTTAACCTCTCGTCGGTCCATCACAATACGCTCGATTGAGTCGCCGTAGTTCGCGTCAACGAGTATACGATCAGAGTCATTGGCCCATTCGCTCAGCGTAAATGTTGGTGCTATATCTGCACGAAGCAGCTCCGCAGGGATTGTAATAGTGGTTGATTTTGGTTTATCACCAGTCACATCAACAAAAGTAATTACAGGTTTTGAAGGATCAGTAATAAGCGCCATACGGTCACCGTTTGGTGACGACTTCGCCTGTGAGAGACTTTCATACGATGAGACGGTGTCGGTCTTTATCGTATTTGGAGTCATTTGAGCGTAGTTAAGCCACAGCACTTCACCCGCGCGTACATCAACGCTCTTTGACCACGAACGATAGTCCTTGCGGTTCATCGTAACAGTATACGAGCCAGGGTTGACCGTTATTTTAGAAGGCGTCAGGTCGGTTAAGTTCGCATTGCCAATTTTCACGCTAACGTCACCAGGGCGAGACGCAAACTGTACGAGACCTCCTTGTTGTATGGTGCTGGTATCGCGATTGAACCGATATCCAAGCATAATAAATACAAGGAACGTCACGAAGACGATGACTCCAGTGGTCATGGCACTATATACCGCAATGCGAGCGAACATCTGCTTGCGTTTGGAGGGGGCTCTATACATAGCAATATTATACCTCAGTGGTACAGCGGTCATGTGAATCTAGAGAACTTGCACCATTTCAGTATTGCAACTCGCTTATGGCAGCGGTATTATTAGTACAACTTAAAGGGTAGAAAAGGGAAAACAGGAACATACATGAGCCAAAACAACGTTGTCTCGATCGCCGGGGTAGATTATGACAGCCACAGCGGACTTCCGGTCGAAAAGAAAGCCGCAGCGGTCCAGAAAGAGCTCATTCGCACGCAAGCAGTTGCCGCCAAAGGCATTCATAAGTCTCATCAGCGCTCAACGGCGCTCAATCGCAAGTTCGTTACTAAATCAGCCAAACCCGCCGTATCAAAATCGGCTTCACAAATACATGTCCGCAGCATGGATATGCGTCGTCCTGTAAAACGAAGTCCTCATATTTCTAAATTTGCCCGTGAACCGCAAGCTGTTCAGGCAAAACGTACCGAATCTCACGCAGCACATGTAGCGCACCCAGTTGTCGCGAAAGCGCACGCGAGTATTCATAAATCACATATTGCTAAACCTGCGTCCCAACCAACGGCGCGTGATATTAAACATGCGGCTATGGGTAAGGCACTCGCAAACGCGAAATCAGTCGATCACACATCTAAGCAGCCAAAGAAGCGTGCGTTCAACGTTGCGGCAGCAAGCCTTGGCGTACTATTAATTGCTGGATACTTTACATACGTTAATATGCCGAACTTATCTGTGCGTGTAGCCGCAGCTCAAGCAGGTATCGACGCATCGTATCCTGAGTATCGCCCAGTTGGTTACCGTCTGAACGGGCCTGTATCGTTCCAAGACGGGCAGGTAAGCATGAATTTCGCTTCAAATTCAAGCTCAGTAGCATTTGCACTCAATCAATCTGAGAGCAATTGGGACTCATCGGCACTCCTTGAAAAATACGTAAACCCACGCTCAAAGGGCAACTACGCAACCTATAGCGATGCTGGTCTGACAATCTACACCTACGGCACCGATGCCGCATGGGTGAATGGCGGCATTCTTTACACGGTTGAAGGCGACGCAAGCCTCAGCAACGAGCAAATCCGTCGCATCGCGACATCAATGTAACCACCATAAGACAAACCTACGGTTTTTCTCATCGCGCCTACAAAAAGGCGCGACTTTTTGTAGTGCTGCTCTTTTTCCTTAGCTTCATACCACTCCCGCAACTTTTAATCCTAAATTAAAAATTCTGGGGGTGGGGACAGAGGAGTCCCCGGGGACGTCACTGCTCGGCAGTGGCGTCTTGCTTCTGCTTCTCGGCGATCTTATCGGCGTTCACCAGCTTGTAGAGTTTCACGAACTCCTCGAAGCGGTTGAGTGCAACGCCGATGAGCATGAAGAAGAAGGCCGCGATGGCGAAGCCGTACATCACCGTGTCATCAGACACGCTGCCACCAAGGATGATCATCCCTGCGGCGAACATGTATGCGATCTTACTTGCCGTCAATTCCATGAGTTGTCCTCTGTCCAGTGTCCGTAAACGGACGATTTCAATGTGCGCAGCATAGCGATATGCCGCGATATATTTATTATAGCATAAGTATTATACATTTGTCAACACACTGCCTCTGTTATAATGGAAGTCTATGACAGAAATCCGCACACGCTTCGCCCCAAGTCCGACCGGTTTTATGCACGTTGGCAATCTCCGTACTGGCTTATTCGCCTACTTGACAGCTAAGCATGCGAATGGCACATTCGTTTTGCGTCTTGAAGACACCGATAAAAACAGGGAGGTGGAGGGGTCCGCAGAACATATCAAAGAATGCCTAGAACTACTTGGAATTACCTGGGACGAAGGGTTAGATGTTGGCGGTGCTCACGCGCCATATCAACAAAGTCAACGGCTCGATATCTACAAAGCTTGGGCACAAAAACTGATTGATGCCGGTAGGGCATATGCCGATCCATACACTCCTGAAGAGGTGCAGACATTCAGAGAGCAAGCTCAAAATGAGAAGCGTGCGTTCTTGTATCGTAATCATCGGCCAGAAAATCCTCCTATCTGGGATGGATCGCAGCCCCTTCGGTTCAAGTCTGACCCAAAGCCCTACACTTGGCAGGATGAAGTTATGGGTGAGCTCAAATCTGGCCCTGAAGTGATAGACGACTTTATTCTGATCAAAAGCGATGGCTACCCCACGTATAACTTTGCACACATTGTCGATGATGCTGAGATGCAAATTACGCATGTTATCCGCGGCCAGGAATTCCTCTCAAGTCAGCCAAATTATATGAATTTATACGAAGCACTCGAAGTTGAGGCTCCTGTGTTTGCAACCATGCCCCACATTCTAAACGAGAATGGTAATAAAAAGCTCGGCAAGCGCGATGGCGCTAAGGACGTACTTGATTACGTTCGCGAAGGCTTCTTACCTGAAACGCTGCTTGGCTTTATCGCAACTCTTGGCTGGAACGATGGAACCGAGCAAGAGGTATTCACAAAGCAAGAACTAATTGAAAAATTTGACCTAAAACGTGTGCAGCGTAGCGGCGCCCGCTTTGATGAGAAGCGTCTCCTCTGGATGAATGGGCAGTTTATTCGAGCACTCAGTATTGAGGACTTAGCCACGCGTATCGAACCGTTTTGGCCCGAGGCGGCTCGTGCGGCAGAACCTAGTTACAAAGCTAAAGTACTCACTCTCGCACAAGATCGCCTTAAAACACTCCTCGACTTACCGGCCCTTACCACGTACTTTTTTACCGAACCTGATGCCGACATATCACTGATTAATACTAATAAGCAACTTGCCAGGCTCACGAACGAAGAGCGGGACACATTACTCACTTCAGCTCACGCCGCACTCAGAGAGCTAACCGAATGGAACGCGGATTCAATTCAAGAATGTCTAAATAGCTTACTTGAAACGACAGGGCAAAAACCCGGCATTCTGTTTAGCCTGATACGTATTGCTACTACATGGGCACCGTTCAGCCCGCAGCTAAACGATACGCTGGAGTTACTTGGAAAAGATCGAGTTCTCGGGCGGCTCCAACAAGCCGCTGACCTCCTAAAATAAGCTTAAGCAGCATGGTATACTTAGGGCAATGTTGCCCGATTCTCAAAAGAAACCAAACCCTCTCGAGCGCTTTAAATCCTGGATCCAAAAACATCCAGCGCGTGCGTATGCAATTGGCGCAGTAGGTTTAGTCATTGCCGGCAGCCTTACAACCGCAGCCATATTATGGCAAAAACCTGAACCAAAAAAAGTGACCGCTACGAAGTCGCAAAAAATTGTCGAAAAACCTAAAACTATCTACTACTCTCCATTAACGGGTGAGCCGGTCTCCGATCAAGGCGCAACAACCAAAGCCGTGACCGCGATTATGCTCGAAAACAGTCCGGACGCACGCCCACAATCTGGACTTAAAGATGCCGAAATCGTATATGAAGCCGTGGCTGAAGGTGGCATCACGAGGTTTCTTGCGCTATACCAGCAGCACCAGCCTGAAGTCATTGGTCCTGTCCGTAGCATCCGAATGTACTATGTTGACTGGCTTACGCCGTACAATGCGTCCGTGGCACACGTTGGCGGTAGTGCGGCAGCCTTACAATTAGTACGAAATGGCGGCTACCGGGATATTGACCAGTTCTTTAATGCCAGCTACTATCGCCGTGCAAGCGATCGATATGCACCTCACAACGTGTACACCAGTTTCTCAAAGCTAAGCGAACTAAACAGCGCTAAGGGTTATAACTCCTCGGAGCCCAAACCGTTCGACCGGGCGGACGACGAAAAAGATCCTGTTCAAGACGGCACAGCAGTAGATTTAAAAATTAGTGGTCCCCTCTACAATTCTTCGTACAAATACGATGCATCCAGCAAGATGTACTCACGCTCTCAAGCGGGTGCCCCCCATCTTGATCGTGAAGCTGGGCAAATCCAGGCAAAAGTTGTGATTGCGCTTCGGGTTGCGATGACACGCGTCATGGAAGATGGGTACCGCGAAAGCATTACGACCACTGGAAGTGGTGAAGCAATGATTTTTCAGAATGGCCACGCAAATAAAGTCACATGGTACAAAGATAGCCGCGAGGCGCAGTTACGATTCGTTGATGGCGCCGGTGCGCCGTTCAAGCTTGCGCGTGGGACTACCTGGATATCCGCCATTCCAACCAGTAACGGGAACGTGACATGGCAGTAAAAAGTGCCGCTGAAGGCGAGCTATTAAACAGATTCTGGCCCAGATATCGCCGCGTTACTATGACACGTGCTGTTCTCGCGCAGCTCACAGTCTGTGTTGCTATTGTGGCTATCGTTTTGACGCTATATCCTGACTTACCCTTAGACGCGTGGGCTCTTGTAGTTGTCATGAGTGCGGCTTCGCTGGCCCTAACGGTCATTATCACTTTACTTGCAATGCGCCCACTAAAAGATCTTTCTAGCGCACTGGTGCATATAGCGGGCGAGCCAACTGGGTTGACTCCGCCAAATCTCAATGACGGATTTTACATGCGTAGCCGTTTACGACCACTCCTCAAGCAAATATACGACCTTGCAATGAGTCAAGGGTCATCGCCTCGCAGCGATGAAAAAAGCGGCGCGCCCTACGCCAATATTGCAGCACAGCTGAATCATACTGCCACAGGAATTGTCATGCTCGACTCCAACGGACAAATTATATACGCCAACCAAAGTGCGCCAGTACTAATAGACGGCAACGGCAAAAAGTCTCTCGAGCTAATATTCGATGTTGACCAGAACATAACCGAATGGGTCGCGGAGCGCGGCGAGCATGATGTTCATGCCGAGAAAGTTTGGCGGCGGATCGCTAACAAATTAACAGGCGAACCCGATCGTCGGCTATTCGATGTATATGTGTCGTACGATAAGGGCAGTGAAGCCGAAACAATCATCACCTTATTCGATAACACCAATCAGTACCAGCCAGAGGATGACGCCCTTGATTTCATCGCTTTCGCCGCACACGAGTTACGTGGTCCAATCACCGTTAT
>ERZ761597.6-NODE-6-length-141988-cov-57.891252_pt1 | contig 141988 bp, 164 predicted proteins | sample MGYA00433093_ERZ761597 | MGnify/ENA primary metagenome ERZ761597 (study PRJEB28899, sample SAMN03785557) | bioreactor sludge metagenome | biome: EBPR Sludge; feature: EBPR Bioreactor; material: 0.22µm filtered reactor supernatant | place: Saint Lucia: Queensland... | reverse complement strand
TGCTGGAGATTTACTATATGGGGTAGGTAAATTGGGTGCAAAGTATCTTCCTCAAGTAGGGGAATATCTTACAACACAAACTCCTTTAAAGAATACTTATAAGTATAATCCTTGGGCTTTTAAACCTAATCCTGAAATGGGATATAGAATGCTGGGTCAAGAGGGGTTTGAAGATGCTTTAAATACTGGAGTATTAAGAGCTAAACCAATACCTAATAAATCTACAAATGGGGGAATATCATTAACTAGAAATACCAATAGAAATCCTAATACAGGTAAGATGCAACCTGCTTTAGACAGACCTTATTTTGCGGATGGTTTTGTAGATGAAAGATACGCCTCTGACTATATGGCTGCTGTAAATAAAGTGAAAAATAATTTAGTACCTATACCTACTCATAGAGGTATTGCTCCAAGTACAGCTACAAATATTCCTATTGAAAATGTACAATTTTATAAAAAAGATTGGCTAAGAGGATATAAAGAAATTCCTAAACCTACATCTACTTTTAAGTCAGAAATAAATTGGAGTAAATGGAATCCAGAGCAAGGCACGGCAACCGGTTATATGAAGAAAGGCGGCCTCACTCCAAATAAGGCCCGTGAGATACTTCATGATGGTAAAGTGCATGGTAAAAAACTTACAGAAAAACAACGTCGTTTCTTTGGGGCAATGTCCAAAGGACATACGAAAAAGTATCAAATCGGCGGAAACTTAGGTAAAGCTGCAGCAAGTGCTTCAACCACGGATGAACAACTAGTTTTGAAGAAAAATGAAGACTACCTAAAGAATATAGGTTTAGTTCATTATGCAAATGCTTCCCGTAAACCTATATCCTCAAACTTTGAATACATACCCGATTTTGACGAAAGTTTACAGTTTATTAAGAATTGGTATGGTTCTCCTGAAGCTTTAGACAGGATGACTAAATTGGTAGGTAAAAGAACTTTAGCAGAAAAGAATATGGAGTCAGCTAAAGAGAATGTAGAAAATACTTTTGTCTTTTCTGACCCGGAGAGGGTAAAGAATATCATTAAACAGTATGAGTCTAGAATGACTTATGCACCAGAGAGTGAAAAGAAACAATTGTATGATGAACTTATAAGACTTGATGTAAATAGGATTTCTGCCCTGGAAGCAAAACGGGATTTTTATGGAGACATGATAGATAAAAACAAAGGTTTTTCTGCTGGGTTTTTCAATGCTAATGGGTCTATTGTGAATATAAATGAAGGTTTAGTAAAAACAGCAAGTGATTTTGGACATCCTTTACAAAAACAATCAAGGGAAACATTGAAAAGAACCTCGGTTCATGAACTATCCCACGCATCCGGTATGGATAAACTCATGAAAAAGTTTGAACCAAAACCTTTACACAAATCAGTTAAGAATGCAATAGAAATGGGGTTTGTAGTTCCGAGGATCAAAGAGTTGTCAAAAGAACTTGAGGGGAAACAACCGGATAGAGATTACTTAGAATCAGATACTTTTTATCCACGAATCATGGAGTTGAGGTTTATCCACGGTATAAAACCGGGGGATACTATTGACAAGAAGAAGTTAGAAGAAATAAAAAAGAACCCTAAGAGTGCAAAGAACCCTTTATTTAGATATTATGGTGACGACGATATTATCTGGATGATGAACAATCTGGTCAAGGCTAATAATAACTCTAATACAGAAAATACTATGAAAAAAGGTGGCATACATATAGACCCTAAGAATAAGGGTAAGTTTACCAAGTCGGCCAAGGCTGCCGGTATGGGTGTACAAGAGTTTGCAAGACATGTGTTGGCTAATAAGGAAGATTATTCTCCTACACAGGTAAAGCGCGCAAACTTTGCAAGAAACGCTAAAAAATGGAGTGCTCAGGAAGGTTTTGTAGTACCTTCTGGAGAAACCTGGCAGTTTGATCCTATTACAGGAGAACCAATGGGTGCACCGGAAAAATGGAGAAATGAAGACGACCCTGTAACTATACCTGGACTAAAAGAACATCTTGCTAAGATAAAGGCTGGTGTTCCAACTAACCCGTTTAAAACAACCGGTAATGAAGGCAGTGTACAAAATCCTATGGGCGCCGGCGCACCTGACACAGGTCCTGAAAAGAAGCCTTCTAAGAACTATTTACCTACACTGAACGCTATCAACTTTGGGTTGACAAAGTTTGCCGAAAGTCTTAGGAATAAAGAACTTGAGAGATATAATAGGCAGATGATAGCCTTACAGAATGTCCCTCAACCCAGGAGACTTACCCGTATAGAGCAGTACGGTGACCCTTCTGTTTACCAGATAGGTGGAATGATACCTGAAGATGTATCCTATCTTATGGGTACAATACCTAATTTTGACATGTTACCCACTCCGGCAAAATCATCATCTGGGATGGATAACGTTGTTCAAGGAGCTATAAAGGGAACAACTCAACAGGCGAAAGGAACACCTGTACCCGGTTCCGACTACGAGAATGTCATCTACAACACCTATATAGAGAACGGCCTAACACCTCAGGCAGCCCTGTTCCTGACAGCCCAGACAATGCACGAAACAGCTGACTACTCTTCAAACGTATTCAAGCAAAACAACAATGTAGCCGGAATAAAGATACCCAGGAAAAGAAAATCTCCTTTTATCGAAGGGGTTGGTACGGCAGCACCTGCTAATGAATCCAAAGACCAGAAGTACAATAAGTACGCAAAATACAAGGATGTTAAGAGCGGGGCCCTGGACTTACTGGAGTGGATGAAGTACAATAAGATAGACCCTAATAAGTTCAATACCCCAGAGGAATATGCAGAGGCTCTCAGGCAGAAATCTTACTTTGGAAATACTGAGGAAGGTAAGAAGATATATGTAGCCGGTCTGCAAAACAAGATTAAAAAACTAAAGAAAAAAGGGTTCGAGAAAGGTGGTGAATACGATCTTTCTGACTCAGAAATAGCCGAGCTTAAAGCTCAGGGCTACGATATCGAAATAATTGATTAAATTTAAGTATATGGCGAAGGTTAGAATAAAAGGTGTACCTAAGAATATAAAACCTCTTTACAAGCAGGATCCTACAACCTATGCCCTGGAAGCAGGGCCGGTTTTCTTCCAGGATGATAAGGACGTTCAGGAATTCAGAACCCAATATCCGGAAGTAGATGAGGATGAGGCAAACATTGAGGTGGAGGCGGGTGAGCATATTCTTACACCGGACATGGAGAATTTCTCTATAGGTGGAAAGAAACATTCCCAGGGCGGCACCTTTATCGATGCTGACCCGGGCAGTTTCATATTTTCAGATCATAAATCTTTGAAAATCAAAGGTGAACCCCTGAAAGAATTTGGTATAAACCCCGATACAAAAAGAGGTAAGAAGGGCTTTACGCCGGCGGAAATAGCCAAGAAGTATAACACGAACAAGATGCTTGCCATCTTACGTGACAAAAATTCAGATAAATTGGATAAGGAAACTGCCAGTTTGTCACTTGGCGGCATGACCAATAAACTCTCTAAGCTCGCTTTAATGCAAGAAGCTATGAAAGGTTTTCCTCAGGGAATTCCTACAATAGCCGAGGACGAGATGGAAGATGATATGATGGAAGGAGAGGATATGATGAAAAAAGGCGGTTATTATCAGACAGGTGGACAAACCGGTTGGAAGCGTCGTCCCCGTACAGGTAATATTGATGATTGGGTCTATGATGAAAATGCTATAGACCAGGAGGGTAATCCCGGCGCTTGGGTTAGGAGATCAGAAAATGTTCAGCCAGTTTCTGAAGAACCTGTTCAAAGTTCTGGGCAAACTGGTTGGAAACGCCGTCCTCGTACTGGAAATGTTAACGATTGGGTTTACGATGAAAACGCCGTAGATCAAGAGGGTAACCCCGGTGCTTGGGTTAGGAGATCAGAAAATGTTCAGCCAGTTTCTGAAGAACCTGTTCAAAGTTCTGGGCAAACTGGTTGGAAACGCCGTCCTCGTACTGGAAATGTTAACGATTGGGTTTACGATGAAAACGCCGTAGATCAAGAGGGTAACCCCGGTGCTTGGGTAAAACGTTCAGGTGATGGTAAACGAGGTTCTGGACAAACCGGATGGAAGAGACGTCCTCGCACAGGTGACCCTAAAAAATGGGTTTACAACGAGAAAGGTATAGACGAAGATGGTAATGTTGGCGCCTGGGAAAAAAGAGGAGATGACGGAGATGGTCAATATAAAACCCTTCCGGAAGTTGTTTTACCCCCTGGTATAAGGAAAAGAAAGCCTGGTCCACAAGTTTCTGGTGTAGGTAATGTTGGCCCTATAAAGCAAAGTGATGCTTCTTTAACCACCTATGAGGACCCTCTGTTTGATACCGGTTATGGTTCTGTTGACTATATGAACATGGCCGCTCCATTCGCTGTAGGTCTTAAAAAATACCCACCTATAAGAATAAATGTTAATGCCCCTCATCTGGATGATACTCTTATGGATTTAGAAGCCCAGCGCCAGGCTATTCGTGGTCAAGGGACTTTGGCAATGGCCGCAAATAACATGTTTGCAGGTTCTGCTTCAATGGCTTCTGCAAGAAACGCACAGATACTTGGACAGACACTTGACCCGTTAAACCAGAGCTTTTTGACAGAGTTTAACACTAACCAACAATCAAGGGCTCAGCGGGCTGCTAAACAGGCAGAACTTAACTTGCAGGCAGATACTCTAAATGCTGCAGCTGATGACCAATATAACGAGAGAACCGCTGCTATGAACCAGACCTTTGACGATGAAAAAAGGCTCCGGCTTAAGCAGTTTATGAAGTCATTAAATGCTGCAGAAAGGTCTCGTCAGATGAGAAACGCCGCTAACGTCATAAATCAAGACTATATAATCGACGCAGAAGGTATGATAAGAACAAAACCGGGTTCAAACGACCCTATGCGTAGATGGCTTCGTATTACCGGTAGCAACGAGGGTATGGCCGGTGCAAGTTTAGCGGACCAGTTTGAAGCATTTAAACAGTCTCTCCCGCCAGGTCTAAACATGACCGATGAAAAAGCATTTGACTACTTCTACAATAAGAACAGAAGTATTGTAACCGGCAAAGATGCATTCGGTAACACGGTTAGCCAAAGGAATCCTTTCCTATCCCCTGCTAATTTTCCTATTGGCTATACTGAATAACTCTTATTAAGTTATCTTTGGAATAGTAAATCTCCAAAGTTTTTATTATCTTTTTAATGTAAAAAATGGCGACGTATACCCAATCTGCGGCTAATCCGGCATACTTTGATATGCCAACCTTTGAGGCTCCAATGGAGTTTCTTTTTAGTGTAGCCCGCCAGAAACAACAAAGTTTTGACAGAGGTCTTCAGAACGTGAGACAGAGCTACAATCATATGCTCAATCTCCCGACGAATTCCCCTTTTGCCAATGCGAGAAAAGAAGCATTCATGGCTGAAGCCAGTGAAAAATTAAGAAGAGTTGCCGGCGCTGACTTCTCCTTAGAGGAGAACCAGACTGTTGCCAACTCAATATATAAGCCATTGACTTCTGATCCATGGATACTAAAGGACATCTCTAACGGAAAGGTTGCTCAAGCGGAAATATCCTATATGAACAACCTTCAACACTCTTCTAAACCAGAAGAAAGGCAAATGTACTGGGATAGTGGAAGAGAGTACGTAATGAACTCTGTTGCAAAGCTTTATAATGCTAAGACGGCAGATGAACTCGACAAGGTGAGCATCCGTAAATATGTTCCGTATGTAGATGTTGCCGGTAAGTTAAACAAAGCCGCTACTGACCTTAAGCTTAAGGTAGAGGTAGACACTACGCACCCATCCGGTTACAAGATAACCGATACGAATGGTAACCCTATTCCTTTCTATGTCTTTGCCCAGGGCCAGCTTGGCGCCCAGGAACGTGAAGTCTTTAAGGTCCTTGGAACGAATGCCGCTGACCGGCGTATAGCAGAAGAAACCTATCGGTTTGGAGGAGATGAGCAAGCTGCCCGTAAGTACCTTGCCACTCAGGCTATTACCGATCGTTTCAACGACTATAATTCACAAAAGTCTGATATTGACCTAAATATAACAGATGCTGAGAAGAAGATACAGGCATTGAAAGATAAGCAAGGAGGTCAGATAAACGATCTTAACATTGACGAGATTGTCAACCTAGAAACCAAAAAGAGCTTACTTGAGAATCAAAGAGATGAGGTTCTGGAGAGGTTAAGGAACATCGGCTATAACCAGGTAGGTGATAGCTTTGTAAAGAACAACAACTACGATTCTAAGCTTAACGAATACAGTATGGACCTTTGGATACCATACATGGAAGAAGCAACTAAATCTACATTATTTAACTGGGCCTCAGGTCTTGCCGGCGCCACAATGTCTCATAAACTAGATATCGATCCTGTGTTCAAGGAAGCTCTTGACCTTAAAAAGAAGGAACTTGAACTTACCTATCAGATATCTAAAGAGACTTCTACCAAAGGAACAAAAGACGGTAGTAAAGAAGGCGAAGGAGAAGATAAAACTGGTGAGTCAGCTTACTACGATACTCCTATCTTATTAGGAGACAATCCTTTTGGTCAGGATGCCCGGTCAGCTTACGATTACTATAAGTCTCAGAAGAAGGCTGTAAACAATGAGCTATTTAGACAAGGAACTACTGTTATTTATGACTCTCTTAAGGACCTTGGTTTATCTTCTGAGTTCCTTAGTCAGTTCAGTCAGAACATGTTGAACGGAGCTTCTACTGAATCTATCATAAGTAACAATGAGAGTTTAAACCTGGAGACCAAGTTCAAAGACGATGTACAGAAGATACATAACCTTTTCCCGCCAAAAGCCAACATAAGTTACAGTGAAGTTTTCAGCAAACTTATGACAATGGCCAAGGATAACATTAAGAAAAAGCTTGATGAGTATGCTGGCGAAGAAGGTTCCAGGGTTCCGGCCGAATACCAGAACTATGTTAATGTTTCTAAACTGTTGGAAACATCGTTGATTTTCAATGAGAAAGACCGTCAGATAAACGAAAAAATATTCAAGTCTGGTAAGTTTGAAGATATTCGTGATAAAAACGATGTCATCTCTCTTAAGGATTTTGAGAGGAGAATTACCGGCGGCCGTACTAAAGAAGAGACTATTGAGGCTATAAAAGATACATTAAAGAATAGCCCGGGTTTAATAGGAAGTTTGTTCGGATTTGACGGAGCTGGTAGTATAGCCGGAACATTACAAAGTGGTAAAAACCTGTCACAGAAAGAGTTAGATACAGCTTTCAAAGCAATAGAAACAGTGTATAACCGGCAGCGTAAATCTTTTGATGAAGAGTTCAAGAAGATGATACAACAGGACCCTGAGTTCCTGCAAATCAAGACCGCTAGTGGGGAAATTGCCTTTACCTTCCCGGTATATGAACTCATGTTCCATAAGAACACTGACAAAACCGGCCAGGAAAAAGCTGAGACCTTTTTGAAACAAGCCTTTGCCGATGACAAGATAACTGACGAAACTAAGATATTGAACATGGACCAGCTCGGCAAGTTCAAAAATATCCAACCTATACTACAGCAGATGATGGCTGAGATAGGGGATATGGACCCCGACAAAGGACGACTGTTCTATTCTCAGGTAGGCTCCGATGGCACTAATCCTTCTCTTAGGTTCAGACCATCAAAGCAGTTCTTACAACCCTTCCTCACAAAGAACGGAATCAACGACCCTGCACTGGTGGAAGCGGTTACTAACTACGGTGTTGAAGTATCTGCTGCAGGAATCCCTGGTATAGAGCAGTATAAGCCTAGCATAGTTTCCAGGTTGATTGACGCTCAAAAAGGAAAGCCTTACCAGGTAGCTCCTCTGTTAGCAGAGCAAGGATTTGGGGCGGTAGTAGAAAAAAGACCAAATAACGAAGGTTTCGATATAAAAGTGTCTTATAAGTACTTTGACCAGAACGGTAAAGAAGTGATTGTAAAGGATGTATTTCCTTCCAAAAACTTTGTACCTATAGCTTCTTCTAGATTAGATGAGGCAATATCAGGATTAAATCGTACCTTGTTCGAATATTTGGGACAGTATCGTCGCCAAGCTGAGGCCCTTAAACCTAAACCCACACAAACGTATACTGACGCGGACGTCAAAGAGCGCGTAAAAATTGGAATAAAACAAAGATAAATGCTGCCAGATCAACCATTTTTCCCAGATTTTGGTATTGAACAATCTAGAATGGCCGTTGACTACCATCAACCTCCGTTAACGGATCATGGTATCAATGACTCACTACAGAACATTGGCTTACTTTACCAGCAACTGAGTCTGCTCAAGTCTCGTAATCCTATCCTTGGTTCAAAAGGCGGGATGAAAACAGAAAGTGATTTCATATTCCCTTCCATAGAGCAAGCCCTCTCTCCAAAGATGAGGACTTCAGACATCGAGCCCGTACAATTCGACCCTGTTCAGGAAAGACTAGGTCGTTACCAGGGCAGCAAATACTTCAGAGACATTGGTTTCTTACCCGGTCGCGATAACGAAGAGCTTTACGGCCGTGCCCAAACCGGTTGGGAGGCATTTACAAACGGTATCTCCGGAGCCTGGCAACTTGCTAAATTCCAGTTCGTTGACCAGCTTAAAGGTTGGGGTAGGATGGTAGATAGCGTATTTTCAGGCGATCTCGACAAATTATATGACCAGAATGACCTGGAAGCTGTAAATAGCGACCTTGACGACATCATGAACAAGAACCCGGTGTTCATGACCAAAAACGATCGGGATAAGATATTTACCTGGGCTAACGTAGCCAACGTAGTTCAGCAATCAGGTTTTACCCTTGGCGCCATAGCGGAGATTGCCGCAGAAGAACTTCTGCTTACAGCGATCGCCGCTTCTACCGGTGGTGCTGCAGCTCCCGTACAAGGTGCCAGAAGTGCGGCTTTACTTGCAACTCTAAAGACTGCTTTTAGAAGACTGGCCAGAGCCGAGAACGCGGCAATGGAACCTAACCGGATGCGTAAGGTATTTAATAGCCTTGGCAGGATGACCCCGTTCACAAATACATTACAGACTGTAGCTAAAGGCGCCAGGGCTGAAGAGAATGCTCTGCAGCTGGCTAGACGTGGATTTGGTTCTTTCTATCGTGATATACGTGAGGCTAACGCCGCATTTACCGAAGCCCGTGCTGAAACTTCCGGAACCTACTACGAGCTAAAGAACAAATTAACTGAGGATTTACACAACTCCGGGCAGCCTGTAACTCAGCAGAAATTGCAGGAGATTGACAGGGTTGCCAGGGAGGCGGCTGATGCAAACTTCTGGGCTAACTCCCTTATCATAGGTGCATCTAACCGTATTCAGTTCGATAATATTTTCCGTGGATTTAAAGGAACCGGTCAGTATTTGAGGGAGATTGGTGATGTGGCCGTAGACAAAAAAGGCTTCTTTAAGAGGTCTGCTATACCTTTTACCAAAGGATTTTTAAGAACCGCCAAGGCTGAGGCTATACCTAAGGCGGCAAGATATTTCAAAAACAACATAACCGAAGCTTTACAAGAAAACTTACAAAGCGCTTCAGACCAGGCAGTTCGTTCTTACTATGAGGCGAACTACAATAGCCCAGGCTCTAAAGCGTTAAAGGACTCAATATATGAATCGATTTCATCACAATTTTCGACAGAAGGTGCAAAGACTTTTCTATCAGGATTTCTCACAGGTGCAATTACTAATCCATTCACCCGCGGAATCCCTGCTCTGTATGATCGTGTCTCAACTACAAAAGTTCAAAGAGACAAGAGGGCAAAAAACATCGAAAAACAACTAAATGTATTAAACGGATTTTTCTCCAAAGCCGAAGGTCGTAACGGCGCCGTTCAGCTCCAGATAGGTAAGGAGATGGGAGAAGCTATAAAATCCGGGGATATTAAATCCTTTGCTGACTTAAAAGACGAGAGTGTTAGAAGCTTTGCCCGGGCCGTTCTGGAAACCGGCAAGGTAGATCTTGTCTTTGAGCGTATGCATTCTCTGGCAAAAGGTCTGACAAAAGAAGAATTTGAACAGGCTTTTGGCATAAAATACAGCGACACTAACAAACAAGACTCTCTTCGTTACATTGACGCGTTGTATACAAAGGTCATGGACATCAAGCAGATAAAGGATGACCTTGACTACAAGTTTGCAAATCCGTTCATGCCTGAAAAGACCGATACGGAAGAAGATGCCATGAAAAAAGCTATCTCCTATGCTAAGTATGAAGAAGCTAAATGGCATATAGCTTATATGAAAGACGCTCACATGCGTACTTCAAAAAGACAGTCTTCTATCATAAAAGACCTGCAGCTGGAAATGCCAGACATGACCTATTCGGCCATTTCAAAGCTTACGGACATTGCCAAGGCCAAGGACGAGGTTAAGATGTTGAGGCAAGAAGCTTCTGTGATAAACGACGTTCGTCTCAAAGAAGCCAAAATAAAAGAGGCTGACCTTCTGAATGCTCTTATTCCATCTATACAAAAAGGTGATATTGACCCGGAAACATTCCGGGAATATGTAAACCTTGTCCAGGAAAAGAACAACCGCGAGCCGATTACCGACGAGTTCATAGACAATAACAGAACCCGTCTCAATGACTTTATCCGTCTTGGAGAAGAGCGCCAACGCTATTTCGACAACCTTAACTGGTTAGCTGATCCTGCAAATGCCAGTGACTTCTTCAATCGCCATATTGAGTTCAAGATACAAGAGGAACATCAAAAGAAGCAAGATGACTTCGCCGATGCCGTAGATGATATCGGAAAAGACCATCCTGGCTACGAGATCAGAATGGACGAGAATGGAAACGTCAAAGTAGAGGCTAAAGAAGGAGAAGGTTCCGAACAGGAGACAGAAGCTATAAAAGAAGAGCTTAAAGCTGCTGAAGAGAAGATATTTGGAAAAAGTCCTGAGGATGAGGTACTTGAGCGTATCAAGGAGAGATTGGCCAGTATATACAGGAAGCTCTCTGATACCGGTGAAATAAGCGACCAGGACAGGGAATTTCTGAACTCTGCTGAGATAAAAGAGATTGGTGAAAACGATGCTAATTATCGTAAGATAATGGCCATCCTTGAAAGAAAACCTAAAGAAGAGGAAGAAGGAGAAAAGAAAAAATCCGCCGATGAGAAAACCGAAACAACTGAAAATGTTACCGAAGATGATACTTCTGCGTTCCCTTACTATGAAGGGTCTGATGTCAATAAGGAGAACCCTCTCCCTAAAGGCGCTGCAAAGACGATAATTGAAGAGGTAGTCGACGGTGGCGCAAAGAATAATGAAGGTCGTTATACCGGTGGCAAACGCGATGAAAATGGCGATGCTATAATGGAAGGAGGTTACTCTTTCCTGAGAGGGCAGGTGGCCAGGTTATTCTTAAATAACCCTCTGCTACTTGAACAATATGAGTTCGCCATTGTCCGTGATAGCCGGTTATACTACGAACATGTTTCTGGAATGCCTAAAGAAGTTAGAGAAAAGCTTCAGGTCAGTCATAAGAACTCACCATATAACTTTTTCATAGACTTAAACAGGAAGTCAGATACTGTCGTTATGGTCATCCGCGACCGTAAGACTAAGGAGCTTATCTACTTCAATCCTTATGTTCCGGGTATGGTCACCGACTCCAAAAATGGACTGGTGGCGGCTTTTGCTCTGGCCAATACTTCTGTGCGTGAAAGCATCTTAAATTATGTAAAAAAACAACCTAAGCAAGAACTGATTCTTGACTTCTCGAAATACAATCCTATAAGCCCAGGTTCATTCTTTGAAAACGAAAATAAACTGAGGGACTTCAGTCAGTTCATGGAAGGTATTGACGCTGAAGAAGTACGACTTCATATCTCAAGAGGTCTCAAACAAATTCCCTGGAATGCAGAGGAAAACACTCGTAATGGTGGCGTATTTATAAAAGTAGGTAACCTCAACAAAATAAAGCTGTTACCTTCGAAGTTGACTGAGATAAAAGTCGCCGGTGCCACCTATGATATTCGACCTTTCTTTGAAAGGGTATTTGATGAAGCTACCGCTAAGGAGATAGCTGCGTCAATGTCCCTGATTATCTATAGGGATATCTTCCAGCCAAAGAACGCCTTTTATGAAAAGGTGATAGTGTCTATTGAACCAAGGGACGGTCAATATGGACTTAAACTGATACGGTTTGTAGATTCTACGCCAAACGAACCAGATTTCAAGAAGAAAAAGTTCGTTGACAGCGGTCAGAACACAGCCACTGTGCTGACATATCTGTTAAAAGGCGGACGCCGGATAAACGTAGATGAAAATATCCAACAGGATATAAACCTGCCGACTATCACCGAGGCCGGCGTAGAGTTCAAGACTATTCCTTATATGGAGTTCTTGTCAAAGAACCTATTCACCAACAAGGCACGAGTGGTAAGACCTGACGGTAAACTGGATATACATCCGGTAAATAACTTCTTTGTTATTTCTGGTCTTAATGATATTCTTGGAATAAAGCCTGGAGTAGAAGAAGCTGCAGAAAAAATAGCTGCCAAGATGACAGGTGAGAAACCGAAAGCGCCGGTTGTTTCAATGAGCACTTTACAAGAGAACTTATGGACAAAGATTGAATATGTAAATGAAAAGGGTGAGGTGTCTCAAAGAACTATTAGCGACATTGAACCTAAGGACGGCCCTGTATTTACAGCACATGACTCTAAACACAAGAGTCGCCGGTCATTTAATATCTTAAGCATAACTAAAATCCTTGACTTTGTCAAAAGACCGGATGATAAGAAACCTCCTGCTAAACCACAGGATACTACCCCGGACACTACTACACCGACTACCGATGACTTGCTTAAGAAGTTAAGGGATGAGACTAAGAACATTGACAAGAAAAAAGATGATGACAAGCCAAAAGATGACATAAATCCTTTCCTGGCAAAGGTTAAGGACGAGCTTAGCCGGGCTTTAATAGGCAACAAAGAACTGCAGTTCATTAAGGACCGTTTCGGAGAGCACGTTCTTAACCACCTTGCATATGCGGTAAACTCAGACTATTGGGGTTACTGGAAGCAAGGGGTTATTACATTGTATGGTGACGCAAGACGTGGTGTAGGTTATCACGAAGCCTGGCACCATTTCTCTCAGATGTTCCTTACCCGGGACGAAAAGATAAGTCTGTATAATGAACTGATGAGCGAGAAGCCTGAACTGAGAGGTGCAGACCTCAAGCAGGTTGAAGAATACCTTGCAGACCGGTTCTCTGAGTATGCTGTTACCCAGGAAGAAAAGGCTCCGGTAAGGAAGACAGTATTCCAGAAGATATGGGAGTTTCTCCGTCGTATTTTTGGCGGCAGCCAGACCCCTAACCAAACAACCCTGGATAAATACTTCACAGATCTGTATTTCGGAAATCTGGCTTCATACAAACCTGCTATAAACAATGCTCTCTGGGCAAACCTGAACTACGGCTTCAATGTTACCCAGGAAGGTAAACAAGTTAATATATTTGATGCCCAGGAAGATAACGTGGCAAAAGGCCTATTCAAAGTCCTTCTTTATACTGCGTTCACACATGACGGTCCAGAGCATAACCTTAAAGCTGAGAATATAAGCATAGCTCGGATGTTGAACCTTAGTGAAAACAGCGCTGATAAAAAGGTTATTGTCAATAAAGTATTTAGAGCGGTAGTATTCCATTTGGAACAGTTTATTGTAAACAACCGCGCTGAGCTTGAACGTAATGCTCCGTCCAGGTCTATCCTTGACAGGATGCTTACCAATTACGAAGACTTCTTTAACCACGTCTTTGAAGATTTCAGATTAGGTGTTAATATCGATGAGCTAATAGAAGAGGAAGAAGTTGATGTGGTAGATGTAACGGCCCTTAAACCTGAAGAAGCTGAATTAGCAGAAGAAGATAGTGAGGATGTTGATGCTCAAAAAGAAAGTCAGTTTTCTGACAAGGTACTTCCTTTCCAGGACAAAGGTCTTTTAGCATCAGTGTCTAAGGTCATGAAAAGCTTTGTCACAACAATCCCAAAGGCTCAGGTTATCTACAATAACGAAGGGGAAATAGAGGATGTTGTCGAATATAAGAATGGTTATGGGTTCCCAGAACCAGCCGATCCTCATAGGATACTTGCCATACTTGGTGAGGAGCTTGCAGGAGTATTCTCTGACCAGGAGATGCTGGAAAAACTTAATAGCCCTGAACTAATGCAGAGACTTCCGGAAGTAGTGTTCCTTAATAGGACTCTAACCGGGTATGGTGCAGAGGGTCAGCAGTATTCTGTACAGACCATAATGTCTTTGATGAGAGATTTTAACAGAGTATTCGTTCCTGTCTATTCTGTAATAGAAATAGGTGAGGGTGAAAAGGTTATGGTTGAAAAGACCAAAGGGACTGCAAATAAGCTCAGAGCTATCTGGAAGGATAACTTTATGCGTAGCGACAGTTCTATTGTCGTAGCTGACCCGGTAACCGGTGCAGAAAAACGTATTCTAAACCCTTCATTCTCAGTAAATAACGAGCGGTTAGTAAAAAGAGTCGGTGACGATGAACGTGTTATATTGAACAGGATTGAATACTTGTCTAAGTTAGGTATAACTCTGTCTGACCGTACTATAAAGACAAAGAAATTCCGTGACTTTATCCTTGGCTACCGGTTTGTAAGATTTGCTGAAACCTTAGAAGGTCGTCAGAAGCTCGGTCAGAACATAACTGACCCGGTTGCAGATATAACCAGGGACTATGAGTACCGTCGTAAAGGAGAAGATACTGTAATAAGTGCTGGCGAAGGAGCTTTTATAAGGGAGTTGTTGAGACTTGAAAGTATCTACTCTGATATTGTCCCTTCTAACGTATTTGTTACGGCAAAAGGAACAAAAAAATATTCACTCATGTTACCTAACATGTTTAATGTGGTAGGTAATGAGCTAAGGAAAGCAAACAGTATACGGGATATATCCAGTACACCTCACGTATCTTATCTCACCGATCCTGAGAACTTCTACGTGAACAATTCACTCGTTTTGAAGTCTCTGTTTAACAAGGAAGGTCTCAAAAGAGATATGGAGACTATGAACTTCGAGTTCGGGGATTATAACGGTATTGAGTTTAAGATAGCTGACAAAAAGATTAACAAGCAGTCATCTGACCTTACCGGTCGCGACAAGATTATCGCCAATATCAACTCCCTCCTTGGTTTCGGCATCATAGATGTAATGAGAACCGGTTCTTCTGAATCCTTCTATTTCTACAGGGTTCCTAAGTGGTTCCATTCATATGAGCTCAAGAGAGGAGAGTTTTTGACAACTGAGTCTACTGTTAACGTTCCGTTCAGTGCTAGACTGTACAGTAAAGGAAGACCTAACTCCCAGTTTGACCTGGTTCTCAAAGGTTATTTCTATAACCTCTTAGTAGACGAGGTTAATACTATGAGGTTCTCTTCTGTGCCAGGTAAAGACTTCAGTGATAGCTGGGGTGTCTTTGACGACATTCTGAAAAGAGACCTTAAAGCTAAGATAAAGGCTCTTGAGATAAACAGCCCTGCTGATACCAGGAATGCTCTTTATGACCTTATTCCAGAACTCATGGAGGACGTAAGAGAGTTCTTCTTTACTGGAAGAAATAGTCTCACAAACCGTTTCTTGAAGTATGCAAAGACCTTCGGTATAGGTCCTACTGATGACGGTCGCCCAAATACCTCTTTTATCAATCCTTCTATAGTTCAGAAATATGGTTCTGACTGGAGAGGATTAGTTGAGAACTTCATACTCAACGATTTTGTAATAAACGTAGAGTACTCAAAACTGTTTACAGGAATACCTCAGTTCTATAAAGATTACCACAAACGGGCATCTGGACCAATGTCCCCGGGTAACAATGCTAATATAGGGCCTATCATCGCAGACGCTCTTGAGAGGTCACATCCTATGACAATGCGTGGGGCCTTAGGTAAGCCATTTGACCCCAATATACATCTTTATAAGACGAGCACCACTACCGATGAATTCACTAAACTGGATGAAGACGTAGAGGAAGCTTATCGCAGAGCCGGTAAAGCTCTTGGTAAAGTAGATGAGGTTGAGCAGGCTATAAAAGAGTACGATCAAACAAAAGCCAAAGCTAAGCCGATAAACGACGGTCAGGCTTGGGTCACACTCGACTTCTATCGCCGGTTCCGTATACAAGCCGGTAACTGGGATCCTCTTACAGATGAGATTGAATACTGGAAAGAAGTTGCTAAATGGCGCATTAAAAAAGGACTTTATAAGTCAGAGGAAGAACTGAAAGGTCTTCAGTCTTTCCTGGATAAATATCCAAAAACCTTATCTACTTTCCCTATTGCAAAACTGCAGTATAACGGACCGGAGAAAGCTAGAGGGTTGATGAGACCGGTGTTCCATAAGTTTGCCGTAGCGCCGATAATCCCATCTGCCTGGGAGAATACACCATTAGAGAAAATGCAGGATTGGATGTTGGAGAAAGACATTGACTATGTAACCTCTATATCCGGTAGCAAGAACTATAACAAATCTCCGTTCTCGTTCTGGGATGAGAACAAGAGTGATTTTAGTATGTCCCTTGACCCTAACCAGTCAACTCTATTCTCTGTTTATCTCAAAGAGCAGATAAAGACTGCTAGAGAGATAAAAGATAAGAGTACCTGGGGTACTCAGATAAAGTCTCTGTGGATGTCAAACCGGTTCAATGACGGTAAAGCTTCTGAAGCTAACCAGGCTTTGTTTGATACCTATAAGGATGACCTTGAGGCTATTATCGAAGCTGAAAAGAACCAGTTATTTACAGAATTTGGTATAAAGGAACAAGGGGACAGGATAGTAATATCTAACGCTAAGGGTTTTGTTGAGACACTAAGGCAACAAGCTGACCTGCGCGGACTAAACAGTAATGTAAAAGCATCTATAAAATTTGATGAGGTTACCGGAACATTTGATACGCCTCTTGAGATAATTACCAACCGTCAGTCTATTGTAGATATGATCGGCGGCATGATATTCAGAAAGCTTGTAAGGATATCTGCGAACGGTGACATGTTGATACAGATGTCATCTCTCGGCACCCGGGCAAATGGTGAACCTGAGCTGGCATTCTATAAGCCGGTATTTGACAAGAAAGGTAATTTCATAAGGACACAGGCTGCGCAGACCAAGATAAGCTTTAATAAACATTTCTACCCTCTTCTTAGGTTACCACATGTTGATGGTAAGAGAATAGATACCCGGGAAAGGCTAAATGAGATGTTAAAAGACCCTGCCTGGGTTAATGCTCACCGCCAGGAAGTTACGATAGTAGCCTACAGGTTCCCTACAGAAGGTCCTAACTCTATGGAATTCATGGAAGTAAGGGAGTTCTTACCAGAGGTTGCCGGCTCTATCATGGTAGTTCCTCGCGAGATAGTTATCAAAGTAGGTTCTGACTTCGACCATGATAAGCTCAATATCTTCCGTCCTAGTTACGGGGATGATGGTAACGTCCTTGGACCGGACACTATTGAAATATACGAAACTGCCGTAAAGAGGCTCATAAAGATAGCCAGTGCCAACGAGCTTGTTCAGGGGTTAATGTCAAAGATAAACGCGCTGTTTAGCCAGGAAGAGCTTGAGTCTGAAAATGATCTCGACATTGACTTGGAAGAAGCGTCTGTTTCAAAGGAAGAAAGACTCGCTCTGAAGAACTACAAGAAGGCGATGAAAGATATGAAGGGTTATCATATGAACCAGGCAATGCAGGCATATATAGATTCATTGTCTTCTCCAGAGATGTTCCTTCAGCTGATAAAGCCTAACACTACCGAAAAGGTTAAAGCCTTGGCTATGGAAATGGCTGAGAAGCAAGGTCTTGAGGGTTTTACAGAGACCGGCGTAAAGGCATTTACCAACACGCAGATTTTCGACTATACGAATAACCATATCAAGTTCCTGCAGAACGTCCAGGGTAAGAATGACCTTGCCGTATATGCCGTACTCAATAAGACATTACATAACTTCCAGAAGATAGGTGTTAAGTTAAATAGTTCGTTTATAAATAAACTGGCCAAGAAATTTTATGGTACAAGGAATAACCTATCTTTGAATACTACCCCTTACCTGTTAACTAAAGAGGAAAGGGATAGCTTTATACAGAACGGTGAGATACCTCTAGGCTTTACAGAAGATATTGAAGGTGAGACTATTACGCATATCGTCGCCGAGTTGATGAACTCTACAGTGGATATCGAAAAAGACGCTTTCTACATAGCTCTTGGTATAAACCGGTACAACAAAGGTGTTGCAGCAATGCTTCTTGCCATGAGGGTCCCGTTAAAGAGGATTTCTGCATTCTTACTACAACCTTCCCTAAAAGAATACTATTCTCGTCAAGAGTCAGAGCCATTTGCGGTGATTAACGGGCAGGCCTTCTTTGCATCAAACATCAATGCAAAGAACATGTTCAACCTTAAAAACAGGATTGAGCTTGAAAGAGAAATACAGTTCCGTCAGAATAATGATCCAGGAGACATTTTCTCATATGATAACCTGATAGAAAATGTAGGAAGCCGTGATTGGAATAATAGAGAACAGCTTACTATCCTTGCTCACTTCTTAATGTTACAAAGGTTACAGCGGCTGTATATGATGATACAGTCAAACATCACAGTTGACACTAAGAAGATATCTACGCCGTTAGGTGCTAACTTATTTGATTTCTCTAAAAGAGAACTTCTTTCTTCAGGTATAATAAATGAAGAAATGTTCAATAAGATCCATCAGCAAAGTTATACATCAATGTTCCATTCAAGGGATATGATAGCTAAAATATTTGAGACGTTGATGCCTATAGGGTTTTCCAGAACTTTTATAGAGAAGTTTTCAAACAGGATAGTTGACGCTGAAGCTTTTCTGACAAAAGACCAGATGTTACAGTTAGAAAAGACGGTTGCCAACGACTATATGATGTACATAGTTTTGGAACATGGTGAGTATGAGGGCGAACCGTTAAGGGAATATCTGGTAAAGAAACTTAGCCGGAAACTGTCTCAGAAGACGTTGATGATGGAGTTGGTAGAGTTGAAAAAAGCTGAGTATCCTGAGATATTTGAGCTGTATGATCTCACAAAGAGGTTAAAGACTAACCAGTCAAGTAAGCTTTCTAATCTACATAACGTTGAAATTCAAAGAGGTGTAGATAACACCACAGAGACTCAGGAAGTGTTAATATCTGAGTTTATAAAACTTATGAACTTCAGAGGTAATGAGATACCGGGTCGGCAATATAGCCGTGAAGATATACTTAAGATACGTAAGTTCTTCAGGGACCTTGTCGTTGTCATGTTTGGTCAGTCAGGGTTCAATAAGTCGATGCTCTACGCTACCGATATCCTTCCAATATCAGAGATAAACCCTATAACCAAGAGGGCTTTACAGAAGTACAAAGATCGTATTAGTGCAAACCCTGAATATGAAAGTCAGTTTATAGACGCATTTATTAACGAGTTTGTCAAGGAAAATCCTAAATTTGACATGCAAAAATCAAATGTCAATCTCAACCAGGAACCCTGGAGAGGAAAATACCTTAGAAAGCCCGTGAAATTAGCTAAACCTGCAGGACCGCAAAGAAAATTCTTCATGACAGAAGAAATAGTCACCCGTGAAGATGTACGTAATAATATCGGTACTCTGTACCTGTTCGGAGATAACGTTCAAAGAACCGGTCTTGGTGGACAGGCAAAAGAGTTAAGAGGTGAGCCCAATGCTTTCGGTATAGCTACCAAGAAAAGACCGGCAAACGACACTAACGCCTTCTTTAACGATAAGCAGCTCGAGCAGAACAAGGCTATTATAACCAAAGACATTAACGGTGCCCTGGAAGCTTTCCGTAAAGGAGCTTATGAGCAGATGGTAGTACTTCCGTTAGGTACAGGTATGGCTCAGCTGGACAAGAAGGCTCCTTTGACCTTTGACTGGCTGCAGCAGGAGCTTAAGCGCCTTGAAATAGAGGTAAATGGCGGACAACTGCCCCCTCCGGGCCAAACACCCCCGGCAGCTCCTCCTCCAACTACACCTCCTCCTCCGGTTACTCCACCGACTCCGGTCCAAGGGACACTGTTTGAAGAAGTAGATGATGATGATCCGTTCTTATCAGATGATGAAATCCGGGCGATGGGCATAAATGTCATCTCTTCTACGGAGGTAGATGATGTATTAAGAGAAAAAGATAAAGGTTGTGAATCATGATAGACTTAAAAAAAACAGAAAAGGATCTTTTCGGCAAGGTCGCAAATATCCTTGTAGCGTTCATGGTGCTTGCTTTATGGATAAAGACAATGCACCTTTTTGAAGGGTGGTTATTCTCCACCGAACTGATTTCCCAACTGTTTTTCTACCAGTATCAACACCCGCAACTTATAAATATTTACCTGTTCTGTATAGCGGCGCCGATAGGGGAGGAAGTAGTCTTCAGGCATTTCCCTTTACAGGTGCTGAAGTCCGTAAAGAAACCGGATCTGTATTGGCCGGTAATACTGATGACCTCTGTCATTTTTGGATGGTTACACCAGGGTCACCTGAATATTCTCATCCAGGGTATGATAGGTCTGGTATGTAGTGTTTTGTACATAAAAAATAATCATTGTCTATTGTCTGCCATAGCGTTACATAGCCTATGGAATTTGGCTATCCTGCTAAATTTGTTTAACTTTAACTAATGGCGAATACGTGTTCAATACTCCGTAATAAAGAGACAGGTGAGATAGAGAAAGTACTGGCCCCAAATGGTCAGGAAAGTATCTTATGGAAAAGTCTCATAAGCATAGGGGAGCTTTCTATCAATAAAGAAGATACTTTACGTACCTGGGCGGTTGCCTATACAACAGGGTTTAAAAATGAATTTGGAGACTGGGAGCTTTTCCAGAAGGCCAGGGAGCTGTCAGGTTCTATAGAAAAAGCTTTCTACAGAGACCTTTTTGAAAATGAACCAGAACAGTTCCTGTTTGAAATGGCTCAACAGCTCCGGTCGTCTGATATAGAAGCCCAGGCTGCCAGAAATGTAATGGGCAACGACCTTGCTCAGATAGCTCTACAGTTGTTCCCAAACTCCGTAGTAGGTTCAAAATACACACCTCAGTTTACCGGTAAGGTAGACAGTAATGGTGAACCTTTATTAGAACATGTTGTCTCTCCCCCAGGTCTCCCTTGGTTTGAAGACGCTATACCCTACACTCAAAATTTTGAGGAAATACAGTTCCCGGACCTTGCCAAATACGATGACGAAATCATGCAGCAACTGCCGGTTAAGGTTGGAGCTAAAAAGCAAGTGATAAAGATAAAGGGGTTGGATGTCACCGAGATGAAAGCCAAACGACCTAAAGAAAAAAAGGCTGTATTTATAGATTCAGACACCTTCCAGGATATAGGTAAGTTTATAAAAGACGGACCTAAGGACCCTACTGACTTCCGTCATGACATTATACGAATAGGTAATAACATATATGTAAAATCCGGTGACAACCTGGCATTCAAGCAGTTTTATCCCTTCCTGGACTTTTCCAAGAAATATAAGGTACGGGGCCGAACCTTTTACTATCTCACCAATAACTTTGTCTACTCCCCCGGTTCAAGTATCGGCGCTTCCAGGGAGTACAGTATCATGAAAGCCAGGGCTATTAAACAGGGTAAGTTTGGTATAAAACCTATAAAAACAAAACCCAGGTTGACTAAGAGGGCGAAAGAGGCCATAGAAGCATTTATAGAAAAGAAGAGGAGTTATATACCTTTGATAAAGGAGGAAATAGAAAAGTTTGTTTATCAAGTAGATAAGTCCCGACAATCCGCTTCTGACCATTTAAGGTCGATAGCTAACTCATACGAGTCACTGATGGACCCTTCACATAAGGAGGAGTATATAAAGATATTAGAAAGCCGGTTTCTTAGACAGACCGAAGAGTTTTTTAAAACATATGAGGGTGATGACGGAGAGGATATGATAAAGTCGACAATGAGCACTCTATCAAACTATCTTCAAAAATTACCGGCACTGGTATTGTTTAATATGGTACATGACCAACCTGTCTCTGAGTTCTCAGCAATGGAATCTGAGATAGATGATGAATTTTCTGAGTTCATATATAGATTTTCTGTTAGTTCAGTCATACCAGAATCGTTTATTTCCGGAGAAAATGGAAGGAGGATAAGTTTAAAAAGTATATTTGATACGGTAAATGTAGAAATATTCAGCGACCGGGGCTTACGTGAGAAGTTGACCGCTGACGAAATTATGAAAATATCCAAGTCAGGTATCTTCAGAAAAGTCGACACGAGTAATTTGAAAAGGACAAAGGCGTTAGCTGTATTTTTGGAAGTTTATGACAGACACGGTCATGTTGCAGCTAATACTTTTTGGTCTGCGTATCGTAAAAATATAAATACTGCTTCTGCCGAAATCATTCAGAAATATTTTAATAAAAATAAGGGTAGAGAGGAAGATTACAACTCTATAATGGATGATATAAGAGATACCCTAAAGGGTGTGGATAAATACTCAGGAGCTTATGTAGATAGTGAGTCTATCGAATACCGAACTTGGTTTTCTAGAATAAGTTCCAGCTTTGTCCCATTGATCGATATAGCCGAAGGTATATATAAATCAGCTTCTGGGTCCGTAGAACTTCACATACTAAACCGGATGTTGTTAGAAGTTCCTGAACTAGGTGACGACCCTTACCAAAGATTTAGAAAAATTGTTGACCTAATATTTACCAATGAAGAAGACTTATCAGAAGAAGATAGGTCGGTGTTAGAATATCTCAAAACTACAAAGGCTAAATCTTTGTTTAACAATATATTGAGAGCTTTCCGTGAGCTACTGAGATTTATCATATACGGTCCAGATTTCCAGTCACGTTCTGCATTTGAGGCGTTAAGTGCACAAATGGATAAAGTACATGAATATCTTGCCGGCAGGAATACTGTTTTTTCACTTCAAATCGGAACTGGTGAGCGAAAGGAAGAAATTGTTGTTAACGATCAAGTAGTAGAGATTAAAAATACGGAAGACCGTGTGAGATATGGGATTTCATCTAATATTGAAGTTGACACTGATGAGAATGGTGTTTCTGAAACGCTTCTTGAAAGATTTCCGGAAGGCTCTACTCTTCAATATGTTCGGGTGCTTGAGGCTCCTAATCTTAAATCAGTGCCGGTAGATTTCCGGTTCCCTCATCAGCTCCAAAAATTTATTGCCCCCAATCTAAGCATTCAGGATATACCAGAAGGAGAGTTTAAGTCTTTCCTGTTAAATGAAATGCGTTATGTTAAGTTAAAGGATTATGAAAAGGAGAGGCTTCGTGAAAAAGGAGGTCTCGGTATGATTTTTAACATTTCATCAGCTGTTTCTAAGTTATACACTTCCGGTAAACCTAAGTATTCATTTGAGCATAAGGCTCTTTTAAAAACAAATCTAGGTGTCGGGTCTTTACCTATGTACACTCTTGGGGAAAACGGTAGCGTGTTCAATATCGAATTTGGAGCCGGGGCAAATTCTCCTTTTCCAGAAAGTCTTTATGAAAGATTTAGACTTGACCACGGTCTCAGAAAGTTGTATATAGATAAACCTATTGGATGGTTCGGTGGGGTTTATTCAGTAGAAAATAAGACTATATCTGTTACTGAGGTTCAGTCAGACCTTTTACAAAGGTCAAAGACTATCGGCGAACTTAGGTCTAAGGTAGAAAATTACTATGACGGTTGGCTTTATGTTTTTACCGGAACTGCAATCAATTTGCTCCTAAATTACTATGAGGATGTAACTCATATAAGAATACCGACCTCAGAAACTTACAAAAAGTTCAAAAAAGAAAGTCCTTCTCAATATTATGACAAGATAGCTTCTGTATTCCCGACAACTTTATCAGAAGACGGCCGCTGGCATGTTATAAAAGTATCGGATATTTTTGGTAAAATCAGTCCAGATAAAAAATCCCAGTTTGATTTTATGATAAAAGCGGGTGTCAGAGCTGGGGTTAAGGAGCAAAAAGAGATAACACCAGACCTTCAATCTGACAGGGATAATGCAATGGACATATTGGAAAGTTTAAAAGAAAGTGAGATTCTTGGTTCTTACCTGAAAAGCTCCCCTGACCATGTGAGTGAAATAGAAAAATGGATTGAGAGGGAGTTCTCTAATGAGAAACCTATGACCGATGATACTAAAGGAGGAGAGCTTGTTGGACCGGATGGCGAGGTGATTGAAGAGGATGAAGGTTATGAAGAGACAGATATGGACCGGTTAGTAAGAGAGACAGCTGCTAATAAAAAAAGAGAGTATGTTTTCGATCTCGACTGGGCTTTAGATGAGTTGTCTGCGGCTATGAAAAATAACGATACTGCAAGGGTGAATTTTATAAAAAGGCTTTTGGAAGAACACACGTCAGGTAAAATAAACTTCAACCGTTCTTCTTCAGGTAATTACAAACAAATACTGTCTCTAGATAACCAAAAGATTTTTGAAGAGCTTATTGCAAAAGGACTTATTACTGAGCGGCGCTGGAATGGTATGTACTTTGTTCCAAAGCAATACCGGGAGCCGTTCAGGAGACCTCCGTTCAGCTATCTCAAAAAAGACTTTCGTGATGGTCACTTCCTTGACAAGAACAAGTACGAAGAGTTAAAGGCTATCATAGAGGTTCGTGGACTCAGTTGGCTTGATGTCAGACCTTCTAATTCAGGAGACTCTTATGTTGTAAGAATATTTCCTACCAGACAAGAGTCTATGCAGACTCGTCTCCATGAGTTTGCTGGCAAAGATGCATTCATAAAGATTGCTGACCGCCTGTCTAAGCGACTAGGAGTTCCTTATAAGATTATTGATGCTGAACAGGCCCTGAAGATAACAGAGGACTCACAGATACCTTGGAATGGTGAAGGGGCCTTTGCCTATAAAGGTACTGTATATGTTCTGCAGGAAGCGTTGTCTCTGGAGAATGCCGTACACGAATTCTCTCACTTCTTCATCGAAGCTGTCTCCAAAGAGTCTCCTTACCTGTTCTCAAAACTCTATAAGCAGTTAAAAGATGATCCTTATACCCGGGAGAGATACCTTGACCTGGTAGAAAGACTATACCCTGACCTATCTGAAGAAGATAAGGTCAAAGAGGTTATGGTTAGGGCGTTAACTGACAAAGCCCTGGGTCTCATAGATGAGCGTGGAAATGTTATCTTAGAGGCTATCCGTAAGATTTTCAGAACTCTCGCTAATATCATCCGTACTCTGTTCGGAGTTAGTGTTAAGAACCTGAACGAAAACACCACATTAGACCAGCTGGCAGCAATACTTCTCGGAGAGAATGATGGTGAAGTCCTAGACCTTGGCGACCGTAACACAGGCTTCTTTATGAACCTGTTTCCGATGTTCAACCGGGACATTGCCAACCAACTGGAAAAGCTTACCGGCTCTACTGTAAAAAGTAGTATAGACTCATTCTTTACTGTTACAGATGCCCACTATCAAAGGCTTCGTCAGGATAAGGACCTGGAAAAGCTGAAAGAGATACTCAGTAACCAAAAGGGTACTACTCTCGTATCAGATGAGCGTCAGATACTTATGAGAGCTGCAGACTTTGCCAGAACCCTGGAGGAGAATATGAAAGTCGACCGTGCCGCTCTTATCACCTTTGCAGAGGCTATTGAGGGTCAGGAGGTTATAGCTAAGAAGATGGCCGATCACGTAGCTTCTGTCGTAACCGATAAGGATATGTCCACTCAGGAAAAGCTGGCTATATTCCGTAAATATAGTTTCATAACCAAAGAGTGGACTACTGTCGTAGACCTTTTCATGAAGGCTATCAAGGACTCTCCTGTGGGCCGTGGAAGAAATCCCTTGAGCGATTCTATCCAAAACATGATATCAGACTATAAGTTTATTGACAACAAGATAAAGGATTTTTACAAAGAGGACGGTCTGCCATCATTGTTCAGAGAAGAGATAGAGGGGAACATCTACTATCAGGCGGCGATGAAAGAACAGGAGGACAGGATAAAAGAACTGGAAGAAGCCTACAAAAAGGATAAAAACCCGGCTATAAAGAAAAAACTAGACAAGGAGCGCGGACTCTTAGAGAGATATAAGCTTACCGACGAAACCCTTGCCAAGTACTTATCAGGTGAGATGGGCGATACCAATCACTATTCAATGTACCTGGAAAGCTACACCTCCAATCCAGATCCGATTGTTGGTCACTTCGCTAACTGGTTCATGAAGCACAAGTTCCGTGCTCAGTCAAGAGCTCAGCAGCGCATGACAGCCTTCGAGAACAAAATCTCAAAGATTTACAAGAAACTAGGCTACAAGCCAAAGGACTTCCAGAAAGTATCAGAGAACCTGGTACAGATAGAGACCTTCTTTGACGGCTACCGTAACTTCAAAGGGGAAGAAAGAAAAGCCTGGACGTTCATAAACCAGTATGGTGACGATGCCAACGGCGTCGGCTGGCAGTTTGAATATAACCGTCTTCTCCAGGAAAGGGAAAGTGCCAAGCAACGGATGCACTCCCCTCTCCGGGCTCCCGGCTATGAGAATATGACCGGTGAAGAAGAGTATCGCCGTAAGAACCAGGCCTTTGAGCAGTTTAAGCTTGACTATATGTTTGATGAGGAAGCTGATGTAATCAAAGAAGCAAGGCTTTTCTGGTTCCGTGACGCAAACACCCATAAGGCTAAGATGCGCAGGGAAGAGGTCTTAAACGAGATACGGGCACTGGACTATAAGGATTTCTCTAAAGACGAGGCTCTGGAAAAAGTAACGCAGAGTAAAGCGCTATGGAGAAAGTACCGTCAGCTTGGCTCTATCTATGATGAAATGGGCAACAAAAAGGAGGGTGACGAGCTGGAAATAGCACTTACCATACGCGAATACAACGAGAAATACGGTAATTTATACGAATACGTAGAGATTTCAGGGGCTTTTGAGTCTAATCTGAAGTCTCATGAGCAGCAGGTTGCCGATGACCTGATGAGTTCTGGTAACTACAAGACAGAAGCAGAAGCCAAGGCTTCTCCGGAGTTCCGGGCGGCCATTCAGAAATGGTACCGTGACAATATCCGTATCACCCTTACAGAAACCTTCTATAAGGAGCGTTCTGACATTGCTGAAAGGTTAAAAGCCTTTTCAGAAAGCCTTGGTGATCAGAAGATTAAAAAGAATCTGGAAGAAGTTTCCGAAGCGTGGTCTGAAATAAACCGTATAATCCAGGGTAACCGGGACGATGACCGTCAGCCTATTGGCACCGACCTTTCCGATGAGCAGCGTAAAAGAGTCCTTGAACTGCAGCAAAAGGTCATGGACCTGAACTCTGCATTTAACCAGGCCAACAACCTGAGCGATGAGGAGGATATTGAGTACGGTCAATATGTCCTTAAAAATAAGGTGTTCTTCATGGAATTGACTGAGCAAGAGTACGCCAGGATGAAAGAATTGGAAGAAAAGGCCGGTATAAAGCTTACTAAAGACCAGTACCTGGAAAAAAAGAAGATATTTGATGATTTAAATGCCCTACAATCGAAGATCGCCACGCCCTACTATGTAGACACAGTTAATGATTTCCTGGCCGCATCGGGCTCAGAATTGCGTATAACGCCACTCAGCGCTGACGAACTGCTCACGGCTGAGGTAATCCAGCCTATTTTGAGGAAAAACCCAGAATTTAGGAAGTGGTGGAACGAAAATCACCTGGAAAAACAGATATACGACAAGACTGTCGATGCTGTAGTCCTTAAATATAACAGGTCTTATGTCTGGAACCGGAATGTGCCTAATGACGAGATGTTCAAGACGCTACTCGATAACGGCGACTACGAAGGGTTGTCAAGGTACAAGTCCCCTTATCTTGAGGTAAAACCGGCCCAGGAGTACTTTTACCGCCGTCTGAAGCCTGAATTCAGGCATTTCCAGTCCCGGGAAACTCTCTGGATAACCCATGACAACCGCGGAAACTGGCTACCTAAGCCTACAGAGGCTACTGCCACACCGGCACAGAAGGAGTATATGCTCAAGCATAAGATCCCTTTTGCCAAGCCTCGGTTTGAAAATAAAAAGTATTTGGACCTTCGCGAAAATAAAAAGGACGAGTTTGAGTTACTTGAAGCCTTTAAACAGTTCCACCTTGAAAGTCAGCAAGATCTGGCCAGGTATGCCCGTCTGGGTCTTGAGGTACCACGTCTTCGTAAGAACAGTGTAGAGAACGTAGACCTGTCCAAATTGGCTGATAAACCTAAGGATTGGTGGAATAACATAAAGGGTTGGCTTGGCGCCATGTTTATGAAGCGCCAGGATGACTATGAACTGGGTACGGGAAGCTATATAGCGCCGGCTAACCGCGCTCAAACATATGTTCTATCTGACCTTATGGGCGACCAGATTAACTCTATACCTATCAAATACATGTCACATGTAGAAACTGACCTGGTTTCTATGGACATTGGCAAAGCTGTAGAGATGTACGCTGTATCTGCAGAGACCAATAAGGTTCTGCACGAGATAAACCCCATGGCAAATGCCCTTAAAGAAGTGCTTTCTGACCCGGAAAATAAACCAAAGGACCTTACAAAGAAGAGACGTAACATCATCAAAATCATCACTGATCCCTTAAAAGGTTCTACCAATAACAACGCAAACAAGAAAGGTAACTATAACAGGCTGAAAATCATAGAAAACTTCCTGGAAAGAGAGCTTGAAGGAGAGGTTAACATACAACAGTTTGGACCGTTTATAGAAAAAATCGCCCATGGCCTTATGAAGATAGGTGCCTGGGGTTCATTAGGTGGTAACATATTTGCCGCGCTAAAGAACGCCGTCGGCGGCCAGATACAGAACAACCTCGAGTCGGTCATGGGTCAGAAGTTCACGCCAAAGACCATGATGCAAGCAGATTTGGAATTTGGCAAATTGATGGTCGACCTGATGCGGGACTACTACCAGATAGGCGATAAGTCCCTGTATACGCAGATGTTTATCCTGTTTGACCCGCTTAACTTCTTTACGCAGAAAGCCGGTTCTAACTTTTCAAAAACTGTAACCCGGGACGCTCTCGACCTGCGCTGGATTATGGGAATGCAGAAGTTCGGCGAGATCAACATCCAGGGTTCCGCCTGGCTGGCGATGATGCTCCACCAAAAGGTAGCGTTTACTGACCCTCATTCCGGGGTGCAAAAAGAAATCCCATACCTAGAAGCGTGGGAACTCAAAGATGGTGTACTTTCCTTAAAAAAGGGAGTAGACAGTAAATGGGACAGAGGTAACTCGAACTTTTTGCAATTCTCCGCATCGGTACATAAAGTGAATGAGTTAAACCAAGGTGCTTACTCTGAAGAATCCCAACCAGAGATTAACAGATATACTCTTGGTAAATTATTTTTATTCATGAGAAAATTCTATATACCGGCTTCGGTAAATAGGTTTGCTCCAAAAAGGTATAATGCCGGTCTCGGCTCTTTCCGTCAAGGTTACTGGATGCCTCTTTTTGAGATGATAAAGAATACGGCTACGGGTCACCCTCTGATGCCTGGTACTGACGATTTCAAGGTGATGTACTCTGCTTCTGAACGTGCTGCGGCTCTCCGTGCTGCTTCTGAGCTTGCTACTATTGCCCTTATTGGCTTGATGATTAAAGCTCTTGGATTCAACGATTCCGACGATGAAAAATACGATAAGCTGAAGGATAACGATTGGTTCCACAACTTCGCCATATACCAGCTGATGCTGATTAAATCTGAGGCTGAAACTTTCATTCCGTTGTTTGGTATGGGCATTAACGAAACAGTTAGGTTCCTTGGAACCCCTACTATTGCGTTTAACACCGCCCGGAGATGGGTTAAGCTGGCTAACGACTTCGTTTTGTGGACTATCGGCTCCGACGCTGCCTTCTATCAGCAGGCTTCAGGTATATATGACGAAGGACAGATAAAGTACCTTGCCGACCTGTACAATATCATCGGCTGGAAGAACTTTGCCTATATCACTTCAAATGAAGACCTGCAGAAAGGTATCGTAATGTATTCGGCCATGCAGAAGAGGATATAATTTCTCATATTTTATGTGTTTCCTGCAGATACAGCTCTAGCATAGTAAGCAGAAATTCCCTAGCCTGAATCTGACTTCTGAAATATAGAACCTCGGCTTTGAACCCGTATTCCTCGCATATCAACCTTACCCCTCTCGGAGGTACTCCCGCTTGCTGACCTCCTTTCGGAGCTTCGGGGAACCGTTCGAACCTTACAGTGTTTAATATGTGTTCTGGTAGCATAGTTGTCATTTTAAAAAAAAAGCGGCGGCAGGGGTCAAGACCTGCGTAACTTCCCAAAGGGTGCGCCAACCTCGCTTCGCCGCTATAACTCCAAAAACAAACGTCAGAAAAAGCTTTATAACAATCTCAGCACCTTGATTGAACCTCCTGTGATTTTCGGAAAGACGTCCCATCCGCCAGGGGCTTGATCTGCGGGAATTCTATCCATCTCCACTTGTACATCAAACACTCTGGGTTGAGGTAGCAGTTTGTTTATAAGATATTTGAATGCTTTGCCCTTTTCTGCGCCATACTCATTTCTCATCTTTACCTCATTGAGTTGTTCAGAGTTAATAGAATCCAGGATGTGAATTACATCCTCTTCATTGAACCTCTTCTCATTAAGAGACTGTGCTGTTTTAAAACCTTCGAGGAAACCGCAATATGCATAGTCATCGAAGTCATTTACTGCATACTCAGCCGCCAACTCCTCAACATCAACCCATCCAATCTTCTTACAATCTTCTTCTGATAAAGCAGAGAAGTCTACTGAAGGTAGTTCAGGAATACCTGCTATAATTTTCTTTTGGTTTCTTTCATCAATGTCGTTGAGGTTATCCACTTGCCAAATTGTCCATTCACCTGTAGTTAGTTTCTCTGCTACATGGTACGGGAAAATGTCTCGTACATCTGGTTCATAACTAACCAGTATCGGCTGTGGTAACATCATTATCAATTGTATATTCATAGTCTTTTTTTTATTTAGCACCCTCTTGTCTTATATTGTATGTTTAAGCTCAACGCTCTATACACCTTTATAAGAGTAGGGTCACGTAGTTAATAGCAGTTAATTACTCTGCATTTATACTCCAATAAAGCAGTAACATTAACTACTTGCTGAGAACTTGTTCATGTTGTAGAGGTAAGTTGCTGAAGCGACTCTCTTAGCACTCCTTTCTCAAGGGAACAACACGCTACGTCTTACAACGTATATCCAATTTTTAAAGTGGTTTTCGACATTCAGTCCACTATTGTTTATTCAAACAATATTTTGTATATTTGTAATATGAACTCTGGCATTTACAAGATAACTAATACTGTAACAGGAGATTTTTATATTGGTTCCTCATGTCAATTAAACAGACGTAGGAGAAATCATTTTATATCTCTTGAAAGAAACATTAGTCATTCAAAAATATTACAAAGAGCATATAACAAATATGGTAAAGATAATTTGTTTTTTGAAGTATTAGCTATATGTCCAAAAGAATATCTACTAAAACTTGAACAATGGTTTATTAATGAACTTAAACCAAAGTACAACATTTGTAATATAAATCCAAATACAACGGAAGGATATAATCATACTAATGAAGATAAAGCAAAAATGAGACAAATAAAATTATCTCAAAATGCTGTAAAATTATATCAGTATAATGATAATCAACAACTTATAAAAGTCTGGGATTGTTGTAATGATTATGCTAACTATTACAAAGTATCACCAGCAGCTTTACATAAAGCATGTAGAAAGGGTCAGAAATGTGCAGGTTTCAAAGTATCTAAAACACCTATTCACCTGCACGATTTCAGTAACCCTCGTTGACTTCTTAGTGTGTTGTATTCTTTAAGAGATTAGCAGCCTCACTGTTCGTAATACCCTCATTGAATTGTACTATCAGTATGTCAACTACGCCCAGTTTATGGATTATCCCGGGCGAAAATCTATTGTGTTTGGTAGCCGACCTTTCCGCACCTTATCTAACCCCTGATAGCATCTGCATCACTCGGATTAGGGGCTGACCAATAACACGGTACATTTATGGTCATTTAACGGATGGGCTTTAAGCGTCTATAAACCCGGACATCTTACCGCCTAAGCGTCCTGTACCACCTCACACAATAGAGTTTTACTGACATCTTGCTGATCCGCCCCATGTCAGTCTCTTCATATATAATAAAAAACCCCTCCGGAGAGGGGTCTGTTTTTTTCAAAGTTGATTTTAAGAACCGCATACACCGCCTTTGGTAAGGTCGCATATGTCAAAGAATTCTTCTTCAAACTCCTGCCCTACAGACAGGATAGCTTCCTTGTATGGTACTGGGGTAAGAGGTTGTCCTCCCCTTGCACCATCCGGGTAGCAGGTGAACCCACGAAGTCTGTGAGCGTACTTAGCCAGTACTTTGGCGAAGTTTACTATCTCACCTTCGTTGTTCAGGTCACTACCCCAGGCCGGTAGATTTATCGTAGAACTAATTGACATGTCAACGTAGTCCTGTAAGTCTGCCTGGAACTTTATCCTTCTTTCGTAATCTGATGCAAGGTCGAGAGCTGTCTCAATCTTGTCAGGGTTTATTCCGAAGTGGTCTATCATTATTCTCGCCGTACCGTCTACGACGTACTGATATACCCACTGACTTCTTCCTTTTAAATATCTCCTCTTATAAGCAACTGCTATCAGAGGTTCTGCACTTGTCGTGGTACCGGCCAGGATGCCAATGCTTCCTGTTGGCGCTATGGCCCTGTTAGCTACCGGGCGGCTTATTCCAAGCCTGTCAGAGAACGTTCTTGACACATAGTCGGAGTGGTTCTTGTATACTGTCATCCACTCACGGAGTTCGTCTGTCATCTCGTACTTGTAGTTGCGCTTAAGCAACCACTCGTGAAGACCCATGAGGCCTAATCCTATCCTCCGGTTCTTCTCTCTCACCTTATATACTTTCTCGTAGGGTAAGTCGGCTACCATCGTCCCGCATATGAGGAACTTCATGGCGAGCTCAACCACTTCTACAAGCTCTTTTTTGCTTTCTATATTGGCAAAGTTCAAGCTGCCAAGGTTGCATACGTCACTGTCGTCTTCAGAAGTAACCTCTGTACAATTGGATATAACCACCCCTTCGGCCATGAAAGAGTGCTCCTCAACCTTAACGTCGCAGCAGTATACATCCTGAACTTCTCCAAGAGACAAATCTGTGATTTTGATGCTGCTTTTGCGGTAAGCTTCGTGGTTCTTGACTTTGAGACGGAAAGTTGGAATCATTTCTGCAAACTTGCCAATATACGATCCCATCACGTTTAAGAAGTAGCATTCCCCTTCTCCAGTATACCCACTTTTTCCACTCCTGTAGATGTTGGACAGGATGCCGTAGCTTTCCAGAGATCTCCGAACACCTTGTAAAAAATCGTAGTGTTTGGAACAGAGTCTCACCCTATGTTGTTTGTCACAGTAGCTACCGTCAGAGTCGAAAAGGCCTGCCAAGAAGCTAGTATTTGTGAGATTATAAGGAAATTGATCTTTTGCCAACCCCAGGAAGGTTTGAGAAGGGACATACATTCTAGTATAACCTCTTGGTGTCAAAGGATTTATTGATCTGAACAGTGTTTGGTCCATCCGGGTTAAGCACTGCTTCTTTTCATCATTACATAGCGACAGTTCAGCCCCACCATCTTTTCTGAAACTTCCGTCACCGTATATAAACCCTAAGGTGTATGAGTGTTCATCGAACTTCTCCGGATTGCTTTCAGGAAGGGATGTATGAACAACATCTCCGATTTTCAGATCCTTTGCTTTAACTCTTTGTATTTCTGCAAGTTTTCGACGATGTCCTTTCCCAGAATATCTTTCAATAAGAAATTCGTGGTCAAAGTCAGCCTCTATTTCCCTACCGCCGGTCATCTCTACCATAATAGTGTTGACGCTAGACTTCGTTTTGACAAATCTGGTCTTGGCCCACCGTTTGCCTGTCCAAACCTCTACTTCTTTTCCTAAGGTGTCTGATATCTGTTTATACCCCTGATTGGTCAGTATCCAAGTTTTTGCACTGACCGGAGCATTCCTTAGCGTCTCCTTCTCTTTTTCGTAGAAGTTGAAGCTGAAACCGGGTTCTCCTGTACTAAGTGCCTGTTTAGCGTTCTCGAGGAACACGCTGCCCATGTCTCCGGTTCTCTTATAGTTCTCCAGCCATTCAGTATCGTAGTTCACTGAAATATTGGTCATGTCCAGAGGCGCTGGAAAGTTAAAGTCCTTCTCTTTGAGGTCACCTATGGTAAGGTCTGTTCCAGATACTTTCATATTGTACCAGTCCTTAGCATGTATAAACTCGTGGACGTCAACGTGTTTCCAATTCAGGCTGGCGTAAATAGCTGAGCGCCTTGAGCCTCCCTGCATCACCTCCCTGCCAATCTCGTTAATCATCTTCATCTTTGGAACAGGCCCAGATGCCAGTCCCCCGGTTCTGTTAATAACCGAATTCTTAGGTCTGTACACGGAGTAGTCAGAACCTATACCTCCACCTGTCATTAGACAGGACTCCGCCTTCCAGGAGAGGTTAGCCCAGTCTTCCCGGGAGTCATTCTCACATTTCAGCAGGAAACAGTTATAAGTGTCTATTCCACCATCAATTACAAACCTTTGGTGTACAGGCTCGTACGGGCAATAAACTTCATCTTCTCCACAAAACTCAATCTTTACAACTTTAAAACCGTAGAAGTTTTCACCCTCTTGGAAGTTCTGCATGAAGATTTCATGTCCTTCATAAACCTTACCTCCTAAGTCTACGTCCCTGGTTTGGGATCTAAGTTCCCCAGTTATCACTAACCCAGCAAAAGCCGCATGTTTCCTAAACCACTCCAGGTTTTCTTTCTTTACAGAGAAAAGTTTTCCAGCGCCACCATCGGCAGCTATCCAACCACGTATGAAGGAGGCTATATACTCCACAGATTTGTTTTCTGGAAGCTCTTTCCATTTCTCTTTTTTATAGCCAAAATATAAGCAAGGGTCTCCATTTGCCGAATCCGGGTAAGTCACTGTACCCTCTGAGGATAAAAGTTCAAGATACTTTTTATCCTTCTCTGCACAAAGTCTTAGTTGACCGTTCCTGTTCCCGTCCCCAAAAACAAATCCGTGAGCGAATCCTGCGCTGTCAAACCCTGCAGAGAATGTATTAGCAGGTACGACGTCACCAACTCTAAGATCGTAGGTATCGGAGCCGTCTATTAACGGCCAGTGGTGAGTTCTGGTGGCTTTGACTTCCCAAGTATGGTTCTGGTGACCTCTGAAAGAACAAAATGTTATTCTGTTCAATGCTTGTTTTCCATGATTGTGGAATGTTGCCGGGTAATAATTGCCGTCCACGGGGGATAGTACATTTAACGTCTTCCCCACCGAAGATTTTAAACTTACCCAACCACTATCTGTCAAAACGTTGGTATCTCCAGACAAACAGTTGTTAAAGGCTTTAAAAGGCCTTCCTGCGTAGTAAAGGTACCTGCCACCAGGTATGAACTTCATCTCTGTAATAAGGAGTTTAAGGTGCTCCTTTTCACCCCGGGACATTTTATCCCGACAAACGTCTTCTACTAGGACATCGGCTAGCTTATCCCATGTCTCACAACCCTCATGTCTGTACTTGTGGTTGAAAATATCTTCTCCAAACTTGTTCCTAAAGAAAGATTTCTGCATATTGATTTTAGAGGTTTAAAAGTGAAAGATAAGGTAGAGATTATAAGATATGACAGGAAGAGAAGAGGGCAAAATATGCCCTCAAATCTTCTCTGTTTACCCACCGAATCTTTCTGATTTACTCCACTGCCAGTGGTCTCGGCTGACTGAATTCAGCCTTAATCTTACCGGCAAGTTCTTCGAGAGCCTCTATTGCATCTGATAACAGCACAACCGGCTCTCCCTTAAAGTTTATAGGTCCAATCATCTTTGAACTTATCTCTTCTATCTGAGTTTCTAAAAAAGTGTCAATCATAGCTTATTGTTTTAACCACTGTGACCGAATCCTTTATCTCCTCGCCCGGTTTCGTCCAGGTCGTCAACCTTTTCCCAGACGGCCCTGAACCAGGGACAGATGACACCTTGGGCTATTTTGTCACCCTTCCTAACCTCATGGACGACATTTGAGTTGTTCTCCATGATTATCATCACCTCGCCGCGATAGTCCGAATCTATCGTCCCGGGTGAATTGGCAATTCTTACTTTTGTCTTAGACGAGAGTCCACTCCTCGGCCGCACCTGTAGTTCAAAGCCGGGAGGTATCGACACGCAAACTCCGGTTTTTACCATAGTGACAGTAAAGGGGTTAAGAACAACCCCTTCACTAGCCACAAAATCAAATCCCGAAGACCCTTCCGTTGCGTATGTTGGAACCTCAGCTCCGTCAAGGGTTTTTATCTTGATTGTTATCCTGTTATCTATCATAAAATAGTGGTGAATTTTCGTAGATTCTTACCGGTCTTTCCACCTTGATAATACACTCGTCTCCTACAACTTTACAATCGACGCCCAACGCTGTGAGCTCCTTCAAGAAATTCTTTTCTATGAAGGACGGACTACTCGGATTGTCTACCTCAGCAACATATATTTCGTTCGGTTTTAGTACGTAACCGTACTCCGGTATCCATATCTGCTCTAATTGGTTCTTGCCCTTAGTGTCCAGGGCGTCTACTTCTTTCTTGCCTGTCTTCTGATGCCTTCTTATGTTCTTCGTGTACGTTAAAAGCCTTTCTAATCTTAACATTTTACTGCATTGTAGTAACTTCACTTTCTTCAGTGCCCACCGGGACACTGTGTCCACTGTCCTCGGAAGCCTTATCACCCATGCTCTCAGGCATACCTGATGTCAAAGGTGAGCTCTTTTTCAAGGACTCCTCATAAAACTCAAGAAACTGTTCTGAGTTCTCTACAAAATTCTCACAAAACCACCTAATGTCTTTTGGGTCTGAAAGGTAGAACTCATAGCTGGTTTCTAACCTCACCCTTTCTTGCTTTTCTCTTCGTTGCGGCCCCTTCTCGAGCTGAACCATGCCAAACTCGTCAATCTTAGGAACCATCTGAAAACGCTCCTTTACTTCTCGTGTAAGGAGCAGGATAAAATTCTGTTCTGCATAGAACAGACCGTCTGCGTAGGCGGTATCTTTGTGAAGCGGCATAAAGCCGTAACTTTCCTGGCCTCTAATAGAGGTCTTGTAAGCATAATACTGTTTCATAAAAAACTTATTTAACCCAAAGGTAAGCGTTTTCCAGAAACAGAACCAACTTTTTTTACAATTTTCAGGGAAGTTGTTTCTTTTGCTACGTTCGGCGGGTCCATCAGCTCTCCAACCTCTTCAAGATTGTCGACGCCGATTTCTTCCGATACGAACTCGTAGTATAGCTCGGGGTACAACGACATGTGAATATGCCGCCCCGGTCTCGGGAGCTTATCTGTGGAAGCTCCATGGAAGGTTAGTATTCTTTTCTTAACACCTTCCGGGAAAAGGGAATATTTTCCTGCTCTGAACTTGGCCACTGTGTCTTTGATAGACGACAGATTAAACACGTATGCCTTTCCTCCATCTTCAAGTTCATACATGTGTTCATAGTACGGATTCTTTAGCAGGGTATTTCTTTCAAAGGGCTCATACAGGATTGAGTCAGTCCGTAAATAGACTACCAAAAGCCTGTTGTTATCGATACTTTCTTCCTCGCCCCACCACATATAAGTAGACGGGGCGAATGGCTGGTCTCTTGATATCCCCAAAAGGGGAAACAAGTAGTTCAGACTTTTCTGAAAGTATTCACCGTAAAGGTACTTCTGAGGTTTAATCATCTCACTCACATTTTAAAAGTTCACCGTTCAGGTGTTTCTCCAGAAGCTTTTCGTACAGCTCTCTGGCACCTGGCACCCGGTCGATATCTATCTCGACCTGGGCGTGAACCTCGGGATGAAGCATTATGACATTCCACTCGCACCACCTGTACTCTGGAAACCGTGATTTCGGAAGAATATGATGGAAGAATGTGGTCAATGGCTCATCGCCGAGGTATCTGTTCGTAATCTTGCATCTCCTGTTCGATTTTTCCCAGATTCTCGTGTAAAAGGCTATATCCTTTTGCCACATTTCCTTATTGTATGGTTTCTTCCTTCTTTTCACTCGTTCCTTTTAACACCAGTCCCCTTATCTCCTCGTATAGGTCGGGGTTGTTGGTAAGCATTTCGCTTACAGTCCCGATACCTTGCCCTAATCTTGAACCATTGTAATAGTACCAAGACCCCTTTACGTCTATGATACCCATTTCGCTTGCAACCTCCGCAAGCTCGGCGATAGTGTCGATTCCTTTTCCAAACACCACATCGAATTCGGCCTCCTTATAAGGTACGGAGAGTTTGTTCTTTGAAACTATACATGTAGTACGGTTTAGAACCTTAACATCCGATCCCTTTTCTGCCAATACTTTCTTGGAAACGTCAACTACCATGTGTGCATAAAACTTGAGCGCATTTCCTCCGGTGCCGGTTACTGGGCTTCCATACATTACCCCCGGTTTTTCCCGAAGTTGGGTTATATAAATGATCAGGCAGTTATGTTGTGCTGCCAGCGTTACAAATTTAGGAAGGCTTGAACTCATCAACCTGGCTTGTAAGGCCATGGATGCTGTTCCTACCGGGTCCTCTATTTGCTTTTTCGTGATGAGTGAAGTCTGAGAGTCAAAGACCACGACACCTATTGACCCCGATTTAATGAGTAGCTCGGCTATGTTATAGCAGGTTTCTGCACCATCCTGGTCAAGCTGACGAATAAGAAGTTCGTCAATGTTCACCCCCAAAGCCTTAGCGTACTTTGCGTCGAAAGAGTTCTCGCCGTCTACAAGAAGGCATTTAACTCCTCTCTTCTGAGCGTTCGCTATAACATTTAGGGCAATAGTGCTCTTACCGCTTGACTGCCAGCCCTTTAATTCAACGACAGCCCCTCTTGGAAACCCACCTACGCCGGTGGCTAAGTCCAATTTGAGACTGCCGGTGCTAATAACATCCGGTTTCTGCCTGGCTTCGTTACCAAACATAACCGAACCCTCGCCAAATTTTTTTTCTACCTCTTCAAGGTATTTTTTAAGTTGTTTATCCATAAAATAAAGGTAGTCAAATTTCCTGGAACAGGGAAACTTTTCTAACACCTTTATTCTGGAAATCTGTATAGGACATGTTCCAGATTCCGTACGAGGAATGCCATGCAATCTCGTCAAGTATCTGGTTAACCCCTTTATATTCTCTTCCGTTACGGGTGAACCCTTTCAGGCCTATTTCGAGGTCCTTCATCGAAGTAGTGTAGATTAACGGCCCTTCCATTACATTCTGGCTTGCTACAATGAACTGCATTGGCATAATTTCCAGTCCAGGGTAATGTTCTGCAGCCCAAGCTTTTACAGCTTGGTAGTATATAGACCACTGCAGATAGTACCGGTGTTTAATCACGTTCACCTCAAAGTTCCAGCCTACCGTCTTAAGGTCGTAGATGTATATCTTCTTCTCTTTCAGGTCTACGATGATAATATCACACATAGCCTTCATGTCATGACCCTGGTATCGGAACTCGATAGTTTGTTCCCGCAAGACTATCGTATCCTTGTCGCTCCTGCGGTTTACTATATGAGCTGTTACACTATTGGTTTTCAGCTCGTTGACCGTCATATTGGCAAAGTCGAATGTTCTGAGGTCTATCACCTCCTTGCCATAGTTGTCAACCTTCTCTTGGTAGTAAGGTAAGCCTTCGTTTCTGAATCTATCATAAACTTCTTCAAACGACTTACCTTTAAATGATACTCTCTCGCCGTTGCGGTCGAACGCAACCTGGTCGAACGCCTCTCTTACCAAACCCTGATCTGGGTCTCTTACCAGCTCTCCTCCTGTCGCCACTATTTTCCACAGGCTATCCACAAGTTCTTTCATCTGAGGTTTCGGAGTAATACCTACTCTCAACGGACAGAATCTGTCGTCGAACTCTTCCGGCGTAAGTAGAAGACAATGAACCACGTCCCCGTAAAGGGTCGATGACTTTTCTTCGTCCTCTGGTTCCTTCAATATGTACTTCTTGTAAAACTTAAGTCGACTGTCCTCAAAGTCTTTGCAAGCACTGTAGTTAATGTACGGCAGCTTTTTATACTCACTTCTTGTTCTTTGTACAATTTGCATGACGCAAATCTAGGTATTTTCTTCGTAATTTCCAAGAATGGCTCCATTCTTGTTCGCTACACAGTACTGAGCGTAGCCTTTCATCACGGCTACTGGCTGAGTTTTCTTGCTCTTAGTGAATACTATCTTTTGAGAGAACATGGAGATGTTTGGCACTATGTGGCATTTGCCACGGAAATGGACAGACCACATAACCTTACCGGCTTTGAGAGATGCCGGTTTATTATAGTGCGCCGTCCATACGTAGTGTCTTCTCTTCATTTTTGGATTTTATCATTGCTGAAAAAATAGCCGAATAGCAGGCCAAATCCATAAGGGTGTCATGTACTGACTCGTCCTTTACCTGCAAGGATTTTCCGGCGCTAAAAGACGCTAACCTGCTCATTTTGTCCATCATCCTTGTCAGGATTCCGGTTTCTGCAGATATACCCAGACTCTTCACCGACTCAAAGTTGGCAAATGGATTGTCTGAGGTGTTTGTATAGTCGGAATTTTTAGCCTGTAGCGTATCCAGGCAAGTATCAAAGAAGCTTCCGCAGTGCTTTAAAAAATCGTTTTTATTCATGTATTCTACCTTTAAAAAATCTTAACACATGTCCATTCCAGCTATCGATAAAGATAGCCTTCTCCGTGAAAAGGTAGTGGGTTTCCCAATAAGATAGGCTTTGCCGGTCTTTACAGAACTTGAGTATGACTCGTTGAAAGCCCTCTGTAGAACCTCTTTTTTTTATGTATTCGAGAAGGGGTTTACAGCTACCCCAGTAATCCTTCCAACCACTGTCTTTGTGTTCTACAACCACTCTTTTTCTTGTGCTTTTCCTTGCTTTCTTGCCAAGACGTCTCTTTCTCTTGTGCTGAAAAGCCTTCTTTCCCCAATAAGGTATGCCTTTGTCATCTATGATAACGTAGACAAATCCATAGAACCCTTTAGGGGCAACTCTTATCTCTTTCTTCTTGAAAATCCAATTCATAGAAGGGCGAAGATATTGAATCTCCGCCCTTTTACAAAATTTAAAGTTCATCCAATGCTGACTTCAGTAAGTCTTCGATGTATCTCTTCTTCTCGCCTATTGTCCTGAAAGCTGGCATCTCAGGCTTTCTGGCAAAGGCCCCGGAGATATTCTTCTGAACTCTGATTTCTCCCGGAAGGGAGCTAATCAGCCTTCTCAGCACTGCACCCAGGTCTCCTGACAAAGCGTCTGTTTTAACATAGCTCACGGTCAAATCCCTGGTATCTATCCAATCTTCCATTCTTTCGATGTAAAAGACGTCTATTTGGCCGTCCTTGGTAAGTTCAGCTAAAAGTCCTTTCGCTCCTATGTACGTCTTTTCCTTGTACTTAAAAGCGAAGGGTCTGGAGTACACGTCGATAACTTCCTCTATTTGAGACCGGGTGAGAGATATTAAGCCGGCACGTTTGCTCGTAGCATAGTACTCGAACTTATTCTCGTTCTCCATAGCCCCTCCCAGAAAATAGATTGGAAAGTTCACATCAGAATGGTCGAAGTACGTTCCTGAATTTGTCAAGACTGCCCTTTTGACAGCCTCATCAGCATAAGGAACTTGCTTGAATTCTGCTAACTCAGTCATTGCTGTACATGTTTAGTGGAACCATGTATTCATGGTAAAACGGAAGTTTTCTTATATTCTTCTCCTTTCCTGTGTTAAAAGCCCAGTTCGTAAGGAACGCCGTCATATGTGAGGCTATCATCGCCGCACAATGCGAAGTCTGCTTAAATGTACAATCCGCCTCCAGAACTTCGTTGTCGCTGAAAAGGTAATCCTTTTCGTAGCGGTCCATGTTCTCTGTACTGTCACCGGTAATGCTAAGTATTTGCATGGTCTCTGCCAGGAGTCTGCCGTCCATGAACAAGCAGTTCCTCCTGTCCTTAGGGTCAAGGCTCTCTACGTGCCGTCTCCAGTTCGCAAAGGCCACCTTTCTTGCAACCATGTTATCAAATCCGCAAAGAACCACATCGTTCGTAGGCTCATCCTCGGTGTACTTACCAAAACACTCTACCACACAGTCGGGAGATAGCTCATTGATGAGCTCCTTCATAGCTTCTGCCTTATTCTTACCTAAGGCATTTTGCTTTACAATCTGACCGGTCATATTATGTTCTTCGTATATGTCGTGGTCGTAAAGATAAAGCTCACAGCCGAGACGGCTGACTAAAAAGGAAAGGTGAGAGCCTATCCCGCCCTGTCCCAAAATCATAACCGGTTTTTTATAGAGTGAAGGGAACCATTCGGCTCCCTTCATTCTTGCATACTGGCCCGGAACAACCAGTTCTTTTTCTTCTGTCATACTTCTGAGTCTTGATAATCGTATTTTGCCAGGTCACGGAAACATTCTCCCAGGTCTTCAGTCGCATCGGCGTTAACCATGTGATAGTTATCTCTCAGAATCCTGGAGGCAGTTTCACAGGTGTTTTTGTAGCGCCTGAGTCCAGGGTCGCTTTCGAACCAGAAGCGGTAAGCCTCTCCACTCCTCTTTCTTATGCGGTCTTTTACAACCTCTTTCTCCTGCTTGGTTTTATCATCGTACTCGTTCAGGAGTTCGATGATGCTTTTTCCGCAGTTGACTTCTCCGGAGAGCAGATGTCTGATATAATTATACATTCCTCTCTCAACCTCTGAACCTTTTGGAGTTTTGCTTTTCTTGGTCTCAGAAGCCGTGCGAAAAAATCCTGAATCGGAAGTACCTCCGGGGGACTTCCTGGCTTTAATCTCCTGGATTCTTCCATTGACGTCGTCAACAGGGACATTTCCTGGTAAGGTTATGTCGCAATCGTAAACGAAGATATAAGTCTCTCCGTCAGGAACAACTTCCTGTGCGGGTTCGCCTTTTTCGTTCCGATATTCCAGAAGAGAGGTTTTCCTGACAGCTCTGAAGGCTATTTTAGCCACCATGTCATTGTAGTTGTTCACTATCAGCGACAGGTATATATTGTGGAATTCAGAGTTCGTTTCGAGCTCATCAGTATCCGTTCCGGAGAAGAACACTGACATTGAATTATGAGAATGAATATGACCTTTGGTAAGACCAAGCAGATGCTTGTTCTCCATCATATGTTTCACAATATCCGGCCCGTATTCATACTCGGTGTAGCCGGCAGTACCTATATCCATAAGATACAGTTCTTCAGCGCGGCATTTGAAATCCGGGGTTCCAAAAGAACCTTCGGTCTTATAGAATAGTACACCTGACCATTCTACATTAGGCACCTGCTTGCAGATGTGGCTTATCTGCATCTGCAGTTTTTCTGATATCTCCAGAGGCACCCGCATTGGAAGAGTTCTCATCTCTAACGAGTCTTTTGTAGACCATGCTTTTGATTTCTTCCCGTACGAACTTCGTGATTTCAGGCCTTGGGTAATAGGCTTGTTCTGATTTTTTTTCATTAATTACGTCTTTTACTATTGGTTTGTAATGGTGTCCTCTGAAGAACACCCCATGTCCGAAAAGCTCAGGGTTATTAAGAGCACTTTTGCTAAAATCGTTGTTTATTTCAGGTTCGACATATGTACCTGATTCTGTCCTGAAGCATATGTACTTTTTTCCGTAAGCTTCATGGAGCTCTTTGCCGAAAACCTTTTCGAAAGGTGTTTTGATGATAACTTCTACGGAAGGAGAAGTTATAAGAGTCAGGTTTTCTTTTAAGTGACCCTTGCATTTTGACAGGACTTCTCTAATATTGTGCTTGTCCGCGTCGGAAAGTTCGTTCTCGTGGACAATCGGCTTAACGGCTTGGTCTTGTCTGACGAAACCGCTCGAGTCTTCGACATTCTCCCACTCTAAGTATGCTTTCAAAGCTACGGCAAAAGCTTGGAATGGAAGTTCCTCAAACTGAGGTTTATGCCATAAAGCGGGTATTATCTTAGACAAAGGGCCACTGCCCATACACACACCTTCAAAGTAACCAGATCCTACTCCGTGACCCATGTTGGCATGAGCATCAGGGACGTCAGTAAACGTGGTTCTCGCGAAAATCGGAGCTTGATTGAACGTGCCAGTAGCTATGCTCAAACTAAAGTTCACGAATATATCGTTTACAATCTTCACTCGCTGCTCGTAGTGACAACGAACGATTATTTCATCGTACCGAACTAGTATAGGAAAGCTACCCCCAGGAAACCTTAGGCCTGCGGAAGCGTTGATCCTGATACATTCATCGATATTTTCGTTGTAGCCGTTGATAATCTCGTAGTTCTTTCCGAAGCACCTGTCAAGAGTCTTCTCAATCCTGTCCCACAGATTCTTGTCCCTTTTGTCCCACTGGTTTCTTAGAGACACTTTTGATATTGCCATTAGCATTTAAGTTTTTAGATAATACAACGTCTTCTATTGCACCTACAACCTGTTTAAGAACGTTCGGGGAAACTACGTAACCACCGGCCCGTAGTAAGTTCTCTGCCTTATCCGAAGCAATGGTCAGATGAACCCTCTGTCCCTTAAAGACAATATACTTATCTGGAAACACATGACCCTCCCAACTTCCGGGGGTGTCGACTTCCCTACTTTCCTGAACGTAAGTTTTAGTATAAGGGTCTTTAAGCGCTAAGAGATTAAGGAACTTCTGAGCACATATATTCCCTAAAACTAACTCAAATGAGGGAGAAGCTATAACCTTCATGGAATCTCCCTCCTGTACCAGATTCAGATATTTCCATGCTTCGTGGTTTTTGAGCTCTTTAAGAATTTCGGCTAACTGTTCTTTTGTGGCTGAGGCCACTGCAGGAGTTTTGGAGTATCTTTGTATGTTTTCGTACCCCGGTTCTTCCCATCCAAGGAAGGCCCTCAGTGCAACCAAGAAAGCTTTGAACTTTGGTTCAGTGATGCATCTCCCCTGTTGTACACAACAACTGTCGAAAACATCGTTAATAACACCATTTCCGGTACACAAACCATTAAACTTGTGTATTATCTTCGGGGCGTTAGGATGCGAATGAAGGTAACCACTTGTATATTCGTGGTAAGTAGCTTTCGTCCTGGCCACGTAGAACCTGAGATGCGGCATGAAAAGACCGTCGTTTTTTACAAAGAACCTTACGTATACATCTCGGATGACATGACTTCGCTTATGTACGTTTGTAACTTCTATCGAGTCATACCGGACGGTCACCGGTGTCATATTCATACGAGAGGTTACCATTTCCGGATAATGCCGTTGCTCCGAACGCATTTGACTCCACTCCTCTTCAGTAACTTTCTCAGGGAAGTCAAAGTTCCCCTCTCCGAAGAAATCTTTAAGACATTTAGTTATGATTTCCCGGGTATTTTTGTTGACCATCTTGTTTCTTTTTGTAGATGGAAAAAAAGAAAGGTTGTCTTAGACAACCTCTCCACTTTTAACCCTTATCGGGGTAAGGAAAAGAGTCAGTTCCTGTTCTATGACACTCTCCTCCGTTAACAAATCTTCGTCTCTTTTCAACTCGTTTTGGTTTTCTCCTACCACTACTTTCATACCTTCATAGTTAACACCTTGAATGGCAAGCTCTCTTTTGAGTTGACCGAAGGTCTTTGCCGTAGAATCAAAAGATGTTTGGCATGTACCGCTGGTATTATACACGGTAATTTTCCTTGTTGGTTGCTCTTTCGGAGCGAATTCCTGGGACATATATTTCCTTTTTTTATTATTTCCAGTCTATTTGTTGGTGGTCGCTGTGCTTTACGATAAAATTCACTTTAGAGAACACTTTTTCATGTTTCCATTTCCTTTCAGCATGAGCGGCAGCGGCCGGATGTTCCGTTTTTATTATATAATGTTGTAAGGGATTCACATACCTTGCATAATACTGACTTTCCTTCCCGCAAAAGACGAGGGGCAACCCGTTATGTTCTTTAAGCACTTCCTCACAGAAGTACTTCATAAACGGTTCCCACAATCTTATCTTTTTGTCCAGAACCCTAACCATAGAATGAGAATTCGGCCGGTTAAGCTCTACAGTAAGTGCAGTATTCAACATCATAACTCCCTGACGACACAAGTAACTGAGGTCAGGATTTCGTGACCCTTTAATCTTAAGGTCTTCTTCCATTCCGTCGAAAAACAGCGAAAGAGAAGGTTGCTCCTCTTTGGTTATCGAACAGGAAAGAGCTATTCCATCGGCCACGTCCAGGTCTCCTTTTCTCCAGGGATACGGGTCCTGTAAGAAAAAGACACATTTAAGTTTGTCTTTAGGAGTTTCTCTGAAAGCTCTAAAGGTGTTCTGCCATGCCGGCAGAACAATCCTTCCTTGAGAGCTTCTGTTTCTGAGGTGGTCGTATATCCCGTCGCATGAGGGACTCTCAATGAATTTCTTCAAAGAGGGCCCCCATGTTCCGAGAAACTCACCAAACTCCTGGTAGTCCATTAGTCGAAAACACCAGAAATTGTGTTATCGAACGGGTTGAACTCCACCTGACGACCTACGAGCCAGGTACCTTCCTCTACAGGAATAGTATTGTGCTCCGCGTGGCTTTTTGTCAGCGGGTCGATGTGCGTCAGTTGACCGTTACGGCCTACGCAAATCTCGGAGAGCTGGTCTCCTTCCACGTACTTGATTTCATCTGCTACAAGTACGTGTTCATGGCGTCCTTCACCTTTCAGGATCAGGAGCTCCTTTGTGGTCTTCATTTTATTCATAATCGTTGTTTAAGATTCCATTACTACTTTTTCGAGATACTCTTTTTTGCTAAGGTGGCGGAGCTGGCACTTTTCATACTTTCCGCTCTTTGGTTTCACCATAATGCAATCACCTGCACGAATAATCTTGTCGATTTGTCCTGCCGGCAGTTCTACCTGGATAGTCCAGGCTACAGCGTCAACCGCATCAGGTTTACTTACGCTACGACGTTCTCTTCCGAACGAGTTACGGCTATCCCATATCTCAGGGACGTAGATAAGATACTCCCTGTCGGTAGACGTACATTTACAGCGCAGGATGTAGAAGTCCTGGGCCCTTCTGAAGCTTCTGTCGGCGTCGCCGGCCAGCTTTTCACCCTTTACCTTGTACAGTTGGTACCTGTCCATAAAGCTTTCCAGCTTACCTTCTTTGTTCACCCGGGTAGATTTTTCGATGGTCTGGTCATCTACCAATTCAGGCTTAAGCTCGTTGAAGATTTTTTCGATGCCGATGTACTTGAAGCACAGACGACGGCTTTCCAGGTTCTGGATTGATAACGCCTCGGTCACGGTAATCTCACCGGATTTGTCCCAGGCCTCTCTGAGCATTGCCTCAGCCTCTTCGGGGAAGTGAGGAGATGCTTTCAGGAATGATTCAAATGAACCTTTGTGTTTTGCTTTTACCACCTTGATACCGGTGTCAAAGTCGAATCGACACATCTCGATTCTGAAACTTGGCTTCTGATCGCTCATAGTTGCTTTTTTTAGGAGTTTATTAAGTTTTTAGTTTTTCCTTTTCGTAAAATTCCGTCAACGCTTTCACTACGTTAGGAATTTCCTCTAATGGGATTTGTATTCCTACTCCCCCTGCTAGCTTAGGCGCACCTCTCGTTTGTAAATTCCTTCCAAGACGAAAACCGTCCATCGTAGATAAGCCTACAGTCCTTACAAGAACGGCCTTCATTCCAACACTGTCCTCAAATGGATGATGGAACTCTGATTCTTGGAGTTCCAGCCCAAGGCAAACCTTCTTGTTGGTTTTGGCTGACCATACACCCGCCTTGGTAAACTGTGCTGGTAACTTATACATTAACCTTTTATTCATATAACTTGTAACGATTTTAAACATTCTTGAACCTTGGACAGACCATGAACCCTGACCATTTCGGCAAAGTCTTTCTGTTCGCAAGGGAATATGCCTGTAAAGCCAAACTCCTCACATACTTCCTGAGAAGCTCTAGCCCCGGGAATGTCACTGTCAAAAGCCACGAATATCGAGCCTCTTGACTGACCTTTCAGCCAGGTGACAGTATCTACAGAAAACGCATGAACCGACTCATTTTGAACGCTGCAGGTGTAAGGATATAGTAGCTTAAGGCACATCTTATCCTTTTTTGATTTAGTTACTATTATGCTTCGACATTTTGGTATGTCAAAGACCCCGTCTGCAACCTTTAACGGCACGTTAGAGACCCATTTTCTGGAACCGGTCTCCAATGGCCTGTATATCTTCCAGTATTTATCCTCGTAAAGATAGGCGAAAACCATCTCGTTAGAGCTCATCGGAACTTCCGAACGGTTTATGTACCATTTATCCACCGCGAATACTTTCTCTGTACTCAGTTCTGGCAGACCCTGGTAATAAGAACCCCAGTACTCTAACTCACTCTTGTAAAAATTCCTAGGCTTAACCTGTATGAGAACCTCACTTTTAGGCCTCTCCTCATACTTTACCGGCTCTCTGTCTTGCCGGCTATCTACGGCAAAGTCGTTGACTATTTTAATCAAAGCTTGCCTGAATGTCATATTGAACATCTGCATTACAAGGTCAAAGCAGTCCCCGGAGTGTTCTTTTACGACAAAGTCGTAGTGATGAATCCGGTCGCCGTCTTGCCCCATAACAAACGAAGGGTTACGGTCCTTCCTTAACGGGGAACGTATAGCCTTGTCTAACTTAAAATCTTTTCCTACATAATACCTGTATATCTCCAGTGGAGATACCTTCCTCAAAACATCTTCTTTTGTAAGGAAAATCGTTGCATCCTTCCTTCTTTCAAGGTTCATGCAACAAATATAGTAAAAACCCCTGACAATCGCCAGGGGTTTCTTTTTTCTTCTTAGTATTGAGCTTTTCTTGGAGCTTCACCGACTATCGGTGAGCTATTATCCTCCGGAACCTCTCCGGGGATGTACTCAGTCAACGGAACCAAACTGAAAAGTTCAGTAGGGCCATATTTGCCCTTAAGGTCCTCGATGAATTTGTCGACCATACCAGGTCGCCTCTTGTCAATGTCCTCAAAATAGGTTATACAATAACCTGGGAGAAACTTCTTAGAATACACATTCTGATAGTATCTCATACCATCCGGGGTATTCTTACTTCTTACCGTGGCAACTGCCACCACCGTTCCTGCAAACTCACTTCTTGCAAGGTCGTTAAGCTCGCGGAAATCTCCTTTGAACAAACGATTCATGTCCAGAAGGATGTTATTCCTTGAACCTCCACGCTCAAGATTCAGCTCGATATCTTTGAGCCAGCTACGGAGAAACTCCATAAGTTCTCCCTCGCCAACAAGAGCCTCTCTGTAAGTAGCAGCTTTAGTAAACCAGTCACTAAGCTCATTTTCAGAGTTTGCATACAGTGTCTTTCCGACAGCGTTAATGTAACGTGTCTTTCCATTTTCGGCCTTAGCCACTTCCTTCTGTAGCCAGAAGTTTAACGGCGTTATAAAGCCGGTTCTCACATCCTTTAACAGGACTTCAATCCTCACACGTGGAACACCTTCAGGTGTTGTACCCACATACTCAGTTTCTTCAGAATCCTCACTCTTTCTTCCGTAGATTCTGTCTTTCTCTTCCTTGGTTAAGCTGTAGCCTAATACTTGCCATTCAGCTGGACCAATCCTTAATGTTCTTTCTTTTCTTTCTTTTTTCTGATTTATTTCCATTCTATTGTTTTACGCCTGCCATGAATAATACTCTTTCATCTTCGAGAAGATGTACTCTGCATCATTCGGTATAGTATATCCTTTTTCATCAAACATGTCCGGTGGCACTTTCGTACTCGTATCCGGAGCCATAGTCCTCAAGAAGTATTTAACTTCGTCGTTCTTCATATCTTTATCGGCATACATGACAACCGTATAGTAAGATTCTATACGACCTTCATACATCTTGCCGTGAACTTTAGCTCTTTTCTGCTTAAACCCTTCTATCAGAAGGAGCTCGTCGTGACCGGTTACCAGTATATCCTTCTTTATATCCCGGAGAAGGTCCAGGAACTGGACAATCTGCTTGTTAAAAGAAGAGTATATGTCGTAACCCTTAAAGTTGGTCTGACACTCCTGATAGAGCATGTCAAAGGCCATGCTTTGACTGTCGATGCCAATGGTTTCAATCTCAGACTTAGAACCAAAATCTTCCAGGTTCTTTATGAAACTGTACCAATTAGCGGGTCTTCCGTGATGCTTAAATCTCTTTCTAAACGGAAGCGGCTTTCTTTCAGCATTGATGAACCCGAAAGTCTCTTCGTTACAGTTCCTAAACATAAATGTCTTTCCGTAACCTGACTGCCCGAGAACCAATGCTTTTCCATAATCTATCCTTTCAATGTTCTTACTCATCGAACAAATGTAAGGGTTTTTTAGGAATCATGATAAATAATCCTCCTTTTTTTGTCTAAAATATTTAGAGTTCTGCGAAGATACGTTTCGTCTACTGAGTCTTTACAGACGAACATGTACAGCTCCGGAGCGAGACTTCGCAATCCTCGCCCGGCCTTTTGAATCCATTCAAGTCCTTCGTCCTTTCCGCTGCTTAGCTGAATCATCACAACCACTTCAATACCTTCAAGATTCATTCCTTCACGGCCCATCTTGTTCATGTAAATCTGCGTGATACGACCTTCGTTGAAGTCTTTAAGTACTGTAAGGTTATGCTTTTTGCTCCTTTTGGAACTTATGGCCAGGTCTCCGCCGAGGCTTTGACACTGTTCTACTGACCCTCCATAACATAGGAACTTTCTGTTACCAAGCGTCTTCAGGAACTTTCGGACATGCTCAGTTTTGGATTCGGCTATTACCTTCTTTCTTTCACCACCAAGCCGATTTATCTTTACAGATGCAAAGTTGCTGAAACCGTCATCATTCTGTTTCCAGTACTCCATCTGTTCTTCTAAGTACCGGATATACCTTTTCTCCGTCATCGGATAAGACCCTGACTTATACTTGGCCATATACTTTTTCGTAGTATCATCAAGCCTTGTATATATGACATGTATAGCCGGGTCGGGTAACAGTCCCATTCTAATAGCCTCGTCGAGGCTCATATGAAAGCGGTGAAAGTCGCCAAGAGAATACAACCTGTCAAGTACTTCATTCGGGACGGTGGCAGAATCAGCTATAATCCGCTCGTAGTCAATCGTTTGAGCAATATCCTCCTTTAAGGAAGATAGCCGGTGAGCTTCATTAAACCACAGATTCAGTTTACGTCCACGGTATTTTGACAGAGAGGCATAGCATATTATGTCTTCTATCTTCTGTTCATACAGATGAGTGAATCCATGTTTTGCTATGTCTCTCCGCATATTCTCTATCTGAATGATTTCAGGAACGACCACAAGCCATTTCCTGTCACTCTCAATACGGTCAATGGCCATCATACACAGACGACCCTTACCGGAACCTGTGGGTAATTCACACAGGAACATCTTGTTTTGTTTCGCAAGTTCAGAACCTTGTTCCTGAACCTTTTGTCTTATTTGATTCTGCCTACTAAGCATATATAAGACTACACCAATACTGGTGTCCCTTCAGGGCCTCCGCCCTTGTGGAGTATCTTTCCACTACGTCGCCACCTAAACCCCCAGTAAATATACAAGTCTCGTAAAGTTGAGGTTCTCCTTTAAGCCAGTTATGATCTATACCAAGGAATACGGTGCTTATCATAAAGTCACCTTTGCGAAAGACACCTACAAACCTCTTCGGATCGTCATAACTGAACTTGGTAGCGAACTCTATCACATCCTCGGTAGGTACGTGATTTCCTTCTTCGTCCAGGTAGTAGTATCTGAGCTTTACCTGGTCATCATTCTTTTCCATCTCACTGTTTTAATACCCTATAACTTCTTTGATAGACATATTCTCAAAGTCCTCTATGAACCTAATCATCAGGTTAGGCTCTGCATTTCTAGACTTTACGATGTGGGCAAACATGTCGTGTTTGTCCACCGGCACTCCGCTTTTACGGTTTCCATAGAAGGAGATGTTGAACATCGCCGGTCGATTCAGCAGTATCATCGTCTCCGAATACATTGACGTAGCGTCTCCGCCGAATACGTCGCTCTGCTGAGGGTATGCTTTATCTGTATAACTTTCCTGCCGGTTTACAAACTCCCGGTTCATCTGTGTAAGAAACAGGAAAATCACATTACTTTCTTTTTTAATATCGTTAGCGGTTCCAAGAAGGTCCAGGAGCATTGTTACTCTATCCCCTCCGTGGTGTCTTGACATCTTGGCAAGAATCGTGTGGTCAACCCTAACGACCAGGTTTCTCTTTTTCTCGTCTCGAAAAGACCTTACGATCTTTGCGAATTCGTCGATGGTATTAGGCTTCTCAACATACCATATGGGTAAGTTTTCATACTTACCCCTTAACAGTTCAGAGACCCTGTGCATTTCTTCGTCTGACAGCGTGTTATTCTGCGCAGAGCACATGTATTTGTAGCTTCTCTTGAAGTCGTTTGACAGGTTTCGCCTAAGGATTACATCCGGGGACATTTCCCAGGAAAAGTCCAGTATGTCGAAATCCGGTTCGTTATTCTCCAGGAAACCACGTATCATGCACTCACTGAAAGCAGACTTTCCCACACTGGGTCTTCCGCCTACGGTTATAGTACTCCCCCACTCGAACCCTCCTATGTTACAAGAGTCGAGTTTAGGGAACCCTGTACGAAGAGATTTGATAAGCCCTTTTCGTCGCTTATCAATATAGTCTTCTACGCGGCGGCTGACCTTTGATATGTGTATCCAATCACTCATACAAGTCTGTGAGTCCCCTCATCATTCTCATGGAATTCTTCGTTAAGGACTCTTTCGCACCAGTCTGCAAGGTCGGAGCCTTCTCCAAGCTTGTAGACAAAATAGGAAGCTGTTCTTATAAACTCATATCCAACACTTTCTGCATGACGGACGTATTGTCTTGCAGCTTCCAATATTACGTCCGGCGGATAGTCGTAGTTCTTTACGAAATATCGCAGTTTCTTTTCAAGGTCGTTGTAGTTCGACTTGAAGCTCTTGCCTGTGGACAGGCGTCTTGCCGGGAAGAGTTCCCTGAACTCAGTGACGAAGTCGTTGATTTTGACCTCCTGTACAAGGCTTTTCTTGACAGTCTGATAAATCTCCCTCGCCAATTCGTCCATGGAACCTTCCCAGGTTCGCATCTTTTCAGCAATTTTTCTTATCACTTCCTGCTCATTCATCCTGTAAAGATACGAAAGTTGGCAAAACTGAAAAAGTTATTTTGTAGTAACGTTCTAGCTCTTCCCACATCTTGTCTATACCATCTCTCAGTAAGGTTTCCAGTAGTTCTCTCATGTTTACAAAAGATGTCAGCTCGCGGCTATAGCATTTGCCGCCTGTATAATGACAGTGAGTAAAAGTTCCAGTAGGCACTTCTTGGATTTTTTGATACCAATCTTTACCGTCATCATACTCTAGCTTCATCTCCCCCACTGCTTTTTGATTGTCTTCAAAAGGAACTATGGAGTGGTAGGCGAGATCTAGAGGCTCCGGGCGTACCAGGTTGGCAAATGAGCTTCCTAAGGTGGTCTCGTTGTTGAGCCTATCAAAGGTTCTCTGAAGATACCAACCTGTCTTCACGATGAACTCCACGACCCCGTGCTTTCCTTTAACAGCGAAGTGGAGTTTTGCCGAGCTAATTCCACTACCGTTTGAAAGAGTGAGTTAAGTACGGAATCAGCGTACTCTGTTTCGTCCTTATCGGACAAAGGTACGAACCGGTCGCATTCATACACTTGCTTAGCCTCGTGGCCTTCAATGATTTGAATGTTTTCCAGTTCTTCTATCTCATAACAAGGTACGATTTGTCCATCCTCGTTCCAGCCTTCTCCTTGAGCAATGGCCGTATAGATTTTACCTTCTACCGGCAGTACTGCTTTTGGGTCAGGGAATCCCCTGTCGCTGCCGTCTATGCATAATACTTTTAGAGGAAACATAGCTTTACTATTTATCCGGCCTCAGTCTTACGAAAGAGGCGCTTTTAAACATTCCTTTTTTAGTGTAACCACCAACCAGTTTAACTTCGATGGTTGTGCCGATATACTTTTCGTCAAAGTACTCCTTTCTTTGCTGCCGGGTAAGACCTATTCCGACCTTACCCTTTTCAGTGACAAACTCTTTAAGGAGTCCTTTGTGGGACTTTGCCTTACTAGCTACCAAACCGATAACCTTTACGTCTACCGTCGTTTCCGGCTTTACCTTTACGTAACGGTCTTCTTCTCTGTTGTATAAAACAAGACCTTCAAACCCACTCTCGACGACAGCCGACATCACCATGTCTATCGTATCTGGTTCAGGATTTTCCATTCTGGATACGTAAAGACTTGACTGATAAGTTGGACGTATTACGTGTATCTCTTCGGGTTTAATTCTTCTTCTTGGTGACTTGGAAGCACTTAATATACTCCAAGTCTCTTCCCACGAACCGCAGTAGATTTCAGCGAATTCAAAGCCCGGCTCTATTATTTCATCTGGAAGGTTGTATAAAGGCTTTCCGTTTTTAGAGACGATTCGTCCACTTTCATCCATTCTGGCAAGTATACCGTCTAGTTTAAGAGTGACTAACCATTCACCTTTAAGAGCTTTTTTGTCCCACTCTTCCACTTTTAGTTGCTTCATCGAAAAAACTGATTTGTTGCAGTTTCTGACTGCTGATTTTTGTATCGTATTTTTCGTCTTTCCAGTCAGGTAGAGATTTCAGTTCTTCTATCTCTTCCTCAGTGTATTTTCCTTCAAAGATGTCCTTGGTAAATTCCAAGGAACGTTCCGCCAATGCCACAATGTCGGGCTCGTCAGATTCTGTTTCTTTGAAGTAAGATAGCACTGCAGCGTGAAGATTCCTGCCTAAGTGTATAGCATCAGAATAGTACAGACCGCTGACCGGGCTCTTAACTGCAAAGCCGGCGGCTATCTGAAGGTCTTTCTCGTTCAGTCCTTCGTTCTGTAACTGAAGGAAGTCGGCTTCTGTCGCTTCCCCTGATTCAAGGAGTCTTCTTAGCTCCATGCCAAACTTCTCGGCGCTGGGAAGGGTTGCCCTCCTAGCATCCATTAACTTTTCTACACCTTCTTTCGTGTAGGTTCTGGTATTCTTCATGTGTCTAGTTTTACAGAAAAGTGAAAAGATCTGTCGATGGGACGACAGACCCTTTCACGGTCGTAATTAAGCGCTCGAAAGGCGGCCTTACTGAACTTTAGGGACCACTTCCTGGTCTCCCCATAATAATCTTTTAACTTTAGCCCCTTCACGGTAGTAGTTCCAAGCCTTAAGTACAAGGGCGTACTTTTCGGCACTTCCTACCTTCTTCTCTTTCATGTTTATCAACCTTTGTCTCAGAACATAGATGGGACTGTCCACGTCATGGGAGATTCCTTCTCCGCCAGACAGTTTTTCCATGAAGTCAAAGGCCATCTGCCGGTTTTTCCTTGCAAACAGATATGCAAGACCCGCGTAGGTAGATGGAGAGAAGAATCGGGCTTTCAGATAGCACCTGGAGCCAAGGTCAACGCACTCTTCCATCAGAGACATACTGTGGGTATTTTCCCATTCGGCAATGTCTGTGTTGGTAACCATCTTGTTTTTGCTGTAGTTACCGTGTGAAGAGCCCAATGCTTTGCGTTCATAAAGCAGAACCAGCCTCATAGCTCCGGCAATGACGCCGGCGTTTTTGTGCCCTTTAATGGACATGATGTCGGTTGCTCTCCTGTTAGAACCAGTGTCGATGACCGTAAATACTTCGGGGTCGAGGCCGGTAACTACCATCATTTTCTGCCTGGTATCTGACTCAATAATAGCTTCAAGCCGGTGCTGACCGTCTAGGAGTTCTCCTGTTCTGGAGAATCTGATACTGTCGCCGCTGTACTTAAACTCCCCTCTTTTCATCTGCTCTACCAGGTTCTGCAGGTTGGCTCTTTTGATAGCTCTGTTCTTGGTATTATACTGTAACATCTCCTTGGCAATGTGCGGGGTGATAGTTACTTCCTGGTAAACCTTTCTCGCTTTAAAGTCGCTTTTGATTTCGTCAAAGAATGACATGTTAATCAATTTTGATTGTTAATAAAGATTTTCTTTCGGCTTTTCAAGAGATTTGAGAACCTCCCTCCTGGTTTTCCACCACCTTGGTATTTGAGAGGTCCTACTACAGGTACTCCGTCGGTTGACCTGATTATTTCGGACATGTATATCTTCATTCCCCTTTCAGTCTCGAAGTTCACTATTAGAACTTCGGTCCTTTCCAACTTCTCCACGTCTTTCATTGTGGAGACCTCGTCCTTATGCGCTTCTCTCTTCCAGGCTTCTGTAGCAGTTGCGATGGCAAGCACCTGTAAGTCCTGTCCCTGAAGCTCGTCAATGATTTTTGGGATAATGGTATCGAACAGTACATCTTTTGAGTCACGACTTACCAGAAATTCACCTATCGGCGCAAGGGCTATTTTCACCGAATCATCTGAAGGGTCTTTCAGAAGGATAGTCATTTCGCCATGGCAGCCGTGGATATCGTTAAAGCTCTTTTCGGCGATTCCAGTAACTAACCTTTCGAAAAGTTCGATTACTTCAGTTTCCTCTTTTGGAGTACTTACCTTCTTATTCGCAAGCTCCATTCCCAACTTATCAATCCTTTGCTGGATGTCTTTTTCTATATTCATTGTAGTAGAATTTGTAATTTTCCCTTAGTTTTTGAAGTGTAATATCGTGGAAGCCGCAGAGGAACGCCTCCATTCCAGTGACCGGTCCGAGTTGTTTGGCAAAGCCAAATACGGGATGAGGAATGTCTATCTTTCCTTCAATGTATATTCTTTGTCGGTGACCGGCTCTACCTGCAAGATAGACAAGGTTTTCATTCAGCGTCTCTACGGGACCAAAACTTAGAGCGGCTTCATACAAATCTTCAAAGATATCCTGATTTTCGGGTTCAATCATTTCGGCAAGGAGGGCACCATAGCTTTCTCTATCGGCTATTATCATAGTACTTTACTGCATTTTCAAAGGTGATTGCCCGTATAGGCTTAAATTTTATTCCTTCACCATCCCACTCGACACCGTCGTAAAAACCGTCCGAGTCCCGGTATATAATGTTTCTTCCTTTAAGGTCTATTTTTAGTATCTTCTCAAGGTCTAAAAGTACGTTTTCCATGTTGTTTGTCAACGACCTGGCGTTAGGGTCGTTTGCGGAATTGTCTTGAAGTACTAACATCCCGTAATGAAAGAAGAAGTTATAGTTACTCTTCAACATGCTCTTTGATTTTTTCTTTTACGATGAATGTGGGAACTTCGTCATCCCCGAACATTACTAGGTAAGCTTCGTTGTCGCCGACTTTAAGACTTCCAACTACCTTGCCTTTAGACCCAACCGGGTGGAAATCTCCTTCATCTCCAAAAGTTTTTACACATGTTGCCCCTAGTGGAATCTCACAATTAGGATCCCCTTCCAGCATCAGCTCTATAAGCGCTGCAGAGTCTTCGTCGAGCTGGTTATACCCTACTTTAAGATTGCTCATAAAAAAGTTTAAAAGAGTGATAGTTGGGCAGTGTCCATCTGCCCCTCAAGACGGGACACGATGGCTCTTGCCTTTTCAATATAGTAATCATAGTTTATGTCGTACTCATGCCAAGGCTTGTGTACTACCGAGTTCATTATGGTAACCAAGTAACCGTCGCATATCTTGGTCATATCCGCTCCATTAGACTCTGAGTCTTCATTCTTTATCTTTAGAAGCTTCACACCTTCGTTGGAGACATAGAACCGTATGATTTTCTTATAAACCTCAGCTTCTCCTTTCCGAGAAACCGTCTCGTAGTGAAAGTCGCTGGTAGACTTCAATCCTATGAAGAAGTCGTAGATGTTCCTTGACTCCTTGATAGTCTTCTCTAACGGCACTCCTTCGTAGAAGTACCTCACTATAGCCTTCCTTTCTATCCTGCCAAGGTCTTTGGTGTTATTCTTATTCACCTCACCGTCTGTCGAGAAACGGCCCTTTACTTTGAGGCTATTATCTTTCTTCTTCACGGCGATGTAGTGTCCACTGGACTCCTGGACAAACTTAGAGAACTCAACGAACTCCAGCTTGCCATCTACCGTATTCCCTACTATTTCCTCCCAGGTTCTGCAAACCTCGTAATACTTACTTTCCAGGTCTCTGTTATAAAGACAGAGTATGCCATCAGTGTTTGCGGAGACAACATGAATACCTTCAATCTCCATCATTTCAGCAAGCATCAGGATTTCGAACTGGTTGCCTATAGTACAGGAGAAACCTACCTCAGGCCCATACTGCCAGTTTGTCTTGTCAATAGTCTTTCCAAAACCTCCTCCATTAAGAGCAAGTTTGTACGTATCTGCGAGACCCTTGTACCGGCGGTTAGTGTGCCCTAGTTCCTTGAACTCCATTCTTTTACGAATGGTAGCCCTGTAGTTTACAAGCCATTCAGGACCAAGGTGGTCGGGGTATAAACCCCTCTTCGCGATGGTCGTAGGGTGCTGACTACCGACGTCAGCGTCTTCCAGTTTTTCATGGGGTTTAGGGATGATTATCCGGGGCTTGTCTTTCGTGTGAATACCTCCCCTGGCGATTACATAATGTGTACCGTTAAGTTCCACGTGAAACTCCTGTTTGGAAGAATCACTCATTTTTACTTTCTCTGGCTTTACCCTTTCCAGGAAATCCTTGAGAGTGTCAGTCTTAAACGATACGTAATCAGGGATGCAGTCGCCAAAGGTCAACTTCCGGGTTCCTTTCCGCTGTTTTCTTATAGACATTAGCTGCTTTTCAGTAATGCCTTTAATGCTGCAGTAACCTCTTTTGTTAATCTCGTCGCCGATTTTAACGTCAGAGAAGTTGATAGCCTCAGTAGGGAAGCCTAAGCTTTCTATAAGGTCTAACCGGTCCTGAACCTTGTCTTTTCCTTTGTAGACTTCATTGTCTGTTTCACCTCTTGTATAGAGATAAAACTTGTGAGTATTGCTGATGTCTTTCCAGCAGTAAGCTATTATCTGTTCCAGCTCTTCGTCGGTAAACTCTATCTGATAATGCGGAAATGGGAGCTCCTCTATATCTTCAGCGTCAATCATGAAAGCTATCCATTTCAGCGCCGCCCGACGGTGCTTATTGTCGAAGTGATGAATCTTGACAAGGTCTAACTGCTTGAAAAACAGGTCTCTTTCCCTGTACGGAGACCATTCTTCATAATCTTGTGCCTCTATGACATCGTTTGAGAAGTCTTTTATCTTCTCAAGAATATCCTTATGAGACAGCTCAGACCAAAACGGGTATTTTCTTCTTATATGCTCAACAACCTGGGCGTCATACTTCAGATTGTTGAAGCCAACAAACCAATAATCTTTATGGGTTTCAATAAACTTCAGCATCGCAAGCACCTCGTCCTTCCTGCGACTAAGCTCAAAACTAAACTTTTCATTTGTTTCGGGGTTCATTGCACAGAATAGGAACATTCCTCCAAAGACCTCGATGTCGTATATTATGGGTTTGATCATTTACTACAAAAGTAGTAACTTTAAGTATGGAAACAATAAAAGCGCTAAAAAGAAATTCGGTGATAAAGGGTATTGACTTTTCCTCAGGGTTTTATGAGAGACTTTCTTCTCTCTTTATTGAGATAGCAAGCTTAGACGCTGAGCAGTACCAATATCATCTGGAAACTATGGCCATACTTATGGCTACTTTGGACGAGGCCGCTGAGAAGCAGGGCCTTGTTGAAAGTGTTGATTTGGACGGTCTTCAAAAAGCTTAGAGTCAAGAAGTCCGTCCCGAACAAGGCGTTTAGCTATCATCATCTGGGTTATACCTAAATCTCTGACACTCATTCTGTTAGGCATATCATAGGCGAACGGACAAGGTTCTGAAAACTTCTTTGCCAGTTCGCTGTTCTTGAACAGACAACACATATCCCTCTGGACGGCAAGGTCTAACACCTCATTCTTTAGCCGGTTTATAGATTTTAAAGCGGCAATTCTTCTTCTTTCCACCTGCCTTCTTTCCCTCTTGTCCATATGTTCAACCACCTTCTTCGGCAAGCACGACAGTCCGTACATCAACCGGTAAAGGGCTAGGTTTTGTTCGTAATTCAGTTGGTCTTCAAGGATTCTTACCCTTTTCGGGCGGGACTTGGGAAATCTTATAAAGACTTCCTTCCGGTCGTCCCAGACGGTAACTACCCCTTTTTCATCTGTGCTAAAAGAGGTCATTCTTTTTTGACGGTTCATGCAGGCTTGATTTTGGGATTAAGGTAAAAAAAGGAGAGGTTTCCCTCTCCTTTAGCTTAGACTTTTGCTCGCTGCCCGGTCATCCTGAAGTAGTCTGCTGCTGAGATTTTGCCCCTCACAAACAGTGAAGTGGCTCCACCACGACCAGCATCTTTTCTTTTTTGGCGACCGCACTTGCGGCAACCTTTGACTTTTTGAGTCTGTTTCTGTGCCATTTAAACGGGTAGCACCTGTTTTGTCAGGTACTTACCGCGTTCGGCATTTTGAGTTGTTCATTGGCTTCATTTTAAAAAGATTGAAATAGATACTTTTCGTCATAGATAAGGCAGACAGGGATGTCTCGCCAGTCGAATTCGTCCTGGTACTTTCGACGAAAGGCGTCCATCTGCTCAGAGTACAGATCCCAATCGTCGTCGGTCATACCACGTTGAATATCAGACCTTTTAGAATACCTTTCCCGACGGACTTTCAGTTTTTTAGGGTCAGATGTCATCTCTTTCAGGAATTTCAAAGTCGTCGTCCAGCAGGTCTTCTTCCGATTCGATTTCCTCTTCTGGAAGTTCGGAACCTCTCCTGGACAGCGCAGAGTTATAGAATGGATTTTCAGGCTCAAAGCCGGCATCAGACGCTTCCAGGTTCTGAAGTTCTTCGTCTGAGAGATTCATGTACCAAAAGATGTCTACATCTATGGTCTTTCCGTTTTTAAGATTTATGAGTGCCATTATGGCACAAGTTACTGACGATGTGGCAAACTGCCAAATTTTCAGAGTACTTTTTTCTGGAACCAGCGACGGAACTTAAAGCCTACATACTTTACTCCTCCGCGGGTTACGGCATACTTTTTCAGGTGTCTGCATTCTCGCTCCGCATCAATCCATACGGGCAGAATCAGCGCCAGGATTATCGACATCAGGACTACCAGGAGGATCATCTTCTAAGATTTCGAGATTAATTTCCTCTACTTGCGTTTCGATTATGGTTCCTTCAAAACCTTCTATTATCGTCTTGTAGTGTTCTGCAGGCACATAGCTTACCTGAACCCCGTAGATAATCTTTCCGTTATCTGTTTCAAAAACCGGCGTGTACATTATAGGGTCCTCCTTATAGGAGTTTCTGAAAACCCTTCTTAACACCTGTTTGAACAACGGATTACCTTCATGATCAGTATAGTGCTGGTCTAAGTACGCGGTAAAAGCTGTTTCGAAAGTCAGCTTGGTCTTTACGTACTTCGTGCAGGTTGCGAACCCTACAACTGAGAGGATATTAGTTTCTTTGTCTAAACGTTTGAGGAGAAAAACCCTTTGTCCAGGTTCGACCCTGAACAAAGGGAGATTTACTTTAAGCATTGTTATTTCTTCATGTTGAATCCGGCAGAATTCATAGCTGCTACAAACTTAGGAACGGTCAAGGCCTCTTCGTTCTGGAATATCTCCCTGGCAGCAGATACAAGACGTTCTGCAGCACTTGGAGCTTTACCTTTCAGAGTAGCCACTTCCATCTGCTTTTTGTAGGACCGGATAGAGTTTATGATATCCTGGCAGGTGACCTTGTTAGAACCTGAATAGATAAGATGGCTTTTAACCCTGTCGAGGATTTCAGCAATGAAAGCAGGAACAATCTTCTCCTCTTCCATAATCTTAGCCGCAGGCATACAATCATCAACCAGCAGGGATTGCTTGTTTTCGTCCAACAGGCTTCTTTCAATCATCTTTTTAGCAGTCTCGGCATCCGGGTGTGTCAGCGTGACAATGGTACCAATCCTCTTACCTCTTAAGAAGGTAGGGTCGATTTGCTCTATATGATTGGTAGTCAATATAGTTATCACGTTGTTGTGCTTGGTTTCGCCACCGTCCATAATCACAGAAATCTGGTTTGTCAGGTCTGTTCTTTCGTTCAGAATCCTGTCAATGTCTTCCATGAAGATGACCACTCCCTTACCGTTGTTGCTGAGCATATTGGCTACGTCCAGTGCATACAGCGCCTTTTCAGGTGTTGGGCAGTAGACGAAAGACCATCCGTTAAGAACGGCTTTTCTCGCCAACTTAAAGGCGTACAGGGTTTTACCGGTTCCGAAGGTACCTTCCAACAGAACGCCAAAACGAAGGTCAATACCTTTCATTTTGCAACGCTCACTGTGTTCAATCCTCGCCTCAATGGCTTTGGTAGAGAACACGGCGTCCGGTGTAAGGAAAAGCTCCTGACGGTCGATACTGCTCAGGTCGATGAACTGGGGAGACCTTTCTTCGTCGGTTATCTTGATAGCCTGGCCCTTGTAGATAGAATCGGTTTCTACCAGTTGCTGGGTTTCTTCGATGATGCGGTCCATCAATCTCACAAACCTTTTCTCGCACTGACCTGTGAGAAGGAACATTCTTGTCTTAGGGTCGTACTGCATGTCGATGAAAGAATCCTTTCCCAGAGAGGGCAGGTTTATCTGGCCAAACGGAACCTTCTTGCGGCTACCGTCAGCAAATCTTACGTCTATCATAGACGGCGGATTCGTTCCGGAGATGTTCTTCTCATCCTCCTGTGTGGTGAATCCATGGATGCTTTCCACGGCCCGGCTAAGAGCATACGCTCCGTCCTCTTTAAAGCATTTGATTTTGTAGTTGAATGCTACAATCCTGGTGGACTCTTTAATCTCGTTCTGAACATATTTCAGAATCTCGTCATAGGATTTGTCAGGGTCTTCCAAAACCTTCTGGAGTTTTTCTTTCATCTCCTGGTCGGCTTTGTTGTAATGTTTTAAGGACTTCTTTTTCCTTACGGCAACTTCATTTTGTTGCATCGGCTTTTCTAAAGCGTTACTCATCTGTTTAAGAGTTTGGTTACTTCTATGAATTTTCTGTCAAACTGGGTAATTGTCTCTTTAAGACACCCTATGTGAACGAAATGTGAATCCTGCCACATATGGCAGGGCTCGTTCGTGTCACCTCTTATACCGACAACCAGCTTTTGGCTGCGGTCTAGCATAAACTCCTGGATTTTGGAAAAAAGGACTATCGTCTTTTTTGCAGGACACTCCAGGGTAGAACCTGAGGCTATGACCGCCTCCCCTCCGAAATTAAACATCATCGCCTTCGCCCTCCGTTCTTTCCTTTAAGCTTTTGAGGAGTTTCCGGTACAGAATCTGATGAAGGCTTTCAAAGTCGTCTACGACTTCAGCCTCTAACAGCTCAAAAGCCTGTGATATAGGATTGTTGTAGTCTTCCTCGTGAGCGGATAACGTCTTTGCAAATATAAAGCCGGCGGTATACGTCATCTTATGGTCGTTTCCGTACTTTTCAAAGATTTTCTCAGAAACGTCACGGACGTCGGGATGGAGAGCAGACCATGCAGAAAAGCTGGCAATCATGTCAGCTACTTCCTCTTCGGTTATGTCTCCGCCTATTGCTGGATTGTTCATCATGATTCTACGATTGTATTTCTCTGTTTCTGTATTCTCTTCATTAACATCTCAGCTAGCTGTTCCTCATTGTCAGGGGAAGCCAGATTTTTCAATGCCACCGCCGACGCCATAAGACCTTTTTGGTTGGAGTCGTATTCGGTTGACAGTTTCCCGAAAAGCAACAAGACCATCTCCTTTACGTTTTGCTGGTCCTTATAAGTCTCTTGGATGTAAGATATTAAAGAGGAGTCATCGCAATGCTCTTTACTGGTTATCTTGAAAGCGGCATGAGCACAGAAGTCAGCCATGATTCTAAAGCTTTCCTCTTCAGACACTCCGAACAGTTCTGAGATTGCCCTTTTGTTGTGAAATTTCATGTTCATAGCTTTTCCTTTGTCACTATGTGAAAGAAGTTCTGGAGTTCGTGGGCTTCGGTAAAGACAACAGATGGTAACTTAGTGTAACTGAAACCCTTAACTTTCAGATTGTCATCCGTCACAGACTGCAGCGAGAAGCCGGTAGTCTTATGTGTCCATACACCTTGATGATGTATGAACCCGAGACGGTCCTCGAGGAATTCGGAAGTTATGGGCATGGGTTTCGCATTGGGTACCCTTCCTGCATGTATCTCGAACACCTCATGATTGTTTACTCGTCTGGGTACACCGTACCACCTGACGAAATTACCCTTTATCAGCTCCATTTTCTTCTAGTTGATTTAAAATGTCATCCACTATCTGCTGGATTTCATTGCTGTCCGGCTCATCTGGGGAGAAGGTGAACAACTTCATCACCAGTCCGGCGACAATAGCTGAAGCTCCTACCAAAAAGAATGCCTGAACCAGAGATTCCAGTAGTCCTGTAGACGGCCTGAGTAATGTATATCCTATTGCAAACCAATGAGATATGCAGTAAGGACATGAAAACAAACTACCGAGCCATCTGGATTTCAGGCGTATCCAACGTCTCGGCTTTACAAATATTTTCCCTTTGGTAAGGGTGAGTGATGCCGCTGCGATAGCAACCGGCACCACCACCATGTTTATGTATTCCATTAGCAGCCGCAGTTATCTTTACTGGCCTTTTTTAGTTCCCTCACCCGGTTCTCTACCTCTTTAAGTAGCGACTCAGTAGAGGATCTTTTCTTCTTTTTCATTGGAGTCGCATCGCTTTTAACGGAACCTTCTGGGTTTAACCCTTTGTCAGGGGGGTTAGTACCCTGCTTTTTCTTTTGCCCAAACATTATTTAAAGGTTTTTCTTCGTGTTTAGCCTCGTCGTCTCTTTCCATCATCTTTTGGATGGCGTTTTCGACGTCTGCTGCACTGACACCAAGCGGCTTTTTGTTAGATTTCAGGTCTCTCCGGATAGCCTCCGAAATCGCCTGGTCAACTAAACCTGCTATCATGGCGCCACTCACAGAATCTTTAAGGCTTGTACTAAATACCATCTCAGCGATGAATTCTGCCAGCTCCTCATTTTTATCATCCTGGACTTTGGTAGTTTTCAGGTTGATAAGAGCAATGTCTTTAACAGCTGGCTTATCAGGCCTTGCAACCTTTATCTTGACGTTAATTCTTCCGTCCCTGGTTACTGCCGGGTCAAGAACATCCGCTCGGTTAGTGGCCAAAATGATGAACGCAGAGGAATCTACAAGACCGTCCATCTCGGTAAGAAACATCGGCACGATTGTCTTGTCAACGTCAGAAGAAATACCAGTACCTCTCTTGGAGAGGATTGCATCTGCTTCGTCAATAAAGATGGTAGCAGGGAATCCGGTATCTTCTTTATATTTCCTAGCCCTTTCGAATATCTGGCGGATAGTCTGTTCAGTAACGCCTACGTAAGGGTTCAGTATCTCAGGACCCTTTACGTATATAAAGCCACTTTCCGTCAAATTACCGCCATATATTTTGGCCAAGGATGTTGCCACGGCCTTTGCCAAAAGGGTCTTACCGCAGCCCGGAGGGCCGTACAGAAGGATACCTTTAGCTGGCTTTTTATTGTAAAATTTGAATACTTCAGGTTTAGAGTGAGGAAGTTCGACCATTTCTTTTACCACTTCCTTGGTTCCTTCAAGACCACCAATCTGTTCCCACTCAACATTCATGGAAGTTTCCACGGTAAAGTCAGTGGTTTTCTGCTTGTTGTTCTTTACAACAATGTTACCAGACGGGTCAAGAACTACATGGTCTCCTTTCTCAATGGCTTCTACCTTACCTACGAACACTACCCGGGTACGGTCACCTTCGGAGATTTCACAGTAGCCACCGTCAAGGACTTCCTTGACCACGGCATTCTGACCGTATGGTACAGTGTTTGCAGAGCCTACTACAGCTCCGAATCCGTTAAGGATAACAGTCTCTCCTTCCTTAACTTCTATGTCGTAAGGTTTTAAAACCTCCTTCAAGGTGCCTCCAGACGAAATGGTTATAGTTTCGACACCTTCCGTTTTAGGCGTTTCAAGCCTTAAATCGGAGATATGTACGTCCACAGTACCCCCCTGAACAGGGAGTATCCTGACAGTCTCTCTGTCTATTACGTTACGTACTTTTGCGTTCGGATAGAACAATCCGTACTTTTCCAGGCTGGCAGCGGCCACCTTTACAGAAGTCCCTTTCTTAAAGTCTTCGATTTCCGGGGGGACTTCCCGGGATATTTTGTTCCCGGTCTTGATTACCACTCCATACGAAAGTGGTACTCCGGTCAACTGTTCAACTTGCTCCTGCAGTTCGCGGTTCTCCTGCTCTAAAGCAAGAATTTCTGATTTCAATCTGTCTAACAGACGTGCTTCTCTTTCTGGTGTCATTTCCATTTCAGTTTATTATTGTTCGGATAAAACCCCACACCAAACCATGGTAGGTTGAAGTTCTGGAAGTTGTTTCTCCATTTTATCTGAATCTTGAACTTGCACAGTCCTAACGGGACTGAGATTATGATATGGTCTCTACCTGGTTGGTTTTTGGTCATGAACTCGTGAACCCAGGTCTGATTGTACTTACCGCAAGGACATTTCATTCCTTCCTTGGTAGGTATCAATATTTGCGATTTCTCGCAGCCGGCTCTGCCACAGGTGAACGGATGGATGTCCGTCCTTTTCTGGAACCTTCTAAGATTCTTCAGTTCCTTTTCCGTAAAAGGCGCTTTCCTTGTTTCCGACATTCTGTAAGTTTTTGAGGTCTTCTAAGGTCAGTTCTTTAGTTTCACCTGACAGAACCAGTTTTCCTCTCCTCACATCTTCGTCGAAGGTGATTATCAGTGGAGGAGCATCTTCCGGTGAGTTCTCAGCTATTACCGCCTGTTCGGACAGATAAGCCATAATTTCCTCGGGAGAAGGGGGTTTGAGAGCTTTAAGTCCAACTCCGTCTTCTACCCCGGACCTGTTGAGAAGCTCATTCAACAGGTTATCATCGAATACGCCAAGGAACTCTTCGTTAGTGTCAATTAACGCTACCGTCGGCAGCTCCCACTTTTCCAGCTGTTCCTGGTTTCCTATCCGCATTTCCGCCTTTCCGAACCTCATACGGATATAGAAGAATTCGCCTGTATCAAGGCGCCCCTGGTATTGTTCAGGAAGGGCCTCGCAGGTCTTTTTTGCTTCAACTATCTTCTTCATCTTTACCACTTATTGCTTTTCTGATAAGCTCTTCAGCTTGTTTCTGTTTCCGATGCTCAGCAAACTCCTTTCTAACTATTTCTTTGAGTTCTTCTTTGGTGTTTGCCGAGTTTCCTATCAGCCCGATTATCTGCTCGACGTCGCATTGGCTGATTTTACCTCTTTCATACAGATTGTAGTCTGCCTGTATTTTTCCCATTACGTATATGGCATAGTCTCTTTCAGCTCCTTGGTACAGGGCGGCCATGTCGTTTACGTATTTGTTGGCACTGACAGTCTTCTCTGTATGCATTCTCATAGCCAGTTCAGATATAAGCTCGGCAAATATCTCAACGGCCCTATCTGCGGGTATGTCAAACGCTATGTTCATCCGTCAAAGTTTTTGTATTAAGGCATAGTTGTACATGGCAAGAATCGAGAAACACATGATGGCATCTATTAAAACCCATATAGTTTTGAACCTTCTGAGCGACTTTATTACGAAAAGCCCTTGCGTCACCGAAACAAATATTATAGACAATACTGCCCAGATATCTGAGCCAAAGAACGCAAGGAATATCCAACCTACGTAGGTTACCTGACATACTATTATGTATTCTATGAAACCATTTCGCTTGTCTCCTTCTCTCAGATATTCCACCGTCAGCTCTTTTAGCACCCCTATTTTCTTGTAGTGAATCATGCAGACAACTTCATAAACCATCATCCAAAGAGTCAGGGTGATCATTAGTACGTTGTAGAACATGTTAAAATTTTGAAAACCAGAGAAGCTTTCTTATTCGGCTTTTCCGGTGGTTAAAATATAGGTTCTTTTTAAACCTCATCTCGCTGCGGCTTGATGGACTCTCCTGAAAGACGTATTGTGACTTTGTGATCCTTTCGTAAGCCGTCTTCAGGAGAATCTCTTTCAGCCTTACCTCATCATGAGGCTTCATATTACTGCAGGAATTTTTGCAAGGTTAGCTATCCGCGGCCGGTTGAAGTACGAAACCCAGGCAGAAGTCCGGAATTCCTTCATTGACGGTCCGTCAGCAGCGACTTTTAGGAGCTTTCTCATTGAGAACTTCCGTGCTGTTTCATAACAAGGACGGCTGTCGCTATGCAGGCGGATTTCGGTTGATGTCAGAACAGTCTTTCCGTCTTCAGTGGTCAACAAACAGACTGTAGTGTGGGGAGGACGGTTCTTTTTTCTTGTCTTACCATCCTTCATTGTCGGGAAGATATACCGCCATTTAATCTGGTAGGTTCTCCCGTTGAATTCAAATTTCATCGTCTTTTCTTTTTTTTACGATTAATGAATCAATTACTTCTTCTACGATCTCATCGTAAGGTACTTTTCCTTCCGACGCTTTGCTTACCGCCGTGCGGAGCAGGGCGAAGCATTTTTCCAAGACCATTTCGAATAAAGGGTCCTTTTCCAGCTCAGGTACTTGAGCCAGTATTTTCTTTCTTATCAGAGCAATGTAGTAGCCCTTCTTCTTTTCGATAGAAAGGTACTGATCCACGGCCCAGTCTCTACTTTCTTCAAGACTTTCCAGTACATCAAAGTAATCTCCAGGATGGCTCATTGTCGCCCTGAATATCTCTTTGATTTTTAGCTTTATGCTTACCCGGAGCTTTTGGTTCTTGCTAACTTCCTCTCTTACAAAGACGGAGTCCTGTCCGGGAAATGTTCCATACAAAGATTCAACTTGTTCACACACTTTTTTGTATAAAAGGAGCTTGTTTTCTTTGGTTGTAAAGTCAGCCATTTCCAATTTTTTAAAGGGCCCCTTTCGAGGCCCCTAAGGTTATACTACAAGGCGATCTCACGACGGCGTTTCCGTTTTTCGGCAAGGGTTCTACCCCTCACTTGGAAACCGCTTATTGCTTCAACCAGTATCGTTGTCGATGCTCGAAACAGCATCGTAATATGTTTCTTCCGGCGTAACTCCTTCATTGACAGACTTTCTGATAACTTCATTCTTGTCGTTGAGTACGAGCCACCGGTATTTTCCCTGGTTCTTTTTTACGATGATATAGTGATCACGGTAAAAGTACTTTTGATTGAGTTTTATTTCCATGTCTTTTACGTTTGCTGAGTATCCTGACAGCGACCACAGATTGATTGGAAGGGACTAAAAGATTTCTGGTTCGTACGATACCCTCTATGCCCTCGTCAATTTTCTCGAGGTACAGCTCACGGTGTTTTTCGTCAAACTTACCAATCTCTATGTCCTGTACCTTCTCAAGGTAATGTGTGATTTGCTTAGTCCATTTCTGTACGGTACTCAGATTTTCTTTTACAACTTGTTCCATCTTATTGATTTGCAGGCATTTGCATCGGTATTTCCGGTGCGGCCATTTTTTCAGATGTATAGAAAGGATGTTGTCCGGTTAGCATTTCCCCGGTAGCGTCAAGGACGATTTCGGCTTGGCCGTTAGTGTCCAGGAATACGTCAGCTCCATAGTATAGCACACCAGGGAATTCCTCGCTTTCTTTTACGTCAAAGAAAGGGTCTTCCTTTGGCCCGAAATATCTCAGGAACTGCATCTGTGAAGAGCCTTTAGCCCCTACGAGCAAGGCCCTTCGGCATTCTAAATGTTTTTTCATTTCTTCGGTATTGATTTACTCTCCGTTCTATGTTCCACATGCTTGACCAGAGTATCAGGTTCACAGTAGTATGACCGAAAGGCTTTCCTGTAATGATTTCCAGTATTAGCAGTCCAAGCTGTGTTATTGCAACAGCTGCCGGTGCCCACCAGAGATACTTCTTGAGGGTTACCAAGGATATCACCGCTGTCAGTATGAACAGGGTGGACATCAGGCTGATTATAGTTGTTATATGCATTATAGTCTTTCGATTATTATGTTATTTCTGGCAAATTTTTTGAATTTGCAGAACCAATAGTATGACGGTATATCAAAGAACCATAGCCAATTCACAAGGTCTCTCTTTTTGGAACGGTGGATAAAGGAGAATCTCTCGAAGGGTTCTACGTTCCATATCACGGACGCTCCTTCAGGAGATGCGTGGAAGGTATCGAAGCCCATCTCCCGTTCCCCTCTCTTTAGTCCTGCAAACACTTTAGAGTAGTGGCGAGACCTGTAGATACTAACAAGGTTTATCGCAATCATGACGATTGCCGGTATTATGTCTTGCATAGTGTTCAGCGTTTTTTTCGTTTATGTATTTTTCGGCCATACGTTCCCTTTCGTCAATGTCTGAATCAAGTTCAGAAAAGCAACCTTCTTCGTACCAGTGGTTGAACTCACCGTCTTGCGTTTCCTGGAGCATCCAGTAGGTAAATCCTTCATGTTTAGCGGTTCTTATTCCTGTATAGATTGAACCTACCTCCAGCTTTGGAGATCTGGGGTCAGTGCTTGTAGGCAGCCTGACGCATAATAGTTTCTTCATTACCTGTCCATTTTGAAATTTCTTTAAATCCAGCCTTTTCGACGCGGTACACCACTGAGTTTTTAGTGTCCACGATGACATCCCAAACAGATGTACTTCTATAACGACCTCTGTCGTCAGCAGGCTGTACAAACACACTCTGAAACCACGGTTGGTCTATGGAATTGGTGAGTTGGTAAGCTTCGTCCAAGGTTTGAGCAGCTGAGGCTATGCCAACATAGACATAGTCTTCCGGCCAAACCGGTTCTGTGCCGTAGCCAAAACCTCCCTTACCAGAAGTGGGGTCATGATGATATACTCTAAACATATTATCTGCTTATTAGAAGTTGAAGTTTGTCCATGTCTAAGAAACAGCTCTTGGCCCCATACAGGTTTCTGTACTCATCAGCCAAAGCGGTCATGTCCGTATTCTTCATAAAGGTTTCCACTTCCTCTTTACTCTCAAAAGTCTTTATTATCAATGTATTGGCCCCTGTCAAATCTTCATTGTAGATTAGGGTACCTTCCATAAAGTGTTGTATTAACTCAGAGAGTGTAAGCTGAAGGAAATTTTTAAGAGGAAACGGCCTTGCATGTGCTCCAGGTTTGCCTGTTGGAGCTCTGAGGATTAACGCCTTATTTTTTATGGCGAACTCTACGTCCTCGAAATCTCTCATTTTTTTCATGTCTCGGTCGGTATTTATAGTCAACGGCCGCCCACATTGCAGTTAAGAGCCCAAGACTTATCATTAGTTCCATTAGTCTTCTATTTTTATCCACTTACCGGGTTTTATTCCCCAGGTAATTCTGGCGCCTTGCTGAGCCTTTAAGGCATCTTTTGTGGGTTTTCCGTTAATTGTTTTGTGTTTGTTTTGAACCATGAACCGGATGTCGTCATAGTCAATATAGCGACAGCCGTTCTGTGCTACCCTTACAGGGTATTCTGTGCCGTCTATCACGGCAGCTCTCCATTTTGGATTGTGAAGCACTTCATGTATGAAGTGATAGTTCGCTTCAACGTTAACTGTTGTCATTTCTCAGAGTTTTAACGATTATTACGCCATCTTCAATAGTTACATACTCATTATACGGTTCGAACAGGGCGTCTGTGAACCAGTAATGTTTGTTGGCTTTCGTTTTCACTCCGTCAAGTTTGGTGTGACCGACAATCTGCACTATACCTTCTTTTTGAAAAGGTCTGGCAGCCATCATCAGAGAACGAGGTCTTATCCAAATGCAACTCTCATTCTGAGAATCCCCGTACGGGTTCATACCACAATGCATAAAAGCCATTGGCTTATAAAACATCATATCATTGAGAAGGTCAACCATATTTTCTGTCGTCCAACCCTCCTTTCCGAAAACATCGTTCAGAAACTTAGGAGATATGCCGGCATGAGAGAATATGATGTTTCCCATACGATAAGCTGCTTTGAGTTCAGTTTTGTACAGCCTTAGCTCTGGTTGTATCAGATAGTATCCTACTGGTTGGAAACCGGCTATCCCAGAATCACCTACCATGTAGTGGTGATCGTGATTTCCTATAATCATTTCCGTCTCTATCCCAGACTCTTTCTTAAACTGTATTATGTCCAGGAAATTTCTTACTTGGTCTTCAGTCTCTATGTCAAAGGAGTCGAAATAGTCTCCAAGGAAAATAACTCTGTTAGGAGACTCTTTGTTAACAACCTCTTTCCATAGCTGACGACCATGCACATCAGGTATCACCACCGTCTTATCAGTCATCCACTTCCTCCTTTATCATTTTAATTCCGAACCTTTTAAGACTATCTTTCAACTTTAGCCATTGTTTCCTGTATGTTTCTAGGCGGGAGACGAAGAATCCGATTTTGACCGGATTTTCGATGACGTTTATAAAACTACCATCCACCGTTCCGGGACTTTCGAAATATACTTTCGTCACCGTCTTTTGAGCAAAGGTCTTTTTTCTGAAAAACCCTTTCGTCTCAAGTTTCTCCTCAACTTCCCATTTGGTGAGCATTATGGGCTCATCATTTTTCATGAGCATACGACCCTTGAACTCTTCAAGAGTCTTTAAAACTTTGTCTGTAGCTTCCATGCTTTAAAAGTTTAAAGAAGGGGAGTTTTAGCTCCCCTCCTGTTTTTCGCCAACAACTATTGAACCGTCTTGAAAAGGTACGGAGGTGTCCCCTTAGGGTTTCCAGAACAACTTGCCATTAAGGCAGGTATGATAAATAGTAATAACTTTTTCATATAAGATTTTTAAGGGTGTAGATTTAGTTTCTGAGTTCTTCAAGAAAAGAAAGAAAATCTTCCATTTTATAATCATGTTTTGCATAATTTATAAATTGACAGCATAAAACACAATTGTCCACAGTATACCCCTTTGAAGAATCTTTTCTGTCAAGAGACATTTGTTTTGGTAAACTAAGAGAATAAGTAAAATTCATTGATATTCCTGTATAATAACATAAACCCTTTTGTCTATCCCACATTTCTTGTAAATCTTGGTAATTTATCGAGAATTCAAGGTTTCTTCTCTTTGCTCCAAGTTTTAATGCGGAAATCATTAATCTAAAGGGATTGTGTTCTTTGTAATATTCTTTTCTATCCTTATCTCTTTGATAAATATATTCTTTCTTTCTTTGATAATCTTCTTTACATTTTTCTTTATACTCGTTAGTTTTTTGAAATTCCTTATATTTGGCTCTTTTTCTTGCAAAAGCATCTGGCTTCAACCACAATTCTTTTCTTTTAGGATTTCCTTCTTTGTGAGAATATGCCCAAAAAACTCTGTCCTTTACGGGATGTTTATCCCCTTGTTTGTATCTTTTTTCCATAATACAAAGATACAAAATAAGCTACAGAATTCCAAATAAAATTCTATACTAATTTTTCTAGAACATACTTAAGTGCAGCTTCTGTGGCTTCTTCTGGGGAATCATAATTATTAGAAGTAATCTGCACATACTCCCCATCTGTCATTTGGATGCTATAAGAATATTTAGTATTTGTTGATATTAAAACCCCTATATAATATCCAAAATTCTCTCTTATCCATTTAATAGCAAGAGAGTGGGTAGGTCTTATTGAGTGAGGGTTATCTTTTTCTTGGTCAAGTGTGTTATAACAACCAACATATTCCCTCAATTCTTTAGTATTATCTAAATAATAACTTTCAGAATATATATCAAAACCTTTCTCTTTCAGTAACTTACTCACCTCAAATGAGCAATAATCCTCAGTTATATTGTTATTCATGACGAAAGTGTTTAGTGGTTGATTTTATGTTCTGCAGGTAGGAGTCGAACCTACAACCTCCCAGATAAAAGCTAGGGCTCTACCAATTGAGCTACTGCAGAAACCATTACCTACCCAAGGCTCTTTATGTCAGTTATAAAGAAGTAGCCGTCCTCTCTTTTAGGCTCAGCTTCTGCTTCGTAAGTGACATGATCCAGTTGGGGTACCAGCTTGCTGATACAGGTGAATGGAAGTTGGTCGAACTTACCCTTCGGCTTCTTTTCCGAATAGATTATTCCGCGGTCTCCGCCGGACATCCAGACACTGTTTTGGTAAGGGTTAAAGAAAATGCTCCCTTCGCCGTCTAAAGACCAGTAACGCTTTGCGTACTTCTTAAGGTCTTTGACAACCGGGTCAAAGTCTTGTAAGTCAAGGCCTACATGCAAGGTGGCTCCGCCGCCATGACACAGTATTGTGACTACAGTCGTGTCCTCACCTACAAAGACCCTGGCTTCTTCGTTTTCGAAATGGTACTTCTTAGACCGAACCCAACGTTGGTCTTTTACATTTTCGGTTAGCAGGATTACACAATCCTGCGTGGTACAGGCTTCGATTTTGTCTAGTTGGATTATATTCATTGGTTTAGTTTTTACAAAAAACCTTTGTATACTGCCCTTCTGGGCTTTTTTGGTTCACACCCGGTCTTCTTTGAAGGTGTACAGCTGGCTAGCATAGCAGCCAGAACAAGTACGAGAATGTATTTCATAAAGCTGCTGTTACAAACATGTTCATTGCCGCCTGATGACCGTTACCGAACGTGGTCATGTACCTTTTACTGCCATCGGCGAAAGTTACGTAGAAGTCACATTTGTCCAGGTCTACTGTCAATGTCTCTATTCCTTCAGGAAACTCATAGCTGGATAAAGCCTTTAAGGTTCCTTCCGTCATCTTTATCGGACTTCTAGCTATCAGCTTCTCCATCTGAGTGACGTCATAAAGCTTGTAGTTCTGAGTCATCTTCTCCACGTTGCCTTCTGCCATCTTCCTCATCTTCAGGTACATGGACATGGCGGAAAAGGTTCTCATCTGGGATGACATGAATACCGGCATACCTATCGGCTCCTTATCTTCAAAGTCAAAGTACTCTACCTTTTCTATATGACCCTTGTTTATAGTAACTTCTATCTCTGCACCACTGGCAAAGACGGACTTTAAGATGCCGTTGAACTCCTCATGTCTGTCAAAGGTTAAAGGGAATATAGCCTCAGCAAACTGAGTTACTGTCTGTGGCTTTGGAAAAGGAGAAGTTATGAATGCAGCCAAAGAAGCCATAAACCATTGAATTACAAGGATCAAAGTCTTTCCTGTACCGTTCTGTCCAACATATATGGTCAAATCTTTTTTGGTGTCAATTTCGAGGTCCATGTTCACAGGACCGTCAAGCTTCAGGATGAGGGTATTTAAGTTACCCAGTTTCTTAGTAGTAGTTTCCATTTCTGTGTTTTTGGAATGATGTCCACAAGGACTCAATGTTTTCAGCTCCCACAGGGTTGTGAGAGTGGATAAGCACCATAGGTAGCCTATCCGTCCATTTCTCGAGCAGTCTATCTATCATAAACTGCATACAGTGGTAGCCGGTCTTCTCTTTGAAGTCATTGTAATTGGTTCCGGCAAAGGCGTAATGCTCATCGGCGAGGTCATGGTCGAAAGACACTATATCAGGCATACCTCTTTGGTTTATAGCCTTAACAAACTCTTCATATGACTTTACGACCACCCATTCGTTATTAGTGTATTCTCCGGCATATTTAGGATGTGCATAAGAAGCCACCTCTCCTGGGCTACGCCGGTCGTCAAGGAACAAGTTATAACTCATAAGTTTTCTTTGCTTTTAAAAAATACAGGCCGTAGAAACGGCCCGTCTTGCTTGTGTCCATAATCCTAAACCAATTACCTGAAACCACCACCTATCAATCTTTTACCGACGGCCACTGGCGATTTGTGGTCTCTTTCACATTTTTCTGCAAACTTACAGAAGGCGGCGTTCGTCTGGATACATCTTCCAAACTTGTTCAGGTAACGGCGGAAACGACTGAACGAATTAACTATCTCCTCAGAGATAGCTGTACTGTAGACAGGCTTTGACATATGCTTAGGTTTTAGTGATTTGCACAGTTGCCCTTGTGGGTTATTTGACCCTTGTATTCAAGGTACTCACACCCGTCAATGACCTTGACGGTATACCTGACACCACTTACATCAGCTTTTTGAGGCTGCATGAAGAGCGCCACTGATATTAAGAATGTCACTATCATGATGAAAATCGTCACCTTATATCTGTTGTTCATATTACTTTGTGGTATTAAAGATTACGGCATCTCTTATCCTTTTGACCCTGAATCCGTAGACGGCCGTGTCCATAAGGTCGGCCAAGTCCCCTGTCCAGAGGTCTGCAGATACAAAAACAGGAAGGAAATGAAACTTCGGATGGTCTGCTTTACATATAATCAACCTCTCTCCCGGAGTCCATCGATGTATCCTTACCCTCGGCATCCTTTTTTTTGAGATACTTTCTTGTTTTGACATAAGCCCAATGAAATGCTGTTTTGTAGATGATTTCTTCTGTTCCGTGATTGACACGACCTTCCTCTATCCTTATCCAAGTCCTCTCCTCTTCGTAGTTAATTAAGCTGAGCTTAGCAAGCTTCAATTCCCAGAACAGATTAATGAGTATTAGAATAGGCACAACTACTATCAGAAAAATCTGATAGAGCAGAGCTGCGGTAAAGAACCAGAGGGGGATAAGAATGTATTTCATAAGAAGTTGTATTTTTCCTCAATAGTGCAGATTATCTCAGCCAGGGCTCTCATGCTCATTGCCCGGGCGTGGTAGATGTCTGTTTCTGAACCAGGGCTGTTCTTTAGCAGAGACACTGTATCGCAGGTCTGTTTGAGCTCTTTGATAATGTCCGATTCACTGGAAGTGACCATGTTGATTAGATGTCTCTTGCAACTCTCCAATAATTCAAGGTTTCCTTCCTTAGTTTGGAGTGATATTAAATGTTTTGCTATTTCCGACCTTTCCATCATCTTCTAAAAGTTTATATTTTCTTTCAATTTCTGCTATTAAATCAGCAGCGTGTGATAATCTTCTGAGTCTTGTCTCTGACAACGGTCTGCTAGAGTCTGTCTTCTTGCAACGCTCTATCAACTCTTCTTTGGAGCAGGTTAAGTCTTTCTCTATCAAGCGTTTCAAGTAATCTCTGTATTGCAAGGCTTCTTCCCTTGACATCCCTTTTATATGATCCGACAACATGTATAAGCGGTATTATTTTTTTGTAAAGATTGTTAGGTTGAACTCTTACCAGCTTTCCATCTGAAAAGAAGGCGTTAATGGTCATGGATGACTCCTCTATAGGATAGGGTCTCTCAACCCTCTCAACCTCTATGACCTTGACTATCTCCTTATCAGCCAAGTAGAATGGCCTTAGAAAGCAGAATGTATCGACTATAGTACCATCCTGATAGAACAGAGTATGGTTATCTAAGACGATGATAAAAGACCCTTTAGGACTTGACTCAAGGAACTTGGCAATTCCTCCTCTTGGCTGGGTAATATTTATAACCTTACCCAGGCCTTTTGCAACGTTTATAACATCTTCTGTACGGCAACCCTTTTCTGGGTCATTCGTATGCCACATAAATCTGAAAAGAGCTTCGTTATATGCAATGTAGTGAGCTTCGGCTACGGCCGTCACACAGCAGGTTCCGAATCTGAATCTTATTCGGTTAGGAACTATGGTTATGGATGTCATTCCACGTAGATTATGGGTGTTAACTTTCGCCTTAGCATTATGTCGCTAAGAACTTTACCATCAGAACCGGCGCTTATCGACTTTTGAATAACCCCTTCCAGAGAAGCTTCCTCCACATACAAACCGCCTTTAAAAACGGTTCTGTAGAAAACCCCCCATTTCTGCCAAGTGATACCGTTGCATTTAAGAAACAAAAGGCTCGGTCTGTTAACTTCTTCGAAATATTGGATGCATGTTGTAGTACTCATCTGATACCAGTTTGCCTTCAATTATGATTTCTTCGACTATCGGTCGGTTAGCTTTGGTCACCTCACCTTTCTCCTTTACAATCCTTGAAGCTTCTTCAAAGCTGCATTTTATAATCTCCGTCACTCCTTGTCTTGTATGGGCAACAAGTTTTCCAGACTCAAAAGAGTACTGGAATATTCCGACTGCATAAGCTGTAGAAGTGTCACGCCTCTCATTGAGGGACCAGTAAACCCCATCTACTTCCAGTATGACTGTGTTTACTGTGGTTGTATAATACTTTATCATTCAATGTAGATTACCGGTTTAGCAACTTTTTTCATGGAGAATACTGTGCATGGGCCAGCAGCCCGAACTCTTTCTGAAGCTTCTTCCAGAGTACAACAGACTTCTCTATTTCCTACCATTCTGAAGTGACCGGTTCCTGTAAAATACTTGTTAATTTTTGTGCCGGGACCATGTTTCGAAAGGAGAACTGTTCTGCCAACTCTATACCAAACAACCTCATCACATACCAAAAACACAAACCCGTTCCCATCTTCGTAGTGTGGATAAGTTCTCATTTTACCATCAGGGGTCTATTCTTCATTATATAATCAGTGAAATGTTGGGCCACGTGGTGGCCGTTAGAGGGGATTCCGCAGCGATGCTCCAATATAACCTCGAAGAGAAGGCATCCTATGTTGTATACCCCTCTTTCAGTCTCAAAACCTGTCATTTTAATCTCAAGGTAAGCTTCCAGGAAGGTATCTGAAACAACAGACCGGTAGCGCCCGTTGAGCTCTTCCCTTACGAACTTTTGGATGACTTCTTTCATAGCTTAGTTATTTTATAGCCGAGTTCCTGAAGACAGTCGTCAAGAGTCTTTAAAGACATTTGACCGACGACATACACATTCTTTAACTGCATTACAACAGCTAAAGAGGGCTGGTCCTCTTTGTCCCCATCCCTCTTTATATGGAGTTCAACAGGGGTCATTTCGACTAAAGATGTTTTGTCGGACAGGTCTATCATGCCGGTACCGTGGTCAAAGGTTTTCATGTAAGTTGCCATATCTTATTGATTGTCAAGCATTTCAAGTTGTTGTTTAAACATACCCTCAACCTCACCGTTCTTATCCGGGAGTATGAGTCTTAGCACAGGACGACCAAGCTCTTTAGCCTCAATGAAGTAGGTTTTCAGACCACCCGCAAGGATATCTGTGTATACCTTACCTGGTTCAAACACCTCACCTCCCTTAATACGGTTGACTATCAGATTGGCTATACCATGTAGGGCGTTTTGATCAGCAGGAACACAAATCTGAATATCTTTATGCCCAAAGTTCTCCTGGAGACCGTGGGTGTGATAATTAGTTTCGAACGGACATTTAATGTCGTCAAATACGTAGTGGCCTACCCACCCGTATTTCTCCATGAGCGGCTGCTGGTCTTTACCAGAGTCGCAGGTCATGATACTACCGTCTTTTCTTACAAAAGAGTGTGTCTTTTCCATTGTTTATCAGTTTACGACAATCACTTCCCTAAGGAGTTTCCTGTCTTTACTATTTAGTTTATGAAATGCCCGGACGCTAGCTTTAGGTCTCATCTTTTTTACTATCTGCTCAGCCTTTTTGAAGCTGACGTTTCTGAATACTTCTGGGTATTCAAGTCCCTACTAACTCGGCTTCTCCCCAGAACTGTCTTGCGGTAGCATTGGGATTAGGTCTAACTACAAAATGTATCATAGAGTTGGTTTATGCTAAAAATACCTCAGATACTATGTCTCTGGCAGTGTAAATGTAGTGGGGATGTATTCCTTCCTCTTTTATAGCCGGGTCTGATAATACAAGTTCCTGGGCTTCTTCAAGACTTATATCCGACGCAATAAACACACTGTTACTGAAAAGGGTTCTTTTTCTACAATCGTATCGGAGAACTCTTAACGTCTTTGCGCTTGACGTCATATACTGCTCTGGACCTTCTCCGGGATATAGTGGAATCAGAACTTTCCAAAACATGAGGGACGTAAAAGTTCCAACATCTTCTATTTCCGCCATATCTTCACCTTTCGAGTTCTTTCTTCTTCTTGTCACAATAAAATGTACCATAGAGTTGGTTTATACTACAAATATCTCAGAGATAATGTCTTTAGCAGACGCTGTATAGTACTGATAAATCCCTGATTTCTTGCTACATATGTCAGCCAGTACAATCTCTTCCGCTTGTTGGATAGTTACATTCTTGGCAATACGTTTTTTATTCCGATACAGTTCTTTAGACTCGTAGTCATATAAGAATATAACTTCCATAGAGCCGGTAGCCACCATGTAGAAGCCGTCCGAGGGTGTCAAAAATGTATTCTTCTGCACCGGGCACATAGCGGGTCTGGTCAGTATCTTCTATTCTTACAATGAAATCTCCGTGATATTTTTTGGCAAACAGGTAGTTGTATAAAACTGTTCTTACACCACCCAGGTGCAAGCCACCGGTAGGACTTGGTGCAAACCGAACCCTTACTTTTTTACTCATAGATAGTGTATTATTGATTATTCCATGAGGTAGGGCACCTCTTTATTACCTGCTTTAAGGTAGTCTTTCTGTTCTTCTGTCAGTACACGGCGTATATAGGAGATTTGCATCCTTTTCCGAATCGGCACAGACATATCCTGAAGGTCTTCGTCTATCTCCAGGCCAGTGTCCCGGTCGAATTCCCAGACACATTTTATCCTGTCCTCGGTTACTTCTGCAACGATAAGGTATACAGGTATGCTAAAAGCCAGCATTCTTTCAATGACGTCGCCGACCTTTATGCTGTGAAGAACCTCCTTTGACAGAGGGTTATAAGTTACATTTGCCATAAACTACTATTAATGGTTAGGTTGAGAACAAAAAAGCCCGCTATAGACATAGCCGGCTAAAACTATTCATATGGAAGAAGAAACTATCATTAGTATGGCCACAATACATAGAAGTATGGTATTACGACACGCCTGTAGCTCAATAAGGCGCTTTTCTTTGCTGTATTTTGTCAGTGGCTTCATAGCCCAGGCATCTAGCCAGAAGCCAGCCATGACCAAAAGAAGGCCTCCTGGGAACATTGTAAGCCACAAGGTATTCCCAATTAGCTCCTCCATGAAGCCGTTCAACCGGGCTATTGCTGCTATGATGACAGTCAAGCCTAAAATAGCTAATACGTATTTCATATCAGTTTAGTTTTGAAAGGTGATTTACGATGATATAGATAGCCTCAAGCAGGGTGCTGGCCCCAGATACTATCATGATGACAGCATGTACCATTGGATATTCCTTGGTTACGTCAACACTTATTATGCCTTCCAGCAGTAATAGTATGGAAGCAATAACAAATATCGCCATAAGGGCGATAAGAATAAAAGCTACAGCAGGGTGCATAATAGAAGATTTACTAATGAGCTGGTAGTTACTATTATCACGAAGAGGTCTTGCCCCTCCGGCAGGGAATATCCTGGGCGGCTTACTACTTCACAGCATCCTGTCGATACCAGCACCATTGCCGCGTGAATGTATACCATTTCTATCATTTTCTTAAACCTATTAGCAGTGACACACCAAGGCCTATAGCGATAAAGGCCGGGAATATGGCGATGAGCAGCTGTGGAACTGTCTTGGCTATAGGCACAAACATTGCCCCGAGCATGGCTCCTATTACTATCATCGACCAGGCGCAGAATCTTATTGTTTTCATTGCTGACAAGTATTTTCGTCTTTAATCTTAGTGTGGATTCGCTTTCTCAATAACTCTAAATCTTCCAGGTCGTTATAGCGAAATGATGAAATCAGGGATGCTATTTCCAATACCAGTCGTCTTGACAGGTCAGTAAAAAGACCTAATATGAAAGCTGTTCAATTTATGGCACTAATGTAAGTTTATTGGCACAGGAGCCATTATTGGGTACTACCAGCTATGATCCCCTAAGCACCAGCTTTGGTGTTCCGGTGCGAAATCCGATAGTACCGTGGGTAAAGTCAATACTTTTTTTGTCCTGGAATAGTTCAGGATTGCTTTCAGCGTAAGCCTGAAGTACTTCAAAGGCTTCCTCCTTTTCATCTTGTAGTTTGCTGATGCTTCCTTCGTACTTTTCTTTTACCGCTGTTATTTCGGTATTCATTTTGCCCTGCTGCACTTCCAGCCGGGATACACATGAGTTATAGCGGGCAAATGCTTCTTCGGCAGTATCCCGGTTTACCTCTGTGATTAGTTTTTTGCTCTGTCTTGTTGCCATCTGATTGGTTTTTATATTGATAAAATTGTTACATGATCTCAGCCTGCTTTTGCAGGTAGTGGCTGCTCAGCTCGTCCAGGGCACTGGCCCTTTCTTTTGCATCTGCACTGTGCATAAACTGCTCATTGAACCTGTCCATCATATCATGGCATACAATAAGCTGCTCGTTATTAATACAGCTGTCAATACAGCGTAGTATCATTTCTTTGTAAGGGTTAAATAGTTCTTTCTTCATGCTGAATATTTTTGATGTACTGTGTTTAAGGTTTGTTGAATGAGGTTTTGTGTAAACGGGTCAGCCTTGCTGGTATTGAATTTTGAGAAAAACATATAAAAGGCACAGGCTTCGTCTGCTTCAATACTTATGCTGTATTTCTTTTTCACCTCGATGGCTTTTCGATAAAATTTTTTATATAATCTGAAAAGGGTGCCATGCAATACATGAGCTTCAATGCCTTTTGGTGTAATGGCTGTACATACATTGGCCAGTAACTGGTATAAGGCTGTAAACTCTGCGTATGTCATTTTCATTTTCATTGGTTGATTATCTTATTCACCTGTTCGCTGATGGGTGTGTAGTAGGGCATATATAGCTCATCATTGGTATCAATCATATTCTGCACCTTATCCCTGGCATGTAGTACAGTGGAGTGATCTCTGTTGATGCTGTTACCAATTTCTATACTTGTTTTGCCCGACAGGTTCATTGCAAACCAGCAATAGAGATGCCTGGCAATGATTATTGAACTTTTTCTCGGCCCCCTGATAACATCTTCTTTGCTTACCTCACAATTCCTGCAAACAATGTGCATTAGCTGATCAAGGTTTATTTCTTTGAATTTGATGTTGATGGTTACTTTTATTTTCTTTCGCACCACAGCGGCTATATCATCAATGCACTCAGTAGTGCCACTGCATACGGGTTACACTGTCCTTCAATGCAATCATTCTGTCAGCCATGGCAATAGCTTCTTCCGGCTTACCGGCCTTTTTTAGCAGCCGGTAAGCCAGCTTGCTATATATATATTGGTTGGCAAAACTGCTGTCTCTTTTAGAAAGTTCAATACTTTCCTTGATATAGTTAAGTGCTTCATCAAACCGGTTTTCCTTTTCATAAAGGAGGGCAATTTCCTCATTTATGCTACTTCCGTTGGTGACCAGGTTTTGTGCCAGCAGAGTTTTTTTAACCGACAAGAGGAAAGCCACTTTCTGTTCCAACGTTTTATCGCCCCAATCCATTTTTAGAAAACTATGGAGCCAAATAAGGTACAAGATAACCGGCTTATTGGCCTGAACAAATCGCAGATACTAATTTCAAATAATCAATGTGGTGCTTTTGCAGGTATCTTCCTTCGTAGTTGTTTTCTCTGAGTTTCATATTGCTATGCATTTATTGATAAATAACCTGTAGTTGATAATACTTTAAACTCTACCACCCATACCCATGGGTTAGCCTCCCAGCTTTCAAGGCCATGAATAAGGTGCCACAATGTTTCAAACGAATGCACTGCATCGCTGGAATACATAGCTGGGTCATTCGGGCTATATAAGTCGCAATAAACTTTGTAATGTGTTGGCTTACTCCTCATGCGTTCCTCTGTCCATCTTTCTACACCTTCAGCCTTTGCATCTTCTTCGCTTATATCCTGCAGCCGTTCTGCCCGTACATTGGTTACTTCAAGCCAGATGCGGGCCGCTGCCTTTGGCATGTGGATTGGAGGTACTTTACAGTTTCCGGATCTGTAACAATAATCGGGCGGGCTATCCCATGAAGAGTTGTCGGCTATGTATGTAACTCCGTTTTCAAAATCTTGATCCATTGTCTCCCTCACCCAAAGCAGATCACCGGGATCACCAAATGGACATTCTTTGGCAATAGATTCTCCTTCATCTGTATCCCACTTATACGGCTTCCATGATTCTTTATAAATGATTTCCCAATTAAGTGGCGGATTTTTCATGTATGAAACTCCATTTTCGTCAGGTTGCGGCTTAATAACTCTCCTTGTCTGTGTCTTTCTCCCGGCAAGTATGGCCTGCACCATAGGAGTGCTGAATAGTATGGGTATTTGTTTTCTCATTTACTTTTACGTTTTATAGCGGCATTGAGTAAGTCAATTACTGATTTTCTGTTTTGGCCGCATTGTTCATACATTATTTCCTGCTGCAGTTCCTTTACTGTCATTTTAGGCTCTGCCAGGCGCAGGTGAGCTTTTATATCATCAATGCTTCCTTTATTTACCAGTTTTGCCATGATTGCTTTTTTAAAAATTAGCCCCGGTTACCTGTTGTTTTTGAACCAAAACCAAAACCCATTTTTATTTGATTAATAATGCAGGGCCGGGGCTAAAGAGATTATGAAATACAACACTTTTTAAACTTCTTTCCGCTGCCGCAGGGGCAAGGCTCATTTCTGCCTGGTTCTTTTTCTACTCGTATTGGATGTACAGGTCGATGGCCTTTTTTGAGTATATATGCACATTCACTTCTCAGTTTTTCTATACGGCCATCCTGTATAGATTTCTCCAGGTTATCCAGGGTAGTGCTGGCAATATATTTTACGTTGCCATTTTTATCATCAGCAATAATGGTTACTTCTTTTTTGCCTTTGTAGTTGCCATACCATTCTTTCAGGCTGGCAATATTGCTGAGCAGCTCTTGATTTGTAACTCCGATTACTTTGATAGTTGGTGTTTGCATGTTTACCTGCTTTTATGTTTATTCGGCATTACCACCATGTCTCAGGTTCCGAAGTCATTTAAGGGGTATATCTAGCCCAGATGTACCACTGTATCCGGATACAATGGATAATCTATGAGCTACAGCTGCATCAGGAGTTGATTGACTGTGGCTTACACAGCTATCAATAAGGTCTGCCTATACGACTTAGGTGTGCTGTTACGCCAAAGTAGTACTATCTTCAGGTAGCATAGTACACGAGCTGCTGAAGTCAGCTTTTCCGGGTGTTTCCCTACGCCTAAGCGAAAAGGTTACACTCTTTAGATGATGGCTGCTTCCAAGCCTACATTCCGGTCATATAGAATAGCCATATAGATCGCGGAAAAATTTGTTTAATCGGCAAATATTTATTGACTATCGATAAATCAGCTGTGTTGTACACATCAACTGAAATCCACACAACTGCAACAAAATCAACAAGTTATGCTGTTTATCCAGTCACATTAGTTGTCTCCGTGCTGATTTCGTATATCTTTAGTCATGGCCTCAACCATAGCCTCTACTGTAAACTTGCCTATATAGTCCATAATAGGCTTTAATGCCTGCATTTTGTCCTTTTCCTCAGACTTAGCGGCTATAGTACAGGCTGCAGCAGCACCGCCCATGAATAAAGTCTTGGCACTCATATCGTTAGGGTCATGTCCAGTTCTATTGCACATGTCCTGCCATTTTTCTTCTATTGTCATAAGTCTCGTTTTTACTGTTGGGTTTATACACAAGTTATTAACATTTTACATAAAGAGGCCCGAGTAGAAACCCAGGCCGTTTTTTGTCTGACTGTATCTATTATGAGAAATCGTTAATTGGCGACGAACTCTTCAAGCTCGTTCATCATCTCATCTACCGTCTGTTTAGCCTGTTCATGGGTCATGTCAGGCATTTGGTAGAAAAATATCTTGATTACCTGCACAGCTCCGAGGTAGAATGACGCTCGGCTGGCGGCTATTACAGGGTGTTTGCTGTCAGGGTCTTGGTTGTTTTCGTGGCAAAGCTCTTCCCATGCTTTTCGTATATGGTTCATACCAATAATTTGAGGAGTTAAGTCTGGATGTATGACGCAGTAGGCCGTAATGTCTTTGATAAGGACAGGCTAAAAGGATTGGGCAGGATTGCTCCCGCCCAATCGGCTATTTCTACGCACCGGCATTCTGCAACGGTGTTTCGGCCTTGGCCTCTGTAGTGGCTGGTTCTTCAGCCTCAACGGTGGCTGCCGGCACGGCAGTACCCTTGGTACCGTAGAACGCTGCAACGGCTGCGGCAGAGTTCTTCACGCCGAACTGTTCGGCAAGTTTCACCTTGTCGAAGAATTCACCTGCTGCCTCTACACCTGTGTCTACAAGGTTGATGTAGAAGTTACCGGTGCCTTCACCTTCCGGTGTACGGCTTTCATTCAGGCGGATTGCCACGTTGCGTGCAACGCCCAGCTGTCCGATACGGTTACGTGAATACAGGATTTTTGTACCTTCTTCACGGCCGTCGTAGACGCCGCCAACCTGCTCCAGCAATTCAGCGACTGCTGGGTCTTCTGCGTTTACAATTTGGAACGCGTAGCTGCCATTCTTGTTAGGCACGCTGCTCAAACGCTTGAGTTTGAGGTGTTTTACTTGTGTTTCCATGTTTGTGTTTTTGGAGTTTTAATTGTTATATAAAGCTAATGTGAAAACCCCGTTGTTGATAGGGACATATGGGCAAAACAGGCTTGTAAGTGCCTGTAATGCAAGTTGTTATGGGACAGCTATTGGCTCTTTAATGGTTTTAACCCGGAATCCATATGCTGACTCCTCAATACAGTTGATTATATCACGAGAGCTAAAGTTACGATACCAGCCAAATGGCCTTTTTCCTGTGATAGGATTATGGTTCATAACAATGACTACGCAGTTTTCTCTCAATGTCTTATCCCTTCCAGCTGTTAATCTTGAAGGGAATTTAGTAAATGGTGATGCTAATATCTCCAATACTCTTTCAGTAAATGTGGAATTTTTCATAACGATGAATGACAGGTTTAGGTTAAATAGCACACAAGGTTGTCAGTCTTGTGTGCTATGACAGTCAGTCGCTTGCCCTTACTGGAGCGCTTGGAGCTAAGACTGTCGAACTGAGTATGGAGTTGTTGATAGGGAAATACAGGTGATGTAAACATCCAGCCTACCGTAGTAGACTGGATGTCAATGTCTTATGCGTCGGCTTTTACACCATGTTGTAGCCCTACAAGCGACAGCAGCCTGTCAAGTGAGCCTTCGAGCTCATTCTTACGCTGGTGGAACTCAACCCTCTCCCTTATATCGGCCAACAGGTCAAGGAAATGGTGCACTGACATGAGAGATGACCGCCCATTAATAATGGTTTCATTGAGCTGTTCGATGTGGCAGTCTACGATGACCGTATTGTCTCTGGCGTCTTTTATGACAACCCAGTTACGATTAGGGTCTACCATAACACCAACCTCAATGTTGTAGTTGTCGTCCTTGCCACGCCGGCCATTTACATACCGTGTGAACTTGTCCATTTGACGGGTTTTCGACCATGGTGTGAACATCAAGGCTACTAACCATAGTAACCTCAACTTAAGCATGAATGTTTTCATGTTGCATTTGGTTTAGATATGAAACAATATATTGTCGAAATTATTTGACCTGTTATTGATAAGGACATACAACTGAAATCAACCTCTAGCAAAGAGGGGGTACCCCGCTTGGTAAGATTAATGGGGGGTTGTTGGATGGGGGACCCACCTCCTCGCAATATACGGGTAAGATTTTCAGTAGGGCATATATACCGTCCGGAACCCCTAATATTCTGGCCGGACGGACACTTTTATTTGGTTCTTTGATCTCCGGTTCTTACCTTTACATTATGAAGTCATATACTCAGCTCCTGGAGCAAATACGTCAGTTATTCCCTTATGCGACGGATGTTCGTATTGAGGTTGACACTACTACGGCCGACATGGACAATCTGCCGCTGGACACTGGTACTAGTTTTGTCAAGGTAACCACCCCAGTTCAGGATAAGGTTACTATAACCACCCCTTATGGGTCTATAAACATCAGGAACAATGGACGCAGCGCAATATTTCATAGCATTTGACGACCTTAGCCCTGGGCTGGAGGTCCTGATCTGGATGTTTGCCGTCTTGGCGACCATCACAATAATCTTTTTATATGTATACTACAAAGCAAGAAAATGACTATTTTGTGCCGGCCCTAGAAGATATCCGGGTAGGCTATGAGTGTGAAATGACCTTACCGACAAAAGATTGGTGGACTCATGATACTTGGACAAAGTGTGTCCTGGAAGATAAAGCTTGTATATGGAATTCGGAAATATCTGAATTAGATGGGGCAATAGATAAAATACCCCTTAACCAGATACGAGTCCCTTATCTAACTAAGGAACAAATAGAGAAAGAAGATTGGACTGTAGAAACTGACGAGGGTAACGGTGTCATAGATTTCAAAAAAGACCAGTATAAATACTTGTCGTGGAACTATGTTTTGAAAACTATTGAAATAAATAACGGAGTTACCACCACTAGGTTTGGTAATCACCTCTTTAGAGGGGAGTGTAAAGATATAAACACATTTAGATACATATGCAAACTACTACGACTATAATCTGCCCAAAGACCTGTAAACCATGCCAGGAAAGTGGTTGTACAGGAAATAACTGCAGGCTGGAAAAACCTTCATTTCCTAACTATGGTTGGATTTGTCCGATATGCGGGAGAGGACTGTCTCCTTATGCGACATCCTGTGGCTGTAAAGACCCGCAGTGGACGGTAACCTGCACCAACAAAATAACATGATGAACACTGACCTGATGTTTAGCAGCAAAACTGAGATGTGGGCTACACCTCAGCGGTTTTTCGACGAACTACAGTTAAAGTATAACTTCTCCCTAGACGTATGCGCCGTAGCAGAAAATGCAAAGTGCAAAAAGTTTTTTACCCCGGAACAGGACGGACTTAAACAAACCTGGGAAGGTAGCTGTTGGATGAACCCTCCTTATGGAAGGGAAATCGGCCGCTGGGTAAAAAAGGCATATCAACAGGCAGTAGAAGAAGGTAATTGCACCGTAGTGGCATTGTTGCCGGCCAGGACCGATACCCGGTGGTTTCATGACTACATCTACAATAAAGAACATGTTGAAATACAGTTTATTAAAGGTCGCTTAAAATTTGGAGACGGACTCAACTCGGCGCCGTTCCCGTCAATGCTCGTCCTGTTTAAAATAAATTTGGAAACGCTGGCGTAAGGTCGTATCTTCGCCTCGATGAAAAAGTACATAACCATTGAAAGGGTCTTGCTGCTGTTGCTGCTGGGCCTTTTTATATTCAGAGAAGTCAAACATGACAAACAGTACAAAGAGCTGTCGCTAAGAAATGCACAGCTTGACACACTGACCAATAAGCTAGGTCAGCAGGTGATCGTGTCACAGACAGAACTGACACAGTCTCAAGAGGCTTTGAGAGCCGCTACAGACTCTTTCTTTAACCTGCGCCGGCAGGATGAGAAGAGGATAAAAGATATTATAGCCTTCTACAAAGGCACTACTAACACGGTAATACGTGAAGTACTGGTGCCGTACGTGGACAAAGAACAGATGAAAGAATGGGAGGATTCTGTCCGCCAGAACTGCTCAAAGGTCATCGACTACTATGAGGCTAATACGGTTACCGTCCCCCGTTCTGCCAAAGACAGTTCCGAACATTACGATGCTTCATTCACAGTAACCATGAACGGAGTAAAGATAGACTCACTATCAGTTCCGGACTCTCAGTACCTTAGGTTCGTTACCCTAAAAGGAGGGTTCCTGAAAAAAGATCAACAAGGTAAAAGACGGCTCTTCCTTAAAAAGAGCCTACAGGTACAGGTTATACATACCAATCCGCTGGTCCAGGTCACAGGTCAGACATCAGCGGTCTATGAACCACCTAAAAAGGGAAACTTCCTGTTCAAGGCCGGTCTGATCGCGCTCGGGATGTTTCTGGGAACAAAGCTATGACAGCCATACCCGGTGATATTGTCGTAGACAATGGCATCCATTTTTTCGTATATTTCGAAGAAAATGATACCTTATATTGTAAGCCGATGTCAAATCATGACCTTTTCGGCTACTTTGACGGAGAATATTTTTTGATAACCCATAAAAACTATAGCATTGTCACCCCAGTCTTTTGATGAAACCCAGGACCATCTTATCTTTCCCGATAAATGGTATTATATTAACGGCAGTTTTATGCCAGGAACCGAATACATTAACTTATTAAAACTCAATGAACTATACACTGAAAGGGCACAAGTCATCCTTTGGGGACGAACAGGACGCCCTGATATACCCGGACAGGGAATACGTGACCGATTTATTGATAAACAATAAATTTATGGTGATGACCGGTGAAGAAGTACTCAACCACCGGTACCCTATAGAATCATATTCATTTTTAATCGTAAATTTAGCAGAAGATGAAAACAGAAGACTTACTTAAATTTTCAGAACCGGTTGACTACACAGAACCGAAGAAGGGACTTTGGCAAACCCTTAACGAACCTAACAGGGTCATGTATACTATTGGCTCATTTAACCTAAAAATGTTTGAAGATGCTGTCTCTGAGCTCTATTTTGGAAAAACTACAAGCTGGACGTGTGTATCATATCCGGATGGCGGACCAGTCGATGAGTCTGAGCAAAGCTCACCTGGTCAAGGAGATACACAGGTTATCGGAAACGATGAGCCCCGACCAGATACTGAGGATGATCGTGTACTATGACGACGACCTCAACTTAATAAATTTGGCCGATTCATGAAAATTGGCTAAATTCTGTTATAAAACTTAGCAGGTTGTAAGTAATCTGCACAAATACTATGGCAACAAAATTCTATGCCCGGGAAGGTGTCGTTTTCAAAGGTAAAAGCGACAATCCCCCAAAAAGCGGCTTCGACCTCGAAAGACTGCTTAAGTTCCAACTCTCCGTTCTTAACGTTCCTTTTAACGACGACTGCTGCACAGATTCTACACATCTGCCGTTAGCCTTCAATTCTGAAACTAGTGAACTGGTATCTTACGATCCTGCTACAGACACATGGGTTATCGCCGATATAATAGATTCTATCAGAACGATCGTCAAAGACCAGATTGAAGAGGATGGACTTCAAGGTAACGGCAATATGATCGCTACCTTTATTCCGCCAGCTGAGCAGGATGACATAGCAGCTGGTGTCGGTGGAGCAATCTCCGTGGCAAACTACCTCACCACTATCAACACTGATGCTGGTGGAGATGCGTTTACTCTGGCCGATGGCGATCAAATCGGACAGCTTAAAAAAATCCTGTTAGTGGTTGACGGTGGCGGAAACGCGGTAATTACCGTAGATAACGGACCGACAATCACCATGGGCGATGCCGGTGACTATGTAGTCCTCATATGGGATGGCGTCGACTGGATTGTAATCGAAAATTCAGGTTGTAGCTTATCGTAATGATTAAACAGTCGCTACTTGAACTAGCTACGCCGCTAGATGCTTTTGTGAGGAATATTGGACCGTGTACGGTCCTGTTCCTTATTCTGGCAACACCTTCTCCCAAGTTTATCGTCCGGGTATCCTGTAAAGGAGATCTCCGGACGGTAGATATGGAGGATATCAAAGTTTATGGCGACCCCGCAACCGGTGAAGCCTTAATACCAGAAATTCCGAAAGATTGGATAAAGAATGACCGAGATTGAACAGATACGAGAACTCAGCCGATTTTATCAGGTTCCTGTCCGTTTTGTTAAGGAAAAGGAACGGGCTGGTTATTTTGACCTAAGAGGTATGGTAATTTACATTGCCAAAGACTATCACGATCCTGTATCTGTATTTTTTCATGAACTTGGTCATTTGTATTGTGTGATTAACGGCCTGTGGGGGTTCTATCACAGACCTCTGCGCCGTAGTAAGAATGGAGTCCTTTTCTGCACTAAATCTCATGCCAGGGCTGTTTTGAGAACCGGCTACAGAGCTGAGAAATGGGTTGATAAATGGGCTAAGGAAGAAATGAGTATGTGGTTTCCTGACAAACGTTATCCAAACTCCTACAGTCATCCGGCTGCCAGGGTTTGGCTTTACAAAAATCATCTTATCACCTACAGTAATTATTTATGAAAATCGAAAATGTTCTTCCTTATGCAATTGCCGCAATTTTGCCAGTTATCACCTGGTTTATGGGCCGAAAAAAGGAACGTGCCAATCTTGAGAGTCAGGAGTTAATGAACTTCGAAAAGGCCGTAAGTATCTGGAAAACTCTGGCCAGTGACATGGAGCAAGAAATGTTAAAGTGGAAAAGGATCAGCGAGCAACTCAAGGAGGAGCTCGAAAAGTTAAAGGGTGAGGTAGAGACCCTTCGCGAAGAGAACACTAAGATGATCCACGAACTAGAACGACTTACAAAACTTTTAAATAAACGAGCAAAAAATGCTGACTGATCAACAAATAATCGCAAAATACGGTAAACCTGGCGACGAAGACAACTTTGTAGTCATTCCTTTACCCTATCCTATGGTTCTGGCCTATCCCCCGTATTCTACAGTTACGAAGATGCGCTGTCATAAACTACTTGCGCCTACATTTACAGCTGTCTTCAACGAAATACTGGCAGCATACGGTCTGGAGAAGATTAAAGAACTGGACATAGACAAGTTCGCCGGCTGCGTAGCTGTAAGGCTGCAGCGCGGATCAAAGAACAAATGGAGCCGTCACTCCTGGGGTATCGCCATCGACCTGAGCCCGGCTAAGAACGGTCTGAAGACTAAATGGCCACAATCTCAGTTTGCAAAGCCGGAATATGCAAAGCTGCATCAGATATTCGAAAAATATGACTTCATCAACTACGGCAAGGTCCGGGGATTCGACGCTATGCACTTCGAAATCAACAAGTAAACCCCCCATATATGAAAAAGAAAGGTAAAAAGGGCGGCTGCAAATAAGCTGCCGGGTCCGGGAAACCGGACCTTTTTTTGTATATTGTAATATGAAATATACCGAACGATTCTTTAAGTTTCCGATAAGGCTATACCTGACAAAGGATGTCCAGGAAAGATATGAGCTGGAAGAAAAGCTCAATATCGAACTGAGCAGTGACGATGACGACCTTGACTATGTCATAGGTTGGGAACATGTTGACCCAGACGAGATATTTGGATACGGCTCAGTGTTTTCAAGGAATCTCACTCTTGAAGAGGTAAAAGAAAAGGGGTTTGACTGCACGATAGTCTACCTGAGAAATGGCAAGGAGATAGCCAGTTCGTGGTCTCCAAAGAAGTTTGCTGAGAAACTTGACTCCTTCTACGAACAATACGAAGACTTCCGCCGCAAGGAAATGCAGGACCGGATAGAAGAGATGGTCGACCCGCCAAAAAGGAAGAATTTCTTCCAGCGCCTGTTCAACTTATAACTCTTTAATAGTTAATATTAAATTTGGAAATCTTTAAAGTTTGTCATAGATTATACTATGGCAGACGTAAAAAACAATATAAAAAAGTTACAGCCCGAAGACCGGGCTAAGCTTGTAAAGAACCTTGAGCAAAACCTCGAATTACTGAATCTTCAGGCGATGGTCGCCGAGTCCCGGGCCCGTATCAAGAAGGCTAACCTGGAAGAGATCATCTACGCGGTGAAGATAGAGGAATTGAAGAACCCTCCAAAACCCCAAACTGATGGAAAAAGTTAAACTTGTCCAGCAACGGGTGAGGTTTTCTTCTTTAGATCAGATAGTAAAGCTCCAGTTCATCATCTACTGTTATATAAAGAACATACATCTCACGCCGGGCGACTATAATCTGCTCACGCACATCGCCATGTACGGCTACGACCGTAAAGGGACACCCGAAGAACTGGTAAAACAGAAGAAATTCTTGCATAAACAGTCAGTTCGCAACAGTCGGAACAAGCTTTTAAAGCAAGGATTGCTGGTTTTAGTCGATAAAAACCGGTGTACTATCGATCCTGCGCTAAAAATAGAGAGTTTTGGGCCGATTATGATTGATTTTAAAGCTATTTCTTCATGAAAGTGCTAAAAAAGGCGGATTTATTGCCAGAAGTAGCCAAGGAACTCGGAATAGATCCGAAAATTGTCGAGTTAATCGTCAATGCATACTGGAAAGAGGTCATAACGGCGGTCAGAGAGCTTAGACACCTCAATATTTTCATAGCGGAGATAGGTGATCTGCGAATAGCCAGGACAAAATTGGACGGTGTCGAGTCCCGGATGGAAGAATATCTTAAAAAACATCCTCCGGAAAGCCCTCAGCACCAGACAGTGGCCAAAAAACTTGAAGGTATACGGCGTCTAAAGCTGATTAGGCAGACAGAGTACGACAAAAGGGAAGATGTACGTGAAAAACGAAAAGAGTATGAAAAAACTTCAAAAAATATGGGCGAAGAAGTGGAAGATCCTGGAAGGGGTCTGGTATAACCACATCGTCTTCACCTTTAATAAGAAGCATTGGGCTTTTAAAAAAGTTGATGAGCGCCGTCAGATATGTGCAGGTTGCCCTTTTCTTGACGCGGACGGAAGTTCAGAGAATACTGTTATAAAAGGGAAACCCGCCTGCGGTATCTGCGGATGTAATATTAAAGAGTTGACAGCTTGCCTGTCCTGTAACTGTTCGGCTGACCAGCCTTATTGGACGGCTATCAACATAAAAGATGACTATAAGATAGAAGCGGCTATCGACATAAAAGATAAGCAAAATGGTTAAGTTCATAGAAGATACACATCAATACCTTTCTCTGGAGGACCAGAGCCCCTGGGTATCTGTTACTCAGCTCATACACAAGTATGAACCTAAGAAGAACTGGGACCAGATAGCGGCCAGGTATGCAAAGAAGCATAACCTGAACGTTGCCGATGTAAAAGCTAAATGGCGCCGGGAAAATGAAATCTCCGTGGAAAGAGGTGTTAAGTTCCATAAACAGCGCGAACAGGACCTTCTGTCCTGTGAGACTATTGACGAGACCGGCACCGCTCTTAAAATATTCAGGCCGATAATCGACGAGAAAGGTGACAAAATAGCACCTTCCCAGAAGCTGGAAGACGGTATCTACCCAGAACTGCTGGTCTTATTGAACTCTGCCAGAATCTGTGGTCAGGCTGACTACGTGTGGATACACGATAACAAGGTGAATATACGCGACTACAAGACCAATAAAGAGATAAAGAAGAACGCTTTTGTCAACTGGGAAGGTATCGAAGAGAAGATGGTAGACCCTATAGGGTCAATACCTAACTGTAACTATTGGCACTATGCCCTGCAGCTTAATATTTACGCGTATATTATCCGTAAAAACAACCCTCGGCTGAAGCTTGGTGACCTGGAACTTCTGCATGTAAAGTTTGACGAGAACGAAGAAGTTTGCGGAATGGACAAGTACCTGCTCCCGGACCTGCAGAGCGAAGTATTCAAACTGATTACTCATTATAAAAACGCAAGATAATGGACATTTTGTACAATCGAATCTTCTGGTGTGAGATGGTAGACCCCAATGATCCCGATAACCGGTTCAGAATATTTGGTGACCGCGAAGGTGACAAGATTTATGTAGAGAAGAACAACAACATAATAGAACTAGATAAGGTGCAACAGGCTCAGCTGGCATCTTTTATCATTCAAAAAATAACAAATGACCTTAAGGAACAATCAAAAATCGCAAGAGATGTTAAAACAAACCTACAATGACGACGAATTCCGGGTAAAGACCACAGAACTGGGCTTTACAATGACCCTGACGTTTGACCGCTGGGGTGGAATGCGCATTACAAAACAGAATGTAAGTGACTACGGAACGAAAAAATACCAGGAAATATACCTGCCACGCGACGCTATGTTCGACCTGGCCAATAAAATAATCAAAAACGAGTGTGGAAAATGATCCCTCAAATTTTTGACATACAGAACGGGCAGCTCATCATAAACGAACACGTTCTGGCAATACCAGAACTTAAAGCTGTCTACGAAGCCTACGAAGACCCTAAACCGGCTCTGTTATTCCTTCGTCATCTATGTGACCCATATGGTCCATATAACCAGATAGAAGAAGAGATTAAAGAAGAAGCTATCTTCAACGACTTCCCTGGAGACTATTCGCCGGAAGATGAGGTGATGATGGCCGCCAGAAAGAAGCTGGAAACCTTTTACATGTCAGAAACCTACAAGTTCTACCTTGACAACAAGGTTCTTCTGGAGACGCTTGGTCGATTTGCCAGAAGTGCCCAGGTTCAGCAAGGTCGGGATGGTAACTATACACAGATACTTTCACAGCTAAGTAATGTAGGTAAGATGATGGCTTCATTCGAATCGTTGAAAGAACAGGCTAAGAAGGAGCTTGAGCGGTCCCGGGTTCGGGGAGGAGCTTTCCAGGCCTATGATCAAAATGAAGAATAATGGTCTATAAGTTCCCAATATCAATCCCTACCTATTCTTCTGAAACTGACAGTTGGTCGTATACTACATTTGACACCTTAGCAGAGTTTCGTGAGTTTGCCGATAAGCTTTTTAAGGAACCTGGTAAGTACCGGTTCAATGAAACGTCAAGGATGTTTAACGAACAGGCAAGACTGTTCAGACAGAACAAAACTTACTGTTCGGCGCCATTTAAAAGCAAGGACTTTATAAAATACTGGGATCACGAAAAGGAAAAGTGTACGAAAGGCGCTATTTATACTGACGGCAGAAGGACTTGGTATCTGACCAGGGACTATTATATGTGGCTGAACTTTCTGCCTATCTACGATAAGGAGGAAGGTTCTTTTGGCTTTGCAAAAATACGTGACGCACAGTATCATATGGCCCTCTACGAACTGAGGGCCGAGTTGCATTTTAAACACTGCCCTATCTTAAAGAAAAGGCAGATTGCCAGTTCCTATTTTCACATGGCCAAATTACTGAATGCTTTCTGGTTTGAGAACGGAGCTGTCCTTAAAATGGGTGCTTCCCGTGAAGACTATATAAACCTGAAAGGTTCATGGAGATTTCTTACTGAATACCGTGACTTTCTTAATAAGTATACTGCCTGGTACCGGGCTTGTACTCCCGACAAGGTGCTAAACTGGCAACAGAGGATAGAGGTGACAACACCGGATGGTCGTAAGGCCTACCAGGGTAATAAGTCACTATTTACCGGAACCTCTTTTGAAAAAGACCCTTCCGCTGGGGTGGGAGGTCCATGTCTGTTGAAAGGATCTCTTGTTATTATGTCAGACGGGTCTTACAAACCTGTGGAAGACATAAAGATTGGAGATTTCGTATGTGGAGCAGACGGTTTGCCCAAAAGAGTTCATAAACTGTATAGTGGCGAATCACTAATGTACAAAGTTGAGCAAACCCGAGGTATGACTTACTACACTACAGGGAATCATATATTGTATTTATGGGATTCATACAACAACTCTTACAAAAAGATAAAAACCAAAGATTTTAATCTCTTATCAAAGAACCAAAAAGAGGTTATCCTAAAAGGTAAAAAATTTAAAGGTCTTGAAGGTTTTGAAAAAAATCTACCGGTAGATCCTTATTACCTGGGTTTGTATTTAGGGGACGGTTGTAAATACGATTTTACGATATTGGTGAATAGGACAAAAGATGTAGAAGTTTGGGATTATATTCACAAATTGTCCTCAAGAGAAGGTCATACCTTGAAACTTAAAAACAAAAATTTATATAGAAACGATTACAACGATGATATGTGGGAGCTAAGCCTTGGTGTAGGTAAGGTCAGGAGACCTGATGTTTTGAAGACAAGTTATGTGTCAAAATTGAGAAAATTAGGATTATCAAATAAGCACATTCCACCGGAATACTTTTCTAGCTCTAGGTCGCAACGTCTCCAGCTTTTGGCCGGGATTCTCGATACTGATGGTTACTGGAACTCTAAAAAATATAGATACGAAATCTCTATAAAGGACGATAGGTTGGCGTCAGATATCACAAGACTGTGTGTTCAATTAGGATTAAATACACAAGTGTGCAAGATTACCAATAACGGTGAGAAATCTACAGTTTATAATAAACCCCATTTCACCAATAGAATACATATCACAGGACCGGTTTTGAACATTCCTTGCAAGATAAACCGGAAAAAACCTACAAAAGAATCTCCAATAGCGTGTAGGAACACCAGTACTTTGACAGTCTCTGAGGATGAGATAAAAGAGTATTATGGTTTTGAATGTGAAGATAATCTGTTTGTTCTTGAAGACGGGACTATTACTCATAATTGTACCTATTTCTTTCATGAAGAAGGTGGTATTGCGCCAAAAGCAGATAAGACATTCTTCTTTATGAAGCCGGCAATGCAATCCGGTATGATAACGACAGGTGTGTTCATCATAGCAGGTTCTGTGGGTGAACTTGATAAATGTGAACCACTTAAAGAGATGATAATGCGTCCAGGTTCTGACTTTATGTCAGTTACCCATAATATGATGGACGAGAACTGGACAGAAGGGACGACAGGACTGTTTATACCGGAACAGTGGAGTATGCCACCGTATATTGACGAGTTCGGCAACTCGCTCGTAGAAGAAGCTCTTCAGGCAATATTTGAACAGAGAAAGATATGGAAGAAAGAATATAGCCCTGAGAAGTATCAGTATGAGGTGTCCCAGCACCCGATAAACATTAAAGAAGCGTTTGACTTCCGGACAGAGTCTGTATTTCCTATTCACCTGGTTCAAAAACAAATAGCGGCAATAGATAACAAGGAAATCTTTCTTGAATACCTTGACATCTACCGTGACGAGCACGGTATGCCGAAGTTCAAGGAAAGTCGCAGACAACCTCTGTCGTTTCCTGTAGATAAGAAACTTGAAGATAAAAGAGGTTGTATTATAGTTCATGAAAGACCGCCTGAAAATCCTGAGTGGGGTCTTTTCTATGCTTCTATTGACCCGGTAGGAGAAGGAAAAACAACTACCAGCGAATCTCTTTTCTGCATACAAATATACAAAGCTCCATTACAGAAGACGGTAGTTTCTTCAGAAGGTACAAAGTCTATCATAGAAGGAGATAAGTTAGTAGCCAGCTGGACAGGAAGGTTCGATGATATCAACGACACCCATGAAACAGCGCTGCTTTTATTAGAAATATACAACGCCTGGGCACTGGTCGAATCGAACGTATCTCTGTTTATCCAGTATATGATTCTGAAAAACAAGCAGAAATACCTTGTGCCAAGAGACAGGATTGTCTTCTTACAGGAGATGAAGTCTAATCAAACGGTATACAGCCCGTATGGCTGGAAGAATACCGGAACCATATTTACAAACCACCTGCTTTCTTATTCTGTAGAATTCTGTAAAGAAGTCATAAACCAGGACTTCCTGCCAGACGGTTCAGCTATAAAAACCTACTACGGCGTAGAAAGGATTCATGACAGGTGGCTACTGGAAGAAATGTTGAAATATAGAGAAGGGGTGAACGTTGACCGGCTTGTAGCCTTCTCTGCCCTAGTGGCATTCAGGACACTGCTCCTGGCAAACCAGGGTTATAAGAAGACCATTGAATATAAGGAAAATTTCAAAGAGTCCAAAAAAATGTATAACTTATCTACGTCCCCGTTCACTAATGTAGGTAAGCGCCGGGCTCGTAACCCCTTTAAAAACATCAGATAATGCAATTAGTATCAGCCTTTCAGCTAATGCAAGGTTTTAAAATGGACCAGAGGTTCTCCTGGGGTTCTCCAACAACTGCCCTTGTGCAACCTTTGCAAATGCTTCCTTATGACAAGAAAACCGACGAATGGCGAGCCTGGAACATGGACTGGTTGGAACTTAGGGGTCTTGAGCAGATTCGGATGAAGTATAAGTCGTTGACTAAGAACTACAACCTGGCCAACGGCATCATTGACAAGACTGACTATATTATCGAGGAAGATAACGAAAATAAAGACCTTATTGACGCCCTTACCCGGGATTCTGACCCGGCTGGCATGACTGAGCTGCAGTTCTTCCCTATTATCCCCAATGTAGTAGACCTGCTTGTAGGAGAGTTCATGAAAAGAAATAACCGCGTAATCCCCTATGCGGTAGACGAACTCAGTCAAAACGAGAAACTTACCAAGAAGAAAGAACTGGTTGAACAAGTACTGATACAGCAAGCTCAGGTAGAGGTTATGCAAAACCTCATAGAAATGGGTGTAGAACTTGACAGTGAGGAGGCGATGCAACAACTGGCACCGGAAAGTATCAAAACACTGCCGGATGTAGAGAGGTTCATGAGAAAGAGCTATCGTTCTACCATAGAGCAATGGGCATCCCACCAAATCAATGCAGACCGTCTCCGGTTCCGTATGGATGAGCTTGAAGCTAGAGGTTTCAGGGATTCTTTGATTACAGACCAGGAATTCTGGGAAATAGTCCTTCTGGAAGATGACTATATGCCGAGATTGCTGGACCCAAGGACGGTGTTCGTCCATAAGTCTCCTGGTAAGAGATATGTATCCGAAGGAAACTTTGCCGGCTACATCGAACTGATGACTCTGGCCGATGTAATAGATATCCATGGATGGAAGATGAGCGAGCAGGAAATACGTTCTTTGGAAAGTATATACCCTTCTACCAACTCCAACTTCCTTTTGAACCAACCTAATGACGGTTCTTACTACGATCCTACCAAGAGCTACGAAGAGAACGTAAAAACTGGCTCACTGCAGTTCAAGCAGCTGATGGCTTTTGAAGATGCATTCGGTCCAAAGAGAGGTTCAACTACCTTATTTGATTTCTTGCTTGAGGGCGAAAACAATACTCTTGCCAATCGTGACCTGTTCAGGGTCACTACTGCTTATTGGAAGAGTCAGAAAAGAGTAGGTCACCTTACCAAGATTGACGAGACCGGTGAACTGATACAATCGATTGTATCTGAAGACTTTGAAGTTACTGAAAAACCCTTATACGATAATACCTTCTTTAAAGAAAAGACCAAAGACACCCTGGTATTCGGAGAGCATATCGACTGGATATGGATAAACGAAACCTGGGGTGGCATAAAAATCGGAAGGAATTCTCCAACGTCCCTGGTTCAGGGAACAAGAACCGACCCAGATCCAATCTATCTGGGAATAGGTGACAAGAAAAGACCTGACAGACTACCATTCCAGTTCAAAAGCGGCAGGTCCCTGTATGGAGCGCCTTTACCAATAGAAGGGGTTATCTCTTCTGACCGGAGTTCAATGTCTATGCCCATGGTAAGCCGGATGAAACCTTTCCAGGTCAGCTTCAACATGGTCAACAACCAGATATCTGATATCTTGATTGATGAACTGGGTACGGTAATCGTAATAGACCAGAACATGCTGCCGCAGCATTCACTGGGAGAAAGTTGGGGTAAGAATAACCTGGCCAAGGCATATGTGGCCATGAAGAACTTCCAGATATTGCCTCTTGACACATCGCTTACAAATACCGAGGCCCCTACTCACTTTAACAATCTTACAAAGCTGGACGCCTCTCAGACAGAGAGACTTCTTGGAAAAGTCCAGTTGGCGGAATACTTTAAGAACCAGGCACTGGCTACTATTGGTATTACCGTAGAAAGAATGGGTACGGTAAACTCTCAGCAGACAGCTACCGGTACTCAAACGGCCGTCAACAACTCATATGCTCAAACTGAAAAGTATTTTACACAACACTCTGATTATCTGATGCCTAGAGTATGGGAACTCATGTTAAGTGCCTCCCAGTACTATAGTTCTACAGGTAAACAGTCCATAACCTTGTCATATCGTAACGAACGTGACGAGGAAGTTATCTGGGAACTTCCAGATACGGCCGATATCTTCCCTAGAGATATTGATGTCCATTGCACAACAAGCTTTGAACGTAAGGAACTTAAAAGGAAACTCGAGCAATTGGCTATTGAAAACAATACTACCGGCGCCTCTATCTACGACCTTGGCAGAATCTTCACTTTAGACACTCCTACAGAGATACTCGAAGCTCTCCAGGAAAGCGAAATGAAGATGTTAAAGCAAAAAGAACAAGACGCTAAGTATCAACAAGAGCTTCAGGAACAAATGCTTGCTGCTCAGGCTGAAAAAGATATGCGCGATAAGGCTTTTGAAGCTGAAGAGAATGAAAAAGACCGTCGTGCCAAGATACTCAGCGACCAGATACGTGCTGCAGGATACCCTGATACCAGCGACAATGGTCAGGATGAGTACCTGAGCCGGCTCGAAATGATTCAAAGTCAGCGGGAATACCAGGATACCATGGACCTGAAGAGGGAACAGGAGTCTCAGAAGACTGAATTGGCCAGAGAACAGATGAATCTGAAGCGGGAGGAACTCCTGACAAAGAAAGAAATCTCTGATAACCAGCTGAGAATAGCCCGGGAAAACCAGACTAAGGCTGAAATCGAAAAGAGAAAGAAGGCAAAGGAAGCGAAAAAAAAGAAATAAAAGAAATGTAGAGGTGGCATTTTAGCCATATACTACAGAAAAATTATATAGAGTAAATTGAAAATGTTGTTTTTCAACAACTTAGTCCTATATTATTAATGAAGAATAAAATCAAACCATTATGTCAGAAAATACTATGTCTACAGCTGTCAAAGAAGTAACCTTTGACGCGGTTATCGCAGAGTTCGAAAAGACTGACGATCAACCAACAATAACACCAAAGTTCGTACCTAAAGAGGACGAAAACCATCAAATTCTTAATCAACCTGTAAAAAAGGAAGAAGAGAAGAAGGAGGTGGAAGAAGTTGACCCTAAAAAAACAGTGGTCGAAAAGAAGGAAGAAGTCAAAGATGTTACATCGGTCTTAGATAAGACCGGTGAAGAAGAGGAAGAAGAGGACGACAAAAAGGATAATACGCCAGCTAACATGGCTTCTATCCTGGAAGATCTTACAAAAGAAGACATCATATTTCCATTTGCTGAGGACAAACCTTTGTCAGAGTATAGTGTGGAGGATGTCAAAGAGTTGCTCAAAGCTAATATCGAATATCATAAGAAGGAGGCTTTGAACACAGAAATAAACGAGTTCTTTGAATCGTTGCCGACTGAAATCCAATATGCTGCAAAGTATGTGGCAGATGGTGGAACAGACTTGAAAGGTTTGTTCAAGGCCCTGGCTGCGACTGAAGAGATCAGAACCTTGGACGTAAAACAAGTAAAGGACCGAGAGTCAATCATCCGGGAATACTACCGGGCCATTGACTGGGGTACTGAATCTGAAATCGAAGAAGAAGTAGAAAGGGTTAAAGAGTTGGGAGAGAGTGAGTTAGAGAAACTTGCTAATAAGTACAAGCCGAAGTTGGAAAAGATGCACGAAGAAGTGATAAAACAACAACTTGACCGGCAGTCTAAAGCAAGGCAAAGGCAAGAGCAGGAAATGAACGATTACCTGGAAAATGCCAACGACACCATAATCTCCGGCAAACTCGGTGATATTCAGCTGGATAAAAAGACCCAGGCTGCATTATGGGCAGGGTTAACTCAGCCGAACTATCAGACAAGGCGTGGCGCGGCAACGAACGAACTTGGTCACTTGCTTGAAAAATACCAGTATACAGAACCCAATTTTGAGCTGGTTTACAAAGCATTATGGCTTCTGAGAGATGAGAAAGGCTTCGAAGAGGCAATGGCCAAGAAACTAAAAAATGAGGTAGTATCCCAGACCGTCCGTGTTCTAAAAACCGAACAGGGCAAGAAGGCAGCTACCGGCGAATCAGAAAAAGAAAAAGCTCCGGCAAAGAAACAAAAAGTGATTCCAAGACAGACGCCGTCTTTTCTTTCTGGACTAAAAGGTTAAATTAAAACAACAATAAAATGTCAAACACCCCAGTACTAAACAACGGTCTGTTTGTACGTGATACATCCTTTAAGGTTGAAAGTCACGTAGACAGCTACCACTTGCTTAACTTGGTTAAGCAGGAACAACCCACCGACCTTGGTGTGGTTGACCTTTGGGCCATGACCCAAAAGGTAGAAGCTCCGCTTTATCAGCTGGCTTCTTTTAAAGGTAGGAACGTTATTTCTGTAGACGACCCTAAAGGTCAGTACAAATGGCGTATTCCGACTGCACAGGATCTCACTATTATCGTAGAGGACATCTCTGATGTAGACAAACCTGGTATTGACGGAACAACTTTCCGTATCAAAACCAATCGCCGGTCTTTCGGCTACGGCTCAGTTCTCGGCTTCTCTAAGTATGCCGGTCCCGAGCTTTACGTAGTTCCTGAAGATGTTGCGAAAATTGAACCTCATGGTGACGGTTGGGCTTATACAGTTCAGCTTGTCAACAATGACAACTTCAGATTCATCGACAAGAAGTATCTGAAGAACGGAACAAAAATCTTCCGTAAAACGTCAGTAAGAGGTGAGCACGGTCGTAGCTACGATGACCTGGGTGTTCTTAGCTCAGGATATCGTGAGTACTACAACTACGTTGGTGGTGCTGAAGCTCACTCTCACTACTCAGTTTCCAGCAGAGCCGCTCTTATTGAAAAGAATGGAGTTACTGCAAATGGTGGTCTTAAAGTGACTGAAATTTGGAGAAGCTTTGATCCAGGTCTGGACCCAACAATTACCACTCTTGACGGTATGGTAAATAAGATGGGTGAAGACTACGTAAGGCGTTCTATGAGCAACGGTACCTTGTTAAGAGGTTGGTTGCCGGCAATGGAAGCTGCTCACGTAAGTAAGATTGCAAGGGATATCGAAACCTACCTCATGTGGGGTACTGGTGGCCGTATCCGTGAAAACGCAGATGACGTTCGTTTGAGTGTAGGTCTGTGGCATCAGCTTGACAGTTCTTACCGCAGGGTTTACAACAAGGCTCAGTTTAACCTGGACTTGTTCCGTAGCGAGTTGTTCAACTTCTTTAATGGTAAAGAGAACTTTGTAGGTCCTGATCCTAAGAGAAGTATTGTAGTTCAAACCGGTCTTGCCGGTATGAAACTGGCAACAGAAGCTATTGCAAAATACGCTTTCGCTCACGGATTTACAGTTAACGCCAGCGACATCGGCGCTATCACTAACAAAGGTATGGATTTGGGCTTCGGCTTCTCATTCACCTCATTCGTGATTCCATTCATCGCAAACGTTAAGTTTGTACTGAATCCTGCCCTGGATCCAGTTCATGACAATGACCTGGACAACCCGATAATCGACGGTTATCGTCTTAGCTCTTACAGCTTCATCATATTTGATGTAACTGAGAACATGAACGATAATATCTATCTGTTGAAGCACTCAATCTACGACAAAGGTCTGATCTGGTTCGTAGAAGAAGGTGACATGTCTTACATGGCTCGTCAGCTTCAGGGCTTCAAGGGTAATCCTAAGATTTCCGGTTACGCAGTATATATGCGTCAAACAATGCCAAGCATCTGGGTTAAAGACCCCACTAAGGTTCTGAAGATAGTTATGAGGAACCCGATCACCGGTCTTGCCTTCGGTGCGGCTAAGTAATAATTGGGATGCGCCTTGGTACGGGCCCCTTGCGGGTATTGCGCAGTACGAATAAAGTATCTGAATAAGTACATCTTCCCATAACGATGTTCCGCGTGGACGAACGGTAATTAAGTTTACCCGGCCTGGCTCGATACCAGGACATCGTCAAAGAGAATAACATAAAAATCAAATCATGGCAACTACAGTGAAAAAAACAAACCAAACCCCGACTGTTGGCGGGCATTCCAACCTGGTAGATGAATTTCGCCAGTACAAGTCAACAGACATTATTATCAGACCTTACATCAACCCTGAAGAACCGATTCAGAATATGGGTCTTGAAAAGTATGGTCAGGTGCTCTTTGAAGGAACGATGCATGAACAGCAACTCCGATGTACGATGATCAATGGCGTAACTCGCTATATCACCGGTCTGGATGAGTTTGCAGAGGAGGTGAAAAGACTCCCTGATGCTGAAAGAGAAGCTCGTATAAAGGTGATACGGGAGACTGTATCAATGTTAGAGCGTGAGATATATGCGAACGAACTGGATGTGAACGATCCTTCGTTCTGGTCAAAGACCGTATTCTCTCCTAATAGAACCGAGTACTGGAGTACAGTTACGTTTAGTATCGGCAACGAAGGTAAATCACTGGACCCTAAAGATCCTCACCAATTGATTTTGATTATCGCCGCAGAGGCAGGAGGATTTGATGACGTAGCCGGTTCATACGACGAAGCTAAATCATCTGCTAAGCCCCCTAAGTTCTACCTGGAACGCAGGAAAGATACTAAAGTACAGGAAGCTAGGCTTAAGCAACTCAGGGACAAGGCAATATACGAACTGTATAAGATTCGCCAGGAAGAACCTCAAAAGTTATTCTGGTTTGCCAAAAACCTGTTGCCGATTGCAAATCAGTACAAAAAGACTGACCCGATTGAAATCTGGTACAGTGACCTGAGCTCCTTTATTGAAGGAACCGGTATTGAGCAGGATAAGAAGAAAGCGCCGGTTAAGTTCATTACCATGACAGAAAAGGAAATGGACTATATTCAAATCCGGGCATATGTACTTGAAGCAGCGTTCTTGAAACATCTGATAACAAAAGCAGATAACCGAATTTATAACAGGGAGACCAATACGATGCTTGGTGGAAACCTCGAAGAAGTAGTGGAATTCCTTAAACAACCTGTCAATCAGAATGAACTGGATGCTATCCAGGATAGGATTGACAAGATATGGAGTAGATAACCATGGACAATAAACTCCTCAGGCTGAAGTTAAAGCAAAGGCTAAATAAGCTGGCAAGCAATGATTTCACCAATCTGGAGTGTTGGCAGGAAGCTGAGCTTATCAACAAAGCCCAGTTACAGATAGTGAGAAGGAACCTTCACGGAAATAACATATACCAGGAGGGTGACGAACAGTCTACTACTAGAGTAGACGACTTCCAGAAACTTCTCCTGCAGAAAGAACTCCGTGGCACAAACAATCTACTGTTCTTTGAAACCGTTCCTTTGCCTCCTAACTACTTGAAGTTCAAGCGGGTAACCGTCTGGGCTACAACAAAAGAATGTAAGACGGAGCGGAGAATGACAGTTTCTCTTGTCGAAGAAGCTAACATTGATGAGCTTCTGGCAGACAACCTGCTAAGACCTTCGTTCAAATGGGCAGAAACCTTCTGTACATTGATCGGAGATAAGGTGAGAATCTATACCGGTGGCGACTTTTCAGTACAGGAATGCAGGCTGACCTACTATAGGATGCCAAGACCTGTAATATTCGAAGGTTGCCGGGATGTTAACGATAACGCCGGCACAGACCAGGAACTGGAATTCAAGGACGATGTCATCGAAATGATACTCGATGAGGCTGTTGCGATAGCTGCAGCCGACATGAACGACTACAATAACTACAGTCGTGCAAAAGAAAATGTAGAAAATGGCAATTAAATGCTTATATTATTAATGTCTATTTATTAACCTAAAAACGTAAAACATGTATTTTTCTAACCACTTCCACAAGGCGTTTTTGAACCTGTCCGGTGCCATTAGGCAAACCGGTGCTAGTTCAGACCTGATCGCCGGTCAGTTGGGTTTTGCAGATGCAAAAACCTGGGACCTGGTCAGCGTAGCAAATGCCGACGTGGCAAATCACCCGTTAGTTGTTCTGTGTCAGGGTTCACTCTACCAGAACGATAAAATCGGAAAATTCCATGGTGGCTACATGGAATCTGTAAAATCAAGACCTATCAACGGTCGACTCATCACCAAGTTTACAAAATTTGTACCTCGCGATGAGAAGCCACATGCTGTTCAAATTGGCTACAATGGTAACGTAGATTGTGCCTGCCCTGAATTCGAGAAAGACAAAACTTACTACCTGCGCGTAGAAGTTAAAGGTTCTCCTGTTCTGCGTACTTACACCAGGAACCTGTACAGGACCTTTGGTGTGTACACCGGCTGCCCTTCTGCCGATTGTCCTGATTTGACATGTTCACAGACAGCTGACCCCAAAAAGGTTTTCGAAGCTTTTGCAGCTCAGATTGTAGAAGACCCCGAAATCGCCCAGTTCTTAAAAGAAGTAAAAGTAGTAACACAAGGTACAACCTCTGTTACCGGCTCTACTGTAAGAACTTACAGAGGTTCTGTATGCGATGAAGGTAACATCCGGGCAATCGCCGAAGTGCTTGCTCACTTCCCTAAAGCAAAGCTTGTAGACCGCCAGGGTAATACCAGCACCTACGAGATCAAAACTGTAGACGATGCCGTTGCTCCAGATGACCTGGATGGTGGCGAACTCTCTTGTGGAGATCTGGTATGGAGCCTGTATAATATCTCCTACAAGGTTCAGAAAGTAATCTGTCTGACCTTGCCGCTGAAAAGCGACGGTTCTTCTAACCTGAGCGATGTTCAGACCGCTTTTGCCGACAACGACAAGATCGTAGAAGGTTCAATCGTTCTGGGCGATGGTAACTGTACTACTACAACTACCACTACCAGCTCAACCACAACCACTTCTACATCAACTACTACAACTACTACCGAAGCTGGAACCAGCTACGTAGGTTGTACTGAAACAATCCAGGCTACTATCCTGTCTGACAACGAAGTCGACCTGGTTTGCGAAGGTGTTGATTCTGCAGTATTCTCTATGCCACAGTCCTACAACGGATATATGTGGGAAGAGTGTCCTTGCTGCACTGTAGCTGACGATACTGACCAGTGTGTTGGTCTTCGTCTGGTTGCTAAGAAGAGCACCGAGATCACTGACCAGTTCTCTAACTGCAGCTTCGACCCAATGGATCATGTTGAAACTGAGCCCATTACGATAATCGTAAGCTTCGTTAACATGTTCGGTGAAGCTTGTAGCTTCAAATCCCTGCCTGTTACCGAAATCCAGCAGCCGGTTATCCCAGAAGGTCTTGGAGAGTTCGCTCTGAGAGAGCTTCTGTTGAGCGCAAGCTACCAGCAGGATTGGTTCACTGGTGACCAAAGGATGAGAGAAGTGTTGAGCTTCCCTTACCTGGATGCCATCGATCGCAAGGCCAAATATGTGATATACACTATCACACACACCATCCCCACAGGCATAGGACCTTCCGGTACTATCGGCCAGGATAGGTTCCTCTACAAAATCTTCGTAGAACAAGGCGTAAACGCCTCTACTTTCGAAGGTTGGATGAACGCCTACCTGACCTCTGCAGGAACTGGTGTAGCACTCGAAACACTGTAATTTAGCATAGGCCCTTCTTCACAAAGTAAGCCGCCCCTTTCTAGGGGTGGCTTTTTTTCTTGGCAGTGTCCTATTTTAGGTGTATATTATATTGAAAAACTCTGTCTATGGCCCATGAACTTTCTCTGGAAGTACCTTCTATTTCCAACCCCAAAGCAATGAGAATCTACGATACTTCGCTTTGGGATGACACTTTGACGGTTACCAGCCGGAAGCTGGATATTATACCGCCAGGGTATACTAACTCTACCACATTTACAGTGGTCAAGGGCTTTGACGAGCTGTACAACTCCTCAAACCTGGGAATAACCTCAACCACCGACCCATCAGCGATGTCAAACCTTCCTGATGGGATATATATTTTAAGGCTTACGGCCATTCATGGTTCAGATGAAGTATGGGTTGAATATAACCATCTCAGACAGGTTTGTCTTTTAAAAGATTATTACAAAGCTCTCTGTACTCTCAACTTCTATCCATGTGATACTATAGATGTGAATCTTGAGGCGAAACGGAAAGAGTTAATGACCATTAAGTCCTACATTGACGCGGCCAAAGCTAAGGTTGAATGGTGTAATGCTCCCGGTGAGGGGATAGCGCTACACAACTTTGCCAGGAAGATGATGGACCGGTTCTCTTTAGAAAAATGTAAAAACTGTTAATATGGGCGCAGCGGTATGTCCAAATTGTGGAACCAAGTATAGCTGTTCATGTAAACTAAGGACTGCATCAGACGGGACAAAATGTTGCTCAAAATGCATCCAGACCTATGAACAGAGGAAGAAAGCAACCAAACCGGCGGTAAATCTAAATGTAATAAACGTTAAGACTAATGGTTAGTTGCTATGAAAGCCTTGATAACGGACTGGAATGTCAGCTAAAGAAGATAAAATGCTTGTTTGCTGACAGGATCTATTCTAATTTCAAGGAGATAAAATATGGTATACGTCCCTGTAAGGAGATGTATTCGGTTCTGTTCTTGTCAGATATGAAGGAGTTGTTGGAATATATCTACTCTATGGACCTTTCTAACTTCGACAAAAATACTTACAAGAACTCAATACTGAACAACGACCAGCTTTTACAAATGGCGAAGGACGGGTGTATCCCTGAATTTGCCGTAGAGACACTGAAGGTATGTAACATATCAACACTAATAGAAAAAATCAACTCACTGTGATAAAAACAAACTCCTCTTCGACAAACCCTTGCGGCAACGGAACAACTTCCGAGTGTGTTACCTGGGAAGGACCGGATATAGAATGTCTCGGCATTGAAAAAGGCCAGACTATATCGGTTGCCATGGAAATTTTAGCCAATGAAATATGTGAGCTAAAAGAATCCCTGGACCTGAGCGACCTAGACCTGAAATGCTTGTTTGATATCTGTGCAGACTGCCCCGACCCGGTTAAAACCCTTAGGACAGTACTGGAGCTTATCATCAACAAGATCTGTTCAATCCAGGAAACTATAGACGCGCTGAATTTGTCCACGTCCACCGGTTCTGACCCTATCCTGACACTGGCAAGTTGTTTCCAATACACCTCAGCTGAAGGAGATCTGATAGTCGAACTACCACACACTACCTATACAAAGCGTATAGCAACTAAGGTCTGTGAACTGGTTCTTAACGTATCAGCCCTGCAGGATGATGTAGCTGACCTTCAAGATACTGTCAGCGACCTCCAGACCCAGATAAATGCGCTGGACCTGAACATACCTGATGTTAACTCTGACTGTCTGTTTGTAGGGACAAAGTCAATAGCCGACGCCTGGGAACTGCTTGATGCAGCTTTTTGTCAACTTCGTACAGGAGTAGGTACTATAACTGAGATAAACCTGGCCATTAGCCGGCAGTGTTCTGAACTGAACGCTGAGTTTGGCGGTGAACCGGGATGGGTTGCCGTACCTGAAAATATTGCAGATTCTTTAAATAACCTGTGGATTGCATTCTGCGCTGTAAAAGCTGTACAGGATACTTGTTGTGCAGTTACCTGCGATGATGTTCTCATCGGCTTCAACGCCACATACAGTGAAGATAACACTGAAGTTATCCTCACATTTACTTCTGGCGCAGGAACCAGTCTGCCAAATGGATTTACTGATATCGGCTCTACTATCAATATCACCGACATTGACGGTAACGTGGCCACATTTAACACCGGCGGCGCCGATGTGATAGAGCTTAACGCTGAGCTCGAAGTCAATGTTACAGGTTTGAACCTGAACGGAGACCTTGTCATAACAATCGACACTAATATAAGTAACGGAACACTTACTTGTAGCAAGTGTATCACTAAAACAATCAAAAAACCAAATTGTGCTTACTGTGAGATTTGCGCAGAAGGTGAAGATGGTTCATATGTGGTTATCACCTACCGTCTTGAAGGTAGCAGCATAGTCACAAACTATGAGCCTACAACTACCACCACTTCTACGACAACAACCACAACTGCAGCACCATAAAACAAATACAATGGCAACACCTTTAGGAACAACAACACTTAAATCTGTATCTATCAAGGCGGGAGAATGCGTAGTTCTCCCTGCCGGAGCAGAAGTTATTGCCGTAACTACAAGCGGTAGTATAACAGCCACTTCTTCCTGTGGTACTCTCCCTACGCCCGGCAGCTTTAAATGCTGGCGTTTTAAGTGGGGTGAGGGCACTTTTGAATCAGATGGTTTTGGCGACTGTTATTTTACAGGTATTCAAATAGGAGATACTCTATATGACGTTGTAGGGGCACCTGTAGCTGAAGCAAATACATGGGATAACGGAGCCGACTTCCTTGCCCAGGCTATACCTGTAGCAACCCCTCCGGGTTTAGTAGACAGTGTAACCAGCAGCGGTGGTGAGGCAGTACATCCTAAGTGTTTAATAATCAACATACCCGAAGAACTCGGTCAACCTATTCTGTTCTGGAGTAATCCTGGTTTTGAATATGGAGCCTATTATGGAGAAGAAGATCAGTGTTCATGTTAAAACTCTAATTAATGTCTATCAAATTCTCATTTTTATGCTTTGACGGTTGTCCGTTCATACTTGATGCCAGTTGTGTAGACTATACTGGACCGGATTTGAACAACCTGTTCAATATGCCTACAGACAGTACGCTGGAGGAGATTATACAGAGTATTGACGCATTGACTTTTGTCCAAACACCGTTCACGGCAATAGGTACTAACTCCATTATAGCAATAGCCGGAGGTACCATAGGACATTCACCAGAATACCGCGTAAGAAGGAACCCTTCTGCAAATAATGCTATAACCTCTAGCACTGACGGTCTTAAAGTAACATCAAGTTCTATAGGTGACGGTAAGGTAAAAGTAAATGCAGGAGACACTAAAGACTATCTGGAAAATCAGATTGATGGCGACACTGACGGTATTGTAACAATAAATATCCAAAAGATAGGTGGAAAGCTGAGATTTGTGCCGGCGATAGACATAGATGCTCTGTTAGACGAAATAGAGAACAACCATCTAACAACTTTCTGCTCTATGATAAATGACTGTATCCCTAAAGGAATAAAAACATTCACTAGTTCAACAACAACTACAACAACAATCCCTACATAATGAGTAACTGTTCTACTACTACAACGACAACTTGCTATCCCTGTAATCAATCAGGGATTGACTGTGAATGCCCAAATGGCAGAGTTGATGCCGGTTGTGTGCAGTATACCGGTCCAGACCTTGAGAATTTCGACATAAACTCAGGGGATTACCTGGATGATATACTGCAGAAACTGGATCAGCTGATATTTGCAGAAACAGCATTTACTGCTAATTCATCTGACTCTATTGTTGCTACTGCCGGTGGAACAAATGGTCACTCGCCAATTTACGAAGTTAGAATTGACCCTGATAGTGATAACTTAATAACAGTAAGTGCACTTGGTCTGATGGTTGATATAAACTCAGGGGGTGATGGTAAGGTAAAAGTTGATGCTGGCGACCCTAAAGATTACCTGGAAGACCAGCTTGAGGGTGGGACAGATGGTATTATAAGCCTGTCCACGGTTACTATAGGTGGAGTAGTATATGTAGTACCTAGTCTGGATGTTGCAGCACTACTCGATGAAATTGAACAAAATCACCTGGTAAGACTTTGCCAGATTGTTCAAAACTGCATACCTGAAGAAGTAGAATGTATACCTTATATTCTAATGAATACTGGAGAAAGTCAGGTTGTTTATACATATACTAATTGTGAAGGAGTAGAAGTTCCAGGAAACACCCTTGAAGCGGGAGATTCTACCAACGTGTTCTGTGCTCTGGAAGGTTCTGTCCTGGTTACTGACAACAGTACAACAGAGCTGGTGGTAGTTGCTGACTATGATTGTAATACTACAACGACCACTACAACTACGACAACTACGACGTCTACAACTACTACAACCACTTCAGGACTTGTTTATTTCAACTTGCATAATGAGGGAGTTGCTGTAATAGACACCTATTTACAAGACTCTAACTCCTTGATATACTATGTAATAGACAATACTACAGGCTCTGGTCAGGAATCTAATTACTCGTTTAACCCTGTTGGTTCCGATGTAAATATTATCCTACAGAACTTTACAGCTCGTCCAGAACTGGTTATTGGCGTGGTTATCTACCTCAACGGAGGTATTATATTTGACTCTATAGAAAGTATTGGAGATTTCCTGGAAGAGGAAATTCTAATATCAGCCGGAGATGTAATAGATGTTTACTTATATCCAACCTCTGGAGGAACAACTAGTTCATCGACCACTACAACTACGACAACATCATAATTATGAAAGTACTAGCTATAACAGCGACTTGTGGGAGACACACCTGTCTTGAAAGATCAGTTAGATTCTTTCTGGACCAGGATTATAGTGACTGTGTTCAGCTGATATACCAGAATTCTAAAGTAGAGCAACGTCTGAACTCTAATCTTGGCAAGAATATTATTCTGGTAAACCAGGCTCATAGAACCCAGGACAGGCGTGATTATACCTGTCTTGGTGAGATATACAATGATATCATTAAGTTTATACCGGCTGACGTAGAGGTAGTTACCTTCTGGGATGATGATGACCTTTTTCTACCAAATCATATACGAGAAGGGGTAGAAGGACTCGTCCGGGGAGGAAAGACAGCTTATAAGCCAATGAAGTCCTTTTATAAAGAAAAGGGAAGAGTTGCCTTAGTCACCAATGTTTTGGAACCGTCTATGTTCATAAAAGTAGACCATATTAAAAAGTACGGGTTTAGTAACACTACTTCTGACCAACATATGAGTTGGGTACGGCCGTTGATAGAGACTAATGATATATTCGTTGATACTGAAGGAGTACCTACTTACGTATGCGACTGGTCTCAAGAAATATCTACATTTAAGACTTCCGGAGACCCTAATAACAAGAACAATTTTGTAAACTATCATAAAAGCTCTGCTGACCACGGCGACGGTATAATCACCCCGGCACCAAAGTCAGTAGCTGAAAAATATTATTCACAATTCAATAGTTATGCACGTTGAAGTACAGCAGTTTATACAGGAAGTTAAGGCCAAACACAATGATTTCTTTACAGGAAAGAAGGTTCTCGAAGTTGGTTCTCTTGACATAAATGGTAGTATAAGACCTCTTTTCTTTAAGTGTGATTACTTGGGAATAGACCTTGGCCCAGGAAAAGGAGTAGATATGGTTAAGCCAATACATGAGCTTGACCATTTTGATACATATGATGTAGTAGTTTCTACAGAGATGCTGGAGCACGACCAGTTTTGGAAAGATTCTTTGAAAAGAATGTATGACGTTTTAAAACCTTCTGGGTTACTAATACTTACCTGTGCCGGACCGGCTAGGCATGAACATGGCACAACCAGGACTACTCCCGGGGATGCCCCGTTTACCAATGACTATTATAGAAATATAACCTTATCTGATTTCATGTCTATCCTGCCTGAAAATCTCTTTTCAGAATATAAACTTGAGTACCGGCGGGCAGATACAGACTTAGTTTTTTACGGAATAAAAACCAAACCATGATACCAAGAAACTTAATATTTCTAAGCGCTCATTCGCACGATGAGTGTTTTATCTGGCAATGCCAGGTGTTCATTGTAAATTTCAGAGATAAAGGGGTACCGATGGACCAGATACATATTGTCGTATGGTACCCAAAGACCGGTCTGAACCAGAAATGGGAGCTATTGAGGAAGAAGTATCCCAGGGTAAAGTTCTTCTTTTACAAAGACGAAGATGTCGATTTAAAGCTTTATATTCCTCAATTGAGACCTAATGTTCTCAAGAGGTATATTGCCGACAATCCTAGTGATAACGTGTTCTTTTATCACGACGCCGACATTATTTTCAACTTTTTACCAAACTTCACCGAGCTGGTAAAAGGACCGGTTTGCTGGCAAAGTGATACCTCTGGGTATCTGGACTATAACTATCTAAGATCTAAGGAAATAGAAGGTAAAATACCTGAACATGAAGCCATAGGTAAATTAGCAGAAATAGGAAAAGTATCAGTAGATACAATAATGAGCTACAAAGGGAAGACCGGCGGAGCTCAGTATATAATAAAAGGGATGACAAAAGACTTTTGGGAAGACGTAGAAAGACAAGTTCTCGAGATAAGACGAGCCTTTTCCTTCGACGTACCAGGTTCTTTCAACAGAAAATACTTTCCATCAGAGAATGCAGGGTTCCAAAGCTGGTGTGCAGATATGTGGGCAGTCAACTTTAGCCTCTGGAATCGTGACAAAGTGACAGATGTTACTGACGAATTGGCATTTTCTTGGGCGACTGACAGTTATGAAACTTACGAAAAAAAGCCGATTTTTCATAATGCCGGCGCCACAGCTGGAAATAAAAGATTATTTTTTAAGGGGGCTTGGTTACATCGTTCACCTCTACCCCATATAGATAAAATTTATGTAAGTAAGGCTTTTGCACAACATGCTTATGTAGAAGCCATGAAAAAGGCAAAGAATGGATGAACTGTCTGGATATAATAAGGCTAAATTTGTACAGCCGTCAAAAATAAAGAGCTCCAATATTATTTATGACGGAGGAAATATCCCTTGTATAGAGGGTTCAGAATGCCTTACACTTAACCAGATAATCAAACGTCTTTGCCAGGCCGGTTCTGCATCGGGTTATTCTGGCTACAGTGGCTACAGCGGCCCCTCCGGCTTCTCCGGTTATAGTGGCCGGTCCGGTTTCAGCGGTTACGGCCATAGTGGATTTTCCGGCTATAGTGGATATGGCCATAGTGGATATTCAGGTTATTCCGGGTATTCTGGCCAATCCGGATACAGTGGCTACTCTGGCACTAGCGGCTATAGTGGTTATAGCGCATTTTCAGGCTATTCTGGCCTGTCTGGTTTTTCAGGGTACTCTGGGGCCAGTGGCTTCAGTGGATACAGTGGTAGCGGCGTGAGTGGCTTCTCAGGCTATTCTGGACAAAGTGGTTACTCATCTTATTCTGGTTTCTCCGGCTATAGTGGCCCTTCCGGTTATTCAGGTTATAGCGGAAAGAGCGGATTCTCTGGCCAATCAGGCACCGGCCCTTCTGGTTACTCTGGTTACTCCGGCTTAGGTCTATCGGGTTATTCTGGTTTCCAAGGAGTTCAGGGAGCTTCTGGATATAGTGGTTACCAGGGAACCTCTGGTTACTCTGGCTACAGTGGTATCTCCGCACAAGCTTTTTCCCAGGTATTTAGTATTGCTGACTGGGGTTCTCCGTCAGGGGGATATTATTCTCAGTCATTTAATCACAATCTGAATAGTTACGAACTTGTCGTAGAGATATGGAAAATTGACGGCTCTACTATAACTCAGGTTTTTGTCCCTATAATAGAAGAAACTTCTGCAGATATCATAACAATATCTGTTACAGACGTGCCGGATGAAAGGTTTGATGGTAGAATTGTCATAAATGGTTCTGCGGCATCCGGTTATAGTGGCTATAGCGGTATTGGCTTGTCTGGTTATTCAGGTTATGGTGCAGACGGAGCTTCTGGTTTCTCTGGATACAGCGGTCTCGGCCTTTCTGGATATAGTGGATATAGCGGAGATAGTACTTCAGGTTATAGCGGATATATAGGTGCTCAGGGTGTTTCTGGATTCTCTGGTTATAGTGGTAGTGGATTTTCTGGATATAGTGGTTCCGGAATATCTGGTTATTCAGGTTACAGTGGTTTAGGGCTCTCTGGTTATTCTGGATATATAGGCGCCCAAGGGGATTCTGGATTTTCAGGTTATTCAGGGAACCAGGGACTGAGTGGTTTCTCGGGGTATAGCGGAAGCGGTTTCTCTGGTTATAGTGGGATTGGCGAAAGTGGTTTTAGCGGATATAGTGGAATAGGTATTTCTGGTTACTCTGGATATATTGGAGTTTCTGGATTTAGTGGCTATTCCGGTCTGTCTGGATATAGTGGATATTCTGGAAGTATAGGAAATTCTGGTTTTAGTGGTTATTCTGGCGTAGGTACTTCTGGTTTCAGTGGTTATTCTGGTATAGGAACTTCTGGATTTTCTGGATATAGTGGCATATCTGGCTATTCTGGTTATAGTGGTCAGGAGGGAATCTCTGGATTTAGTGGATACAACGGAGCAGGAGTAGCAGGTGAAAGTGGATTTTCTGGCTATTCTGGTACAGGGACCTCTGGTTTTTCTGGATATTCTGGAGCGTCTACCAGCGGATTTAGCGGGTATAGTGGTTCATCAGGATTTAGTGGATATAGTGGAATAAGCGGATTCTCTGGCTATAGTGGTATCTCAGGATATAGTGCATATAGTGGGTTCTCTGGATATAGTGGTTTGTCTGGATATAGCGGGTACTCAGGTATATCTGGTTATTCTGGGTATATTGGACAATCTGGCTATAGTGGTTACAGCGGACCTTCTGGGTATAGTGGATATAGTGGACCTTCCGGGTACTCTGGTTATTCAGGTATATCAGGGTATAGTGGGTATTATGGCATATCTGGTTATTCTGGATATATCGGTACAAGTGGTTATTCAGGATATGGAACATCAACCCCAGATACAAATTTCGCAACAACAAATCTGACAGCTACTAACAACCGGGTACATGCCTGGGCGGGATATAGTTATACAAAATCTGGTATGTTCAACTCATATCAGTATGCTTCAAACCACATGGAGCATCATGTTACCGGAGGTAACTATGCTGTAAAAACACCCAATGGTAGCATCGCACTGGAAGCTGGATTTGCAGTGACTACCTTTGCTTCATTTGGATATGCGTCATACATAACTCCTACTCAATTAACAAGTGATGTAAATGATTATAATCCAACAGGTATGTCATCTGCATATCAGATAAGGCTTAGTTCTGATGCAGCCAGAACAATAACTGGACTTGGGATTACCGCTAATTACAATCTTACATATCTGCTACAAAATATAGGTAGCTTTGATATAATTCTTTCACATGAAGATGGTCTGTCTTCAGCTGTAGGAAGATTTCTTTGCCCGGGTGCCGCTGATTTTACATTAGCTGCGGGTTGTTCAGTCCTTATAGGATACGACGATGTATCAGATAGGTGGCGAGTAGAGACAACCAGTTCAGGGACAGGTACTTCTGGTTATTCTGGATATAGTGGAATAAGTGGCTATAGTGGTTATAGTGGAGCAGGTTCTAGCGGATTTAGTGGATATAGCGGTGGTGGTTCTAATAGAGGGTCGATAACCTTTGAGATATATGCCGGCGGCAACGACATAACTACCGGTATAAAAGATACTCCGGTTCTAGTACCTTATACTGGTACAGTTACCGGTTGGGAAATTGCTGCATACGATATCGATAACGCTCTATTAAGTACTTCATGTGTCGTTGATATATTATCTGATACTTTTGCCAACTTACCTTTGATAGGGACTGACAGTATTGCAGGAACCGAAAAGCCGACATTATCTTCAGCTTCAACAAACTCAGATAATACAATAACCACCTGGTCGTCTATTACTGCAGGTAACTATGTACAAGCAGAGGTTGAGAGTGTTAGTGCAGGTGTCAAAAAAATAGTTGTAACAGTTAAACTTACGAAAAGTTAATGTCTAATTATATTGAAGTTATAGCTGCTCAAACTACAGGTCTTGTACAATTTAATGGTGGTGGAACACAGTATCTTGTACAAAAATCTGACGGGACCCTTGTTTTATTCTATGTCGATACAGGTTCAGACGTAGCGGTTCGCTATTCAACAAATCGTGGATTGACATGGTCCACTCCAACAATAGTTTTTGCCGGAACGGTTACAGCCCTATCTGTATGGTATGACCGATGGAGTGGTATAAGTGCAGATTTAGTACATGTAGCCTACACGGAATCTGCTACAGATGATACTTTATATAAGTATGTCGATATTGCAGACCCTTCTTTATTTGTTTTGTCTACGCAAACAACAATCTTTGCAGGAACTTCTACTGCTACCGGCGGAAATTTATCTATAACCCGGGCAAGAGGCGGAAATCTTTATTGCCATACTATGATTGATGCTGGCGCCGAAGGTGGTTTTTACCGTTCTACTGACGTGGGTGCAACCTGGGGTGCAAGAACCGTGAACGAAGTTATAGCTACAACTGACCAAATAATACTATTACCAGGATGGGCCGCTGATAATCAGGATATTATGGCATTTTTCTGGGATGCTTCTGCTAATGAAATTTCAAGGCAGTTACATGACGATTCTGCAAATACCTGGTCAGAAACTTCTATTGCTGCAAGTATGGTAGACCAGGCAGCAACTACCGCCTTCCCGCATTTTGCTGCGGCAGTAGACATCACAAACAGCAGAAATCTTCTGGTTGCCTGGAGTGCAGTAGATACATTAAACGCAGATCTTAGGTGTTGGTATGTAACAGAAAGCGCTATAACTGAAGTTACAAACGTCGTACTAAACAGTACAGATGACCAGGGTCTTTGCGCAATAGGCATAGATGTCAATACGAACTATTGGTACGTATTCTATGGAGGTAAAAGTGATGGTAGCGAAACTTTTCTGACATCTATAAATATTTACTATAAATTTTCTACGGACAGTGGTAGTACCTGGAGCAATGAACTACAACTTACAGGTGCGGCAAAAGACATAACATGGTTAATCTGCGTGCCAAGATTTTATAGTTATTTCACACTAGCCTACCACAACGATATTGTACTTGATGAGATCATGATAATTGCTACAGCCAATAGACCCGCCGGTAAGATAATCGTCTCTTAGATTTTGACAACCTGTCAAATTTTCATACCTTTATAGTGCTATAAAACCGAACTTAATGACCAAATATTCTATTGTTATACCTACGTATAACCATCTTGAGGATTGTCTACAACCCTGTCTGGAAAGTCTGATACAACATACTGATTTTAAAGACGTTGAGGTTATAATTGTAGCAAACGGCTGTACAGATAATACCGTACCTTTCGTAAAAACTCTCGCTGAAAAATACCCCTTTCGACTTATTGTAAGTGAACAACCTTTAGGTTACACTAAGGCTACCAACCTTGGTATAAAAGCCTCATCCGGACAATTTGTCATATTGCTGAATAATGACAATGTTATAATGCCCAGTGACAAAAGCTGGATACAAATCCTGCGGGAACCGATGACAGATGAGATGGTGGCTATAACCGGCGCGGCAAAAAACTTCCATAGGGAAACCGGTTCGGAGTTTCTTCTTTTCTTCTGCGTAATGGTCAGAAGGTCCGTCTTTAATGTGGTTGGCTATCTTGACGAAGAGTTTAATCCTGGCTATGGTGAGGATATAGACTTTTGCAACAAGCTTAGATTTGCAGGATACAAGATAGTTCAAGTACCTGATGATATACACCTTACTGATATACGGCCGAGAGAATCCCATACCATAAAGTTTCCTATCTGGCATAAAGGAAGTGTTACTGTAAGTGAAATAAGTAGTTGGTCCGTTGTCGTCCCTAGAAATGAGTTATTGCTTATTGACAGGTACCGTAAAAAACATGACTCAGTAAACATCGGAAATCTTCTCGATACCATACATAGTTCTAACATAATACCTACCATAGATAGAATCACCTCTTATCTCTCTGAAGAAGGAGAGATACATGCTCAGTTGAATGCCAGGACCAAAGTCACTATCTCAAAAACCGGCTATGCCAATAGTGTATTCCTGGGCCATGACGGTATGAGAAATCTGTCTTACGAGCACAGGGTCATTAAAAAAGATACCATAGAAGATATTAAGGACCATGTACTTAACTGTGGAAGCAAGAACCTGGAATGGTTTGGTGGTAAATGGGCCGGGGGTTATTGTACCCAACAAAACCCAGACGAGATAAGTGAATATCTGTTTGACAACCGAAACCGCTCGGTAAAGAACTATCTCGAAATAGGTGTAGCTGACGGTGGTGTGACAAGACTCTTCTGTGATGTAGTCGATGTAGGCAATGTCTACACTATCGACCTTGGCTGGGCCGATATGAACTATCCTTATACCTATAGAAACGGACTGTTCAATCTAAAGAATACCGGTTCTATAAATGTATTCCGTGGAAATAGTCACTCTGACGGAGCAAGGAGATTTCTAAAAGATGTGAAGTTTGACTTTGTTTTCATCGATGCTGACCATACCTATGATGCTGTTGTAAAAGATACGATGCTTGCTAAAGAACATGCTTTACCGGGATGTATCTTCGCCTACCACGACCATATTGCCGTTCCGGAAGTAGGTCAGTTCTTTAACGATATGCGAGCTGGTAAATTCCACGGTTTTAGGTTCTTAAAGGAATACGTCAGCCCAGACCCTACCGTAAAGGGTATATCAACCTTTGTATATGAAGGTGACCCTAAAAAGTATTCTATTATAATACCGACTTTTAATCACCTGGAAGACTGTCTTAAACCCTGTCTAAAAAGCATTATAAATACAACAGACCTGTCTTGTGTAGAGGTTATCGTCGTTGCTAATGGCTGTACTGATGATACCCGGGGCTTTGTAGAAAGCCTGGGAGAGCCGTTCAAGCTAATCTGGATACCTGAACAGGTAGGTTTTATAAAAGCTACTAACGAAGGTATTAAAGCCAGTACCGGAAAGTATATAGTTCTGTTGAATAATGACACGGAAGTAGTCGGTCGCGACTGGCTTGATATACTGGCAAAACCTTTTGGAAATAGTCGCGTAGGTATGACTGGTCCATATAAAGACTGGAGATTCTTCTGGGAAGACGGTTTTCTTAGATTCCGTCAGGAGTATATGGTTTTTTACTGTGCTATGATCAGGCGCCAGGTATTTGACAAGATAGGTTTACTGGACGAAAACTTTGGTCTTGGTTACGAGGAGGATATAGATTTTGCAGTAAGGCTTAAACAAGCCAGATATACTATAGTACAGGTTCCAAACGATATACCTGATGAGCTACAGGTGACAAAAGACTATCTGCTGGAGAATCCAAACAGGAATAACCACATATTTCCGGTAAAGCACAAAGATAAGATGACATTCAAGGATATAAGGTTTGATAACAGTCGGAAAACCAGTCTGTTAGATAACTATCCTGGAAAGCCGGATATCTCTATAATCATACCTACCTACACTAATGAACAAGGTCTTCGTAAGTGTATAGACAGTCTGATAAAACAAACAAAGGACTTTTCTAACATTGAAGTCATTGTTGTGGCAAACGGCGCTTCAGAAAATGTACGGGCATATGTACATAATCTAGGCTCTCAGTTTAAACTGTATTGGTTTGATAAACCAGTAGGATTTATTAAAGCGGTTAACGCTGGCGTAAAACAGTCTATGGGTGATGTAGTCATCATATTGAACGATGACGTTGAATTCACTAACCAGCCCCCAAATCTCTGGTTAAACATACTTCTTGAACCGTTTGCTAAATATGAATCTGTTGGCATTACCGGGCCAATGAAAGCATGGAGGGATGATATCAAAGAAGAATATCTTTTATTCTGGTGTGTCGCCATCAAAAAAGAGGTGTTTAAAAGAATAGGGATGTTAGATGAGAACTTTGGTCTTGGTTATCACGAAGATGTAGACTTCTGTATCAGAGCTCACCAAGCGGGATTTGATCTGTTTGAAGTACCGGATAACATAGATTACTCAGAAGAGTTCAAAGGAGACCCCAACCGGATAGGTAAGTTTCCTATTATACATGAAGGAGGAGGTACCTTCCAGAAGATATATGGTGACTCTGACGAGAGACTTAAAAAACATCTCCATGTACTTTACGATAAATATCTAAAAATGCCAGAATTACCACAAGGTTGGTTTGGTCACGACGACCAGGTCTTCCATAAAGCACTTATGGAAAATATTCCTTATGGTGGAACACTTGTTGAAATAGGGGTTTGGAAAGGATTGTCTCTTTGTTCTGCAGCACATATGATCAAAGAAAAGAACATAAAGGTTATCGCCATAGATACCTTTGAGGGAAGTCCTTGGGAAGAAAATGGGGCTATTGTTGAACCGGGTCTTGACCTAAAGCAGGAGTTCATAAATAATCTCCATAAGTTTGGAATAGCTGACCATGTTCAAATATATGCGATGTCGTCCCTGGATGCTGCTAAACTAGTAGAAGATAACAGTATAGATCTGATATTCATTGACGGAGACCATCGATATGAATCTGTAGTGAATGATGTAAATACTTGGTTGCTAAAGGTAAAAAGCTCAGGCATTATATCCGGACATGATATTTACTGGAATGATAGTGTAGCTCCGGCCGTATTCAGCATATTTGGTCAGGATAAGGTATATACCGGTGCTAACATATGGTATGTCCTTCCGGAGAATCGCAAACGTAAAAGAATGGTCATAGATACATTTACCTTCTTTAATGAGCTTGACGTGCTTGAAATAAGACTTAATGAACTAAAGGACGTAGTTGATAAATTCGTTCTGGTTGAGGCCCGGTATACTCACCAGGGACATCCAAAACCTCTGTTCTTTGAAGAGAACAAAGAGAGATTCAAAGAGTTTCTGCCTAAGATAGAACATGTTGTCGTAGAGATGTTCCAACAGTGCCATAGTACCTGGGACCGTGAACACTACCAGAGAAATGCTATTAGCCGGGCAAAGGTCTTTGACACCTGTCAAGAAGATGATATAATCATCCTGTCGGATGTAGACGAAATCCCAAGAGCTTCAGTAATCTCTGAATACGATCCGGCAAGGGGTATCTGTGCTATTTCCATGGACCTGTTTTATTACAAACTAAACTGGAAGATAGGGGAGAACTGGTTCAAGCCCAGGATATTCCCTTACAAGGAGCTTAAGGGGAAAAACTTCCAATACTTCCGTGGAGAAGGAGATTATAAGTATAACCACATCATTTCTAACGGCGGCTGGCATTTCTCTTTCCTAGGAGATAAAGACAGTGTGAAATATAAGATACAGTCTTACGCACACAACGAGTTCAATAACGAAACCTTTGTCAACGATGACCATATAGAAGATTGTATTGCAACCGGCAAGGATATCTTCAAAAGAGACCTTAAGTTTTCAATGGTCGACATAGACTCTTCATTTCCGAAGTATGTTGTTGACAACTTCGATAAATACCTTCTTCTGAAAGACCTTATATCCAAGAAGCGGGAGCGTAAGGTATTTGACTGTTTCTGCTTTTTTAATGAGCTAGACCTTTTAGAAATACGGCTCAAAGAGCTATATGACCATGTAGACTACTTCGTAATATCAGAAATGGAGCTTACACACTCCGGAAAACCAAAGGGATTGAATTTTGACAAAGAGAGATTTCGGTGGGCAAAAGATAAGATAATCTATCATGTTCCTATTCCGTACCATACATCTGATCCTTGGGTAGCTGAACACTATCAGCGAGACGATATGATGAAAGTTTTAGAAAATAGAGCGAACCCGGAAGATATAGTTATAGTGTCTGACCTTGACGAGGTACCAAGAGCCACAGCTATAAAAGAGTTCAAGGGAGATATGATGTACTTTGAACAGACTCAGTATAGTTATTATCTGAACTATGAAGTAGGTATAAGTAAAATAGCCCCTGGAACATTTAGCCGGATAACAACCTACGATTTCATTCGTAAGAATAAACTGACACTTACCGGTGTAAGATACTACCGTCTTGAAGAAACAGCAGCTATAAAGAACGGAGGATGGCACTTCTCATGGATGGGTGGACCTAATAAAATAGTAGAAAAGCTAGAAAGCTGGGCACACCAGGAGTTCAATAATGAACGGTTTAAAGATGTAGACAAGATACATGAGAATATATCAAACGGAATAGAGCATTTCGGCAGACAGGATGTTGGAAAATTCAATAAAGTTCTGATAACCAATACGTTCCCGACGTTTGTGCAAAATAATGTATCATATCTACATAACATAGGACTTATAGACCCCGGAGGTGTGCCTACGGTTGCCATCGTAATGCCCTATTACAACGATACTGTCAATTTGACACGCTCTGTATCTGCCATTATGGCACAAACCTTCGTTAACTGGCATTTGTTCATAGTAGATGACGGAAGTGATATGTCTAAGATGGCATCAGAGATTTTAGCAAATCATCATAAGATAACGATTATCTACCAGAAAAACTCAGGCCCGGCTGCTGCAAGAAATACGGCTCTTGACAGAATCAGCACCCAGAGTCGGTTTACTCATATTGCATTCTGTGATAGTGATGATATATGGGATAATGATTTCCTGGAGTACCAACTTAATAACATAGGGTCTTCTGATATTGTATACAGTTCTGTTAATCACCAGTTTGAGAACGGTCAGACAGCTTATCCCTATGGCATACCTGACCCAGAAGAGTTCCCAGGGTTTGATGTCATGCTAGACCAACCCTTTATATTCATCTCCTCGGTTCTATGTAAGGCTAGTGTGTTTAAACACGAAAGATTTGACACAAAACTTGATAGTATCGAAGACTGGGATATGTGGTTAAGGCTCTGCAGAAACGGTTTCAAATTCTTTAAGAATAAGGAGACGTCAATAACTTATACTGTAAGACAGGGAATGGCTTCTAAAAGAACAGAGGATAAAGTATCTTTGATGAAGCATAAATACACTAACGCAAAAATTTTTTATTAATGGATAAAGTATACGGACCACCTCGTGTAAGACCGATAATCTCCAAAGAGGTTACAGTTGGCATACCTACCAAGAACCGGTATGACATTCTCAGTCACTGCCTATTATCTATAGCTCAACAGACTTACCGTCCAAAAGAGCTAATTATTGTCGACGATACCCCTGAGCCGGTAAACCTAACTACCCTAGAAATATATGAGTATGCTCTAAGGTTACTAGAAGAAAAGGGTATAAAATGGAGGGTTATCTACGGGATGAAAAAGGGTCAGCACCATTCTCACCAGATTATCCAAGATGCAGCCGAAACGGATTTTGTATTTAGGATAGACGATGATGAAATAGCTGAGCCAACATGTATTGAGAAGCTACTAGACAAGATGTCATCTGATACCGGGGCCGTAGCGCCATTAGTATTAATGCCAAATCCTGAAAAGTTACCGGCTTTTGCCAAAAACGACATTCGCGATCTTTCTGTACCAAATGTGCAATGGTTTAAATGGCCAGGTACTAGTCCAATGGAGGTTGACCATCTATACAGCTGTTTCCTATACAGGAAAGGTATTGTGAAATTTGACACTACTCTCAGTAATAAAGCCCACCGGGAGGAGACCATTTTTACATATTCTCTTAAAAGAGAGGGGTTTAAGCTTCTTGTTAACCCCCAGGCAGTAGTCTGGCACTGGCGTAAACGGGGAGGAGGTATCCGGTCAGACGATAGAATGGAGGATTACCTTCATGATGAGGCGGTGTTTAATGCTTATAAAAGTATCTGGGGCGTAGATGGACAGTCTGTCAAGACTATAGTCCTGGATAATGGCATAGGAGACCATTGGGCTTTTAAGAATATACTGCCGGAACTGAGGACGAAGTACGGAAAACTAAGGATAGCAGCATGTTTCCCGGATGTCTTCTGGGACGAACCGGACCTGGAGATTATATCCATAGCCGATGCTATTAGGATATTTGGGGATATTACTCCGTTCAACGTATATAGGATCCTTTGGGACAGTAACGAAAAAATGCACCTTATTGACGGGTTTAGAAAACTATATTTATGAGAATAATCATATCACCATACAGTAAGAAGTTACGGGACAAGGAAACACCTCATCCAAAGAATTACCCCTACTGGAAGGAGTTGGTCAAGCTCCTGGAAAAGAATCACCAGCTAATCCAGGTAGGAGTAGACGGTGAGGAGATCCTGGTAGAAGACCACCGGTTTGGACTATCCAGCGCTGACCTTATCACTCTCGTAACCGGTTCAGACACTTTTATCTCCGTAGACAACTTCTTCCCTCACATGGTACACTACAACTTCAAAGGTGCCAAGAAAGGTACGGTGATATTCTCCAAGAGTGACCCCCTCATCTTTGGCTACAAGGAAAACAACAATCTGTTAAAAGACAGAAAATACCTCAGATGGGACCAGTTCGGGCCCTGGGAAATGACCGACTATGTAGAAGAAGCCTTTATGACACCGGGTGAGGTCATAAAAAAGTTTGCTAAATAATAAAAGTTTCAGTATCTTTTAATGTGGAGGGGTGTCCTAACTGCTAATCTATTCATTTTCAACTACTTATATAAATGACCCCTGAACAAATAGAAAGAGCTATACGGCAACTATTCAAAAAGATATGTTGCCTAAATCTTTCGGTAGAAAGTGGAACGTACACGCCGACAATTACCAACGATGCCAATGCGCAAAATATTTCAACAGATGGGCCCTGGCAATACATGAGAGTGGGAAACGTTGTAACCGTTAGCGGAAATTTTAATGTTGAAGCAATAGCGGCAGCCGGAACACAAACAACCGTATTTTTTAACCCGCCTATTTTTTCAGATTTTCCGACAGGTGTAGAAGCTGGGGGTACGGCATGGGGAACCGTTAGTATGATAAACGGCGGCCAGGTTACTACGACATTTAGCAACACTTTACAATGTAAATGGTTTGCCGCTGCAAACGGGTCTGGCGATTATGTGGCAATACATTTTACCTATTTAATTGTAGCAGCACCATAAAACATGGCAGTAACACTAATAAAAACACAAAAAAACTATAACATATGAAAACCTGGATAAAAGAAAACAAAGTAATGTTTGGCGTCATTCTGGTCGTTGCAGCAATGACCATCTTCGCCATTCTCACCTTCTTGTTTACAAAAGATGACCACGAAGGTGCTATTACCGGCTTACAGGCCCTGAAGCAGCAAACTGCAGGGTTCTGGATATGGGCTATTGTCCTTACCATTGGCGCTGGAGTATTGACTCATTTCGTAGTAAAGAAAGTTAAGGCTAATGCCGGCTATGGCGTGTCTTACAACGTTCTTATCCCGATTATAATGTTCATCGCTATCGCCTGGGGTAAAGGTTGTACTGATAAAGCTAATGATGGAGTTACCTCCGGCAAAGGACGACCTGTACCTGTTCAGACAGACACATTAAGACAATCTGCTGAAGATATGTTAAAATAAGAAAAATAATAAAAGATGGCAAAACAGCTCGGGATTCAAAAATCCGTTCTTCAGAACATAGAATCAAGTAACTCATCTAACAGTGGTTATTATAGTTTAAGAAAGATTCTTTCTGAATATTTTAATGAACTACATGTACCATTTTCTGATATTTTATATTCTAGCAGTGCTGAAAGCTCTCCTGTTAGATATAACAGTGGGGATATTGAAAGATATGATGTTGGAACAAATGCCTGGATTACTGTTCCGGGGGCATCTGGTTTTTTTCCTAATGCCATTATATCAGCCGACGGTAGTGGAAATTTGACTGATAACGGTCCTGTTTTAACATTTGATCCTGCTACTGCACAATTAAATGTATATGATGTACATATTGGCAGAGGTCTCGCAAATGAAGCTGAGAGCTTAGTTATCGGTAACTCTGCTGGTACTGGATTAGTTTCTGGGGCATTGGCTAATACTTTTATTGGTTTTAATTCTGGTAACGGTATAACCCAAGGTGATTACAACGTAGCAATAGGTTGGAAAGCTATGAGAAGTGGTAGCGTTGGATTTGTAGAAAACACTGTAGCTATAGGTCAACAGGCTTTGGCAGTTATGTCTAACGCCAGTGGTAGACAAGTAGCTATTGGTGCTGCTGCTGCTGGCGGTCTTGGTGGTACTTCTACAAGTGTATTTATAGGTTATTTATCTGGTTTCCAAGCTACTTCAGATGGCGCTATTTCTCATAATGGTAATGTAGGAGTGGGTGCCAATTCTCTTTATAAAATATCTGCTACAGGTGGTGGTATAAGAGGTAGTAATGTTACAGCAGTCGGTTATTTTGCCGGAGCAGCTATTACTACTGGTACAGGTAGTACTTATCTTGGAACTTATTCAGGTGGTATAGGAACATGTACTGGTGACTACAATACTGGATGTGGTAGTAACTCATTACTTAATATGTCTTCAGGTTCTTATAATATAGGACTTGGACATAGTGCAGGTTCATCTATAACCACAGGTAGCTATAATGTTGTAATAGGTAGTAATAATGGTGCTTCTATAGCTACATCAAGCAATAATATTTTAATAGCAGATGGTCAAGGTAATTTAAAACTTACTATTGATTCTGCACATATATTTACATTAACTAATGGTTTACAGGAGTTTGCTGATGATGCAGCAGCCGCCGTTGGTGGTATTCCTGTAAATGGTTTATATCGTACAGCTTCGGCAGTTAAAATAAGAGTAGCTTAATGATACCTGAACAAATAGAAAAAAAACTAAGAGATTTACAACGTATGATATGTTGTAATCGACCAGATGTTCGTTATAATGAAGATACTGGGAACATAGAGTATTGGGACGGTAGTACGTGGACACCGTATGTCTCTAGTTGGTTACTGACAGGTAATTCTGGTACAACACCTTCTACTAATTTCTTAGGCACTACTGATAATAATGGTATTGCTTTTAAGGTGAACAATCAACATGCCGGTTTTATAAACAGTAGGACAGATGGTATTGTAACACAAGGGGGATTTGCCTCGTTTGGTCAATATGCTGGTAATAATATGATACCAATGATTAATGCTGGCACAAGACCTGATGGTAGACTTAACACACTTATTGGTCACGCTGCTGGATATAACATTGGTTCAACACATGATGGTGTTGGAACACCTTCTGGAGAAAACGTATTTGTTGGAAACTGGGCTGGTTATTTTGTTCAAAATGTTGGTAGAAACGGTTTTGGTCGTAATGTATTTATAGGACAATCTGCTGGCTTTAGAGGTGTAGGTAGTGGAGAAAATACTGGTGTAGGGTGCTTTGCATTAGAGGTTGTAAATAAAGGTGTTGTGAACGTAGGTCTTGGTAGAGATGCTTTAAGGTCTACTATTGACGGTGACGAAAATGTAGGTCTCGGTGGACTTTCATTAGTGTATTCTTCTACAGGTGTAAGAAGTGTAACTATTACAAATGGTGGTTCAGGCTATACAACCGCAACTGTCACATTTAGTGCACCTTATGCAGGGGGTCCAGGTTTATGTAACGCAACGGCTACAGGAACTGCTGTTATATCTGGCGGGGCTATTATCGGTGTAGATATTACAAATCCGGGATGTGGATACTCTCAGTATGGCGGTACATTATATCCTGGATTCTCACACCCTGCAGTAACTGTGACCATAACCGGTGATGGCGCCGGAGCAACAGCTACAGCTAATCTTCAAAGTGCTTCCTATAACACCTCTGCGGGTGGTTCAGCAGGTTTAGGAAACAGGGTTGGTAGATATAATTCTTATTTTGGCTATCATAGTGGCACTGGACAAACAAGATATTGGGATTTATATAATACTCTTATAGGAGCTTACACAGATATAGATTCCTCAGTAACTGCAACTACAGCTATTGAAAAATCTACAGCTATAGGATATGGAGCTAAAGTAGCTAAATCTAATGCAATAGTATTAGGCGCTACAGGTGCTGATCAACCTAATGTAGGAGTAGGAACTATATCTCCAGACGATTCTGCTATAGTTGATCTAACGTCTACAACAAGAGGTTTCTTACCTCCAAGAATGACCGGAGTACAAGCCGAAGCCATAGTATCTCCTACAGAAGGATTGTTAGTATATTCTACCGATGGTAGTGGTGTTACAATCACTTCAAAGGGCTGGTGGGGATATGAAGGAGCGACATGGGTTAAACTAAATTAACAATAAAACCAAACAATTATGCAAATCAATGCAGAAGAATTAAAAAAGAAATCAGTAGTAGAACTTAAAGCGATGTTATATGATGTCAATGTCGAAATCCAGGTTCTAAATACTATTGCAATGGTAGTAGGATCAGCGCTTGATGAAAAACTAAAAGAGGAGCAAAACAATATAAGGACCGGAGAGATTACAGAATCTTGATGATGATCTGAATAATATGGGAATAATCATAGCTATTATATGGTTTGTTGTGGTTATGTACCTGGATGTACAGTCTGACTACAAGAGAATACAAACAAACTCAGTAGTTCATAGCCGGGGCCTGTTGATAAGAGCAGCGGCTCTCATACCATCTTTCTTATGCTTTTTACTTCCTGTAAGTAATCCTCACATTACTTACATAGTTATAAAAGCGGTTGTCGTAGCCGGTATGATGGCCTCCTGGTGGTGGGAGTTCTTCGATGGTTGGCTCAACACGAAAAGAGGCTATAGTTGGAGGTTTAACGGAAGTGAAGACTCGGATGATGCGGTCGCCGACAACTTTTTACAGAACTTTTCTCCAGCTGAACAGCTATGGCTTAAATGGACGCTCATTGTAATCTTTACCTTAACATATTTATTCCTATGAAAAAGAGATTTGGAAACATACTAAAGGGTTGGATCACCTCCATTATAGGTGTTATACTGTTGATTGTCAGCGTAGTGCTGATAGTTGATGGTAGATTGCCGGTAGTGTGGGAAGGTATTGGCCTTATCTGTATGGCTGTCATATTACTGTATGCTCCACAGACTATAGAGAAGTTTATCATGCATTGGGTTAAGGGTGGAAATGCTAATGTTACACCGCGGACTCCCGACAACGATGGTGTCGGTTAACTCTTTGGTTTGGTTTTATAGACGGACTGTGTCTACAGTCTGTAACATTCTCTGTACGTCGCCCTGGGATGTCTATCCCGGGGCTTTTTTGTCTGCTGCTTCTTTCGAATTCTGTGTAGCCTGTCCCCAGTTCCTACAGTTAACCAAACCCTCCTTTAAGCCTTATCACAGATAACCAGACATAAATTCCCCTCCGTATTCCAAAGCCCTAAAAAATCTCTTGTCAGGAGACTCAAAACACTTGCCCATCTGTCCGGTTGACAGTCACAAAGATTTTGATTGGATATATTACTATAACCCACACCCTCTATGGCGAGGGGTTTCGACATACAAGTCATGGAGCTACTAGACCTGCTTCATATCATTGCTTTTCATGACAGGTTGTGCCACATTGCTGTGGTTCATAAGAAGCCCCCGGGGTAGAAACCCCAGGGGGGAAATGTAGTGAAGATAGTGCAACTAAAATGTTGCGTGACATGTCAAAGATACAAACGAATTTTGTATTTCCAAAAAAAAGTCTAATTTTATACTGTCAATTTATCAATAATTAAAAAGACAGCATGTCAAACAAAAAAATCAAGAGGCTTTTCTTCGACATAGAAACGTCTCCAAATGTAGGACTTTTTTGGTCAGCCGGTATAAAGCAGACCATAGACTATGATAACATTCTTGAGGAGAGAGCTATCATCTGTATTTGTTTCAAGTGGGAGGGTAAAGGAGTTCAGTATCTTACTTGGGATAAACATCATAATGATAAGTCGATGCTAGAGAAGTTTATCAAGATTGCCAACACGGCCGATGAGCTTGTTGGACACAACTGTGTTGAGATAAACACCCCTGTTTTAACTCAGGATTTGAAATGGGTGAAGGCGGGAGATTTGGTTGTGGGGCAGAAACTCGCAGGGTTTGAGGAAGGTAATAGACCCGGATTTCCTGTAAGAGATAGAGATAGTAGATGGAATAGTGGATATAAAAGGAAGTTAATAGGTTGTGAGGTAACAAATTTTACTATAGAGGAAGCCGATTGTTTGCGGGTAACTTTTGATAATGGTGATTCAATAATCACTACAAGGAATCATTACTGGTTATCTATGGGTATAAAAGATAATTATCAAAAATGGAGAATGTCCTCAGACCTTAAACCAGGTCATAGAATCATTAAGTATTTTTCCCCTTGGGAGAAAGAAGATTCTTATGAAGGTGGTTGGTTATCAGGTTTTATATCGGGAGAGGGTACATTAAAGGCAGGAGGAGATTCTGGACTCTCGATAGATTTTTGCCAGAGACCTGGAGTTACCTGGAGCAAGGCATTAGAAACATGTAGGGAGCTTGGTATCAATGTTTCTAAAAAGAGAGCCCCTAAAACGGGAGGTCTTGGAAAACAGGATACTTTGTATACGGGGATTACTGGTGGTAAGTTTAAAACTTTAGAATATATTGGACGATTAGAGATTGATAGATTTTTACAAAAAATTAATTGGAACAAACTCGGGTATCTTAAAGGAAAAGGTCTGGAAGTTGCAAAAGTTGTAAAAGTTGAAGAGGTTGGGGTTAGGAAAGTAGCTGTATTTTCTACTAGTTCCAAGACATTTTTTGGAGCTGGATATCCAATGCATAATTGTGACAAGTACGATTTGGCCTGGATAAGAACCCGGTGCCTGTTTCACCGAATACCTATGTTCCCTTCGTATACGACAGTGGACACACTGAAAGTCTCCAGAAGTAAATTTAGGTTTAACTCCAACCGCCTGGACTATATCTCAAAGTACCTTGGAATAGGTAAGAAGATAAAGACCGGCGGTTTTGACTTATGGAAAAAGGTTATGCTTAACGATGCTGCAGCTCTCAAGAAAATGGTCAACTACTGTAAAGGTGACGTAAGGCTTCTTGAGGATGTTTACTCAGAGATGAGAAATCACATACCGCCAAAGACCAGTGTGACCCAGGAACGTCGTAGCTGCCCTGAGTGTGGTTCCAATCACTCCATTATCCATAAGAGAAGGATTTCGGGCGCCGGCTTGGTCAAAATACAGATGCAATGCCAGGACTGCGGAAAGTTCAATACGATACCGGGAACTAAGAAATAAACATTTTTAATTTGTCTAATTTTCAATAAATTATATAGAGGTGTGTGGATTTTTTGCTAAACGACCGGGGTATAAAAAACCTGACTTAAATGCTCCTCGCTTCAAGCGGGAGCGTGAGAATCCTCTATCCCAGGATCTTTTTAAGGCTTTCAAGAAAAAGAATCCTACGTTAGATATTGATTTTCAGACATTTAAGAAGGTTATTCATACATTTAACCGTAAGTTTCGCGAGAAGGTTATTGAACACCGTGAAGGGGTTGAGTTCCCAGAAAGCCTTGGATACCTTTTTATAGGTACCTGTCCAAAGGCTTCAGGGATAACTGATCCTATCACCTCAGCTGAATATGACCGGAAATTAGATTTTAAAAACTGGCAGAGTAACCAATATGTTTGCAAGATATTCTACAGCAACTTCGGCACAAAATATCGTTTTTCCAATAGTGGACTATGGTATTTTGTGCCTTGTCGCAAGTTTAAAAGGTCAGTCTCCGCAGCTTTTCGAAAGAACTGGAACCGGTACATTAAAGTTTCTCCTATCTCCAAAGTGTCTAACTTCTTCAAAGACAAGACAATAAAAGCTATTAAAGTAAAACGAAATGAATATTCTAATAGGAGAGTTGATTTCACAGATACGCAACCTTTTTAAGACTGTCCACCAGGACAACTTATACGTTAGCGATCGGCTGATATACTCCCTCATTAAAAAACATCTGGCTCTCTTCCTTTACCGGGAAGATTCCAAGATGAAGATATCCCAGATACGGGCCATCTTTACAGTCCTCCCATGTGTAGAACTGATAGATGTAGACCTTGTCGAGGCTAATTGTCTTGGCCTGAAGTCAGATTGTACGATAAAAAGAACCAAGAAGAAGTTGCCGCCGTTAATCCAGGGTTTTAACATGCCTATTATAGGCTCTGTAAGCTCTATAGACGGCCGTATTTTTTTGACGGCTACAACCCCAGCACAGTATGTAAAGAAGGCTAATGCGTCTGATTTTAAGTATAATAAGACTTTATACTTCTGGTACCTCAACGGATACCTATATTTTCCTAATTTGACATGGGATGCGGTTCGCGTAGAGGTGGTTCTTGATGGCGTGGCTTTGGATAAAGATGGTCAGGTAGATGAATGTGCCCAGGCCCAGGATGTCGAGTTTGGCATACCTGAATATCTCATGTCCACGGTTCAGGCAGAAGTCATTAAAGACTTATCGCTAATGTTCCAGATACCAAAGGATCCGGTAATAGATAAACAAACAACATAAGATGGGAAAAGGTTACTCACATAAACTGAAATACAGAACCCTCAGTCAGCTGATTGACGCGGTAAGCGACGATTTGCCGGTGCTGGACGACAACAATATGATTGACCCCTCCAATCTGATAAAGGTGGTTACCTGGGCAAATAAAATGCTTGGTTTCAGGATAACCTCTACAAAGGAGGCGCTCCTGGACTTCAATAACTATATTGTCAACCTGCCGGATGACCTTGATAATCTGAACTTTGCCCTCATCTGCACCTTTTACAAGAACACGGTGCCGGCTATACAAGGTGACATAACCGAACATGAGGACGTAGACTGCAGCAACGGCTGCACTGATGTCTGGATAACTGAATGTGGAGATACCTTCCAGATAACTCAGCGGATATACCCTGCCATAGAAAATACTTTTAACATTCAGAAAAGGGTCAAGATAGTAGACAGTCAGAGAAAGATGCAAAATGACGACGTCTACGGTGTCATAATGAACGCTAACTTTTTAAAGTTGAACGTCTGCGATGGAAAAATTTATTTGAACTACGAAGGTATCATGGAAAACGCTGACGGTGAACTACTTGTGTTGGACCACCCGCTTGTAAATGACTTCTATGAGTACGCTGTAAAGGAGCGAATCCTGGAAAATTTGTATCTTCGTGGTGAGGATGTAGAGCGTAAGCTAGCCTTGATCGTGCAACGCCGTAGTACCGCTCAAAAGCAAGCGGCTTCAGCGGCAACTCTCCAAGAATTTACTGAATTACAGGAAGTTAGTGAACTGAATAGGCAAGCTATGTTCAAAAAATACTTCTCTATTTTCATATGAAACAGTTAATAGCAGACGTTGAAAAAAGGGCTATTAGATATGGTGTAAAAATAAAGCTGGAAAAAGCTGACCTTGTCTATGCGCCGGGTGAAGATTATGGATGTGCTGGTTACTTTGACTCTGAACGTAAGGTTTTGGCCGTTGCCACAAAAGGTAAAATACTTGACTGGCTTGCGGTATTTATCCACGAGAGCTGTCACATGGACCAGTGGATAGAAAATAAGTTTATGTGGGAGAAACTTACCCACGGCTACACTATCTTTTTCGAGTGGCTTTACGAGAAGAAGATTGTTAAAAGGGAGATATTGGAAGAGGCCGTATCTGATATCATCCGACTGGAAAAGGACTGTGAAGAGCGGACTGTAAAGAAGATACAGAAATACGGCATTGAAATCAATATAGACGATTATAAAAGGAAAGCAAACTCATATCTGTTTGCTTATCTGTACTTTCTGGAGAAGAAGAAGTGGATTCCGAAGATCTATGCTAATGAAGAGGTTTGGAGAAAGGCGCCGATGAGGTTCAAGAAAGAGTATAAGAAAATACCTCAGCGCCTTTATAACGCTTTTAAAAACTCAGAAAGACTTGGAACAGAATCAAAAGGTTGACGCGAAGTTTTTTGCTAAAGGGATGCAGTCAGATCTTGACCCTAGGTTTATAGAACAGGGTCAATATCTGCGTGCAATAAATGCTGTGATGAATAGCCATGAGGGAGACCTGATGAAGATAGGTAACGAGCCTTCTAACATTCGGTGCAGTAAGATACCTTATACGCTAATCGGCGCTATCTCATTGAAAAATAGCCGGTACGCTGTCTTCTCTACCAACAATACTGATTCTGAGATAGGTATCTTCGACTCAAGAGATTGTAGCTACACCAAACTCATCAATGACCCTTGTCTTCGGTTCAGTGAGACAGCCCTCATACGAGGAGTGTCTAAGGAGAACTATGACTGTACCGAGTCTATCTACTGGAATGACGGTATAAACCCGGCAAGACACCTTAACATAGAGAACCCTCCCTATAAGAAAAGATATCGTCGCGACCCTGAAGGGGGTTGTGACATAGCTGAAAATACTTCAGAACTGGATTGTGAAGCTTTGCGTCTTACTCCTTTGATGACCGTTCCTGATGCAACCCTGGAGCTTGCGGAAGGTGGTGGCCTCCCTAACGGCGCCTACAGGGTTACTATAGCCTATGCTACAAAAAATATTCGTATCTCAGACTATCTGATGGTATCTAATCCTCAGTTTATCTACAACATTACCGGCACCGGTGGTGGACTTGAGGTCACTTTTACTAACCTTGACCCTGACTTCGAACAGTATGAACTGGTGTTGATAGCTACTGTAAACCAGCAAACTACCGCCAGGCGCATAGGTTTCTTTAATACCTCTCAGGAGAGTGTTTATATAGATAACCTAAAGCAGGATGACATAAGGACAGATTTGACCACTATACCTCTGCAGTCTGTATACTACGAGGGCGGTGAGGGGATGTTTCGTGTGAACAAATACCTTGTCCAGACAGCTGTCAGAACAAGGAAGGAGTTCAACTATCAACCTCAGGCAAATCGTATACGTGCTAAATGGGTTGCATACGCGGTCCCGGAGAACTACTATCGTCGCGGTGGTAATAAGATAGGTTATACAAAAGGTGAGAATCTTGCCCCCTATATCCGATTTGTATACAACACCGGTCATCGGACAGCTGCTTTTCCGCTGGTTGGTAGAGAGGCTACTGTAAAGGACAGGACTAAGGTAAACAATATAGATGCTATATCCTACGGTGAAGGAGAGGATGTTCAGTTCTGGCAGATATATGATACTACGACAATAACTAGGATATATCCTACATCTACTGCCCCGGAATACCCAGTGATGGAAGGAGAGTTTGGCTTTGTGGAAAGTGATGTAGAGTACCCAGATAACCGCGAGGTTTGGGGTTCAACGTCTTGTAACAAAAGGAGATTGTTCAGATTTCCTGATAACTGCGTTGTTCCAAACTACGACCCTTCTACTAAAAAGATACTTATTCTCGGCTTCAAGTTAGAGAATATAGAGTACCCTCTGGATGAGAATGGCGACCCGGTTGAAGGGATTGTTGGCTACGAGGTATTACGGGCAGATAAAGAAGGCAACAAAGAAATTATCGCAAAAGGTGTTATCTATAACGCCGGCGAATATGAGAGTACTACTGCATTCAACGAAGAAAGGAAAACCCTCTATCCAAACTACCCATTAAATGACCTTAGGAAAGATCCCTTCTTGTCATTGAAACAAGTTAAGGGTGGATGTGAAGGCAAAGACTTTAGGCCAATGGGCACCTTTCGTCGTGACATATTTACCTTTCACTCACCCGAAACGAGCTTTGCCAGACCTGTACTCGGTTCAGTCCTCAAGATAGAAGCGGAGTACTATGGTAAAGTTAGAGGAGCATTCGAGCCTGTATACCAGCATCCAAAGAATAAGCTGATAAGAGACTTTGCCTTCTTTGCCTCGGCGGTAATAGGTATAGGTGAAGGTATTCTGGCAATAACCGGAAAGAGGACATATACTACTGACCCGACGATTGTCGAAGGTAGTGCGACGGTTCTTGGAGTAGGTGTTAAAGCCTATAGGCCGTTACCATTAGCCAGTACTCTGTTTTCTAACACGGCCGTTGGTAATCTTATATCTTCTGTACTTAAAGGTGCAGGTTCTACATCTAAACAGTCTGAAGAAACGGCTGTAGATAAGATACCTGCGGCTTTGAAGATAGCTAATGCTGCAGTTTTGTTCAGCTTCTACTTTGCCCAGGGCACGGAGAAAACGCTTGAGATAATCAAAAGGCTTGTTCCTTACCAGCAATATGCTTATCAATACAATGCCGAAGCTCTTTACACAAATCAAACGTGTACTTCAGAATCTAACAAGATTAGAAGGATAGATAATTATTCTTATCTATTTCCTGGTTTCCAGGAGTTTGAAGGGTTTCGTATTAATAACAATATGAGGGAGTCTTCAGTTCTATTGAAACTAAACTCTGCTATATCTGATCCTAAGGTTAAAGATAACTCCCGTCAGACCATCGGTGACCAGAGACTATGGGAGAACCCTACTAAACCCTTTGAAACAACTACTTCAGCTTATTATGTATCTGTTAAAAGAAAGTTGAGGTCTCAATATGGACAAGTTGACAGTGGTCGAATATTGCCAACTGGCTCAGTAGTCTTCCCTATAGAAGCTGGTACCAAGGTACAGAGTGATGTTATCTTTGGTGGAGATACGGTCATTGACGAATTTACTCTTAAAAGGAAGATGTCTTTCTTTAAACTGGACGCTGTCAAGAATCCGGACGGTTACGAGTTTGACTATCGTCTTTACCCAAATATAGATTTGCCAAGATACTGGATGGACTCTCACGAGTATGATATATCCCAGTTCTTCAGATTATCTAACATACAGTTACCTAATGACCAGCACTATCTGGACCGTCGCAAGACTGACTGTAAGAGCAAAGCATCGTTCATAGTAAAGAACGGTTATTTCTATTTGTATAACTCGGCCGTGGTCAGGATGTTTGTTGAAAGTTCTTATAACCTTCCGTTCCGTGAGAACTCCATTGCTAACGACGAACGTAAGCATTACGATAAAGAGTTCATCACTGACCTTTCGTCCTTGTTCCGGAGTGACATTATCAAATCAGACAACTACTATGAGATTGACAGATCACTGTCACCTATAAAGCAGTTGAATCTGACCTATGCTGAACCACAAGCTATAGACTTCTCAATAGCCAAGGCCCGGTGCTTTTCTAACGAACCTAACAAGCTTATATACTCATTACCATCTGACCTGGAGAGTAAAAGAGATACCTGGAGAAACTTCCTGGTAAACAACTACGTTCTCTTTCCAAAAGACCATGGTCGTCTGGTAACTGTCAAGGAAATAAACCGTACCGGTATAATGTACTTCTTTGAAAATGCGCCGGTTAAGATACATTCAGGAGTAGATGAACTACAGACAGACCTTGGCGTAAAGATAAACATTGGCGACGGCGGACTATTCGCCAGAGAGCCTCAGAGTATAATCAACTCAGATGTTGACTATACAGAATGCCAGTCAGCTTTCTCTGTGGTAAGCACTCAGTACGGAGTGTTCTTTATGTCACAGAAACAAGGTAAGATATTTCAGTATGACGGCTCGGTAAATGATATATCCGGTGGTCTTAAATGGTGGTTATCTGAACATCTTCCATCTAAGTTACTACGTCAGTTTCCGAATTTTGAACCTAAGGACAATCCGGTAATAGGCGTAGGTTGTATATCTGTATTCGACAACACGAACGAAGTGGTCTATTTCTGTAAGAAAGACTACCAGCTCAAGAAGGAATTTGAAGGTAGAGTAACCTACAGTTCAGGAAACCAGTTCAAGATAGACGGTCGTGGTCGGATTATTCTAGGTGACCCAAGATATTTTGACGACGCCTCAGTGACTATATCCTATGACCCAAAGATAAAAGCCTGGATTAGCTTCCATGACTGGCATCCTGACTGGGTTATACAAGGTGACCGTCATTTTATGACGTTCAAAGACTCTTATATCTGGAGACATAACGAAGCGGTAGACTCTTATTGTAACTTCTACGATGTAGACTATCCCTGGGAAATAGAATTCAGCTATGCTGATCCTTACCAGGTTACCTCTCTTGAGAGCATAGAATACTTGTTAGAATGTTATAAGTACTTTAACCGCGATGACCGGTTCCATATACTTGACGAGAATTTTGACAGGGCCATAATCTATAACTCTGAACAATGTTCTGGTCTGCTTAAACTGGTTCCTAGGGAGTACAACCGACCTTCCAGAATACTGGAATATCCCCGGGTCAATGGCAACCTTACCGAGATAGAAGTGTCTAAGCAGGAGCAGAAGTACCGGTTCAACCAGTTCGTTGACCTTACGAAGAACCGTGGTCAGTTCACACTGAACTGGCGCCTTATATTCAACACTATGGCCAACGGATATCGTAAAGTACTGAACCCGAATAATCTAGACTTTAACAAGTCAATAAACGACCGTAAGAAGTTTCGTCATAATAACACTGTGCTAATACTCAGAAAGAACGTATCCGGTAACGTAAAGATGATGTTGCATCTTGGTAGTCTCAAATCAGTTAAATCATTCAGGTAATGGCAAAGAAACTAAAAACGTCGACAAAAGGTTACAAGAAGAGTTCGCCGGACAAAAATGAGCCGGCGCTAAGGATACCTTCTGGTCGCATCACGATGAAAGATGTTCCGTTCCCGGTTCTGGGCATAGACAACTACGGAAACTCTGTGATAATGCAACCTGGGGAAGAGTACCAGTTCCCTGGTTCAGAGGTAATAGAAATGCCTGTATTACAAACCGGCGGACGTGCGCCAATCTATACGTCTAACCCTAATGACCCTCGCTTAAGAGCCTATAACGATAGTGGGGAATCCTTAATTCCCGAAGGGTTCAATTCTCCGTATAAAGGAGATTTGAAAAGTTTTTCTCCAAAAGTAGATGT